>Ga0315280_10006157_pt1 | contig 16691 bp, 12 predicted proteins | sample YL17G06_40_MG_FD_203697 | JGI IMG/M metagenome (GOLD analysis project Ga0315280, IMG submission 203697) | Sediment microbial communities from Yellowstone Lake, YNP, Wyoming, USA - YL17G06_40 | ecosystem: Environmental > Aquatic > Freshwater > Lake > Sediment | place: USA: Wyoming | collected...
CGGCGCCGCCTGTCACTGTTTCCCCAGCGCGCGGTCCAATTCGGAAAAGAGCGACTGCGCCGAGGCCGGGCGATTCCCCGGGTCCGCGGCAAACGCTCGCTCGAAGAACTGCTGCCATGGGCCGGGCGCCTCGGGCAGATGCCTGGCCAGGGGTGTGAAGCGGCCGGCCAGAACCGCGCCATGCCACTCGGCCGCCGTCGCCGCTGGGAACGGCAACTCGCCGGCCAGCGCCTCGTAGGCCGCCACCGCCAGCGCCCACAAATCCCAGCCTGGCTGAACTTCCTGTCCGCGCAACTGCTCCGGCGACATGTATTGCAGCGTCCCCACCAGCACGCCCGGGCTGGTGTCCACGGTCGATTGGCTGGTTGCGGAGGGCAGGAACTTCGCCACCCCAAAGTCCAGCACCTTGGCCCAGTCGGTTTCGCCTTCGACCAGGAAGATGTTCTCGGGCTTCAGGTCCCGATGAATCAAGCCTTGCCGGTGCGCGGCTTCGACGGCGGCGCACACGCCGCGCAGAATCCCGAGCAGGTGCTCCGGGGCCAGGCGTACGATGCTGCCAGCACGATCATCCACCAGGGCGCGCGCAGTCTTGCCATGGGTCTCCTCTCCGGGAGGTACAAAATCGGGCGTGATTATATCAGGGACAGCCAACCGCAGATTGTTGTACCGCTGGCGTCCCACCGGCAACGCTTGGCGTGCGGTGCTCGGTTCAGCGTTGTCGGCGAGACGCCAGCGGTACAACGGCTCGTCCATTGTTTTGGGCGCCGCCCGCGGCACGAGGATCGCGAGCAAGCGTTCGGCGCATGGCTATGCAACACACCACCATTTGGTAGAATGCCAACATTGGCCCGGGCGAAGTCGCGAGGCCGGGGATGAAAAAGGGAAAATGCAGCGACTGCGGCGCGGAGGCGAACGTGGTCCGCGGCGCCTACCATTTCGAGGAGAGCGCGCTGAAGAATGTGATCTTGCTGGGCGTGGAGACGGCCCGCTGCATCGAGTGCGGCAACGAGGACGTCTCGCTGCCCCGCGTCAACAAGCTGATGCGGGCGCTGGCGCTCGGCGAGGGGCTGCAGGCGCACACCGCCGACTCGGTACGGCGCTTCGAGCGGGTGACCAAGCCACCGCGCTCGACCCTGCGGCTGCAGCTCGATTCGGAGACGCTCGAATACCAGTACGCGTAAGCCATGACTGCCGGCCGCTGGCACGGGCCACGGAGCCTACGCCTCTTGGCTTGCAGTGAAGAACTCGGCGGTGTTGACGAGAAAATCCGGTTTCAACGACGCCGCCAAACCAAGCTTCCGGATTCCTCCGATCGTTTCGATCAGCTTCGCGAAGGGAATGAAACCGCAAACCTGCGGGAGGGGGCGATCGCGCAGTTTGAACGTCGGCCTCGAGATTTCCTGCTCGACTTTGCCGCGGCGATCGTCCGGCGCTACCAGGTAGAGCTTGATATCCAGGCTCGGCTGCAGTGCGAGCGGCGGAGGCCAAACCGGGCCGCATCGCGCACTCGGCCGCCGAGCGCTACGCGCCTTGAGCCCGCCCTTTCTGCGCCAGGAACTGCTTTCGGAGTTCGTACATCATGCGCAGCTCGCCGGTTTTCTCGTCCCGGTATTGCCAGAACGTCCAGCCGTTCGTCACCGGGTACGGCCGATCCGGTGGAGTGCCGCTCACGGACTTGCGGGCCATGCCGGCCGCGGTCGACAGCGAATCGTAGGCAGCGCCGGCGAAGATTACGCCCCCGTCCTCCTGGACGGTCGCAGCGAAATGGGCGCCGTTGTAGTCGCGTACCATTTCCAATGGCGTCCGGATGAAGCCGGCCTGTATCAACGCAGGTAAGCTCGCTCCGGAGAGAATGGCCATCGTCTTCCAGGCTTTCTTGCCGGCCTCCGAACGCGTCGCCGAAACCGAGTGCTTCTCTTCACCCGGCGGGGGTAGCGCCTGAGTCCCGGCCTTCGGCACAGAAACCGGAACGGGGAAATCCATCCGGATCTTGGCACGCTTCAGGGACGCACGCACCTCGCTGGCGCTGAGGCTCTCGGCTCTTTTGCAAATGACCCGGATCAGGCCGGCATCCTCTTCTGCGAGCAGATTCTCCATGGCCTGCCGGACCCTCCGGTCGATGAACTCCGCCCTCCACAATTCGTCGAGCAAGCTGTCGCGCATCTTGTCCTTCGAGAGGAGGACCAGCGTCTCCACCAGAAACGCCGGGTCGGAGTCGGAGATGCGCACGCTTCGAAACAGCTTCTCTTCGACATCGACCTCGGCGTGAGTATTGTAAATGCGGTACTCATCGCCGTTGGTCAGAACGCACCACTTGACGCCCACGACCGTCGCATAACTAAGGTTTTGGGAAATCCATTTGCGGTCGCCGAGGTCTCTTTCCAGCGATTTCGCCTCGAAAAACAGGCACTCGGTGCGGTTCAGGAACAGGGCGTAATCCACCGGGTTATCCTGCGGTTTGCGCCGGTACTCACGCCTGACCTCGTCGATCTCCTGCAGATCCCATCCGAGAGCCGAAAGAAGAGGATCGATCAATGTCGCCTTAGTGTTTTGCTCGCCTATCGCTTCCTTGCGCTCTCGGATCTGGTTGATCCGTTTGCGTATCAGATCCAAAGCGCTCATGAGCGCCGCCGCCGTCGTTTCCATCCGCTCACCCTCCGCGCGGAGCCACGCCGCCAATAGGATGAAATGGCCTTGGGCCTCCTGTGCGGGAGCCGCGCCTCGTTGTTCGCAAGGCGATTATAACCCGTCCGGTCCTCGGAACGAGCAGTGCTTAGGCGCGACCGAGGCACGAGTTTTTGGATCCGACCTCTGATTGCCCTTGTGTCCTGCCGCAACCTTCGGTACAAAGGCAGTCGTGCACCCCTTGGAAGCTTACTTGTCGAAGCTTGCCGAGATCCGGGCGTCCGGCGCGGGAACCGAGGAGACATCTTATTATCCTGCCCTGGACACGCTCCTGAACGCCGTCGGGGGCGACCTCAAGCCCGCGGATAGCCTGAATTGGCTGCCAACTGGGCTCCCCGGCGGCCGGCCCGGCGCAGGCCTTGCAGGAACCGGCGCTCACCGAACTTATGCCTTCCAGCATTCTTGAGCGAGCGAGAGTCGCGGCGTCCAAGCGCCTGCTGTACGTTCCGCATGCAGTGCGGCAGATGTCTCATCCAGAGAGAATGATCGCACCGTCGGAGGTGGAGGCGGCTGTCAGAACGGGAGAGCTGATAGAGGATTATCCCAGCGATCCCCGCGGGCACAGTTGCCTGCTTCTCGGCTGGGGCGAGGAGGGCCGGCCGATTCATGTGGTATGCTCGCCGAAGGAGGGTTATCTGGCGATTATTACCGCGTACCTGCCCGACCCGGATCAATGGGCCAATGATTTCAAGTGGAGGCGCTAGCGTGCAGTGCATGTACTGCAAAGGGCGGATGGAACGAGGGACCGCGCCGTTCACGGTCGATCGCAGGGGTTACCACGTTCATTGGGAGGCACTCCCCGCCTGGGTTTGCCGGCAATGCGGCGAAGTGTACTTTGAGCCGCCCCAAGTCGAGAGTATCCAGAAGGCGCTCTCGGCCTTTGACCGCGAGGCCTCCCGGCTGACGGTTTCCTGACCGCACGAAAAGGCCGGCGGTGCATGGCGGGCGCACACATGGGTGCGTTCCTGCAACCTCCAATCAATAGTTCAGGTACACCGTGCACAGCTCGCTATAAAAGTCGATGGCCACCGAGCCTTGCTCGCGGAAGCCGGTGGAGGAATCCTTCACCCCGCCGAAGGGGAGCTGGTACTCGACGCCGGCGCTGGGCAGGTTCACGGTGATCAGGCCGGCCTCGATTTCGTGGATGTAGCGGAACACTTTCGACACGTCGCGGGTCAGCAGCGAGGCGGACAGCCCGAAGCGCACGGCGTTGGCCAGCCGCAGGGCCTCGTCGAAATTGTCGGCGGGCAGCAGCGCCAGCACCGGCCCGAAGATCTCCTCCTGAGCCAGGCGGCTGCCGGCCTCCACCTGATCGAAAATGGTGGGCGCCACGAAGTAGCCGCGGGCGTAATCGCCCTCGGTCAGTCGGCCGCCCCCGCACAGCACCGGGAAGCCCTCCTTCCTGCCGATGTCGATGTAGCCGAGGACCGTCTTCATCTGGGACTCATCGACGCACGGTCCCATGTCCACGCTGGGGTCCATGCCGTCGCCCACCTTCAGCGCCTTGGTCTTCGCCACCAGCAAGTCGCGGAACCGCTGGTAGACGGGCCGTTCGACGATGCAGCGGCTGGTGGCCGTGCACTTCTGCCCGGTCGAGAAGAACGTGGCGTTCACCACCGTGGCGGCGGCGTAATCCAGGTCGGCGTCGGCGCAGACGATGGTGGGGTTCTTGCCCCCCATCTCGAGTTGGGCGGGAATCTTGCGCCGGGCGGCGCAGGCGTAGATGTGGTCGCCGACGCCGCAGGAGCCGGTGAAGGAGACGGCGCGGACCTGCTCGTTGGCCACCATCTCCTGGCCCACGGTGGCGCCCGGGCCGGTCACCAGGTTCACCACGCCGGGCGGCAGGCCCGACTCGTGGAGCGCCTCCACCAGCCGCACCGCGCAGGAGGGCGCCAGCGAGGCGGGCTTGATCACCGCCGCGTTGCCGCAGATCAGCGCCGGCGCCAGCTTCCAGGCGGGGATGGCTACCGGGAAGTTCCACGGGGTGATCAGCGAGACCACGCCGCGCGGCTTGCGCATGGTGAAGCAGAACACCTGCTCGCGCTCCGAGGGCACCGTCTCGCCGGCCAGGCGCGCGCCCTCGCCGGCGAAATAGCGGAAGACGTTGACGGCGCGCTGGGTCTCGCCCTTGGCCTCCTTGAAGGTCTTGCCCTCTTCACGTGTCATCTCGGCCGCGACCTGGTCGGCGTGCTGCGCCAGCCACTCGGCGGCGCGGTACAGGAACTCGCCGCGGCGCGGGGCGGGGACGCGCCGCCAGCCGTCCTGCGCCTGCGCGGCCGCCTCGAAGGCCCGGCGCGCATCCTCCCGCGATCCTTTCGGGTACTCGGCCACGGCTTCGTCGAAGCGCGCCGGGTTGTGCGTAGTGAACGTCTCGCCGCTCGAGGCGCCGCGCCATTCGCCGCCGATGCAGTTCTGGAACCGCAATTGGCTCTGTTGCGGAACAGTTGCCATTCGAACCTCCCGGTTGTTAGCTTTCAGTTGGCAGCTTTCAGCTTGTGAGTCCGTCAAGCTTCAGCTATGGTTCCAGGTTCCGGGTTCCAGGTTGCTGGAACCTGGACCTGAAAGCTGGAACCTGGCATGATCCCGTTGGCTGCCGCCTCTAGATTATACAAACAGAATGGCGCCCAGCGCCGCGCGCCCATCGCCGAGGTCGTTACCGCATGATTCGCGTCTGCCTGCTGTGGCACATGCACCAGCCGTTTTACAAGGACCTGCTGTCGCGCCAGTACCGGATGCCGTGGGCGCGGCTGCACGCGCTGAAGGACTACTTCGGCATGGTGGAGATGACGCGCGAGTTTCCGGCCCTGCGCCTGACCTTCAACCTGGTGCCCTCGCTGGCCGCCCAGATCGAGGACTACGCCACGGGCGCGGCGCGCGACCCGCTGCTGGAGCTGGCGCAGAAACCCGCCGACCAACTCAGCCGGGAAGAGCAGCTGATGGCGCTGGCCAACCTGTTTCAGGCCAACCCCCGCCACATGATCGCGCGCTATCCGCGCTATGAACGGCTGTTCGCGCTCTTCCGCACGGCCGACTCCGTGCCCGAGCGCGCCCTGTCCCTGTTCACCACCTCCGATTTCGCCGACCTGCAGGCGCTCTCGCAACTGGCATGGTTCGACGAGATTTACCTGGCCGGCGATGCGGAAATCCGGGCGCTGGTGGAGAAAGGCGAAGGCTACGGGGTGGCGGACCAGCAGGTGGTGGCGCGGAAACAGCGCGAGCTGCTGGGCCGCGTGGTGGACGCGTACCGGGAGGCGCAGGACCGCGGGCAGGTGGAGCTGAGCACCACGCCCTACTACCACCCCATCCTGCCGCTGGTCTGCGACACCAACGTGGCCGAGGAGAGCCGCCCGGGCATGCCGCTGCCCAGGCGGTTCCGCTACCCGCAGGACGCCCGCCTGCAACTGGAACGCGCCATCGCCAAGCACACCGAGGTGTTTGGGCGGCCGCCCGCGGGCCTGTGGCCGTCGGAAGGCTCGGTTTCCGACCAGGTGCTGGCGATGGCCGCCGACCTGGGGTTCCGCTGGGCCGCCAGCGGAGAAGGCGTGCTGGCCCGCTCGCTGGCTTGCGCGTTCCCGCGCGACGCCCAGGGCGTGCCGGCCAACGCGGCGGCCCTTTACGGCAGCTACGAATTCGCGCCCGCCGGGGCGGCGGGCGGCCAGGCGGGGATCCGCCTGTTCTTCCGCGACCACTGCCTGTCGGACCTGATCGGGTTCGTTTACAGCAACATGGACCCGGAGCAAGCCGCCCGCGACCTGCTGGAGCGGCTGCGGCGGTGCGGCCGCGCCGCATGCGCCGGCGGCCGCGACCCGGTCGTTTCCGTAATCCTCGACGGCGAGAATGCCTGGGAGCATTACAGCAAGAACGGGCGCGCCTTCCTGGCCTGCCTCTATGCCGGGCTGAGCAGCGATCCCGAGCTGCGCCCGGTCACCTTCAGCGAAGCGCTGGAGCTGGAGCCGCGCGGCCGCCTCGCCCATGTGGTGCCCGGCTCCTGGATCAACGCCAACTTCGATATCTGGATCGGCGCGGGCGAAGACAACCGCGCCTGGAACCTGTTGAACGACGCCCGCGCCTTCTTCGGAAGTGTGGCGCCGGGCCTCGCGCCCGGCACGCCCGATTCGGGCACGCCGGCGGCGAACGGTGGGGCCGTGGAGATACCGGGCGCGAGGCCCGGCGCTACCAGCGTCACTTCCGAGCAACTCGAGCTGGCCCGCGAGGAGCTATTGATCGCCGAGGGCAGCGACTGGAACTGGTGGTTCGGCCCCGAGCACCACACCATCAACGACCGGCACTTCGACGAGTTGTACCGGACCCACCTGGCCAACGTGTATCGGGCCCTGGGCGCCGGCGCGCCCGATTCCCTCGCCGTACCTATCTCCCGGCACGAGTGGCGCGCCTTCTCGGCTCCGCCCCGCAACTACATCGGCCCGCGCATTGACGGCCTGGTGTCCAGCTACTTCGAATGGATGGGCGCCGGGGTCTACAGCCTGGACCAACGCGGCTCCGCCATGCACGGCAGGCGCTTCTACGTCCAGGAACTGCACTATGGGGCGGACCCGCGGAATTTCTACCTGCGCCTGGACCTTTCGCCGGAGGGCCTGAAGGCGGCGGAGTCGCTGGAAGTGCGGGTGAATGTCACGGCCGGCGAGGGCGGTGGCCGGCTGATCGCCCGGGTCGTCAACAGCTCGTCGGAGGCCCCCGAGGTTCACATTGATGCCGGGGCGCCGCCGGCCGCTTCCCAGGTTCCCCCACCCCCTGAGCTGAGTCCCGCCGGCGCTTTCCGCCGCGTGCTGGAGCTGCGCCTGCCGCTGGCCTGGTTCGGGCTCGACCTCCAGACCACCTTCCGCTTCCAGGTCCAGCTTTGGGAGAGCGGGTTGCCGGTGGACCTGCTGCCCGCCGACGGCTGGCTGGAAGTCGAAGCCAAGCAAACCGCCTCCCAGTGGTGAATTCGTTTGCGGTAGAAACTGTGGTGCTGGACATGGACTCGACGGAGATCCCGGTCTACGGCCAGCAGGAGCAGAGTGCCTACAACGGTCACTTCGAGTCCACCTGCTATCGCCCAGTGCTGCTGTTCAACCGTGGGGGCGGCTGCCTGGCGGCGAAATTGCGGCCCGGCAACGTGCACAGCGCCGAGGACTGGGAAGAACTGCTGCTGCCCGAGATCGAGCGGCAACAGAAGCTGGGCAAAGAGGTGGTGTTTCGTGCCGACGCGGCCTTCGCCAAGCCGGAGATCTACGAGGCGCTGGAGGAGCGGGGCGTGAAATGCGCCATCCGCATCCCGGCCAACGACAGCCTGGAGCGGGATATTGCGGAGCTGTCATCGGTTCCGGTCCAACGAGGTCAGGCTGTGGCTGAGCGTAATCGCCTACAACCTCGGGAACCTGTGGCGGCGACTGGTGCTGCCGCAGAGGGTGGAGAAGTGGTCGCTGGCAGGCTTACAGCAACGGCTGGTGAAGACCGGCGGCAGGCTCATCAAGCCTGCACGGTATTACTGGCTACTGCTGCCGGGACGGCGTCTGAAACGGTGACCACCGCGACGGGCAACTACACTCTGGCCTCGCTTCCGGCAGGCGTATACGAGATGACCGTTGAAATCGCGGGCTTCCGCAAGGTCATGCGGCCGAACGTCCAGGTTCAGGTGGCGCAGACCGTGCGTGTCGATTTCGCTCTCCAGATCGGCACAAGCACTGAATCGGTCACGGTCACCGCCGAAGCGCCCCTGCTGAGGACCGAAAACGCCGAGCAGAGCATGAACGTGACGGGGGACCGCATCAACTCGCTGCCGATTAATTTCGGCGGAGGCAGCACCGGCCCGACCGGTGGGATTCGCAACTGGATGAGCTTCGTCATCCTGGCTCCGGGTGTGTCGGGCACCGCCTACAACGCGCCGATTAACGGTGCTCCCGGCGGTGCCTTCAAAATCTACCTGGAAGGCCAGGACGTAACCAGCTCCAACGACACCACGTGGGAGCATCGTTGAATCGGCGTCGGTGGAGTCCATTGGGGAGTTCTCTCTTCAGACGTCCAACTTCGCCGCCGAATTTGGACAGGTGCTGGGCGGGTTGTTCAACTTCACTACCAAGAGCGGAACCAACAAGTATCACGGCACCGCCTACGAGTACTTGACCAATGAAGCACTGAACGCCGCCCGGCCGTTCACTCACCTGAAAGGACTGGACCGCAAGCACGACTTCGGCTTCTCGGTGGGCGGCCCCGTCCGCATTCCCAAGCTCTACAACGGCACGAACAGAACCTTTTTCTTTTTCAGTCACGAAGCGTTCCGCGTGAAGACCGGCTCATCCGGAACTCTCGGCACCGTGCCGACCCAGGCTTACCGAAATGGCGACTTCAGTGCGGCGCTCACGGGGCGCACGCTGGGCACGGACGGGTTGGGGCGCCCGATTCCCGAGAACAGCATCTACGATCCGCTTAGCGACTTCACGTCGAACGGCGCCACCTACCGCAATCTGTTCCCCAACAACGTCATCCCGCAGGCGCGCCTCGATCCGGTGGCGCAAAAGATTCAAGCCTTGATTCCCACGCCGATCAATTCGAACCTGACGCAGAATTGCCTGCCCGACGTCCCCAACCACAAGTACCAGTCGCTTCCAAGTGTCAAAATCGATCACAGTTTCAACGACAGGACCAGGCTGAGCGGCTACTGGTCGGTGCAAAACACCGATCAACTCACGGGACCGGACGGGTTGCCTTACCCGCTCAGCGGCGTACGCGTGCAGAAGATCTACGGGCACATCGCGCGGCTGAACGTGGACAAGTCGTTCACGCCAAGATTCATTGTTCACGCCGGGGCCGGATACACGCGGTTCCACAATCCCGACAGCTCGCCCCCTGAAGTGCTCCAGTACGACGCCGTGAAAAACCTCGGCCTGGTCGGCAGCGGGACTGATCCAGCGGGTTTCCCGCTGCTACCCTCTACGAACTCTAATTGGGGCGGCATGGGACAGATGGGGCCGAATACCGCGGGCCAATACTACAACGACAAGCTCAGCGGCGTCGCGAGCGCGACGTACGTACGTGACAATCACACCTATAAGATCGGCGCGGAGTTCAAACAGGAAGTCTGGAGTGACAACAATTACTACGGAGCCCAGGGTTCCTACAGCTTTGGCAACGCCATGACCGGCCTTCCCGCGCTGAACACCACCAGCGTCGGCGGCGGCAGCATTGGCTTCAACTATGCCAGCCTCCTTCTCGGCCGGGTGTCGTCCGCCAGTGTGGCATCTCCGAACACGCTTCAATGGCGCAAGAAGGCCTGGGGACTTTATGTACAGGACACCTGGAAGGTCAATCGCAAGCTGACGTTAGACTACGGGCTCCGGTGGGACTACGAAGGGCAGGGGCACGAATTGCACAACCGCGTCAGCCAGATCGGAGTCAGCACGCCCAATCCGTCCGCGGGCGGACTTCCCGGTGGCTGGGTGTACGAAGGTTACGGCCCGGGGCGGTGCAACTGCTCGTTCACGAAGAACTACCCGTACGCCATCGGTCCGCGGTTGGGTGTTGCTTACCGGATCGGTGAGAATGGAAAAACTGTCGTCCGGGCCGGGTGGGGCATCTCGTATAGCGCTTTGGCCAACTGGTGGTACGTCACCGGCGGCTCGTCCTCCGTTGGGGTCGGCTTTAACACGCTCAGCTTCAGCAATCCGGCGTACGGGCAGGCGGTATCTAAGTTCGCCGACGGCCTGCATTACGACACCTCACAACTGTACGCGGCGTCGTTCGACCCGGGCATTTACCCCAAGGCGGGGCAGTTGAACGTGCCGTCGGCCTGGGGCGCGCAGATCAATGATCCGAACGGAGGGCGGCCGGCGCGCGTCAACCAATGGAACATCGCCGTGCAGCGCGAGCTGACGAAGAACCTCTCGATCGAAGTTGCCTACGTGGGAAACCGCGGCGTCTGGCTCGAGGCCAACGGCCTGGTAAGTCTGAACGCCATTCGGCCGGCAACATTCAAGGCCTACAACATCGACCTGAACAATGCGTCCGACCGGGCGCTGTGGACCTCGCGCATCGATTCGGCGGCGGCGATCGCGCGCGGAATCACGAAACCGTACGCCGGCTTCCCCAGCAGCGCTACGGTCGCCCAGGCTCTGCGCCCGTTCCCCGAATACAACGACGGGCTTGCCGTCCGCTGGGCGCCGCTTGGAAACAGTTGGTACGACGCTCTCCAGGTGAAATTGGATCAGCGAGTCTGGCAGGGACTGAACCTCACCTCTTCCTTCTCGTGGCAGAAGGAACTGGCGCTGGGCACCGGCGGCAATCCGGGTCCGGGAGGCGGTGGCATCAACGACGTTTTCAATCGCCCGAACCAGAAGTCGCTCACCGGGTCGTCCACACCGTTCATTCTGTCGATCGGGTTTAACTACACGACCCCGAAGATTGGCTCGAACCGCTGGGTTCGCCTGGCAAGCAAAGACTGGAATTTCGGCGGGGTTCTGCGCTACGCGAGCGGCTCCCTGATCGGGGTTCCGGGATCGCGCAACAACCTCGGCACGCTGACGATGCAGGGCGGCACGCGCATGAACCGGGTTCCGGGACAGCCGTCATTCACCAAAGACCCAAACTGCGGCTGCATCGACCCGAATAAGGACCTCGTTCTGAACCCCAACGCGTGGGTGGACGTGCTGGCGGGCCAGTGGGGTTCCTCCGCGGCTTACTACAACGATTACCGGTGGCAGCACCAGGTCATGGAGAACGTGAATATCGGGCGCACGTTCCAGATCCGCGAGAAGATGAAGCTGCGGGTGCGCGCCGAATTCTTCAACGTCTTCAACCGGCTGTACCTGAGCGGTCCTTCGTCCGGCAATCCGCTGGCCACTCCGACCTATAATGCGCAGGGTGTCCCCACCAGCGGGTTCGGGTACATTAACGCGAACGGGATCGGTGCTGCCCGGAACGGCCAGCTTGTGGCGCGTTTCGAGTGGTAGCACCGAAGAGGTCCAAGGTCCAAGGTCGAATGCGTACGGCGTTCGGCGTTGGAACCGATGAACGGGCAAGAAGGAAACAGAGATGCGCACTTTGCGCGCGGGAGGAGCGGCACTGTTTCTCGCCTTCGTAGGCGCGTTTGCTCAGTGGGACGACAGCCTGCTAAGGCCGTTTGTGATGAACCATCGGGAAGGCGCTTCCTCACTCGCGGACGTCTCGTTTCTCCTGGATGCGCCGGCCGGCAAGAAGGGGTTCCTGTGCATCCAAGGCAGCCATTTGGTGACACCGAACGGCAAGCGCATGCGTTTGTGGGGCGTGCACTTGACGGACTGGAGCCGGAGTTCGGTGTTGCTTCCGTCCAAGGAAGACATACCCATGTACGCGGCAACGCTCGCACGCTTCGGTGTCAATTGCGTGCGTTTGCACTTCCTCGACCTGGCTGCTCCCCGAGGCATCATCGCCGCTGGGAACGACAGCCGCAGCTTTGATCCGCAGCAACTTGACCGCCTGGACTTCCTGGTGTCAGAGCTCAAGAGGCGCGGCATTTACGTTGACCTGAACCTGAACGTCGGTCGCTCGTACAAAGCGGGAGACGGCGTGCGCGATTACGACAGGATCCAATGGGGCAAGGGCCTTGTGATGTTCGACCCGCACCTCATCGAGTTGCAGAAGGAGTATGCAAAGCAGATCCTCACGCACGTCAACCCGTACACCAAGACCGAGTACCGCAACGAACCGGCCGTGGCCATCGTGGAAATCGTGAACGAGAACGGCCTGTACATCGGCTTCCGGGCACCTACGCCGTATTACGAGGAAGAACTAACGGACCAGTACAACGCCTGGCTGCGCGAGAAGCTGGGGTCCGACGAGCTGAAGAAACTGCGCGAACAGGCCGGCGTTCAGGGCAATGCGCCCATTCCCCGCTTGAAAGGAAGCGAGGTAGCGGCTGCGCCCAGGGAGCGGTTCGAAGCGGAAATGCGCTTCTACATGGACGCGGAGAACCGCTTCTACCAGGACATGAGCGGGTATCTGAAGAACACGCTCGGCGTAAGAGCTCCGATCGCCGGGACAGCCGACCACAGCCACTCCAGCAGCAGCTACGCGATGCTAGCGACGCTCTCGAAGCTGGACATTGTTGACGGGCACGTCTACTGGCAGCATCCGGGCTCGCCCCCGCCGGTGAATACACCAATGGTCAACGATCCATTCCACTCGACCGTGGTACAGCTCTCGCGAACGGCGTTTGCCGGCAAGCCGTACACCGTGAGCGAGGTCAACCATCCGTTCCCGAACGAATGGGCGGCCGAAGGCATCCCGATCCTCGCTGCCTACGGAAGCTTCCAGGACTGGGACGCCATCATCTTATACACGTTCGAGCCGAAGGGCGCTCCCGATTGGAAGCCATACGTTGGCGACCCGTTCGACATCTCGCTCGACCCCGTGAGGATGACGCAGATGGCGACCGGCGCGCTGACGTTCCTGCGCGCCGATGTGCGGCCGGCGCGTCAAACCGTGGAGCGCACCTACTCTCCTGCGCAGGTGCTCGACAGCCGGCGCCTCCCGCGAACCGAGCAGCCGTACTTTACGCCGGGCTTTCCGCTCTCGATTCCGCTGCAGCACGCCACCCGAATCCGGTCGCTTAACGGGCCGCCGACCGCGAAGTTCGCGGCAGCGGAGAGCGACCCGATTGTCTCCGACACCAGGGAGCTGAGTTGGTACACCTCGCCGGAGAAGACTGCAGTGGTCACCGTGGAGACCGACCGCACCCAGGCATTGATGGGTTTCGTGAAAGCGAACCGGAAGGCGCTGAAGAACCTCTCCGCCGACGTGAAGAACAACTTTGCCAGTCTGGTGTTGAGCGCGATGGACTTCCGGCCGCTCTCGAGGTCCGGGAAGATGCTGCTCACCGCCGGCTCGCGCGTCGCGAACACCGGCATGAAATGGAATGACGCGCATACTCGATTGGCAAATCAGGGCGGCTCGCCTTCCTTGATTGAACCGGTCGCCGGCACGGTCGTTCTCCGGAACCTTCAGGGAGCGAAGTCGGTGACCGCCACCGCGCTCGACGGCGCGGGCCACGCGATTGGCGAGCCGATTCCTGCGAAGAGAAACACGGAGGGCTGGGCCTTTCCCATCGGCGAACCGGCGACCACCTGGTACATCGTCACCATTGGCCGCTAAACAGAATTGCGTGATTGAGCGATTGACGGTTGCCGATTCGGGACGAGGATATGGGAATCGTTCAATCGTTCAATCACTCAATCTCTCAATCATTCAATTACTGAATTCATTCGTGGGTTATTCAACGAGGTGTTATGAAACCGAAATCCTTCGCGGTTTGCGCGGTGTTCCTGGCGGCCTGCGCGTTCCCGGCGCTGGCCGTACGCGCGTCGGATTACGCGGTCGGCGCTGACCTGTCGTTTCTGAAGCAGGCGGAAGACAGGGGAGTGGCGTTCAAGGACAACGGCGAAGTCAAGCCGGGTCTCCTGATCTTCAAGGATCATGGCTACAACTGGATTCGCCTCCGCCTGTTCCATACCCCGACGCGGCTGCCAAACAACCTGGAATACACAATCGCGTTGGCGAAGGCGGCCAGACAACAGGGGTTCAAGTTCCTGCTGAACTATCATTACTCGGACACCTGGGCCGACCCCGGCAAACAGTTTCTTCCCAAGGCCTGGGAGAACATGTCGCACCTGCAGCTCGTCGCCGCGGTGCGGGAATACACGAAACAGACCATCATCGCGTTCCGCGAGGCGGGCGTGCTCCCCGACATGGTGCAGATTGGCAACGAGGTGATCAACGGCATGCTCTGGCCGGACGGCAAGCTCCCGGACAATTGGGGAAATTTCGCCGAGTTGATCCAGGCCGGCATGGAAGGCGTCGATGCGGGCCGAGGCGATCAGCCGCGGCCACGCATCATGATCCACATAGACCGGGGCGGTGACAAAGCCCAAACGAAGTGGTTTTTCGACAAATTGCACTCCTACGGCGTGAACTATGACGTAATGGGGCAGTCTTTTTATCCGTGGTGGCACGGCAGCCTGTTCGACCTTCGCGAAACCCTGATATTCATGGCCAACGAGTACAAGAAGGACATTATCGTCGTAGAGGCTGCCTACAACTGGAAACCGGGGGAATACGCCAAGAAGCCCGGGCCCTTCCCGGAGACACCCGAAGGTCAGCGCCAATTCCTCGAGGAAGTGAACCGGATGGTGATGGCCACGCCGAACGGGCTGGGCAAGGGCGTGTTCTGGTGGGAGCCGGCCGTTGGCGGCGGACTGAACCGCCGCGGCTTCTTCGACGATAACAGCAATGCCCTGCCGGTCATGACGGTGTTCGACAAGTTCACCTTGCACTGAAGTAGTCAGTGGCGAGTGTGGCCTGGGGTGTGGCCGTCGGACGACACATGGTCCGAGTCCCGCACGGCTGAACTTAGACGACTGAGCCTTTTCAGCCCCGCCGCAACGACGATTGAATCGAATTGAGGCGATAACCATGAAGGACGAAAAGCCATTATCAGAGTCTCTGAGCCGGCGTGATCTTTTGCGCCAGGCAGCGGGCGCGGCGGCCATTACCTCTGCCGTGCAATCGATGCGTGCCGTTGGGGCGCAGACGCGGGAAGCCGCCGAAACTGCGCCGCGCACCAGAAGTACGTTCGACTTCGGCTGGAAGTTCATGAAAGGCGACGCGCCCGGCGCGCAGCAGCCCGCCTTTTCCGACTCCGCCTGGCGGGACGTCGATCTGCCTCACGACTGGAGCGTAGAAGGCCCCTTCGGCGAGAAAGAACCGTCCGGCGGGGCGGGCGGCTACCTCCCCACAGGCATGGGCTGGTACCGCAAGCACTTTCGCCTGCCCGAGTCCCAGCGCGACAAGCTCTTTCTCGTCGAATTCGACGGTGTCTACATGAACAGCGAGGTGTGGATCAACGGCCAATATCTGGGCAAGAGGCCCTACGGCTACATTCCGTTCGCCTACGAGATCACACCTCATTTGAATCTCGGAGGCGAGAACGTTATCGCGGTGAAGGTAGACAACTCGCGCCAGACGAACTGCCGCTGGTACTCGGGTTCCGGCATCTACAGGCACACCTGGCTGCTGGCCACCAATCGTGTTGGCGTCGCCTACTGGGGAACATTTGTCACCACTCCGCGCGTCTCGAAAGACGCCGCCACGGTCCAGATCAAGACCCGGGTGCGGAACGACGCGAAAACCAGTGCGCGCTGCACACTCGTCACCGTCATTCTGGACAAGAGTGGGAACGCCGTGCAGACGGCCGAGTCCGTCCAGGAGATCTCCGCGAACGGCGAATACGAATTCGTGCAGCAGGTCAGGCTGGAGAAGCCCGAGCTGTGGTCGGTCGCAAATCCATATCTTTACTCGCTGCGGAGCACCGTGCAGGAACAGGGCCGGGTTGCGGACGTATACGACACCCTCTTCGGCATCCGCGACGCTGTCTTTGACGCCGACAAGGGTTTCGTGCTGAACGGCGAACGCGTAAAAATCAACGGCGTCTGCCTGCATCATGACGGCGGTTGCATGGGAGCGGCGGTGCCCGAGCGTGTGTGGGAGCGCCGGCTTGAGACCCTGCGCGCCATGGGCTGCAACGCCATCCGCACCAGCCACAACCCCTATGCCGCCGAGTTCCTCGACTTTTGCGACCGCATGGGCTTCCTCGTTATGGACGAGATCTTTGACGAATGAAAGGTACCCAAGGGGCAGATCGGCCCCAATGGGTACAGCAACTATTTCGATGAATGGTACGAGGGCGACGTGAAGGACTTCCTCCACCGCGACAGGAACCATCCCTCGGTGGTGATCTGGAGCGCCGGTAACGAAATTGGCGACCAGACCCACCCGAAAGGCCCCGAGACGCTGCGAAAGCTGCTCGACGTGTTCCACAGGGAAGACCCAACGCGCCCCGTAACCGCGGGTTGCGACCAGATTTCCGCCGAGCCGCGTTCCGCGTCGCAGGAATTCCTCGGCCTTCTCGACGTAGTCGGGTACAACTATGTGGACCGCTGGCGCGACAGGATCGAAAAGTATTACAGCATGGACCGCCA
>Ga0315280_10006158_pt1 | contig 16685 bp, 16 predicted proteins | sample YL17G06_40_MG_FD_203697 | JGI IMG/M metagenome (GOLD analysis project Ga0315280, IMG submission 203697) | Sediment microbial communities from Yellowstone Lake, YNP, Wyoming, USA - YL17G06_40 | ecosystem: Environmental > Aquatic > Freshwater > Lake > Sediment | place: USA: Wyoming | collected...
CAGCCGGCCCGTCTGGAGTGCGGCGGCGTGCCGCCGCTTTCAAAGCGGGAGCGCGTCGCCGGAGGCGACTGAAGCTCCCGCAGTCCATACGGCGCGTTCTGCGGCTACTCAAGATGTGGGTAATGCTAAGCTTTCAGGGGGAGGAGTTCGCTTGCACGTGCCCACCCTGCGCCAGCACTATCGCAGCAACCGGGTGTGTTCATTTTCGGTGGATGTCATATATGTGGGAGCCGCGTCTCGCGGCGATTTGGGCGCGGCCTCGCCCGATCCCCACTCTGCGTGAACACACCCCAGCAACCTACCGCATGGCTTTCTCTGCTATAATCGTAGCGCGATGAACCGCGCCGATGCAGGCACCGACGCCGATGCGCTCGCCCTCGATCGCGCGCGCCGCGTCGTCGAGCGACGCATCGAGCGCTACCTGCGCCGCAGCCCGTACCGCCTGTTCCCCGACGAGGTGGTCGTGCGCAGCCTCGTGCTGCGGCTGGCGCGAAACCTCGTGCGCCACGGCCGCCAGTACTGCCCGTGCCGCAAAATCACCGGCGACCTCGCCGCCGATCGGCCCAACATCTGCCCCTGCCGCACCCATCGCGACGAGATCGCCCGCGACGGCCACTGCGAATGTCGCCTCTTCGTCAGCCAGGAGTTTGCCGCGCAGGTGCTGAATCAGCGTTAACCAGCCGCAGTCGCAAAGAGTCGTTCACAGGTGCCGCAGATCGCACAGGCTCTGTGCGAGATCGGTGAAACCTGCGGATGGATCGGATCCCTCCCGAAAGGAGACCGCGATGCCACTGGCCATCGGAGATCGCGCGCCCGACTTCACTCTGCCCGGGGTCGACGGCGAGACCTACCGCCTCGATGATTTCGCCGACAAGCCGGCGTTGGTCGTCATCTGGTCGTGCAACCATTGTCCTTACGTCGTCGCCTACGAGGAGCGGATGGTGCAGATCCAGCGCGACTATGGCGGCAAGGGCGGCCAGCTCGTCGCCATCAACTCCAATGACGAGCGCCGCTACCCCGAGGATGACTTCGACCACATGGTTCAACGAGCGAAGGCGAGGGGCTTCAACTTCCCCTACCTGCGCGACGAGACGCAGCATTCGGCCGAGGCCTACGGCCCCTCGGTCACGCCCGAAGCGTTCCTGTTCAACGCCGACCGCGTGCTCGTCTATCGCGGGCGGATAGACGACAACCCCGACCAGCCCGCGGCGGTGAAGAAGCACGACCTGCGCGATGCCCTCGATGCCGTCCTCGGCGGCAAGCCCATCGTCAATCCCAAGACCAACGCCGTCGGCTGCTCGGTCAAGTGGAAGTGAACCGCCGCGAGGCGCTCACCCGCCGGTGAAAATAGGGACCGGAACCTACTGCCGCAGGCTCGCGCGCGACGCAGACAGCCGGGAATCGGTTCCAGCCCCTATCGCTACAACGTGACTTTCGGCAGGATGTGTACAGCAATGTGGCACAGCCGCCCTCGGCTGTGCGAGCGCCGCGCACGCGGCGCTGGATGACAGGCGAGGCTTGCCCGCCTCTGGTGGGGCGCCTGTCCCACATTCGAGTATGAAGTCACGTTGTAGTACTATACTGCCCCCATGAAGCTCCTCGACCGCTATATCTTGCGCGAGCTGGCGCTGCCGTTCGCCTTCGGCATCGTCGCCTTCGGCATCGTCTTCGTCGCGGGCACGCTGCTGTTCAAGTTCGCGCGCCTGGTGTCCGAGCAGGGCGTGCCGCTGGGCGCGGCGGTGTTGCTCTTCATCTACTGGCTGCCGGGCTACGTCGTTTACACCTTTCCTATGGCGGCGCTGCTGGCGACGCTGCTGGCATTCGGGCGCCTCAGCGGCGAGGGCGAAACCACTGCCATGCGCGCCGGCGGGGTGAGCCTGCTGCGCATCATGGTTCCCGTCATCGCCGCCGGGCTGGCGGTCAGCGGTTTCACCATCGCCTTCAACGAGACCGTCGTGCCCGCGAGCTCGCGCGCCGCCCAGGACCTGCTGCTGCGCGAGGCCAAGCGCGGGGTCGGCACGCAGAAGTACGTCATGGTGCGCTCCATCGAGCGCGGCACCATCAGCCATCTCATCTACGCCCGCGAGTTCAACCCCGCCCGCGGCGAGCTGAGCGGCGTGACCTACATCGAGTACGACCGCGGCGAGCCGAAGCTGCTCATTCACAGCGAGCGCGCCTCCTATCGCGCGGGCGGCAAGTGGGAGTTCATCCAGGGCTTCACGCAGTATATCAACCCCTATGCCAGGGGCGGCTTGCGGCGCGGACAGACGATCTTCAGTTCGTTCAAGACGTTCACTTTCAACATCGGCCACGACCCCGCAGACATTGCGCTGCGGCAGCGCGACCCCGAGGAGATGACCTGGCGCGAGCTCGGCCGCTACATCGCCGAGCTGACCCGGCAAGGCATCCCCGCGCCGGAGCTGCGCGTGCAGTGGCATCACAAGCTCTCGGTGCCGTTCGCGAGCTTGATATTCGTCGTCATCGGCGCGCCGCTGGGGCTGCGCTCGCAGCGAACCGGGTCGGCGCTGGGGCTGGGGCTGAGCGTGCTCATCATCTTCTGCTACTACGTGCTGTGGAACTACCTTGCCATCATCGCCGGCCGCGGCGCGTTCAATCCTGTGCTCGCCGCGTGGCTGCCCAACATCGTCGGCCTCCTCTTCGGCGGCTGGCTCATTCGCCGCGCGATGGGATGAGGGTACCGGGCTCTATTGGCGGTCATTCCGAGCGAAGCGAGGTTTACCCGCCTCTGGCGGGAATCCCCTACCGCCGTAGGGGGCACGGCATGCCGTGCCCCTACAGCCCCCGGTAGGGCACCCCTCGCCTTGCGGCTAGGCCCGATGAATCGGGCCGCCGTGGCGGCCGCAGGCCTAGCCACTCGGGGTGACACCATGCCAGGGCTTTGATGCAACCTGTCGGTCCGGCTCGCCTCACCTCAGCTCCACCATCGCCACCTCCGGACGCGTCCACCAGCGCGGCGGGGCGAAGCCGGCGCCCGCTCCGCTCGTCACGTAGACCCAGCCCCACCGCTCGTGGAAGAGACCATAGATGTGCGTGCGGCCGTACTCGCTGTGCGGTATCAGGCCTCCCCGCACCTCCCGCGCCAGCAGCCGGTGCAGCGCCACCGGCAACCGGATCTTGCCCGCATGCGTATGCCCGCACAGGATCAGCCGCGCCCTCTGTCCCTCGGATCGAATCGCCGCGTCGGGATTATGCGACAGCAGAACCGCCGGCACGCCTTCGGGCACTCCCCGCCATGCCGCCCGCGATCTTCCCCTCTACCGGCCGGGCCCCACCGCGGGCCTGCTACGCGACGCCCCAACCGCCGGCGCCGCCGAAACCTACCGCGTTTCGGCCAGGGAAGCCGAAGGCGTGGACGGCGTGTTCGTCCTCGAGGGTGATTCGATGCAGCCGCTTTTCCTGCCGGGAGATGTCGTGGCTATCCGCCGCCAACCCACCGCCAGGGTGGGAGATCTTGTGGTCGCCCGCCTCGGCGACGGCGCCATGACTTTCAAGCGCTTTGGCGGCCGCACAGAGCAGGGACTGGTCTTCCTGCCGTTGAATCCAGCTGTGGAGCCGATCATAGACCTGAAGGCCGAGATTGTCGGCGTCTATCGCTGGCTGCACCGCCAGGCGCCGGGGTAAGCCCGTGTGGCGACGGGATCCTCCGGCCACACATTATATATAGGGAGGTCCCCTTCATGCCCGAAATGATGGAATGCCGATCCTGCGGCGCTCAGAACTCCGTCAAGCGCGAGGCGTGCTATCAGTGCGGCACCGTCCTGCGGCCGCCGCCACCGGCCGCCGATCCGCTCGCCAACGAACCGCCCAGCGCCAATCCTCCCGGGGCGCCACCCGGATATTATGCCCGGGGAATACCGGCCGCTAGATATACCCTTACAGATGCCATCAAGCTCGGCTTTGGTGGGGCGATTGGCTGGATATTAGGCGGGTGCCTGGTCTTCGTCGGGATACCCTTCTTCCTCTTTGTGCTTAGCCTTGCCGGTTGCCTGGCGGCGCTTTCCGCGCCTCCGGGCCATCATTAAGGAGGGAACCATGCTCACATTCTGGCCCTATCTAGCGGTCGCGGTTCAGGCGGCGAGCCTATCCATCGCGCCGGCGCCCGCGCCGCAGGCCGCCATTCGCCCCGGCGCGCCGCGCTACGAACTTGATGTCCACAGCGGGATTCGCCGCGAGATTCCCGTCAGCGATGTGCCGCTAGCGGGCCGTTCCTACGTCCGGGCCAGCGACGGGCATTTCGTTGACCGCGACGGCCTCGACCAGACGGCGCTTGCGAAGGCGTTCTTTCGCGCTGGCGGCAAATCGGCCCTTTTAACCAGCCGACCCCACAGCCGCCGCATGGAATTGCAGGCGCAGGGAATCGCCTATCGTGTGATGCACCCGGATCCCCCGCCGGGCGCATGGACGGTTTACTCGCCCGCTTACCAAGTGCGCGGGGATCGCCTGTATTGGCGCGCGCGGATCGCCAATCCGACCGCCGACAACCAGGTCGCGCGCCCAGGCGTCACCTATCGCCTGTCGAGTCACGGGACGGGTGTTACGCCGGGCACTCCTCAGCCCTTAGGGACCGGCCCGATCTTCATCAAGTGGAGTTTTCCGCGAACGGTCATCATGGGGATGAGCGATGCCCAGCATGGGCGGGCGACGATTAAGGGGGGAACGTCCGTGGACATCTCGGGCTGGGTCCGGCTGGTTCACCCAGCCGCAAATCCTATCGAGGCGTACCTGGTCATCGGCGGGCTCCATTACCGCCTGGCATATGATGGCGGCTGGATGCCGGATTTCTGATCCCAGCGGGGATTGAGGCGGGTGCGGGGAAGAGCGAGGCGCCGTGTAGTTTTTTGGGGTCACACTGGGGGTGATTGAGGGGTTGGGTCGGCGGGTGGTTTGTCGGCTCAATCCGGGAGCTATTAAGCGTCGGGTTTGCTGGGTAGTTTTTTGGCTTCGCGGGTCTGCCGCGATCCGTCCTGAGACCTCCGTTCTTTTTCCCATTTATCGCAAAATAAACCAGTTTCGCGCGCCGTTTGTCTCCTCATTTCCATTTATCGTGCATCGTCCACGCTCGCCTGCTTCCATTTATCGTAAGAGTCACCACCACCCTCACCTTAGTCCTCTCCCTCAAGGGAGAGGAGTCGCGTCGCCTCTGTCGCAGCAGTCGTTTCAGTCCCGCCGCCGTGCGCGCCGTGCCGTTCGACCCGTCCTCAGGCTGCCAATGGGTCTCGACCGAGACGACGCCCGCGTACCCGTCGCGCGCGAACGCCGCTAGCTCCTCGCGCAGGTGGACTTGTCCGCTGCCGATGCACTCCCAACTGGTCAGCCCCGTCGCCTCGTCGCGCACCCGCGCATCCTTGAAATGCACGTGCGCCATGTGCGGGCGGATGGCTTCATATCCATCGGGATAGTCCACCCCGCCCGAGACGAACGAGTTCGCCGGGTCCCACACCGCCTTCAACGCCGGCGAGTTGACCGCGTCGATAATAACGCGCGCGTTCTCGCCAGTGTTGGCGTAGCACGAGCGCACGTTCTCGAGGCCAAGGGTCAGGCCTTCGCGCCGGGCGACGCGCGCCGCAATGCGCAGCCCCTTGCGAATCAAGTCAAGCGCGCGCGGCGGAATCTCGCCCCCGCGCGGCAGGCGCGGCGACGGGTTGCCCAGTCCCACCATGTGCGCCCAGCGGAATGAGAACGTGCGCACCAGCCGGCAATCAAACGCCTTCGCCGCCACCAGCGCCCCCCGTAAGAGCTCCATGTGCCGGGCAAAATCGGCGCTCGCGGCGAAATCGCCGCCGGGGATGAGATCAACGCGGCAGGCCTTGAGAAAGGCGGTGCCGATCATGCTCACCCGCAGGCCCAACCGCGCCAGCAGGTTGCGCACGCGCTCGATCTCGGGCGCGGTCAAATCGGCCACCGACTTGCCCCAGATGCGCTGCAGCTCGACCTCGTGCAGACCCAGCTCCCGCGCGGCGGGAAAAGCCCGCTCCGGGTCATCGCTGATTTCGTCGGCGACAACGCCGAGGTGGAATGCGTAAGTCATCTTGGTCGTTCAGTCCGCTCTGTGCTCTCTGTGTCCTCGGTGGTTAATCCTCATCCCCGGCAGGGCGAGCGCCCGCTGGCGCAGAAACCCACCCGCACCAGGGTTGCGACACCATGAGGAGCAGCAAACTATTTCTCGCCGCGTGCGCCGTGGTCATGGCCGGCTGCACGTCCTGCCGCCCGGCCTCCAATCGGGCGTCGCGGTCCGCCCCCGCCTGGCAGGCGAGATGGATCTGGTGTCAAGGCGAGTACTCTCCCCGGAATTTCTACGTGTACGCCCGCAAGTCTTTCATCCTCGCCGCCGCGCCGCGAGCCGCTACCGCGCGCTGCACCGCCGACAGCCGCTACAAGCTCTACGTCAACGGCCGCTTCGTCGGGCGCGGCCCCGCGCGCTGCGACCCGCGCCGGCAGTATTACGAGCGATATGACCTGCGCCCCTACCTGCGCGGCGGCCGCAATGTCATCGCCGCCCTCGTTCACCACTTCGGCACCGGCACCGGACAGTATGTTCGCGGCCGCGGCGCTTTTCTGTTCGAAGCCGACATCCAATCGTCGCGCCGCGACCAGGTGCTCGCCACCGACGGGAGCTGGCGCGTCATGCCAGCGGCCGCGTGGGATCGCGCAAGCCCGCGCCTGGGCGTACAGCTCGGCTTCCAGGAGCTCTTCGACGCGCGCCGCGAGCCGCGCGGCTGGAATGACATCGCCTTTGATGATTCCGCGTGGCAGTCGGCGCGCGTCATCGGCGGCGTTGGCATGATGCCGTGGCCGCACTTGGTGCCGCGTGACATCCCCATGCTGCGCGAGCAGGAGATCTTCCCCCGCGCGGTTCTCGATGTTGGTCGCGTCGCCACGGCCGGGCCGCTGTTTCACTTCGACCTCGCGGCCACCTTCAGGCCCAACCAGGACGCGGTGGCATATCTGTACACGCAGATCCATGCGCCGGCGCCGCGCGCGGTCGAAGTGCGCGTCGCCCACGATGACGGCCTCAAGCTGTGGGTCAACGGCGTCCGGGTTATCAGGCGTCACCGCCACGGCGGCGTTGTGCCGGATGAAGCCCGCGCGCGCGTCGCGCTGCGCGCCGGCTGGAACCCGATCCTGGCCAAAGTTGACCAGGGCGACGGGCCGTGGGAGCTTTACTTCCGCATCGTTAGCGTCGCTGGCGCGGCGGCGCGCGACCTGACCTACTCAGCGCTGGGCCAACCAGCAGGCGGCACGCAGTGGGTCATGATCGGGCCATTCCCCAACCCGCGGCGAGGCGAGAGGATCCGTCCCGGCTTCGATGCCATCTACCCACCCGAGCATCGCGTTGACTTCGGCGCCGCGTACCAGGGCAAGGACCAGACCGTTCGCTGGCGGCCCGCGCTGACCCAAGTCGTCGAGCCGCGCGACCTGTCCGCGCGGATGGCGATGGAGGCGCATGCGCCGCTCGGCGGGCCGCTCGTCGCCAGCGCGGGAGCGCTATTGCGCGCCGATGGCCGCGCCGCGGTAGTGGAGACATCCCGCGACGACGGCGTCTATTTCACCGTGGATTTCGGCCGCGAGGTCGTCGGCTATCCCCGCCTGCGCGTGAAGGGTCCGCCCGGCGGCATCATCGAGATGGGCTACGACGAGTCCCTCGACCGCGGTCGCGTGAACCCTAAGCGCGACGTCCTGCATGCCGACCGCTACGTCATGCGCGACGGCCCTCAAACTTACGAGCTGTTCGACAAGCGGGGCTTCCGCTACATGCAGATCACCGTGCGCGACTGCCGCGGCCCGGTAGAGCTAGATTCCGTCAGCCTCAACTTCGCCACCTACCCGGTTGGCGATCGCGGGCGGTTCAACTGCTCCGACCCGCTGCTCAATGACATCTGGCGGGTCGGCGCATATACCGTCCAGCTCTGCATGGAGGACGCCTACGAGGATTGCCCCTGGCGCGAGCGCGCGCAGTGGATGGGCGACGTCCGTGTCGAGGCCCTAGTCAACTACTGCGCCTTCGGCGATCTCGCGCTCATCCGCAAGTGCCTGCGCCAGATCGCTCAGTCGCAGTTGCCCAACGGCGTCACCCAGGCGTGTTACCCCGGCAGCGCCGGCGCCATCATCCCCGACTTCTGTGCCATCTGGATCGGGTCGTTGTGGGATTACTACCAGCACAGCGGCGACGCCGCCCTGCTGCGCGAGCTGTACCCCAACGTGCAGCGCGCGCTCGCCTTCTTCGCCAGCCACACGGACGAGCACGGCTTGCTGAATAACGTCCCCTACTTGGTGTTCATAGACTGGGCGGATGTGGATAAGCGCGGCGAGGTGACCGCCCTCAACTGTTTCTACTGGGCGGCGTTGCGCGCGGCGGCGGAAATGGCGCGGCGTGTCGGCGACGGGAAGTCAGGGCGCGACTATGACGCCCGCGCGACGGCGCTTGCGGCCGCCATCAATCAACGCCTGTGGTCCGAGCAGCGCGGCGCCTACATTGACTGCCGCGTCGGCGACCAGTTGAGCGACCGCGTCAGCCAGCAGGCCAATGCCCTCGCCGTTGTCTTCGGCATCGCCGACAGAGAGCGCGCGCGCCGCGCCCTCGACTATATCCTCGATCCGACAAAGCCGGTCGTGCCGATGGGCAGCCCCTACTTCAGCTTCTACCTTCAGCGCGCCCTGTGGGCGAGCGGCCGCGACGAGACCGCCCTGCGCATGATCCGCGAACGCTGGGGCGACCTGCTGCGCCGAGGCGCGACCACGTGGTGGGAGACCTGGGGCTCCACCTCCAGCCACTGCCACGGCTGGAGCTCGGCGCCGACCTATGACCTATCGGCCGACGTGCTAGGAATAACGCCCGCCGGGCCAGGGTATAAAAAGGTGCGGTTTGCGCCTCACCCGGTGGATGTGGAATATGCCCAAGGGACCGTGCCCACGCCGCGCGGCGACATTCGAGCCGGCTGGCGCCGCCGCGCCGACGGCGGGCTCGGCCTGACCCTGGCGCTGCCCAAGGGGCTGGTGGCGGAGGTGCGTCTGCCCAAGCTGGGCCCCAAAGCAACCGTCACGCTCAACGGTCAAGTAGTCGCGGCGGCGGGTAAGATAGAGACGAGGAACGTGCCGGGCATATCGAGCCTGGACATCGAATAATGCAGGTTAAGACATGCCCATCATGTCGAGCCTGAGCTTCAATCATGATCCGGGAATTGCGACGGCGAGTCTCCTCAGCATCATATGTCCGTACTAGACAAACTGCCTCTGATTCGGGGCCGTGACGACGGCTTTGTCCGCCGGCCGCCAGCGTGGACGCAGTTCCACCCCCTCGATATAGCCTGCGGCGCCGCCATCCGCGTGCCGCCCGACGAGACGCGGCCCGACCTGGTCGTGGTCGAGAGCGGCCTGGGCAGCGTTGTCACCGCCAGCTCGCCATGCCCACTGGCGGTGGTCGAGACCTTGCGCGGGGTTGCGATTCGGGTCTTCGAGCCCTTGCGCTCGGCGATCGAGAAGCTGGTGCGTGAGGGCATGGCGCAGGGCGGCGCGTTGTCGCAAGCAAATCGCCAGCGCATCATCGAGGCCGTCGGCGCCCGCCTGCCCATCGTCGAGGTCTGGAACGACTTGCTGCACTACGTCGATGGCGAGCATTTTGTGCCCTGGCGCGAGCACCGCGTCCGCCGCCTCAACGGCGCCGACGAAAAACAGCGCCGCGCCGATTCGCACAAGACGCCTTTTCATCAGGCCTATGGCGTCTACCGTCGCGGTCGCCCAGTCGCCTACGCCGACATCGCCGTGCGCGGCGATTATGCGTGCTCGCTGGGCGTCTTCACCGAGCCCGAGTTTCGCGGCCGCGGCATGGGGCGCTCTGTGGTCAGCGCCGCCACGCGCGCGGTCCTGCGTGCCGGCCGCATTCCGCTCTACTCCAGCGACGAGAACAATGCCGGCTCACTGGCGATCTGTCGCTCCCTGGGTTACCTGAAGTTCGGCTGCGACCTCTACTGCTTCATGGCCTCGGAAGAGGAGCGCGCGCGCCAGGAGCACCTCGAGCAGGAGGCGCGGCGCCGCGCCCAGGACCTGGCCCTGCATCGCTGGATCATAGACTAGCGCTGTGTCAACATTGATCTGATGAACGTAAGCCGCCGATACACGCCGATGCTATGGAGTGCGGGAGCGTGCTCCCGCTTTCAAAGCGGCGGCAAGCCGCCGCACTCCAAAACGGCGCTGCGGCCACGCCTTTTCTCTCATCGGCGTTCGTCGGCGGTTTCCTAGATAGCCCTACGCGCCGCCCGGCTGCTCCTGTTCTTGCTCCTGCTCGCGCAGCAGGTCCTGCGCCCACCCCGAGCGCGCGGTCGGCGGGGCGGCCCGACGCCGGCGCGCCGATACCGCCGGCGCTTGCCTTTCAGCCTTCTGCCCGGGCGCGGTCGGCGCGCCGCCCAGTTCCTTGCGCCAGCTAGCCTTCCAGCGCCGCGCGGCGCGCGCCTCAGCCTTGACCTGCTCGTAGTCAACGCCGGCCGCAGCCAGCGCCGCTGCCCAACTGCCAAAGTAGCAGCGCTTGACAGCGGCGGCGCACAGGGGCTGATATTTGCGCTCCATCACCGCCCAACTGAGGTCCTCGCCGGCGCGATGCAGCCGACGGATTTCCGCGATGATCTTGTCGCAGGACCACACCCGGATGCGCTCGCTGCGGCGGCGGCGCCCGCTCTCGCGCACCTTCTCGTAATCCACCCCCGCCGCCCGCACCGCCGCCGACCAGTTGCCGAAATAGCGCTCCGCCGCGCTCACCAGCGCCCCTTGCTGCGCCCCGACCTGGCTGGGCGTCAAGTCGCAGCCCTGGCGGCGCAGCTCGCGGATGCGTTCCAGTATCAGCTCACGCGACCACCGACGCTGAGGCATTTAACCCCCCTTTGGCTCCTGCTCGTCCCCCCTCGCCGTGTCGGGTGCGCGCTCGGCACCCCCTCGACTTTCCTCAGCCTCGCCTCCGGCCGCACGCTCGACCAGCGCGCGCAGCTCGGCGAGCTTGAACGGCTTGACCAGGTAGTCGAAGGCCCCCTCGCGCATCGCCCTCACCGCCGAATCCACGGTGGGATAGGCGGTCATGATGACCATGCGCGTGCCGCGCTGGCGCAGGCGCTCGTGCTCAAGCAGTTCCAGGCCGTCCATGCGCCGCATCTTGAGGTCCACCAGCACCAGGTCGTAGCGCTGGTGCTCCAGGCGCGGCAGGGCGTCGTAGGCCGAGGGCGCGACCTCGACCCGATGCCCCTCCGCCTCGAGCACCGAGCGCAGCACGCCGAGCAGCGCCTTGTCGTCGTCAACGATCAGAATCTCAAGCGCCTGCCTCATTCAGCTCTCCCTCGGCCGCGGGCAGCCGGATGACGAAGCTCGCGCCCCGGCCGGGATTGGGCTCGCCCAGGGCGGGGCTATAGACGTACATCTCGCCGCGATGCATCCTGATGAAATGATAAGCGACGGTTAGCCCCAGGCCGCTGCCATCGCCCACCTCCTTGGTGGTGAAGAAGGCATCGAGGATACGGCGCGCGTCGGCCGGGGCGATGCCCGGGCCGGTGTCGCTGAAGCAGACCTCGACGCCGTCGCGAAAGCGAGTGGCGACCGAGAGCTCGCCCTTCTCGCCCATGGCGTGAAGCGCGTTGTCAACGATGTTGCAGAATGCCTGGCGCAGCTTGCCAGCGTCCATGCGCACCTTTGGCAGCCGCGGCTCGTAGTGCCGCGAGACGCGGAACCGGCCAAGATCGACCGCGGCCAGCGCCTCCTCGATGACATCGCGGATATCGCCCGGCTCGAGGTCGAAGCGCGGCGAGTAATCGAAGCTCAGGAGCTGGGCGACGGTGGTGGAGATGCGCGCCGCCTGCTCGCCGATGGCGCGGGCGAGGGCGCGCGCCTTGGGGTCAGCGAGCGATTCCAGCAGGCTCTCGGCCGCGACGGAGATGGTGGCCAGCGGGTTGTTGATCTCGTGGGCGACGCCGGCGGCGAGCAGACCGACCGCGGCCAGGCGCTCGCTCTGGGCGAGCTGCTGCTGCGCGCGCGCCAGCTCGCGGTTCTTGGCTTCGACCTGCTCGACCATCTGGTTGAAGCGCTCGCGCAGGCGGCTGATCTCGTCCCGACCCCGCACCCGGGCGCGCGCCGACAGGTCGCCGCGCTCGACCTTGCCCATGGTGCGTATCAGGCGGGTGATGGGGTAGTAGATCGCGGCATGGACCACGGCGGCGATCGCCACGCCCACCAGCACCAGCGCGCCGATCTGCGTCGCCACGATTACCCCCAGCCCGCGCCCAGGCATGCCCACCGCGACGTACGTGCTCATGCCGAAAGCGACGAGCAGGATGAAGGTCACCGGCAGGATGACCTTCCATTTGATGCTCAGCGAGGCAATGAGGTCAAACATGGCCGGGCTCTGCGCTGGCGAATGGAGTTGCGGCGCAACGCGGCGGCGCCGCATACACAGGGGATATTCGGCGCGGGCGCGGACGAACCTTGCGCGCGCGAACAACGGAGCGACCGCAGGGATGCGCATGAGACGGGGGCGATTGAACTCGGCCGCGTACGCTGGGTGATGGCGCGTTTCGAGCCAACGCTGCGGTGGGAGCCGCGTCCTGGCGGCGACTCCGGCCGCCTAGGGTGTGTTCACGCACAGTGGGAGTGACCGAGGCGGCTCCTCTCCCTTGAGGGAGAGGACTAAGGTGAGGGTGGAAGGCCGCCTATCCTACCCTCACCCGACCTCTCCCTGAGAGGGAGAGGGGTCCTCAGTCGCGTTACCACACCCACTGAAAACGAACATACCCGCCGCCTACGCGAAGTCAGGCTCTTGGAGGGCTATCAGTAGTGGCAGTCGCCGGCGCGGGCGCCGTCGCGCAGGAACTCGGCGCAGTCCTCGGGGCGGGTGGCGTTGATGATCAGGCCGGTGGCGTGCTCGAAGCCGCCCAGGGTGGTGAGGCAGGGGCGGATGTGCCAGTCCCAGTGGAACGCCGCGGCCAGGCGCTTGCCGTCCCGCAGCGGGCCGGAGTGCAGGAAAGCGTTGTAGGGCGGGTCGTTGAGCTTCTCGTAGATGCGATGGCTGGCTTCGCGCACGGCGGCGCCGAAGGCATCGACCTCCTCGTCCGTCATGTCGCGGAAGTCGCTCATGTGCCGCACCGGCGTTACCACGAGCTCGAACGGGAAGGCGGACGCGTAGGGCGCATAGCAGGCGAAGTGGTCGTTGCGGAAGATGATGCGGCCGCCGCCGTTGCTCTCGTGCCGCAGCACCTCGCAAGTGATGCACTGACCGGTGCGGCGGTAGCGGCGCAGCGCGCTGGCATATTCGCGGCGAATGGCCTTAGGCACCATCGGCAGCGCGAAAATCTGGGAATGCGGATGCTCGATGGTCGCGCCCGAGCCATCGCCCTGGTTGATGATGATCGTGATGTAGCGCAGATGCTCGAGCTGGGCCAGCGCCAGGTAGCGCTCGCGGTAGGCGCGGGCGACGCGCTGCATCTGCGTCACCGGCAGCACCCCCGCGTGGGCGTCGTGGTCGGGCGACAGCACCAGCACCTCGTGGCACCCGCTGCCCCGCAGCACCCGGTAGATCTCCTCGCAGCGCAGGCATGGCTTGCCGTCCTGCGTGAATGCCGGGTACTTGTTCTCGAACACCCGCACGCGCCAGTTCTGCTCGCCGTCGTCGCTCGAGTAGTAAACCGTGGGCGGAGTCATGTGCTCGCGCCCGGCGCAGAAGGGGCATTCCATCGCCTGACGCGCCGCGCGCTGGGCGAACCCGTCCGGGCGCTTGGCGCGCGTCGTCGCCACCACCACCCACTCGTCGGTCACCGGGTTATGCCTGAGCTCAGACATGGCTGTTCACCAGTACCGCCCCTCACGAAGTGGACACAGGCTGGCGGCGCCCGGATGAGCCAGCGCGATCTACCGCCTCGCGGTAGATCGCGTCATAGCGCTGGGCGACCCGCTCCCACGAGATGACGTCGTGCACGTAAGCGGCAAGGTCGTCGCGCATGCCCTTGCGGCGCCCTGTGTCGTTCATGATCTCGACCACGCGCTCGGCCATGACCGCCATGTCGGCTGCTACGTCGGCGGTAAAGGGGATGAGCTCCTGGTGGGCCTCGCGGCAAAAGGCGCCCAGGCCCTCCAGGTCGCGGGCGAGAATGGGCGTGTGCACCGAGGCGGTGTGCGCGAGCACCCCCGACTGGCTGGCATCCTTGTAGGGCGCAACCAGCAGGTCCGCGGCCGCCAGGCTGGCCAGGAAGCCCTCCGGCGTGAACACCTTGCTGATCAGGCGCACGTTCTCCGGCCAGCGCGCCCGCTCGACCATGCGCACCAGGCGGTCGTAGTATGCCTGCTGCTCGGGCACGCGGATCCCTCCCACCGCCGCGAGCAGGGTTCGCTGATCCTTGAGGTGCGGGTAGACGTCATCCCAGCGCGCGACCAGATACTCGTGACCCTTGTTGTCGGCGAAGAAGCCATTGAGCATGACCACGGGGCGGTCATCGAAGCCCAGCTCCGCGCGGCCGATGCGGCGCAGCTCGGCGACCCGCTCCGGCGTGAGCTCCTCCGCGCCGTGCTCGACGTAGCGCATGTTGTCGGGGATGTAGCCGATGTTGTCCTTGAGGCGCTCGATCTGGTAGGCGGCATGGGCGACGGAGATGGTGGTGATGGGGATGAGCTGGGCGTAATGCTTGCGGTGATCGGGCCACATGCGCCCGACGAGGGTGTGGTAGGTCATGACCACCGGCAGGTTGCGACGGCGCAGCCCCTCGGTCAGGGCGACGATCTTCTCGCCGTTCTCGCGAATGTTGGCCTGGTAGAGACCGAACTCGTGCTGCATGTGCACCAGGTCGGGGCGGACGGTGTCGGCGATGTATTCCGCGGCGTGCACGGGCCACCCCGGATCCTTGACATCAATGATGGGATGCACGCCCGGCTGCCCTTCGTGGCGGCCGTCGTCATGGTGACAAACGATCTCGAAATGATGGCCGAGGCGCGCGATGGCGTGGCTTTGCTCGCTGAAGTACGTCGCGATGCCGCACGCCCTAGGCGCCCAGCTCGAGATGCCACATACCTTCATTCGGTTGCCTCCGACAACTGCTCCCATCGGGCGAGCCTCGCACGGCTTGTTTGCCTATGCCTCGCCAACCTTTAAACGTGTCGAATGTACCTCACGCTTACCAGATGTCTACGCCCACTAACATTGTACCCAGGCCAGGAACCCCTGATACCCTGCCGCCCCCCGATACGGCGGGCGCGCTAACGCCTGGCGACCCGCCTTCATATTCCATACGATCCGCCCCAATGGTGTAACAATGCAATGCGGTTTTGGGCGGGAGAACGAGGGGCGTGGCCGTGTGGAGACGATGCTAGCCATTGACGCTCGCGCAACTACACTACATCGGGACCGCTGCTCGCGAGCGTCAAGTCCCGTCGTCCGCCGCTAACCCACTAAGCGGGTTAGGTAGCGTGGCTAACAGGAGCCGTCTAGTTTGACGCTTGGACCACAGGCGCTACGGCCGGACCACCAACACCCTTCGACGCACCGCGTCTGGAGGGCGATGACGCATGAATGCATAGAGCACGGCTGCGCCGCACTTCCGCAGCGCGGCCCCGCCGCGCCAGGTTCGCACAGGCCCTCCAGATTGTACCGCAACGACAATTAACTTAAACCAACGAAACAAAACTCCTTCACAGATTTTTCAGGCGGCACAAGGTCGGTAACCGGGCCGGGGGGGAGCGCGAGATTGGGTGCGTGGCCGCACAAGTGCTGTACGGTCCGCCGCCAAGCGTGATTGTTGCGTCTTCATTTGGCGCGCCGGCGAGATGTGGGGGAGAACTGGAAGAGGCGAACGTCTCGACGCAGCCCTGCCCGGTGGTTGGCGAACCCCGAGGGAGGAAGGGGGCCGTCAGGTAATCATCTCCGCCGGCAGGTGGCAGGTGCGGTTGTGATAGACGAGCTTGGCGCGCGCCGGCAGGATCTCGAGCCGGCTGATGCAGCAGTTGGCCTGGCTGAAGCGCGTGTAGCCGCAAGGCGGCGCGCCCAGGAATTGGCTGATCAGGATCGCGCCGAAGGTGCCGTGGCTGACCGCGGCGATGCGCGCGTCGGTGGCCTCGCAATGCTGGCGGATGGCGCGTTCCACCCGCGCGGCGCGGGCATACGCGGCGGCTTCGTCCTCCGGCAGAACCCGCGGCCACCATTCCTCGGGCATGTCGGGCGGCAGAAGCGCCTCGGGCCAGTGGCGCGCGACCTCGCCGCGGGTCATCACGTTATGGCCCGTGCCCCAGGTTTCCGCCAGGTCGGGCCATATGTTAACCGCCAGGCCGAGCACCGCGCCAACCTCCGACGCGGTTTCAATGGCGCGGCTGAGCGGGCTTGCGTAGAGCCGCTGTATGCCTTCGCCGACCAACGCGCGCGCGGCGAGGCGGGCCTGAGCCCATCCCCGTTCAGTCAAGGCCGGATCGTCGGAATGATCGCTGCCCGCGTTGCCGCCGGACTCGCCGTGGCGGATCAGGAAAAGGTGCATTCCATTCCTCGTTCTAACCGGCCAAGGTGTCACTCCGAGCGAAGCGAGAGGTCCCCTATCGGGGTTGCTTGGGGGCGATGGGGGACGCCTTCGTCCGCCGACGCCTTCGTCCGCCGGAGCGGAACTGCCCACTTCGCCGAAGTAGCTTCGGCTACGAAGGCTGAATCGTCGCCCGCGAAGGCG
>Ga0315280_10006159_pt1 | contig 16684 bp, 13 predicted proteins | sample YL17G06_40_MG_FD_203697 | JGI IMG/M metagenome (GOLD analysis project Ga0315280, IMG submission 203697) | Sediment microbial communities from Yellowstone Lake, YNP, Wyoming, USA - YL17G06_40 | ecosystem: Environmental > Aquatic > Freshwater > Lake > Sediment | place: USA: Wyoming | collected...
TTTTAGCTTTTTTGCTTCAAAATATGACTGTTTAATTTGTTCGCCTAAAAGCTCTATTGATTTGAGATAATTTTTTTGTGCTTGGGTCATATACAAAATTATATCACAATCACTAAAATTTGACGAAAAACCTTGATTTTTCTATAAAAAATTGGTAAAATTATCTTAATCTGATACAGATATTTAATTACTAATTACGTTTATGTCAGGACATTCTAAATGGGCAACTACCAAAAGACAAAAAGCCGCCAGCGACGCCAAAAGGAGTCAGATTTTTACCAAATTAACTAATCTAATTACGATCGCCGCCCGAACTGGGGCTAATCCTGAAACCAATTTTAAATTAAGAATGGCCATTGAAAAAGCCCGGGCTTTTAGTGTACCAAAAGATAATATTGAAAGAGCGATAAAACGCGGTAGCGGGGAAGGTAGTGATGAAAATCTTGAAGAAATTATTTATGAGGGTTTTGGTCCAGAAAAAGTGGCGGTGGTTGTTGAATGCGTTACCGATAATAAAAATCGAACTTATAGCACAATTAAACATTTATTTAATCAATATGGCGGTAATTTAGGTTCCAGCGGTTCAGTGCTCTGGCAATTCCAAAGAAAAGGAGTAATTGTTTTAGAGATGACTAATTTAACTGAAGCTGAACAATTAGAAATTATTGAGGCTGGGGCCGAAGATTTACAGGACAAAGACCAGCAAATTTTTATCTATACCAAGCCCGAAGATTTAGAAAAGGTTAAAAATTCTTTAAAAAAATTTCCAATAAATGACACTTATTTAATCTGGCAGGCAAAAGATAAACTTAAAATATCTGACAAAAGTAAATTAGAAGAATTTTTTGAAAAACTTGATGAATTGGACGAAGTTAATGAGATTTATACCAATGCTGATATCTAATCATATACCATATATCATGTATCATGTATCATTATAGTCACATATTAAAATAATTTATCTTAATTAAAACATGAATATTTGATACATGACATATGACCAGTTTCTAATATGACAAACAAACAGTATCAAATAATTCTTGGTTTGGATCCAGGACTAGCTAACCTTGGTTATGGCCTAATAAAAGAGAATAAAAATAATTTAGAGATAATTAAAGCCGGAGCAATTAAAACAGCGGCAACTTTAAATAATGCCGAACGCTTATTAATCATTCACCGTGAATTAACAAAAATTATTAAAAAATATCAACCCGATAAAATTGCCTCTGAAGAACTATTTTTTTGCAAAAACGTTAAAACCGCTTTAACCGTGGGCCAAGTTATTGGTGTTATCTTATTAACTGCTAGCCAAGCCCGGCTTCCGCTTTATCAATTTACTCCCTTAGAGATTAAACAAGCCTTAACAACTTATGGCAAGGCTGACAAAAAACAATTAGCTTTAATGGTAAAACTTTTATTAAAATTAGATAAAATTAATTTTCCTAGCCATGCGACCGATGCCTTGGCTTGTGCCATCTGCTGCGCTCAAACAAAGCAATGGATAAAAAACTAAAAATTGTTTCCCTTTCCTCAGAGGTTGCCCCCTTTTCCAAAGTGGGCGGACTAGCTAATGTGGCCAAATCTTTGCCTTTGGCTTTAAAAAAATTAGGTCATAATATTATAATTATTACCCCGCTTTATAAAAGCATTAGTAAAAAAACTTTTGATTTAAAAAAAATAATCAAAGATTTAAAAATAGAAATTGATGAGGAAACAACTAAAAGTGTAAGTTTTTGGGAAGGCAGATTAGAAAAAAAAATTCCAATTTATTTTATTGACCATAGCCAATTATTTTCTGACCATCTCCGGATTTATGGCGCAAAGAATGAAAACCAAAGATTTTATTTTTTTAATGTCGCTTGTCTGGAATTAATCAAGGAATTAAAAATCAGTCCTGCCATTATCCAGTGTCATGACTGGCAAACTGGTTTAGTGCCGCAATTATTAAAAACTAAATATAAAGAAGACCGCTATTTAAAAAAAACCGCAACAATCTTTACTATTCATAATCTTACTTTTCAGCTCGGTCATAATTGGTGGGAAGTGCCAGCCAGAAAAAAAGATTATGCCAATACACCTTTGCCCCTTTTTAAAGATCCTGATTTAGAACATATTAATTTTGCTAAACGGGCGATTAAATATGCGGATATTATTAATACGGTCTCTGAAACATATGCCGAGGAAATCTTAAACCCTGCCTACGGTCAAGATCTTCATCGAATGCTAGACAACCGGAAAAACCGGCTCTTTGGGATAATTAATGGTATTGATTATTATGACTATAATCCAGCCACTGATCCGGGCTTAGAAACCAACTATGATTTCAACTCTCTCTATTTAAAAACAAAAAATAAACTTGCTTTACAAAAAAAATTCCATTTACCAGAGAATTCTAAATTTCCCATTCTGGCAATGGTTTCTCGCTTAACCGAACAAAAGGGCTTTGACCTCCTTTTCCCAATTATTGATACTTTAATGGGCCAGGATCTTCAATTAATCATCTGGGGTGAGGGTGATAAAAGTTATGAAAAAAATATTGAAAAATGTTGTAAAAGATATCCTAAAAAATTTAAAGCCAATTTAGAACTTGATACTAAGCATGTCACTCGAGTTTTTGCTGGGGCTGATATTTTACTGATGCCCTCCCGCTTTGAACCCTGCGGTCTAACCCAATTAGAATCTTTGCGTTATGGTTGTATCCCCGTAGTGCATGAAGTCGGTGGCTTATCCGATACCATTACTGATTATAATCCCCAAACTAGAAAAGGCATTGGGTTTATTTTTAAAAAGTATAATCCTAATGAATTTTTAGTAGCGATTATTAGAGCGGTGGTTAATTATAAGCATACTAAATGTTGGTCGGCTTTAGTAAAAAAAGCAATGCAACAATCATTTTCTTGGGAAATTCCTGCAAAAAAATATGTTAAGCTTTTCCGTAAAGCCATTGTTAATAAATTAAAGGAATTATAACTATGTATTGGATAAATTTTCTTCATCTTTATCAACCACCAAATCAAAAATCTTACTGGGTAAAAAGGGTGGCTGAAGAAAGCTATCGGCGATTAACTAATGGCTTGAAAAAAAATAAAAAAGCCAAGGTAACTTTGAATATTAACGCTTGCTTAACTGAATTATTAGTTAAAAATCAATGTCAAGATATTATTAAAGATTTAAAATTTCTGGCTCAACGCGGTCAAATTGAATTTACTGGCTCAGCTAAATATCACCCCTTTCTTCCATTAATTCCGGAAAAGGAAATTATTAGACAAATTGTTTTAAACGCCAAAACCAATCAAAAATTCCTTGGTTCAGTTTACCAACCAAAAGGGTTTTTTCCACCAGAAATGGGTTATTATAAAAATCTTGCAAAAATCGTTAAAAATCTCGGCTACCAATGGCTAATTATTGATGAACTTGGGTATAATGGTTATGTTAATCAATACAAAAAAGATGTGCTTTACCAAATTAAAGGTTTGGATAAGTTTAATGTCTTTTTCCGTGAGAGAGAGATGAGCTTTAAAATTCTGTCTGCTACAATCTTTGATGCCAGTATGGTAATTAGGGAACTTAAACCTCATTTAAATAAAAATGAATATCTTATTACGGCCATGGATGGGGAAACATTTGGACATCACCGACCAGGTCTAGAAAATCTTCTTTTTGATTTATATCAATCGCCAAATTTAAAATTTATTAATATTTCAGAAATAAAAAATTATTTTAGGAAAATAGAAATAATTGAACCGAAAAATTCTAGCTGGGCAATGATGCATGAAGATATTCAAAGGAATACCCCCTATTCACGCTGGTTTAATAAAAATAATTTAATTCATTGCCAACAATGGCAATTAACAAATCTAGCAATTTCTTTAGTAAATAAACTCTCGCCAAAAACAAAAAATTATAACAAAATTAGAACGATGTTGGATAAATCTCTTCGTAGTGATCAATATTGGTGGGCTTCAGCCCAGCCTTGGTGGAGTTTGGAAATAATTGAAGCTGGCGCCAAGGAACTAAAAGATGTTATTTTTGCTATTCCTAACCTTTCTAGAACTATCAAACAAAGGGCGGAAAAATTATATCATGAAATTGTCCTAATCGGCTTTCAGTGGCAAAAAACTGACAAATTAAAAAACTTAGCAGCTGAGGCCGATGAGGATGTTACTCAAAGAATGATTCAAGGTGTGTCAAAAATTTCTTTGAAGGAATTTAATAAAATTATTAATAGTTTAAAATTACAAATTAAAGCAGCAGCGGCTAAAGAAGAATATGAGCGAGCCGCTCAAATTCGGGATCGGATTAAAGAATTAATGAAAAAAAAGAAAGATTTAATAAAATAATTTCGAAATTCGTCCTCGACTGGATCGAGGATCGAAATTCGAAATTTTTAAACTCATGGGAACCGGCTATGGCCTTGCCAACAGAATTAATCAAATTTTTGACAAACATCAATTACGTTTAGTTAAAATTTTACGTTTAGGGCCGCGTTTTTTCATAGCTTTGTGTGAAAAAGGCAAGACAAAGTATGTTTTAAAAATTAACCTTTATGAACGGTATTTAAACCAAGATACCAGAACTCATAATGAACATTTGGCTCGGGAGGCAAGTTTTTTAAAATTTATTCAAGCCCAAAAAGATTTTTCATTACTTAAGAACGGCGTACCAAAAATTTACGATTATGATCTAACTGGTCAACAAACTTGGTACTTAAAAGATTATACAACCGGTAATTTTCAAAATTATCAGCAGAGCAATTTTCTTTTTAAAGGAAGTTTTTTTACTCAAGAAAATTTAAATTGGATAATTAAATTCTTCGCTGAATTACATCGCCTTTCTCAAAAATTAACTAAAAAACAAAGGGGTATCTTCCATCGCCATCAATTAAATGATTACCTAAAGTTAATTAATGGCCAGTGTATAAAAAAAATATTTGGTCCCAAATTAAAAAATATTTATCATTTTTTTCAAAAATACGAAAAAATCTTTAATCAAAATCAAACCGCCTTAACCCATTTTGAACCTTATCCAGTACATTTTATTAAAACCAAAGAGAGCCTAAAAATTATTGATTGGGAAAATATTGGTTGGGGTAATAGTGCTCACGACATCGCCGTGATTTGGTTAAGAGCATATGAGAAAAAAAATTGGCAAAAAATCTTAAGAAAAAAATTTCCTCTAAGTACACCTTTGAAGAATAACTGGGAAGAATTATTCAAAGTGGAAATAGTTGTCCAATCATTGGCTAATTTACCTTATTTAATGGGGACCACTGATCTAAATGAAAAAAGGGTGGCTCCCAAAATCTCTCAGTTCCTTAAGGAACAAAGCGATTTGATTTTGGCAAATAAATTTTAATTATGACAAAATCTTACATTGATTTGCACTGCCATTCTATTTATTCTGGAGGTTGTCTGACCCCAAAACAACTTATTCAATGGGCGAAGCAGGAAAATATAAGAGTTATAAGTCTAACCGATCACAATACCATTGCCGGGGCTAAAGAACTGCTGCAAGCCACTAGTCAAACTGGCATCAAAGCACTGCCCGGAGTGGAAATATACACTACTTATAAAAAAAAACTGTTACACCTTTTGGCTTATAATTTTGATTTAGAAAATAAACTCTTGCAAACTACTTTAAAAAAACTTTGTCAAAAAAGAGTTAAATTAATTAATTATAATATTGAAAAATTGAAAAAAATTGGATTTAGAATAAAACCATTTAATTTTTCTGATCGCTATTATCCAGATCTCACTTTTATTACCAATCAATTAATTAATAATAAATTTAATTTGGCCAAGGTTAAAAAAATTACCCGGAAAAAATTCCCCGATCTTTTTACTTTAATCAACACTTTTTTAGCTAAAGGTAAAATTGCTTATTCGCCAGAAATTGGCTTGCCCATTAATGAAGTTTTAGCACTGGTTAAAAAAATTAACGGCTTACCAATTTTAGCTCATCCTGGCCAGCAATTGCGTTGGTCAGAGGACAACATTACTCTGGAATTAAAAAAGCTTGGCCTTAAAGGCATAGAGGTTTTTACCCCATATCATAACTGGCATCAAATTGAACACTACCAAGAATTAGCAAGACAACACAAACTTCTTATTACTGGCGGCTCAGATTTTCATTGTGATTTGCCACAAAAAAATTTGCTGATTAAAAATGCGAGTACTTACTTTAAGGTGCCGCTGGCTATTTACCAAAACCTAAAACCAGACTTAAAAAATTGATGATAAATGAATTATGATTTATGACTTCTAAACTTAAAAACTCAAAAACTTATAAACCAAAGGTGCTTTTTGTCGCAGCAGAATTAACTCCTCTAGCCAAAGTTGGCGGCCTCGCTGATGTTATTGGCGCTCTGCCAAAAGTTTTAAACCAATTAAATATTGATGTGAGAATTGTTATTCCTAAATATTCAATTATTGACTCAAAAAAATACAAACCACAATTAATCAAAAAAGGGATTAAAATAAAATTTGACAATCGCCAAGAAGTCTTTGATCTTTACCAGACATTTCTGCCGCATTCTTCGGTAATTATCTATTTAATTGACCAGAAAAAATATCTTGGCCATGGCGGTGTCTATCCTTCGCCCGATGCCTCATCTTCCGGGACCTCAAATGAGGCTCATCGCTTTATTTTTTTTAGTTTAGCAGTATTAAATATTTTTAAACCCTTAGATTGGCAGCCGGATATTTTACATTGTCATGATTGGCACGTCGGCCTTGTTCCCGCTCTAATTAAATTATTTAAATTAAAAATTCCCACGCTCCTGACTATCCATAATTTAGCTTACCAGGGGGTCTACCAAAAAAAAGTTGTTGCTAAAATGTTAAATAATAAATTTAATCTTGATAATCTAACTTCGCCACGCGCCAAACCAGTTATTAACTGCCTTGAGCAAGGGATTCTTCATGCTGATTTAATTAATACAGTTAGCCCAACTTATGCCAAAGAAATTTTAATCAAAGAATTTGGTTGCGGTTTGGAAAAAAATCTACTAAAAAGAAAAAATAATTTATCAGGAATTTTGAATGGCATTGATCTAAAGCGTTTTAATCCCGAAACTGACCGCGCTATTTGGAAAAATTACTCTTTAAAAAACATCAATAGCAAATATGAAAACAAATTAAAACTGCAAAAATCCTGTCATTTTAAAGTTTCCAAAAAAATCCCGGTTTTTGGCTTGGTTAGCCGCTTAGCCGAACAAAAAGGTATTGATTTATTAATAAAAATAATTAAAGAGCTTTTAACCTTTCCTTGCCAAATTGTTCTACTAGGAACAGGTGACCCGTTATATGAAAATTTCTTTGTCAAACTAGCCAAACAATATCGCTTTTATAAAAGATTTTTTCAAAAAATCGCCAAACAATCGCCGAATTTTTATGTCAAAGCAAAATTTGATCCTCTTTTTGCTCAAAAAATTTATGCTGGTTGTGATTTTTTTATCATGCCTTCACGTTTCGAACCCTGCGGCCTCGGACAAATGATTGCCATGCGTTATGGCACCTTACCAATCGTCAGAGCCACTGGTGGCTTAAAAGATACGATTAAACATTTAAAAAATGGCTTTGTTTTCAACGATTACAATGAAGAAGAGTTTCTAAAAGTCTGCCTAATTGCTTTAAAAACTTATAGTCATAGAACTAAACTCCAACAAATGATAAAAAATGCGATGAGCCAGAATTTTTCCTGGGATAAGTCGGCGAGAAAGTACATTGAGCTATATAGAAAACTAGCTAGGTAAAATTTTGGTTATAGGTTATGGGTCATAAATTAAAATTATCCATAACCGATGACCTATAACCAATTTTAATTTAACAATCATTAAACTTATTTATATGTCAAAAATTACCAAACCAGAAATCCGCAAGGATTACATTCAAGAAAAATATGTCATTATCGCCCCTCAAAGAACCAAGCGTCCCTATGAATTAGAGCGACCGGAAAGAGTGGTAATACCAAAAAAATCAAGTTGTGTGTTTTGTCCTCAGAATTTAAAAAATGTTAAAAGTTTATTAACTATTGGAGATAAAAATAAGTGGCAAATCAAAGTAATTGCTAATAAATTTTCTGCAGTTTCCTTAGATAATTCTAAGGCCTATGGTACCCAAGAAGTAGTAATTGAAACACCGGATCATCGGCCAGAACTTGAAGATTTACCGACTGAACAGATTGCCAAACTCTTAGAAGTTTATGCCGCAAGAACTAAGGAGATTACCAAAAATAAAAAAATTGAGTACATCCTCATTTTTAAAAACAATGGCGGCCAAGCCGGTGCCTCATTGCTTCATGCTCATTCGCAGATATTAGCGACCAAATTTTTACCACCCCATCTTTTTGATAAATCGCAAAAACAACAGGAATATAAAATTAAATATGGCCGCTGTGTTTATTGTGATGTGATTAAAAAAGAAATTAAAGGGCCGAGGCTAGTTTTTCATGATCGCAATATTATTGCTTTTACTCCCTATGCTTCGATGTATAATTATGAGGTTTGGATCATGCCCAAACGCCACGTTGATAATATCACCATGCTCACCAACGAAGAGAGATATTCATTTGCCGAAATATTAAAAAAATTATTAAAAAAAATAAATAAATTAAATTTGCCTTATAACTACTATTTTCATCAAGTCATTCATGATGAAGATCAACACTTATATCTGAAATTAACTCCTCGGGGCAGCATCTGGGCGGGCGTAGAGATTGGCTCAGGCATTGTGATTAATCCAATTCCACCGGAAGAGGCGGCAAAGTTTTATCGGAAATAAGGTGATAAAAAAATGCCTCGCTTTGCGAGGCATTTTTTTATCTTATTCTTTTAAATTTTCTTTTGCCTACTTGAATTATCGTTCCCGACTTTACTTTAATTAAATTTTTTAAATCTTTAATAGTTAATCTTTGATTATCAATCTTTACTCCACCCTGTTCAACCAATCGCCGTGCTTCTGATTTTGAAGAAACTAACCTGGTTATTACCAATAAATCAATAATGTTCCACGAGCGACATTTAATATTAACTAGTGGTACATCATCAGGAATTTTTTTATCCCGAAATTGCTTATTAAACGTCTCTTCAGCTTTTTGTGCAGCTTTTTCGCCGTGATAAAATTTTACGATTTCTTTAGCTAGTTTGGCCTTGGCATCACGGGGATTTAACCCTAACTTTAATTGTTTTTCCACTTCATTAATTTCCTCAATCGGAACGCGCGTAGCTAAAGTAAAATATTTGATAATCAAATTATCAGGGATCGACATGATCTTTCCGAACATATCATTCGGCTGATCGGTTAAATTAACAGTATTACCCCAACTGGAACTCATCTTCCGTCCGTCAGTACCCTCTAATAATGGCCCGATGATAATATTTTGCTGTTCTTGTTTAAAATATTTTTGCAGTTCTCTGCCGGCTAATAAATTGAAACGCTGGTCAGTGCCGCCGACTTCGACATCGGCTTTAATGGCAACCGAATCATAGCCCTGCATCAAAGGATATAACACCTCTCTTAATGATACGCGGGTGCCGGCCTTGAGTCTTTTGCTGATATTTTCCCGTGCGATAAATTCGGCAAGGGAAAATTGGTCAGCCTGTTCGCCGATCTTGTCATAAGTCAGTTTTTTTAACCACTCGCTGTTATAGTGAATCTCGCATTTTTTTAAATCAATGATCTTGCCGGCTTGCTTGGCATAATTTTTCATATTTTCTTTTATCAAAGCCTGCGACATCATTGGTCGTTCACTGTCCTTATCTGAAGTATCACCAATAACACCAGTAAAATCACCGACTATAAAAACGATTTGGTGGCCTAATTCCTGAAAATCACGCAATTTTAATAATGGGATTGCCCGACCAAGGTGCAAATTTGGACTAGTCGGATCAATACCAAGTTTTACTCTTAATTTTTTTTCTGATTTCAGTTTTTTTTGTAAATCAGCTTTATTGATTATTTCTACTACACCTCTGGTTAAAAGTTCTTGGATTTTTTGGGAATCTATGTTAATTTTTGACATATTTTCTAATCTAGGTAGTATTATTAAATAATATTGTTATTCAAATTATATCATTAATCTGTTATAATACAAGCATATTATGGCTAAAAATAAATATATTTTAGGTATTGATCTTGGTGGAACATATATAAAATATGGGCTAGCAACCAAACATGGTAGATTGATAAAACTTGAACAAGTAGTTACTCCAAGCACACAAGAAAAAATTATCAATTTGTTTATTAAGATAATAAAATCCTATCAAAATAAAATTTCCAAAGTTGGTTTAGGCTTACCAGGGCGTTTGGATATTAAAAGGGGATTGATTTTAAGCAACCGTGACTTACCTTTATCAAATACGCCGATTGTCAAATTAATAAAACAAAAAATAAAACTGCCAATAAAAATTGATAATGACGCCCGTTGTTTTGTGCTGGCTGAAAGTTTAGTGGGGGCTGGGAAAAATTATCAAACAGTAGTTGGTTTAACCTTAGGCACGGGCGTTGGTGGTGGTATTGTAATTAATAAAAAGCTTTATCACGGTAAGGGTAATGCTGGTGAACTCGGCCATCAATTTATTGATTTTCAAAATAAAAAAGATTTGGAAGATTATCTCGGCGCCAGAAGACAAAAATTAACCGCCAAAGATTACCAAAATTTAGCAAATCTTGCCCACCAAAGGGATAAGAAAGCGGTATTTTTTTGGAAAAAAATTGGGCAAGTGCTAGGTTTTGGAATTATTAATATTATTCACACTTTAGATCCTGAAGTTATTATTCTTGGCGGCAAATTACCAAAAAATTATAATTTATTTTACGCCGAGGTTAAAACACTAATAAAAAAATACTGTTTGACTAACCCCCCAAAAATTGTTAAATCAAAATTAATAGACAAAGCTGGAGTTATCGGTGCCACTTTATTATTTAAATAATTTTAAGTTTTGAATTTTGACTTTTGATTTTTATTTATATGCCCATTCCTCAACTTAGAAAAAAAATCCATTCGCCTAGAAACTGGCGGGATTTAAGACAAATTAAGAAAGAGGCTTTAAAAAAATATTATCTTTCACAACGGCGGTCATCTTCTTTTAAAAAACCTAAACGACCCTTAAAGAAATTAATTTGGCGATTATTGCCTTATTTTATAATTATTCTCATTTTATTGGGAATTTTTACTTTTGGCGTCTTTGCTTGGTATACTAAGGATTTACCTGAGCCTAATAAAATTACCGAGAGAACAATTGCCCAAAGCACTAAAATTTATGATCGGACCGGTGAGATATTATTATATGAGATTCACGGTGATCAAAAAAGAACTTTAATTGGTTTAGAGCAAATCCCAAAATACGCTATTTCTGCGACCATTGCCGTTGAAGATAAAAACTTTTACAAACATAAAGGCATTTCATTCTTGGGTATAGCACGGGCAATTATCATTGATATCTTGCGCGGCGGAAAAGCCAGTCAAGGCGGCTCAACCTTAACCCAGCAATTTGTTAAAAATGCCATATTAACCAATGAGAAAAAAATTTCCAGAAAAATAAAAGAATGGGTTCTGTCTTATGAAATCGAAAGAAAATTTTCTAAAGATGAGATTTTAAAAATGTATTTTAATGAAATCCCTTATGGTTCGACTGCTTATGGCATTGAGTCCGCCTCAATGATGTATTTTGACAAAAGTGCAAAAGATTTAACTTTAGCCGAAAGCGCCATTCTTGCGGCCCTGCCTCAAGCACCTTCTTATTATTATCCTTATGGCAGTCATAAAGATGAATTAATAAATAGACAACATTATATTTTGGATTTATTGGTTGAGCAAGGTTATATTACCAAAGAGCAGGCAGAGAGCGCTAAAAACGAAAAATTAAACTTTCGACAAAAAATAGATAATATCAAAGCGCCCCACTTTGTTTTTTACGTTAAAGAATTATTAAGTCAGAAATATGGCGAGCGAATGGTGGAGCAGGGCGGCTTAAAAGTCATTACTTCGCTAGATTGGGATAAACAACAAATTGCTGAAGAAGAATTAACTAAGCAAGCGGAAAAAAATTTAAAATATGATGCCAATAACGCTGGTTTAGTTTCGCTAGATATCAAGACTGGCCAAGTTTTAGCCATGGTTGGCTCAAAAGACTTCTTTAATGAAGAAATTGATGGCCAAGTTAATGTTGCCTTGGCTAAAAGACAACCCGGTAGTTCGTTTAAGCCAGTAGTTTATGCCCAGGCCTTTGAAATGGGTTATACTCCAGATTCAATTATCTTTGATTTAACCACGTCCTATTTAAGTAATAATGGATTATTTACCCCCCATAATTATACTGGCAAGGAGTATGGTCCAGTTTCTTTAAGAAAAGCTTTAGCCGGTTCATTAAACATCGCCTCAGTTAAGCTTTTATATTTAGTTGGTTTACCAAAAACATTAAGTCTGGCAGAAAAAATGGGTTATACCACTTTTACCGAACCAGATCGCTATGGTTTATCTCTAGTTTTAGGTGGTGGCGAAGTTAAGTTATTGGAACATGCTAATGCTTTTGCAACTTTTGCTCGTGAAGGAATTTATAAACCAGTTAATCCAATTTTAAAAGTGGAGGAAGCTAATGGGAATATTTTGGAGGAATTTGAAGAACCAAAAGGTGAAAGAGTTTTATCAGTTAAGGCTAGTCAGATGATCAATAGTATTTTAAGTGATAATGAGGCCCGCTCCTTTATCTTTGGAGCAACCAATTATTTAACACTGGGTGATCGACCAGTGGTTGCTAAAACTGGTACAACTAATAATAATCGCGATGCCTGGACAGTCGGCTACACTCCGCAAGTTGTCACTGGTGTTTGGGTTGGTAATAACGATAACAAAGAAATGAAATCAGGGGCTGACGGCTCGGTGGTTGCTGCCCCAATCTGGCGAAATTATATGCAAAAAGCTTTAGCCGGTACTGCTATTAAAAATTTTAACCCCCCAGAATATCAAAACAGTAATAAGCCGATGATTGGTGGAAAATTAGAAGCAGAGACAATTTATAAAATTGATAAAATGAGTGGCCTTTTGGCAACTGATTACACGCCACCACAATTAATCGAAGAAAAAACTTATAAACAAGTTCATTCCATCCTTTTCTATGTTGATAAAAATGATCCTTTAGGCCCAGCCCCGACTCATCCGGAAAATGATCCCTATTTTCAAAATTTTGAAGAACCAGTTTTAAAATGGGCAACGGACGAAGGTTATAATAATGAACTTCCACCAACTGAATATGATAATCTTCATAAAATAGAAGATCAACCTCAAATAACAATTACTTCACCTCTTAAAAATCAAACTATCAGCGATAACGAAATAAGTGTAAGTATTGAAGCGAGTGCTCCTCGGGGAATTAGAAAAACTCAATACTGGTTGGATAATCTTTTAGTCGCCACCGACTATAATCAAAGTGATACCTATAACATCAGCATCCCGATAAATATTGCTAATGGTAATCACCAGTTAAAAGTTGGGGTTTTTGATGATTTAGAAAATACTAAAAGTGATATGATTACCATCAATATTAATCGTGAAGAATATCTAGAAATTAATTGGTTAAAGCCAGCCAGTGGTACAGTTTTAAAAAATTCAGATTTTCCTTATGAATTAATTTTAAATATTAATAATATTAGTCAAATTAAAAAAGTGGATTTTTATTATCGTGATCAAGCCACTAATCAATCTAATTGGATAAATTTTCAAGAAAATCCTTCCACCAATAACATTTCTGTTTACTGGAGTAGTCCACCACCAATTGGGACTTATAAGCTTTATCCACTTATTCAAGACATTAATAATAATACGTTTACTGGCCCTGAAATAACTATTAGTATCGAATAAAAAAACTTGTAAGAGTGGGTTGCCCCACTCTTACAAGTTTTTTTATTATTGTCTAATTGGCATGATTATATACAAATACCCCTCTTCTTCCACTGGCCGAAAAACTCCTGGTGTTGAGCTGTTAGTTATTTCTACATTTAAATACTCTTGATTAACATTATTTAAGCCATCAATTAAAAAACGATAATTAAAGACAATCTCATTTTCTTCACCCTCAATTTCTACTGATAAGTTGGTGATGTTTTCTCCTAAATTGGCATTACTGGCAATCACCACTATCTCATTTTTACTAGGTAATAAAGTAATTTTTACATCATTAATCCCTGGTTTACAAAATAAAGAGGCAGTTTTTACAGCTTGGAGAAATTCGCTAGTTTTAATCTTCACTTTTGTTTTATAATTTTGCGGAATAATTTGTTGATAATCTGGATATTGACCTTCAATTAATCGAGAGATTAATTCAATATTATCAATTTCAAATAAAGCCTGGTTGTCATTAAAATATATATTTAAATTTTTTTCTTGTTGGCTAAATAAAATTCGTTGTAATTCCTGAATTGTTTTTAAAGGTATAATAAATTGGCCATTATTTATTTTACTTTCTAAAACCTCTATCTTTTTTTCAGCTAAACGATAGCTGTCGGTGGCGGTAATAACTAATTGTTTCTCATTAATTTTAAATAAAACGCCGCTAATTTCTGGCCGAGATTCATCAAGAGCCGCACAAAAAGCCACTCGATTTAAAGCGGGTTTTAAATCATCAACCTTTAAAGTTATTTTATTTTTCTTTTCTATCTCGGGGAGAAGGGGAAATTCTGTTGCTTCTAAACCTTTTATTTGTGTTTGATAATTTAAACATTTAATATTTAAATTATTTTCTTCTAGTTCTAAATTAATATTTTCTTTAGGTAATAAATTTACATAATCAGATAATAATTTTGCTTGAACGGTAAAAGCTCCTTCTTTATCAATTTTTCCTCTTACTCCTAATTTTACTCCCATTTCTAAATTTGTCGTAATTAATTTTAATTCGGTTTTTTCTGCTTTTAATAAAACATTATTTAATATTGGTAAATTAGTGGAACGGCTGGCGATATGGCTAACTACATTTAAACCAAAATTTAAATTTTCTTGAGTACATGTTAATTTCATAGATTTTATATATTTTATTTAATTATTAGTAATAAGTGGTGAGGAAAAGTTAATAACTTTTTTTAGGTAAATTTTATAAATAATTTGTAAAAAAATTATACACACTATTTGTTGAAAAAATATTAATAAAAATTTTTTAAAAATTTACAATTATTTTTTACCTCAATTTATCCACTGTTATTATACAACCTTTGCCTAATTAAAGTGATGTCATTTTTAATTTTCCCATCATTTTTAATTGCCTCAGAGATTTTTAAAATTGCATGAATAGCAGTTGTATGATCTCGACCGCCTAATTCTGCGCCAATAGAAGGATAAGAACATTTTAATTCTTCTCTTAATAAATACATAATAATTTGTCGAGGAATTACTAATTCTCGCCGGCGACAATCACCAGTTAAATTATCAATTGTAACATCAAAAAAACTCGCCACAATATTAATAATTTGTTTAGGTGTTAAACCGCTTTTTACTGGAACATGAACTAATGAATTAAGAAGATTTTTGACTATTTCCAAATTTGGTTCACATTTATTTAATTGAGAGTAAGCAATAATTTTATTTAAAGCACCTTCTAATTCCCGGACATTACTTTGAATATTAGTAGCAATATAATTAATATTTTCTGGAGTTAAATTAAGGTGTTTTTCTTGACTTTTTGCTTGTAAAATAGCAATCCTTGTTTCTAAATCTGGACTAGAAATATCAGCAATCATTCCCCATTCAAAGCGAGAAGTTAATCTTTGTTCTAAAGCGGGAATTGCTTTTGGGGGACGATCTGAGCTTAAAACGATTTGCTTTTCATTCTGATAAAGTTCATTAAAGGTATGGAAAAATTCTTCCTGAGTTTGTTCTTTACCAGCCATAAATTGAATATCGTCAACTAGTAATAAATCAACCTGACGATAAGTTTTTTTAAAATTATCAATTTGTCGAAGTTTAATCGCTTGGACAAAATCATTAGTAAATTTTTCACTATTAAGATAAATTAATTTTTTATGGGGTAAATTATTAGCAATAAAATTACCAATTGCTTGCATTAAATGAGTTTTGCCCAGTCCCACCCCCCCATAAATAAACAAAGGGTTATAATTTTTACCTGGACTTTCCGCTACCGATTTTGCCGCAGCAAAAGCCAATTCATTGCCTTTGCCAACAATGAAGTTTTGAAAGGTATATTTTTCATTTAACCCAAATTTATTAAGTTTTGGAGACTCTGCTGTCTCAGTATTTATTATTTGTTTTATTATTTTTTCATTATCTTGGGTCTGCTGATTATTTAAAGTTTCAATTCGATAATTAATTCTTTTTATATTACCAGAAATATTTTGGGCCGCTTTTAAAATTTGTTGATGATATTTATTTTCTACCCAAGTTTTAGTAAAGGCATTGGGAACGGCAATAGTTATTTCTTCATCCGTTATTTCACTAATAAAAGTATTTTTAAACCAGGTGGTAAAATGAGCTTTTGAAAGGATTAATTCTAACTCACCTAAAATCGCTTGCCAAAGTTGTTGATTATTCATAATAACAATTTATTATTTATATTATTTTAGCACAAAAGAACGTATATAAAAATAACAGAAAATCTCTAAAATGTTAATAAGGTGTGTATAAAATGTTGAAAATTTTGGTAGGAGCAGAATTAATCCCGCCCCTACCAAAATTTTTGACT
>Ga0315280_10006161_pt1 | contig 16680 bp, 18 predicted proteins | sample YL17G06_40_MG_FD_203697 | JGI IMG/M metagenome (GOLD analysis project Ga0315280, IMG submission 203697) | Sediment microbial communities from Yellowstone Lake, YNP, Wyoming, USA - YL17G06_40 | ecosystem: Environmental > Aquatic > Freshwater > Lake > Sediment | place: USA: Wyoming | collected...
TTAGCCTCCCATGGTTTCCAATTGAGTTGATCACAAGCAAGGGCCACTTCTTGCCTATCGTGTCTATGACGCCCTCTAATGGACAGAGACAAACATGATCGGCTTCATTACTTCGTTCGCACATAGTTACTACGCGTCTCCAAACTTTGTAGATTAAATACTCCATTTATTGTATCAAGCTCATAATAAAATGTTTGCGAGGTGAAAGATATGTGCCATGATTGTATGCCGATCCATTCTATGCGGAGGATAGGCTGCGGATGCAGATTCAGGCAATTTTTATCTCCCGAAGAAGAGGTTGAACGACTAGAAAGTTACAAAGAACAACTGAAGAGAGAAGTTATTGGAGTAGAGACTAGAATAAAGGAATTAAAAGAAAAAACGAAGACGTAGCAAAATGGACAACATGATCGATGTCAAGAGTTTGACAAAAAGGTATGGAGAAGTCACTGCTGTTAACGCCATAAGCTTTGAGGTACCCAGAGGCGAGTTCTTCGGCTTACTTGGACCGAACGGCGCTGGCAAGACGACAACCATCAGAATGCTCACAAGCCTGACAAAACCTACATCTGGAGCCGCTAAGATTGCTGACAAAGACTGTGTTAGAGACAGCTTAGCGGTTAAACGGGAAATAGGCGTAGTGTCTGAGGTGAGTAACCTCTATAATGAGATGTCTGCATGGGACAACTTGATGTTTATCAGCGAACTCTATGGCGTGAATGAGTCTGCAAGAGTTGAGCGGGCTAAGGAGCTGCTTGAAGTCTTCCAACTTTATGAGAGGAGAAATGATCGTGTAATCGGTTATTCAAAAGGCATGAAACGTAGGGTACGCATCGCCGCCGCGCTCCTTCATCGTCCTAAAGTTCTCTTTCTCGATGAACCTACAAGCGGCTTGGATGTTCAAAGTTCAAGGCTCATCCGCTCACTTGTCAAAGAATTAAACAAGGAAGGTATGACGATTCTTCTTACAACTCACTATATCGATGAAGCTGACCAACTCTGTGACCGAGTCGCCATAATAAAACAAGGAAAAATCGTTGTAGAAGACTCACCTGAAAGATTGAAGTCGTCATTACAGGGCGAGCACATTGTGGAAATTGCCTTTGACAGAAATATATCGAATATTGACATGCTTCTTCGAGATGACCCGATTGTAAAAGAGGTTACTAAACAGGGTGATAAGTACCACATCCACACAGGAAACCCCAGCGACTTAATCAAGAAGATGGTTCAATTTGCAACTTCGAACAGACTTGAGATAGTCAGCATGAATACGAAGCAACCAAGTCTCGAAGACGTTTTCGTCAAGTATACTGGACTTGATGCTGTTCAGCTTGAAAGGATGGAACTACTCCGAACTGTTAAAGCGGGTGGTCAACGTGGCTAGTCGTTCTTCAAGCAACTTGAGCAAGGCTCTCTCTGACTTTCTAACCAGGGGAGTTTGTATCGCGAAGAAAGATGCTAGGATTTACTACTTTAAGCCTCAGATAGTTGGCTTTGGGATACTGATACCTGCTTTCGTTTACCTCTCCTTCTCTTTGGGACGTGAGATCCCCTCTAATCTTCTGATTCCAGGACTTGTTGGTATGGTATCTCTTTTCGGCGCTTCTTCAATAGAAGCGATAGCCATCCCGATCGAAAGGCAGACTGAGACGTGGGAACTTCTTCAAATTGCTCCTGTTTCAACGCTGACCATAGTCTTCGGCAAGTCTTTGGCAGGTTCCGCCTTCGGCATCATGCTTTCACTCGTTACGGCATTAGGGGCGGTTCTGCTGACTGGAAGCATGGTAGCCAATCCACTGATGTTTGTGGTCGTAGTCATAGTAGGAGCTTTCGCTTTCTCTGCTCTTGGAATGTTGGTAGCTGCGGCTGCTAAAGATATGCCGACAGCCAATATCTCGTTGACTGCTTTACGGTTGCCTATGATATTCATAGGCGGAGTCTTCATGCCTATACAGGCGCTACCGCTTCCGCTTCGATTTATCTCCTATCTGACTCCCCTTACCTACTTGGTTGAAGCTTTGAGAGAAGCGGTGACTGGCCCAAGCATCATGTTCGGCGTAGATATTGTCGTTCTTTTGACTTGGTTCATCATTTTACAATCGTTTGCAGTTATCGTGTTGAACAAGAGGATGCAATTCTAATAAAGATTAGGCACTAAGTTTCTCGACTCAGCAGAATGCGATTTCTTGATTTTGAGACGTGATAACAATCGTAAGAGACAGGTATGAACTAGTCGTCTACGCTTTCTCATTAATATTTGTCGTCTACATGCTGATATCGCTTTTTTACCTCTAAGTGGCCGTCGGCGAATCCTTAAGTCAAGTCGCAGCAGCTATGCTTAATCCTCGAGTTCTGGGAGCACTTACACTTAGCGTCTCATCCGCTTTCGTAGGCGGAGGTTTAGCGGTTACAATAGGCCTACCCACCCCCGACGGACAAGAATGTCTGGTCATTGGGCAACATCTACGCGGATTCAGTGCAAGCTTAGATGAATCTAAGCTTCAACTCCCTCATCTTCTCATCCTGCGTCATACTTCTTGACATGAGTCCACATTCAACCCAAACTGCATTCATTATCGCGCAGGGAACAAGACATGTTGGAGTCAAATTGCTTTCTCTTGCGGAAACATAGATGGGATTCTGATCAAAACCCATGCATGCACCTTCCATTCCAACTTCCTTAAGGTTCTCGTTGAGAGTCTGCAGATGCTCACAATCGCTCGCAATCGCTATAGCAATCTTTCCTGACGAGTTCTTTTCAGCCGTCACAATCGTCTTTTTCCCACAGATAGGTGTGTCAACCGAAACTTTCGTGACCAAATCACGCACCTCCTAACCGATCAGGGCCTCCAAATGCCTGGAAACAGTTGGTTGAACGAAACCAACAGTTGGAACAACATCGCAGAGACACTTTTTGCATGCTCTAAGAAAAACGCTAACCGGGTTCATATCAGAGCTTTATAGCGTATTAGCTATAAAGCTTTTTCTCAAATCGCATTAACCCTATACTTCATGAGATGATATCCATTTTGATTAAGCAGATTCGTCCCCAGAATCGCTTGCTAAGGAATAAGCCGTTTAATCCGCACCGCACAATCGGTATCATCATCCTATTCAGCGCTCTCCCTCAGAAACGTTTCGATCTTCCTCGCATCTGGAACGTTACCCATCACCCTGATTTTTCCGTTTACAAAGAGCGCCGGTGACATCAGAGGACCATACCGTGAGATCACGTCTTTCGAAAGGATGTCAGACTTCTTTACGATTACATCTATGCTCTCAGACTTTAGTGCTGAAGCAGCCTTCTCGACATTTTTCCATATTGCGTCGCATCTCTTGCAGAAAGGAACAACACCGAATACTTCAACTTCTACTCGTTTGTTCAACCTTTCTCACTCGCTGCATCTCATTTCAACGTTTCTTGAATCGATGTTCTCTCACTTTGTCTTTGTTAGAGGTTCTTCAAATGCAGATCATCCGGGTGTTTGGAATAACCTTCTACGCTTGCCAAATCGTCGTTGTTATGCTCGTCGTTTACTGTTCTTGTGTTCCGATGGTAATGATTATGGATTCCAAATAAGAGGTAGAGAGATATAGCAAATGTAGGCCCCTGCAATAATCAGTATCGAACCTATTATCCGGTTTATCCATGTTGAGTATTGAGTCAGCTTGTTTGTGATGGCTGTCTTGGCCCTTCCAGTTATGATTGATACGGAGATCACGATTGCTCCGACGCCAAGGCCATAGGATGCGAGTGCTAGTATTCCATTTTGAAACCCACTTATGAAAGAGTACAGAATTAACGAGAAGAATATGGGAGCTGAGCAAGTGGAAATGACCAATCCAAATGCTAGGCCGAAAATGTACAGCCCTAAAAGTCCATTTCTAATCGTGATCCTTGGAGAAAGATGCGGTAAATTCAGTTCAAACATCTGAACAACTCCTAAACCGATTATCGCAATCCCCACCACGATCTGGAGCCACGGCATGAAACCTATGACGAAACCGCCTACAGACGATATTAGTGCGCCCAGAATCAAGAGCGTCGTAACAATCCCCGCTGTAAACATCAACCCCGCAATAGTTCCATGGCTTGATGATTGATTTGGGTGATTTGATGCAGCCAAATATGCAACGTATCCAGGTAAAAGAGAGAAAGAACAGGGATGGCAGAGCGACGAAATTCCTGCCAAGAAAGCAAATATGAATCTAAATAGCACTTCATCGATGACCAAGGTCAAGTTTCCCCCTAAATGACGTTGATCTCGTGAATTATTGTAGGCGCCTCAACCAAACCCTGATGTATGAAGCGTATGTATCCATTATGGTCTATTATGATGGTTGTAGGAATTATCTGAACTTGATACTCGATCGATAGTCCTTCAGTATCTATTGCAGTTCTCCATCCTACGTGGAACGAGTTGGCGAAGGATCGAAGTTCCTCCGCCATTCCTTCTCCACCCTGTATTGAAATGGATAGAATTTCAACCCTGTCGCTGTAATCAGCATAAACCTTACCGAGTTCAACTGCCTGTTCCCGACACGGTATGCACTGCACTCCCATGAAGTCCAAGATAACAATCTTCCCCCTATAATCGGCCAGTCTAAATGTTCTTCCTTCAATATCCTTCACGGCAAAATCATATGCCAAAGGATAACGTGTAGCTTCCCATGCACGGTATACTAGGACTGAAGCCATAATTAGGCACACGATGGCCAGTATTCCAACAAACGCTAGGATACTCCGATGCTTTCGCTTCATGTCTAGTCACAAATCTCGGCCAGTCATAATTGAAACTCCATCTTTACTCATTGTATTATTGTCATCCATTGTCGCTTCATCGGTAACCCTGTCGTATTCTGGCGATGACGTTTCTGCTGAGGGAATCGATAAAGCGTGAATCTACCAAGTCTATTATGTCATAGATTTTTGGAGATGTGACCGAGTAGAGCATTTTGTTTCCCTCTTTACGCCTTTTGAGGATGCCGCAATCGATGAGAACCTTCAAATGTCTGGAGACAGTTGGTTGAGCGAAACCAACAGTTGGAACAACATCGCAGGCACATTTTTCGCCATCTCTTAAAAAGTCCAGTATCTTCAATCTACTTGGATCACCAAGCGCTTTGAACACAGTTGACTTGAAATTAATGATACTAATCGGGTCCATACCCAACTATATAGCGTATTAGCCATAAAGCTTTTTCCTACATCGAATTAACCCTATGCCTCATGAAACGAAATTCATTTTGATGAAGCGGGTTCCTCGCAGAATCGACTGCTTTTTCAGATCTAAACTTGATAAGAGCATTAAACCTATTCATCATTCATGAACCATTTCGTTTTGAAGCGTTAACCCCCATGAAATAATGCATTACTCCACTTAGCCTCGCATTCACCGTGGATGTTACAGTCTCTTTGTATTGTTTATCGTTTTGCAGGCGCTTGTGGTCGCTGTGTTGAACAGGAAGAGTCAATTCTAGGGATCTAAAGGGTCGTTATCGATCAAGTCTGTCAACAATTGAAGTTTCGATACATGCTGTGCGCTACTTTCTAAACGCTACTCTCTCCCTGCTACTCTCAAGTTCTTTCCTACTTCTTGTCAAGACTTGTTCTTTCTTGATGATTCCATGTAGATAGGATAGTGGTGGGAAACCTATTGCATGAACTGGACAGGTATTGGCGCAGGTTACGCAACCTACCTTACAGTCGAGAGGCGCAACCACTACTGGTTTTCTCTTGTCAAAATCGAATGCATAGACTCCTGGGCCGCAGCCGAGAACGCATATCCCGCATCCTATGCATAGTTCATTGTCGACCGTGGGATACCAATCAATTTTCTCTCGCGGAACACCATGCCACATTGGCTTAAGATCAGGCATTTTAGCATCTTCCCCCCTTGCCATCTTTCGTATTATTAAAGCCTGCTTCTCCAGATCGTGTAACGACAATCCTATTAGCCATCAAACAAAATTCCGCAGCAATCAGGCAAGAGACGTGTTCTCGGCATCGAATATATCTTACCAACCTCAGCAACTTCCTTCCGAGCGATAATGGCATGAACTTCCAGCCCACTTCTTCCCCACGATGTCTGAAGCCATCAAATAGTTGTCCAGCCAATTCGGAAAATTCATAAGCGGACTTAGCTGCTGCGCAGAGTGAAGCTCTGAAAATGAGTAATAATTCCTCAGAACCTCATGCGCTATACAATAGGACGTTTCGAACCATCAGCCTGTTTGTATAACAATAGAAGAGCAGAATTGACTACTACAGATATACAGCCAGCTTCTTGAAGAAGTGCAGCCAAGATGGGTGCTAACAGGCCCAGTGATGCTAGAGTCAATCCAAGGGCGTTCCAGGCTAGGGAGAAAGCGATATTCATCTTCATTTTGCTAAAGGCCTTTCGGCTCAGTTTGATCGTGTACTCGACCTTTGTCAGGTCGTCTCCCAGTAATGCCACGTCTGCCGTTTCGATTGCCACGTCACTGCCAGCTGCTCCCATTGCAAATCCGACATCAGCGTTCGCTAATGCTGGAGCATCGTTAACGCCATCGCCCACCATTGCAACAACATTGTCATTTTTCATTTTTTCTACGACTTCCACCTTTTGTTCTGGTAGAAGCTCCGCATAGAATTCATCAACGCCTATTTGTCCAGCAATAGATTTCGCAGCTCGCATGTTATCCCCAGTAAGCATAACAGTCTTGATTCCTAATCGCCTGAGTCCATCTATGGCATCACGTGAATTCTCTCTGATTGTGTCAGCTACAGCTATGACGCCGATTAAATGCTTGTCTAATATGACAGGGAGCACTGTTTTTCCCTCGTTTTCAAATTCGCTTGCCACCTTGTCCATTTCCTCGGTAACCATCATGTCCGTCATGCCTTTTCCAATCAAAATCTCCTGTTTTCCATAATAGGCTTCAACGCCACGTCCAGGAACAATTCTGAATCTTGTTGGATCTGGAATGCTTACCCCTAACGCTGCAGCTTTCGTTATCACAGCCTTGGATATCGGATGTTCAGAAAACTTCTCAGCTATTGCCGCATACTTGACTACATCTTTGGAGCGATTGCCTAAGGCTTTTATTTCAACGACTTTAGGTTCGCCGATAGTTAATGTTCCAGTTTTGTCAATCGCTACCGATTTAACATCTTTTACCCTCTCAATGTTTGTGCCACCTTTGATTATTATGCCGTTCATGCTGGCGTTGCCAATAGCTCCGACCACAGCAATTGGAACAGCCAGCGACAATGCACAAGGACACGCCACCAAAAGGATAGATACCGTTCTTGTAATTGCCTGCTGTAGACCGACTAGAACGTAAGTAGCAGTAAACACTATGGCTGCCAGAGTCGATATGAAGGGCACGAAGTAAGTGGTGAATCTGTCAGCAATATTCTGTATTGGGGCCCTCTTCTCTTGAGCTTCTTCGACTAGATGAATGATGTGAGAAATAGTAGTGTCTTCAGCGATTTTTTCAGTTTTTATTTCCAAGGCTCCGTTGCCGTTCATGGTGCCCGCAAATACTTGGTCGCCTTTCGTCTTTTCTGCTGGCATTGATTCTCCGGTTATTGCGGCTTGGTTGACGGCGCTGTATCCTGAAACCACCGTTCCATCAACAGGTATTTTTTCGCCTGGTTTGACCAGCACAGTTTCACCTAACCTAACGTCTTCCACTGATACTTCAACTTCCTTTCCATCTCGACGTATGAGAGCAATCTTTGGACTCATATTGACGAGTTTCTCAATTGCGCCTCTAGTTCGGTAGAGGATATAGTCTTCAAGAGCTGTTCCCGCTAGAATTATGAGCACTACTGTTGCTGCGGGTATATAGTAGCCGGCTGCAATTGAAGCAGCGATTGCAATGGTTACAAACAATTGGACAGTTATTCTTCCATGGAACAAGAGTCGAAGGGCTTTGAAGTAAATGGTGTAACCACAAGCAATGGCAATCAAAGCCAGAAGAATACTGGTTACAGACGCATATGCTATGCTGGCTTGTAACATGAGCCAACTTGTTACGGTTGATACTACGGTTACAATGAACAGAGCTGTGCCTCTAATGTATTCTCTCATGAAACTCCATCTCCAGTGTTCTCAATTCGGTAACCGAGCTTTTCTAGTCGCTCAGTTATCTTTGGCGGGTTGACTTTTTGCGTGTCGTATTCTATCTTGACTTTGCTTGCTATCGCGTCGAAGTTCGCTTTGGAAATGCCACTTATCCTCATCAGTGCACGCTCGAGGGCCATCTTTTGAAAACTGTCTCCGCATGAACCGCATGCACAAGAGGCGCCTTCTGCTTTCGCAACCTTCAAGGTCAATTTCTCAACAGTCATCACCTTCACCTCCCCTTTTGTTCACTCTTTGGAGCAATATCATGACACACCGCGATTTTGGAAGCGCTCGAAGCGATTACCTTACCTTCTCCATATTTGTTTGCGAAGGCTTCAGCCATCTGACTCCTGCCAGCGTTCTCAACACACACGAACAATATCCGTTTCACACACATTCCCCCATTAGTTGTTGGAGCCAAAATCGTTCTCTTATGCCGAACACCTCAGCCTGTAATTGCGTTTACAGCTTCTTTGATGGTCGGTCTCTGCAACTTGTAAAAAATCCATTTTCCTGTTCTCTCTGATTTGATTACGTCGTTCCTTTCAAGAAGATTTAGATGATGAGAAGCGTTTGGCTCCGTCAAATCTAGTGCCACCATAATCTCGCAAGTGCACATAGGTCGTTTCTTAAGAAGATGCAAAATCCTTATTCTAGTAGGATCGGCTAAGGCTTTCAGAACGTACGATTGTTTCTTCACATTGTCTTCATCAATCTGCTCCATCAGGCTTTTCAATTGCTTTGCGTATTTGCCAGGTTCTGTACATTCGCATAGGCCTGATTCGACTAGTCGTTCTAACCTCGGCTGACTTAATACCCCTGACACATCAGCATACTCCTGATCATGGAAAGGTCTATCCTTATATATAAGGTTAATAGATCAACACTTGTTGATCTATTACAACGACGGTGATGTTGACGAAGGAGATCGCTGACAGATTAGGTTGGATTGAAAAGCTTCTTGCGCTGTGGATAGTCTTATGCATAGTCACGGGCCTCTCTCTTGGGAAGTACTTTCCAGAGTTGGGTAAGCATCTGGAGATCGGGATCCCTATTGGACTCTTCCTGATGATCTATCCGGCTATGACAAAGATCGAAATCGGGGAGCTTAAGGAAGCTCTCAAGAGCAAGAGACAGGTGGGCATTATCGCCTTCTTCAATTACGCGGTTAACCCCTTCTTACTCTACGCTTTAGGATTTCTGTTCTTTGAAAATATCCTCCCCTACTTTGGACTGATAACACATGAAACAGCAAGATACCTGTGGACTGGACTGATCCTGCTAGGTGTCGCACCTTGCATAGCGATGGTTCTGGTTTGGACCGACCTTGCTAAAGGAAACGGACCTTTAGGCATAGTACTCATGGCGTGGAACTCTGTAATTCAAGTGATTACAACGCCATTCTACATAGCATTGCTAGTGGGCACATATATCTCGATTAACGTAGTTTCGATAGGAGAAAGCGTCCTGCTCTACCTGGGCTTACCGTTGCTTATGGGCGTGATAACTCGGAGAGAAGTAGTAAAGCGTAGATCCGAAGTATGGCTGAACAACAAACTCATACCATATTACAATGTCATCCAGTTGCTGGCTTTGCTATTTACTCTGGTTGTGATGTTCTCCTTGAAGGGCGGAATCATAATTGATAACCCTAATCTCATTTGGCAGATGGCTCTACCCGTAATTCTATTCTTCTTTCTGTTGTTCAACCTTGTCTACTTCACGTCAAGACGATTAGGTTATAACTATGGGGACTCGGCTACGATGGGATTTCACTGTACCGGCAGAAACTTTGAATTGGCGATAGCAATAGCACTGACCGCTTTTGCGTCAATGCCAATGGTCGCGGTCTCCACTGTCGTCGGACCTCTCATCGAAATTCCTGTGATGTTAACCATTGTATGGATGTCCTTGAGAAGAAGAAACCGCATTCGAATAGTGGGTGGAGAACTGGTGTCAACAGAGTCCGCTGGGAAGGGGGGAATCTGTTGATAGTTACTTATGCTGAAAGGGACATGACGTGCACGTAATGTAAGATTTGAGCCAGCTCTACTTTCCTATTGTATTGTACTTGTCGTCGGTTCAGAGTTCACAGTTTATGTCATGAACTGAATCTTCGCGTCTTTCCTGAGTGCCATACCTAATTCGACCCACGCGGCTTTGGTTACAGCGCAAGGGACCGAGCATACAACGCAGCCCGGCATATTTTCAGCTGCTTTCTTGTGTATTATGTTCTCCTTGAATGGCTTGACTATATCGATACTTTTCAGGCTTTGGCCAATGCTGCTTGCGGTTTTGTTGACGTTTTCGCACTTGCTCTGAATGCTGAGAGATAGTTCGTCCGGTGAAGATTTTGAAACAGTTATCACTGTCTTGAATCCACAATTATCATCATTTACTTCCACTATGGTCGTCAAGAATCTGTCCCCGTCAGATATGGCTACTTGCTACGTTGCGTCACTGTTGCGCCGATATAGGTGTAGCTGTTTTGTCGCTTTCTATTCCGTTAGGGTTCTGACCCAATTTCTATTGAATCGCATATCGTCAATCTTTCGCGGAAAGTATCTGCTTGTGGGCAGACCTAGTTTGACCAGCGAAAGCATGAGAGGCATTTCCATTAATGGCCCCGTGACCGTGGCGAACGCTGCTCCAAATCCAATGCCATAGAGGGTTGAAGCAGAGACGGGCTACTCGAGCTTATCGAATTCCGCAGTGCGCGGTATGAGCGCAAGATAGGTTTATAGCACGATGGCTATAGTTCATATTCACGAGGCGAAATGAATAATTAAGTCAACCGTATTTAGTGCATTAGGAGATCCTAGCAGGTTAAAGATACTGGACTATCTAAGGACGGGTGAGAAGTGCGTCTCTGATATTGTTCACGTTGTAGGTTTTGCTCAGCCAACCGTTTCTAGGCATCTAAAGGTTTTGCTGGATTGTGGTATTCTGAAAAGTCGTAAGGATGGTAACAAAATGCTCTATTCAGTAGCTTCCGCTAAGATCTACGATTTGATCGACTTGGTAGACCCAAGCCTTATCAGATCTCTGAGCAGAAACGTTATCGCCAGGATACAGCAAGGGTATCGTTAAAGTGCTGCAAGAGTCATAGAAAATCCGATCTCTTGAAGCCCGCTACTGCCTTCGTAGTCTCAGAGATACTAGGGTTGACACATTCATTAAAGTGAGTAAAGCAGCTTGTGGAGGTGGTGTTAACGCGTGGAACACGCATAGAGCTCGGTTCAATCAATCCAATCCTATATGAAAATTGTGGACTATCGCATGCTCGGGAACGTACATGTATGGCGCGTTGCCGATTTATTGAGCTAGGTTTCACTTTCTCCGTTGTTCGGGGGCATACTCAATGTTGCGAACGGTACTATTCATTTGTACGCGTAACTCCTCCCATTATGCTGAGGAAAAACCATTGATTGACATCGGAAGAAGAGATAAGAAAAGTCGTTAGAAACGGCTATGGAAGAATAGCTGAGAGGGTAGTTCATGCTGTACTCTGACTTCCTGTTGTGGAGGCGCCGATGTAGCTCGGGATGTGAGCAAGAGAATTGGCTACACAGAGGAAGAACCTGAAGACGACGGATCGAAGCGAGATCAGCATGTTCCTACCGGGGCCTGTTCTCAACTCAAGCTTCCAATCCCGACAGATCAACAGATCTTCATTTATGAAACGTATATACTAGCCATACCATGGTGAGAGAAGCGACATGAGACGCCTGAAAATAAACGAGTCCAGGAAATGAGTACAACTAGACTTTCATGCGTATAGAAAGATCAGTCGCTAACGCCAATAACAGAGAGGAGGAAATTCATAGGGGAACAAGACTTTTTCACGTTTTCAAGTTCGCAATCTTGAACGGACTGGTCTTTCCCACAACGCCTTGTTGCGTAGGCATCCTATGTCTGGAGCGTTTATGTCTCCGTTGAAATAGGCGTAGGCCCTTGCCCTGCATCCTCCGCAGATATACTTGTCTGGGCAGTCTCCGCATCCAACTCTCCTATCGTTCACGATGTGAGTTTCAAGGTGTTCTCTCGTACGCAACTTCCACAGGAGTGGGGTATTGGTCCATACTTCTCCGAAGTCGTCTCGCAACACGTTGCCTATTATCGTATCTCTATTTGTTGGGAGGAACACGCATGGTTTAAGGTCGCCGTTTGGTTCGAGAGCGCAATATAGTCTTCCGGCTCCACATCCGCCGAGAAAGTTGGCAACGTTCTCTACACCTTTTTTCGCTCCGTAGTGAGCTTCAACAATGAATTTTTGGCCTTTCTGTTGTGAAAGCTCTTTGGTTACGCATGCGTATTGTGGACATGTACTGAAGAACCTGTCCACGATAATATTTGTCTTCCCAAATTTCAGTTCTTCTTCTTTGGCTTGCAGATATAGGGTAATTATCTGCTTCCCTATAGCCTGCAGCACATTGAACCTTTGTTCCGGTGTCAGATCCAGTTCAACATGTTCTTTTGCTCTACCTGTTGGGACGTAATTGAAGTGCATGAGTCTTGTGTTCAGTTTGTTGGCTAAGCTAATGATCTCCTCGGTCTCGGAATAGTTGTCTTTATGGATGACCGTTGCAAGGCAGGTGTCTATCCCCTCTTCAATACAGTTCTTCACGCCTTGAATCGCTCTTTCGAACGATCCTGGTATGCCTCTAAACTTGTCATGGGTTTGGGGCGTTGCTCCGTCCACGCTGATCTCTACATAGTCTACACCGGCGTCCTTGATTCTCTTCGCGTTGTCTCTCGTTATGAGCGTGCCGTTTGAGGCTATACTCACGTATGGTATCCGCTTCTTCGCGTATCTGGCGAGTTCGTAGAAGTCTTTTCTGGCAAGGGGTTCTCCTCCGCTGAATGACAAAGCGGGTAAGCCGACGTTGGCTATTTTGGAAAGTACGTCCAATGTCTGCATGGCTTCGGCGGTTGACATTTCCGGACGTTTCCTGTCGCCAGCGTTTTCGTAGCAGTGTTTGCATTCAAGATTGCATTGATATGTGAGGTTCCATACGATTTCAAAGGGTCCGGCGGGTGTGAAGGGTATGCGTATACCGTAGTCTGCTATGCCTTTCATCATTAGGCTGAAGCCTTTGAGCCATGCTTCATGGTACTCGTCTCGGAACTGTGTCTTCATGAATCCTTCGTTGACTCTGAGGAGATGGCTGCCGACCTTGTAGAATGGTTTCATGCTTTTTCGGTATATGTGCGAGCATCGCGAGCATAGTATTATAGGTTCACCTAAGAATTGCCTTAACGAATTTTGGAGTAGGTTCCCGTCTTTTGGGCACTCCTCGTCGAAGTGGTTCATTAGGAATTTGAGTAACGGATTCACAACGGACAACAGATAATTCTCGATCGTTTCAAATTGCACTCTATTTGGCCTCCGCGAAATCATATCTGTCCTGAAAGACGGGTTCAATTTCATTCTGATTTTTCTTCTTGTTATGGAGGGTCAGTCGGACAGCCTGAAGCAGAAGCGAAGCGCGTCCTTTTCGTAGGTTGCGAAGTAGAATCCTTGGAGAAAGATAATAGCTCTTGTAGGCTTGTAAGAGTGATCTTGCAAGTTCTTCCGTGGAGCATTCGCCATTCCAGATGATGGGTCTTGCAGCCGTATATTCTGACCAGTTCTCGGTTAGTAGTAGTCTCTCCTTCTTGGCCAGGTTGTACAGTTCGGTTCCAGGGTAGGGTGTTGCAAAACTGAATTGAACATAGTCGGTGTCTAACCTCTTTGCGAAGGCCAAGGTATTTGTAACGTCATCCATCGTCTCATTTGGCCAACCTATTATGAAGGATGCCAGAGTCTCGATGCCGACCTCTTTGGCCCATCTAACAGCGTCCTCTATCTGTTTGATTGTTATTCCCTTCCTCATTTGGTTAAGAGTTCGCTGGGAGCCTGATTCAACGCCATAGAAGATGAATGTACAACCAGCCTCTCTCATCTTTAGGAGAAGCTCTCGAGAGACAGTGTCAACCCTTGAGGAACAAGCCCAAGGAACATCTAGTCCTCGGGTTTCCATCTCGTCACATATGGCTTCAACTCTTCTATGGTTCAAGGTAAAGAGGTCGTCCGTGAACTCAAGCGTGTCTGGATTGTAGTCGGAAACAACTTCCTCGACCTCGTCGATCACGTTTTTCGGACTTCTAGCTCTGAATTTCCTGCCGAAAAGTAGAGATGACGCGCAGAAGATACAGTTGAAAGGGCAGCCACGACTGGTAATCACATGTCCAATAGTGGCTTTCTTGCCCAGGACCGTGTATTGGCTCATAGGGAGAAGGTGCCTAGCTGGAAATGGAAGTGAGTCTAGGTCATTGATCAGGGGTTGTGGTGGAGCTTCAGCAATATGGTTGCCACACCGATAGACGATTCCTCTAACATTGGAGAGGGACGTTTTATCTTCAACGGCTCGAGCCAATTCATGTATTGTTCTTTCCCCTTCTCCTACACAGACGATATCGAGCTGCGAACATTTCCTCAACGTCTCAGATGGAACGAATGTCGCATGTGGGCCTCCCATAAGAGTTACCGCGTTGGGACACGTCCTTTTGACAGCCTCTACAACCATCAGGGCGTCTCGTATGGTTGGGGTTGTCGATGTGACACCTATAATGTCTGGTTTATCCTTCTCTACTTCACGTTCAATGGAGGATAAGGGAGTCCCAAGAGCCAACGCGTCGATGATCCTGATGGAGTGTCCATCTTTTTCAAGTGTTGAAGCTAAGTAGGCGAGGCCCAGAGGGGGAGCCGTTATGCCGAGTACAGAGGAGGTTTCGACGTGTTTTGAGAGTGGATTAATGAGGGTAATGTTCGTGGCTAGAACCTCTCAGTCGAGTATTGCCTCGGACTGCGCTTTGCGCTCTATCAACCAAATGATGAGCTTGTATAGGGGGGAGAGTAGCGGTCGGTACCACTTTCCTCGAAGGTAGGAGCGCATGATAATCTTGACCCAATAGAGGCCATGCTTCAGACATTTTACAGGCAGTTTCCTGTGAAGTTCATTCATCGCTTCGACTCTGAACCGGTCTCGGTCCTGAGTCTGCTCATTGTATGAACTGCCAGCACTTTCGCTTCTTCTATGTAAGGACTGAGGGTCTGCGGTTGGAAAGTCAAATCCTTCTTTCATCAACTGGGCTTCTATCTTCCTGAGCCGATACGGCGCCTCTACAGGTACGCCATCTCTCATCTTGATAGGTGGGAAAAACAGCGCTTCAAAAAACCAGTCCGGCACAATGTTTGGGGGAGCCGATGCTGCGAAACCGAGGAATTCACTGTGATGATAGTTGCTCATCAATGTTCGATCGGCCGTTAAAATGATCTCACTCCAATGAGGCATCTGGCGCCTGATGCACCTCCATCAGCCACTAAGGAGTTCGACGAGCCTTGGATTATTTACTAACAGATCCGTTAATGTTACGATGCCCACAAGCTCATCTTTACGGACGATTGGAATCCTCTTTATTTTGCGAGTTGCCATCATCCTAGCAGCTTCCTCTACCGAAAGGTTTTCTTCAGCGGTTACGATTGGAGTCGTCATTATGTCTTTGGCCTTGCATAGGCTAGGATCCAAGCAATGCTCGACAACCTTTCGGAGAACATCTCTCTCAGTAATTATGCCTATAGGCCTCCTCCCTTGTACGATGATGATAGAGCCAATGTCAAACCGATCCATCTTCCCGACAACTTCCCTCACACTGGAGTCCGGTCGCGCTGTCTTGACATCCGAATGCATAATCTCCTTAACATAAACTAACTCCGACATCCGACCTTCCACCAAAATTGTTTAGAACCCAACTCACAATCAATAGTTCAATATTTATTGAATTATCATCCGGTTTAAATAGTTTATGATTTCAAGAAATATTGAAATATCTCTTCTGCCTTCCTAATGCGCACAGGATTCGTCGCAGCGCGATAACGGACCTAAATGAGATTGACAAGAGGTGTCTGCGGGGGTACCGCTTGCGGCGGAGAGAGGCGGGGAATGCAATTGGGATACGCCCTAGAAGTGGAGAACCTCACGGTTAGGGTTGGAAACAAGACAATCTTATCAGATGTCGATCTAAATGTTCCCAGCGGACAGACTCATGTGTTGTTTGGACCGAACGGCTCAGGCAAGTCGTCTCTAATTCTGACGATCCTAGGCATTTCTAGGTATATTATCGATTCAGGAAGGATATTGTTCAAAGGAGAAGATATTGGCGGAATGGCGATAACCGAAAGAGTCAAGCTTGGTCTAGGCGTCGCTTTTCAACATCCACCAACGATAAGAGGAGTGAAACTGAAGGATATTCTGCGATTGCACCTAGACCGGAGCAAGGTCGTCGAAGACGCATATGGCTTGGTGAATAGACTGAAGATCTCGAAGGATTTTCTTGCAAGAGATCTGAACCTTGGTTTTTCAGGCGGCGAATTGAAGAAGTCAGAGATCTTACAGATCTTGGCGCAGAGCCCTGATTTTCTTATGCTCGACGAGCCAGACTCCGGTGTCGACGTGGAGAACTTGGAATTGATTGGTGAGACGTTGAATGATTTTCTCAAGGGAAGGTCAGGACTGCTAGT
>Ga0315280_10006162_pt1 | contig 16678 bp, 15 predicted proteins | sample YL17G06_40_MG_FD_203697 | JGI IMG/M metagenome (GOLD analysis project Ga0315280, IMG submission 203697) | Sediment microbial communities from Yellowstone Lake, YNP, Wyoming, USA - YL17G06_40 | ecosystem: Environmental > Aquatic > Freshwater > Lake > Sediment | place: USA: Wyoming | collected...
AGGCATTCTTGTAAACTATCGCGCAGGTCCCAAAACTCAACGCTCAAAGGAATACATAATCCAGTTCTCAGAAGTCAAATCAGCCAGCGACGCAGCCCGACTCATTGGAAGAAAAGTAGCTTGGCCAGTTGGAAAACGCACAGTTCGAGGAAAAATAGTAGCGTTACACGGCAAGAACGGCTTGGTTAGAACACGTTTCAGAAAGGGATTGCCAGGCTTAATTGGAACGCTAGTCGAAATAATTGGTTAGAAAAAGAATTGCTTAAATATCTTTCAAAAAATTGCGCTAAATCAATCAAATCAATTGGACAAAAAATCTTCATTTTTTAAAATTTTTAAATTATTTTGTCAAATCAAAAGCTTTTATTTAATTTTTTGCAAGATTATTTAGAGTAATCTGTCAATTTTCCCTCCATTTTCACAAGTTTTTTCTTAAAATAAGTCAAAGAATTGATTTCAAGCGGCAATTCGTTGATAAAATCTTGCAGTTGCAGAACCGGCACTATTGGCACGTTGTTGTAGAATTTGAACGGTCCGTGAACCATTGACAAAATTAGTGGAACTAATGTGGCGCTCTTCCACTCTGCCAGTCGTGCTTTTTGATAATAGTTGGGAAGAGCGTCGGCGAAAGCTCGGGTTCTCTCAACCTGCGCCTCAACCGCCTTAACTGTCGCCGTTCGGCTCCACCCGCGTCGCCAGTGTTTGCAGTCAACGCATATAATTAATGGTTCTCTGCAACTGATAACGTCGATTTCCCAGCGTTTTCCAGCGTGTTTGAAACGAAAATTCTTCAATACCCGAAACCCGTTGGCTTGAAAAGCCTGAGCGGTAATGCTCTCGAATTCTGTCCACTCTAGAAAATTGCAGATTCGCTCGAAGTCTGCGCCGAGTTTGATGGCTTGAACGGCCATACTTACGCGTTGGCTAGACGAAACCTCAACCAAGCCGCGCTGTTGCCGAATGAATCCATTTTCGAAGAGTTTTCTAAGTGCTTCATCTAGGACTTGGACAGAAACACGGGCGTCCTTTCTAAGGAGTTCTTTTTGAATTGGTCCTGTCTTCGTCAGTTTTAGAAGAGAGGCAATGACATCTTTTTCAGAAGTCATTTTGCTCAGCACGAACTTGGTGGAAATCTATTTTTAATTATTACTCATTTGATTTAAGAAGGTTTAGAAGTTGCACACGCAAGCAACCATTCGTATCATTTACATAAATATTGCAATTTTTTGCGTTACGCGAGACAAAAGATGAAGATAAAATGACATTTATTAGAAAAAACCGTGTACTGCATAATTTGCTCGGATACGTCTAGATAATATGAACGTTTTAAAACTCGAGGCACTCATTCAGACAGTGAGAAAACTTCGTTGAGGAGAAAGAAGGCATGACAGAAATGGGAGAACCTCTGCAGGGTACATTACTTGGTCCCCGTCCTAAAGTACACGGTGGAAAATGCCAAAACTGCGGCTACGCCTTAGAACTGTACGAAATGGATGTCAAAAAGAGCATGAAAGTCATGAGGTGCGAAAGATGCGGCGTGCTGCATTTCTACAAAAAAGACATAATGGGCAAATGGCGCCTTCAAAGGGCTGCAAAGTCCGAATTGGTGAAATGAAGCGCGCGGTTCCATAAGAGTAAATCAAGTAAGCCTTCAGTGCCTTCTGTGACCTGCTTTTGCTAGAATTAAAAATATTACTATTTCTAGCCAACATTGAATGGGTGCATTTTTGCGTCATGCTTAAACATTTGATGCTATTCAATAATAGAGAGGAGAGTTTCATCTTTGACGAAATCATACTTGTCTAAAACAAAGAAGTCTAAGAAGTTGTATGAAAGAGCCAAGCATGTCCTTCCCGCAGGTGTTTCATATATTATACGTTTCATGGAACCCTACCCCTTCTACACGGCTTGGGCTAGAGGAAGCAAACTCGTTGATGTCGATGGAAATGAATACGTTGACTTCTGGATGGGGCATCACGCATTGATTTTCGGTCACAGCCCGCCTAATGTGATGAGAGAAGTTAGGCGACAACTTGACAGGGGAACACATTACGGCACAAGTCACGAGTTGGAAGTAGCCCTAGCCGAGCAAGTTGTAAGAATGGTTCCTAACGTAGAGATGATTCGCTTCACCAACTCGGGAACAGAAGCAAACATGTACGCCATAAGATTGGCAAGAACGTACACGGGTCGAGACAAAATCGCCAAATTTGAGGGCGGATGGCACGGCGGCTACGACGCACTTCACAAAGCTGTCAAGCCTCCGTTTGATGTTCCCGAATCAGGCGGACTGACGCAGGGAACACTAAAAGACACAGTTGTGCTCCCATTCAGCAACATTGAAGAAGTGAGAAAAACCATAAAAAGAGAAAGGTTGGCTGGAGTTATCATAGAGCCAGTGCTCGGATCGGCTGGCTGCATCCCTGCTGGAGAAGACTTTTTGAAAGAGTTGAGGGAACTTTGCTCCGACAACGGTACGCTTCTGATATTCGACGAGGTCATCACGGGTTTCAGGCTGGCGCCAGGCGGGGCTCAGCAATTATTCGGTGTTAAGGCTGACATTACCGTTTTGGGCAAGATTTTGGGCGGAGGCTTCCCAATAGGCGCTGTAGCAGGATCACGAGAAATTATGGAACGCATAGACGCTCTTCGCTACGAACGCCCCAAGTTTTCTTTTCACGGCGGAACCTTCTGCGCCAATCCCATAACAATGACCGCAGGTTTGACAACTCTGAAGATGTTAGAAGATGGAAGACTGCTCAATCAATTGAATAGGCAAGGTGAACGCCTTAGACGACAACTAGGTGAAATCTTTGACCGTGGAAAACAAGCGGTTCAGGTTACAGGTGCAAGTTCGCTTTGGTTCACGCATTTTACTAAAGAGAAGGTTATAGACATAAACACTGCAGCACGGGCTGACCGAGAAAAATTAGTCAAATACCATATGCATCTGATTGAGAACGGAGTGTTCTTCTTACCAGCAGCGACTGCGTCGTTGAGCACGGCGCACACGAAAGCCGACATAGAAAAACTGTTGGTTGAAACCGAAGGGTATTTAAAAAACTTGTAAAAATCATAGGTTTCTAAGAATTTCTATGAAAAAGGATTGGGGTATTACTGGAGGCGAAAATAAAATATGAGCACCACTAAAAACGTTAACGAGTTGATGCCTGGTGTTTACTGGGTCGGCGTTGAAGACTGGAACCGCAGAATATTCGACGCGTTGATTCCATTACACATGGGCACATCGTACAATGCCTACTTGGTTGTTGGAAAGGAAAAGACAGCCCTCATTGACACTGTTCAAGGCAACTTTGCAGACGAGATGCTCCAAAAAATCGGAAGGGTTGTGGACCCAGAGAAAATTGACTATTTGGTTATGAATCACGCTGAACCTGACCATGCAGGCGCGATTCCACGAGTTATGGCTGTTGCCAAAAACGCCAAACTGGTTGTGACAAAGATTGGTGTGGACATGGCGAAAATCTTCTACGACGTGTCGCCTGATAGAACTATCGTAGTTAAAGAGAGCGACACTCTTGACTTGGGCGGCAAGACGCTGAGGTTTATTGATGCGCCTTGGCTTCACTGGCCTGAGACCATGTTCACCTACTGCGTGGAAGACAAGGTTCTCTTTCCATGTGATTTCTTTGGGGCTCACATTGCTAAGAGTAAACTCTACGATGATGAAGTCGGCGACATAGTCTTGCCTGAAGCTAAGAGGTATTATGCTGAAATCATGATGCCGTTTCCAGTTGCCATACAGAGGGCGCTTGACAAGGTTAAAAATGTGGATTTGAAGATGATTGCGCCGAGCCACGGTCCAATTTACAGAAACCCGAAACGAATTTTGGACGCTTACGAGAAGTGGGCTCGAGTGCCTCTGCAACCTAAAGCCGTTGTGATTTATGTCACTATGTGGGGCGCTACTGAAACCTTAGAGAAAGCCATTGTGGAGTCGATTTCCGCTGAGGGTGTGGAAACCGTGCCCTACAACCTGTTGGTTGCCGACATATCGCATGTTATGAGAGATTTGGTAGATGCAAGCGCAATTGTTATGGGAGCGCCAACTGTCCTCAACGGAGCTCATCCGCTTGCTATAATGATGACCGAAATTATTCGAGCGATAAAACCACGAGCAAAACTAGTGGCACTTTTCGGTTCTTACGGTTGGGGAAGAGGCGCAGTGAAAATGATGACAGACCGCTTGCAACAGTCAGGCTTTGAAATCATAGAAACCTTAGAAGTGCGTGGACCGCCGAAAAAAGAAGACATACAAAAGGCAGTAGACTTAGGCAAGCATGTAGCGCAGAGGGTTAAGGAAGGTATCAAGAACAGTTAGCTTAATGATTAACAGTGGAGCTCTTGCAGTAGAGCCCATTTTTATTTGACGTTGCTGGTTCTTCTTCAAAAAACTTCGCTTAGCTGCGTCTACATACTTAGTGAATGTTAAATCTTCAGATCCATGCCATTTGATATCTAGTTTAATTTTTTCATGAAGTCGCCGCATAATCAGAATCTCGATAACATTGGCTCCCAACCCAAAAATCTTTTCAATTGCACAATCAAAATCCTTAACCCTATAGGGAATTTCCCGTTTATCAATATTGAAACTTTTCTCCAGATGAAAATAGATCGCTTGCTTAGAAGATTCCCCTAAAGAAGACAACCCCTCATCAACTGCTTCGAGCAAGAGTTTATCGAAATCTCTTTTTGACACTGGCAATCCCTATAGCAAACGCAAATTGAACCTAGAAAGCTCTAAAACTGGTCAACATAAATAGATTATGAATTTCTAGTTCAGCTATATCAGACTATGAAAATTAATAAAATTGTCATGGCAACCATGTCATTTGCTCGTTTCTTCATTATACTGTAACGGGAGTCGCAACGCTCCTCAGAGCCTTTTATATAAATAAGTCTTTTCTTCTTTTTCTTATGAGCATCTTTGCGCTTGCCTTCTCAGACTTAGGATATGGATAACCTCTTACAATTGCGACAGGTATTCCTTCTTTTGCTTGTCCGATGACCAGTTCAGCTGCTGAAGCCAATTCGTCAGCCACAGCTGTTTGCTTCACTTTAAGTACGTATCCAAAAAGGTCTGTTTCGCCTCTTCGGTCGTGGATGGGGTTGATTCCAGCGACTCCTACTGCAATGTTTATCTCGCCTTCACGCAGTGGACGCCCATGCGTGTCAGAGATGATGACAGCCACGTCTTTGCCAGTTAACTTCCTTATCCTCATGCGTATAGTTCGTGCAGTGCGGTCAGGGTTCTTTGGCAAGGGCGCAACTATTCTTTCACCTGGAACATTTGACTGGTCAACACCCGAGTTGGCGCAGACAAAACCATGCTTTGTTTCGGTGATGAGGTGTCCGTCGCCCATGCGAACGATACTCTTCGACTCTCGGAGAATCACTTCAACCAACGCTGGGTCTTTGCCGACCTGTTTGGCTGTTGTCTTTGCAAAGTCTGAGGGAACAACATCGTCTAGGTTGACCGTGTTGCCTTCAGCCCTCGACGCAATCACATGTGTGACTACGACAATGTCGCCGTCTTCTATGGGAGTTCGCTGCTTCTCCGCCGCCTTGCAGATAAGCTCAGCCAAGTCGTCTCCCTTCTTTATGATAGGCAAACCCTTAACACCAATCACTTGAACTCTGCTCAAAGACATAGACCTCACAAGTGTTTTCACCCCAAAAATGTTACACAGTAAGTATATATCAGTATCACGGGAGATTACCCTTCAAGAACTTCGCAGAAGCATTTATGAACTCTGTAAACACCAAGAGAGCCTTAATTCAAAAACAGGTTGCAAAACAAAAACCATCCCTCACCCAGTATCACTTTCTATTTAGATCCAAATAGAGGGTCTAGACCCCCCTCTACCCGTCTCTCTGTCTCCCTATCACTCAGTATCACTTTCTAATAGAGGGGCTAGGTCAACTGAGCGCACACACATACGGAAAAACAGTTCACAAACGAAAACAAGATTAAATAACCGTTAGTATTTACTCAGAATGAGTGCAACAGCCTTGTCCCAGCCCACACAGATAATGCTCACAGACTTAAAAAATTGGATCAACAAGGAAACTACACCCATTATTGAACCACTGAAAAACAAGGGAACCAACCTTCTCAAAGAAATCCAAGAAAGACTCAATGACACAATACAGAGCAGCGAAAAAATCTTCGAAAACAGCGACAGAGAAATGCAAAAGAGCAACCCTAAGACTTATCGCTTCGCCAGAAACGCAAACAAATTCGCACGCAGCCTCTCAGAAACACTCAAGGCGGTCAAGGTTCCAGAAAAAGTCAATTACGAAAGTCTTCAAACCTTGGGCAACGACCTAGAAAAAAAGCTAACAGCAAGCTTGCAGCAGAGAGCAGAAGCATACCCATACATAACGCCTTACTTCATCTTCGACCGCCGCAGACTCGACATCACACTGAAAAGATTAGCCGACATAAACCAAGAACTCCGCAACTTCTTGACCACCAAATACGCAAAAGCAAAAATGGTTGAAGACACGTCAGAAGCAAGAGACAAACTGTTGCAGACAATCAACCAAGCAGAAGAAACCCAGAAGCAACGACAACAAATGGAACAGAGAGAAAAATCTCTACAACAAGAACTCATGAAAACTCAACAAAAAATCACAAACGTTCAAAGCAAAGCCGAATTAACCGAGCTTATGAGAGCAGAAGATAGAATCAGAGAGCTTAGAGAAAACGTCAAGCACAGTCTACGCTACCTTCAGAAACCCTTCTTCAAACTTCAAAGCCTAGCCAGAAGCGGAAACATCACCGTCCCAATTGATGAAGCGAAAAAACTGGGTGATTACCTCAGCGACCCCTTTGAAGCCCTCGCAACAGAAGAAGAGGGTCATCTAATGCTGAAGAACATATTGAGAAAACTGGACGAGGCAATAACTCAAGACAAACTCAAGTTGAAGAGCACCCGCCTCAGAAAAGCTCAAGAACAAATCGACAGCGTGCTTAACAAGGGCTCATTGAACACACTGCACAAAAGCTGCATAGAAGCACGTTCACAGAAAAACCAACTGCTAACCTCTGGTGTTGCTGCAGCTTTCCAAAATGAGTTAGTCGGGCTTCAAGAAGAACTGAGTCAACTGCAGAAAGAGAACGAGTTCACAAGCTCAAGAGTCAAAACTTTAGAAGCTGAGCACAGAAAGCTGCTGGAAAGAATCGAAAATGAGAAAAAAGAACTGGAGAAAACCGTTTTTCAACTAACAGGCAAGAACATCCAAGTTGTTTTCTCGCAAACCAAATAAGCATAGAATGAGATTCAAAATAAAATCCGTGTATGGTGCATGAAAAAATGGAAGATATAGCTAAGGTAGTTATGGAAAACGCGTTAAAACTGGGCGCAAAATACGCCGACATCCGAATTGAACAGTCAAGGGGAGAAGGCTTTCTTTTAGAAAACGGCAACGTAGAACACATCGCATCTGACTCAACTGTTGGAGCTGGAATCAGAGTTTTAACTAAGGGCGCTTGGGGCTTTTACGCCACCACAAGCTTAGATAGAAAAAGCCTGCTTGACGCGGTTAAACGAGCCTACAAGATGGCAATGTCTTCTTCTCAACGTGTGAAAGAGCCCAGCAAACTCGCTCCAGTAAAGGTGGTTCAAGACAGAGACATAGTCAAAGTGAAAAAGAAGATGGATGATTTTCCTTTGGAAGAGCGAGTGCAGCTGGCCAAAGACTGCGATTTAGCCATGCGTAAAGTCAGCAAAAGAATCCATCGGGCGGCTGTTTCCATAAGCGGAGACACCAAAAAGAAACTCTTCTGCAGCACCGAAGGCGCCTTAATCACCCATGACATGATGAAATGTTATTTGTCGTTGAGAGCCGTGGCACGCGAGGCTGGAATAACCGAAGACCAGAACCAACTGGAAGGCGGCACAGGCGGATTCGAAGCAATAGAGAAAAAAGACCCGATAAAGCTGTCTGAAGAACTCGCCAAAAAAACAGTCGAGCTGGTTAAGGCTCCAACGGCACCAACTGAAGAAATGACCGTGATAATGGATCAAGACTTCGTTTCGCTTCTAAGCCACGAAATTATTGGGCACCCAAGCGAAGCCGACAGAGTCTTGGGAAAAGAAGCCGCTTGGGCAGGTGTGGCATGGTGGAAGGGAATGATAGGTCAGAGAGTGGGCTCAGACCTGTTAAATGCTTCAGACGACCCCCAAATTGAAGGAGCCTTAGGCTATTATAAATATGACGACGAAGGTGTTCCTGCCACAGAAAAGGTGCTGATAAGAGACGGAATACTCGTCGGTCACATGCACAGCCGTGAAACAGCAGCTGTTTTCGGAGTTGAGCCGAACGGTGGCATGCGTGCAACCAGCAACCAATTTGTTCCATTGATTAGAATGAGCAACACTTTCATCAAGCCAGGCGACTGGACCTTTAAAGAAATGATTGAAGACGTAAAACATGGAATCTACGCCGTGGGACAGAAGGTTCCATCCATAGACAATAGGCGTTATAACTGGCAGATCAGTTGCATGTGGGCATACATGATTGAAAAAGGCGAATTAACCAAGCTTCTAAGAGACGTAACCATTGCTGGCATTGCCCCAATCTTCTTCAAGTCAATAGACGCTGTTGGAAAAGACTTCATACTGCGACCCATACCTAACTGTGGAAAAGGCGACCCAATGCAGACAATGTACGTGGGAAATGGCGGACCGCACATTAGAGGCAGAGCTCAAGTCATGGGAACAAGAGGGAAATAACCATGCCCACAACAGAATTCGGCAAGATTTTGGAATACGCCCAAAAATTAGGAGCAGACGAGGCTGAAGTCTACTTTCTAGACAAGCAACTCATAACGGTTCGAATGACAGGCGGTCAAGTTCTGGAGAGCAAGGGAATACACGACCGCGGCGTTGGCATACGTGTTCTCAAAGGCAAGGCCATAGGCCTAGCAGTAACAAACGACTTGACACGTGAAAGTTTGGAGGCAACAACAAAAAACGCTCTCGCAATAGCCAAAGTTCGAGGACCAGCCAAACATTGGAAGAGTCTCCCCGAACCCAAGAAAGTAAAACTTGTGCCCAAAATCTTCGATAGGAAGGTCGCTGAGATGGAGATGGAGGAAACGGTCAATTTAGCCATACAGATGCTTGATGAGGCAAAAGGCTTCAGCCGCAAGATTGTTGATGTCTCCGGTAGCCTAAACGTCTTTACTGATAACGTTCAAATCATGAACACGCACGGAGTAGATGTTTCTCAAACTTCAACCTCAATTTTTGGTTCAATAACAACAGAGGCTGAAAAAGAAGGTTCCCGTTCCAGCGGAGTGGGATTTCAAGGTTCCTGCTCCATCAAGGAGTTCCATCCAGAGAGGGTTGGTGAAGAATCCGCCGACATGGCTGTGCGTTCTTTGGGTGCCCAAAAATTAGAGGCTGGTGACTACAGCCTGATTCTTGAACCCTTCGCGTTGGCAGAAGTCACATCATACGTGTTCGCTGACGCAGTAATATCAAAGATGTATCAAGACAAGGTGTCTTGTTTTCAGGGAAAACTGGGCGAGGTTGTCAGCGACAAGAGGCTTTCAATCTATGATGACCCGACCATGGCTGGTTACTTGGGAGCCACATCGTTTGATGATGAGGGCGTTCCAACTAGGCGCCTTCCATTAATTGAGAAGGGTGTGTTCAAAAACCTGCTCTACGACACATTTTACGCCAGCAAAGACAATGTGGCTTCAACTGGAAACGCAAAGCGTACAGGCAATCTTCCGGGTAGGACTTACAGTAGTATTCCGTTTCCCGAACCCCACAACTTTGTGGTTGATAAAGGAAAACAGAGCAAGAACGAGTTGATTGAAAACACTAAGCGTGGGATACTTGTAGGAAGAATTTGGTACACGTATGCTTTGCATCCTGAACGCGGAGACTTTTCCACAACCACCAGAAGTGGAGCCTTTCTTGTTCAAAACGGAGAGATAAAGAAGCCCATACTTCCAATGCGCATTTATGACAATCTTCCACGCTGTCTCAAAAATTTAGGCAGTGTAGCCAACGACGTGAAACAAGTAACACCGTGGTTTGGATACTATTTGACAGCACCAACAGTTCGATTCGACGGTGTCAAAGCGACACCAGTTTAGACCTTCTTCCTTTTTCTCTTTGACAGTTTAACCAACAAATCCAATGCTGCTTTTTCTTCTTCCACAGGTCTTGTTCGTAACGCTCCTGCTTTTTCGGCGCTGTCAAAGATTTCTTCGCCTTTAGGTGTGCGCATCACCGTGAATGTCCAGTCGCTCAGCCCCAAGCCTCCGGTGGATATGTCTGCGAGTTCGGCTGAGAAGTCGGTGCATGGAACACAGCCCTTGCGAGTGTACTGTTTAGCCTCTGCTAGAGAAAACGCCTTGACTTCTCCAGACTTTGTTGTGACCAGAACCTTTCCTTTAATATTGATTTTTTTAATTTCCTCTAGGTTGACGCCGAGCCTTCCTTGAATGTGCTTTTGTATCAAGCCTTCATAGGTGAAGCTTTCTGTGCACATGAGTCCAATAGTGAACTTCAGCATGCTTGAATATTTCTTTAAGGGAACAGCCTCTACTTTGCGAACAGCTTGTATTTGGCAGGGAGTGCCCACAAAGGCTAGATTCTTTTTCTTAAGCTTCACCGCATCTTGCAGGGCTAGGAGATTGGGTGAATAAGTGTACATGGTTCCCGCACATTTTAAAACCTCTTGAGGAGTCGACGCCAACTTTGGAATTGGAAACAGTGGCTTTTCTCTGCTTGTCGCCGAAACCACAGCTGCGTCAATCATTCCATTCTTTAACGCAAACGTAAGCAGAGCTGAAACCACTCCACCGTCCTGACAACCCCGAAGAATATTATTGTCACTCGCCTGTGCGACGACTAAGCGCCTGTAAACTCCAAACTCTTCATCTGGCTTGCGCTCCCTTTCGAACACAAGTTTCTCTAGAGCCTGCTGCGAAAAATCATATCGTGGGCAGACTTTAGGACAAATTCCACAAATTTCACACTTTTTTACCAAACGCGGCTTTTCTTCAGCGTATTCTAAGCAAGCGAAGGGGCAGACTAAGATGCAGGCGCCGCAACCTGCGCAGATTTCTTTTAAGAGTACATTTTCTAGAAGGCTTTCTTCGAAACTTAGTTTTGGAGTGCTCATGTTCTTTCCTCTTTTTCAAATTTGGCTAAAACATCTTTCTCCAAAAGCCATTCAATTGGACTCTCAGAGAGAATGCCTTGCCTTTGAGACATAGATTAGTCACGTCAGTTTTTCAGCCTTAGCGATGAAGCATTAACTACGTTCAAGCGATTATAAAAATGCTTTGAGGCGCCCAAGTTCAGCAGGGTTTTGTCTGACAAAGGAAATTTTTTGTCGGACAATATAGTATATAGCCTTGCAGAAAATAACGTAACAAGTATGTCATCGTGAAGTGAGTCTATGCCAAGTCAAATTGAAGATTTGAGGCAACTGGTTGACGAAGCGTTGAAGATGCACCTTCCAGAATTTATGCAGTTAACTGACAACGTTGTTGCGTTGTTAACCAAAGAGAATGGATATGTTGGAAGTCTTCACATAACTGGCAGACTTGTTGAGGCTCAGCCTATAGGCGAGGCAACTGTTGTAGGCGACATCCATGGAGACCTAGAAACTCTGGCGCAAATTCTTCAAGGTTCAAGGTTCATAGAAAAAATGCATGAAGAGAAACAGCCTCTTCTAATCTTCTTGGGAGATTATGGAGACAGGGGTATCTATTCACCTGAAGTTTATTATGTTGTCTTAAAATTGAAGGAAACCTACCCTGAACATATTGTTTTGATGCGTGGAAATCACGAGGGTCCAGAAGACATTCTGGCCTCGCCTCACGACTTGCCTAAGCACTTGCACAGAAAGTTTGGAGAAGAATGGCCAAAAGCCTATGAAAAACTGCGTCAACTCTTTGACCAATTGTATAATGCGGTGCTGGTGAACGAACAATGTATAATGTTGCACGGTGGCGTTCCAAGTCAAGCCAAATCTATAGAAGACTTAGCCTACGCTCACAAGAAACACCCAAATGAGACTCACTTGGAAGAGATTCTCTGGAGCGACCCAGAAGAAGGCATAATCGGAACTTATCCGTCGCCTAGAGGAGCTGGAAAACTCTTCGGCAAAGATGTGACTGCAAAATTTTTTAAAATGCTCAATGTTAAAGTGTTAATTCGAGGACACGAACCGAGCGAAGCGGGATACAAAATCAATCACGATGGTAAAATATTGACGCTTTTTTCAAGGAAGGGCGAACCCTACTTCAACACTCAAGCCGCCTACTTACAATTAGATTTGACTGCCCAAGTAGCAAACGCGTATCAACTCAAAGATTCTCTGAGGCTGTTGTAAAAAATCTAGTTCAGTTTATTTTTTTGATGTCTTTTTTGAATTGCGAAAGTAATAGCAGTTGTTTGGGTTGCCTTGGCAGTAATGTTGAACATCGAAGTCTAAGACCTCTCCTTCCATGCCCTCCTCTTGCATTCTCTTACAGATACTCTTTCTGTTGTCTACGGAGAGATGTGGACATTGCATGGGTATGAGCGACCTGTACTTCTGTTAGACAGTTATACAATATGTCTTGTTTTAGACATACACACTCATATTATCTCCTTCGCTTCATATAAATATTCCTAAAAACATATCATAGCATACCACTTTCTGTCCAACAACGCAAACAAAAACTCCAAAGGAAAAGAAGCCAAACGCAAGAAACTTTAGAAAGCAACGTTCCCTATCTCTCAACTGTACAACAAAACAAAAAAGCGAGAGCGTGAAACCTTGAAAATCGGCATTTTAACCAGAAACCAAAACGGATGGTGCTCCACCCAACTGCGCACGGCAATGGAAAAACAGAACGTTACACCCTTTTGTTTCAGCTTTCATCAACTCGTAGCCAGAGTCAAATCAAAGCCTGAGGCATCAGTTAACGAAACCAACATAATCAATGAATTAAACGCGCTCATCATACGCCCAATCGGAAGAGGCTCATTAGAAGAGATAATCTTCCGAATGGACCTCCTACACAGGCTTCAACGCCTAGGCATGACTATCATTAATCCGCCTTTGTCAATCGAACGCTCAGTCGATAAATATCACACACTCGCCCTCCTAGAAGAACACGGCTTATCCGTTCCTAAAACAGCAGTAACCGAAAGTCATGAAGAGGCACTCAAAATCTTCCACGAATTGGGCGGTGACATCGTGATAAAACCTCTGTTCGGTTCTCGAGGAATAGGCTCCACAAGAATTTCTGACCCAGACGTAGCTACTCGACTGTTTAGGGCTATAGCCTTCTATCACGGAGTCCTCTACCTCCAAGAGTTTATCCCACACGGATTCTCAGATGTGCGTGCTTTCGTCATAGGAGACCGTGTCGTGGCTGCCATGCGTCGGGTGGCTCAAAACTGGAAGACAAACGTGAGTTTGGGAGCAAAACCAACTGCGCTTAATCCAAGCAGAGAATTGGAAGATTTGGCGGTGAAGACAGCGCAGGTTATTGGTTGCAAGGTTGCTGGAGTCGACATATTAGAGAGTCAGAATGGACCTGTCGTCATCGAACTCAACAGTCAGCCTGGGTGGAGAGGTCTACAATCAGTGGCAAACGTTAACATCGCCGAAGAAATCGTTAGATATATTGTTTCAGAGTTGAAAGCATAGAAAGAAGGAGTGGGCTTTCATGCAAGAGGTAACGGTTTCACGCATAGATGTAGTCAAACACACAATAGAGCGAAAAAAAGATTTAGTTGCCGAGGAAACGCCGCTTCACGTGTTCTTGAACCAAACCCATTATGTGACCATTCTGTGTCTCCCAACACAATTGAAGGAATTAGCTGTAGGATACCTCCTCTCTGAAGGCGTCTTAAAGTCCGTTGATGAGATACAAGAGGTTAGGTTGGGCAAGGCGGGCAAGTGTCAAGTGCGTTTAAAACCCATAGTGGACGTCGGAAAGCGGGTTTCCATCACTCAACCCTTCACGAGGCTGGTGCTTTCTGCTTGTGGCTCACCAGACTATTGGCCCCTATCCAAGTTAATCGACAGGCTTGACCTTCATAAGTTGCCGTTGGGTTTCACGGTCAAAGCTGAAGTTGTTTCTAAAGCCGTCAGAAGGCTCAACACGTTGGCTGAGACTTTCCGCAAGACAGGAGGCGTCCACGTTGCGGCGCTCTATTCTCGAAATGGAGAATTGATAACCTATGCTGAAGATATTGGGCGTCACAATGCCGTTGACAAGGTTATTGGAACAGCCGCTTTGCAGAAATTGGATTTTTCGACTTGCTTCCTGACATCTAGTGGACGCTTGACAGGTGACATTGTGTTGAAGGCTGCGAGAGTTGGCATTCCAGTTGTGGCTTCTCTCACGGCTGCGGTCAGTTCAGGTGTGGAAGCAGCTCGACGCACTGGGCAAACATTAATCGGTTTTGTTAGAGGCGCTCGCATGAACGTGTTTACTTATTTAGAAAGGATAATTTATAGGGCAGATTGAGTTGATAAAAGCTGTTGTAATTCTCGCTGGTGGCTTTTCCAAGCGGTTTGGTCAAGACAAGTGTCTAATTGATTTGGTTGGCAAACCTCTTGTTCTTCATGTGGTTGACCGTGTTTCATCTGTGGTAGATGAGAAAGTGGTTGTTGCGGGCTCGAATGCCCTAAAAGAGAAGCTCTCAAATGTGTTTAAATCGAAAATCAGAGTGATCGTTGACAAGTATGAGGGACAAAGCCCTCTTGTTGGAGCGTTGACTGGTTTCGAAAGCGTTGATGCTGAATATTCTTTGCTATTGCCGTGTGATACACCCTTTGTATCTTTAGAAATCGTTGCGTTGCTCTTAGACTTGTGTGTAAATAGGGGCGCTGTTATTCCACGATGGCCGAATGGATACATGGAGCCTCTTCAAGCTGTTTACAATACAAAATCTGCTATAGAGGCTGCAAAGAAGGCTTTGGATGAGGGAAAGCGAGATTTATCGTCGATGATTAATTATTTGCATGGAGTACGGTATGTTTCCACTTTGGTTCTTCAACAATTAGACCCTAAATTGTTGACTTTCTTTAACGTTAATAGTGTTGAAGACCTGAAAAGAGCGGAGTTCATGCTTAGAAGGTAAAAAAACATTTTTTGTGTGTGTGCGCAGGGTAGACCTAGCCCCTCTATTAGAAAGTGATACTGAGTGAGAGAAAGACAGAGAGACAGACGGGTAGAGGGTCGTCTAGAGCCCTCTATTAGGCTCCAAATAGGTGTGGAATGTTGAAAAGTGTGTGGTTAATGTTGTATGCTGTTTAATTCGAGAACGCATTTTTGGGTAGCTACTCTTAAATAATTAGTAAACCAATGCACTTAAAAACTATACATGAAGGGTTTGTGATGGATTCAAAAGCTGTCGCATTCATTGCCATGATGAGCGCGCTTGGAAATGTCTTGTTCCTAATATCATATTATTTGGGACCTATAGCTCAAGGAGTTGCACTTGACTTCTCGCTTGTAGGAGTCTTCATAGCTGGTTTGTATGGAGGTCCGCTCGTAGGTTTTATCACGGGATTGTTTGCAGGAGTCCTTCCAGGAATTTACTTTGGTCCACTGAGCACAGGTTCTTGGCTTGGTCTAATTGGACTGCCTATTGGAAAATCGTTGACTGGACTCACTGCAGGCTTACTGTACAAAGGCTTCAAGGTAAATAAAAGAAACCGTCAGTCTATTCTAACAGTTCCTTTGGTGGCTGCTTCTTACATTCCAGAATTCATCTTCACAATATTCTATTTTGTCAGTCTATTACCCTTTTTTATCGGTGGCGGGGGCGCTGGTATACTCGTCTTCGTGTTGCCCAAAGCATGGGCGGAAATAATTGTTATGAGTTTCTTGATGGCTGCATTGGTAGGCAACCAAGGCTTCAGCAAATTTGTTAACAACTTCTTCTCCTATCGAAAAAAATTTGAGCGCGACACCTCAAGCTTAAGTCGGTAACCCTATCGACCGCTTAAACACATTCACATTGATTTTTCCAGCCTTAAACACACTGCCAGTCTCTAAGTTGTTCACTGTAACCATTGCAGGCGCAAACAGATTTGGGTCTATCTTGTAAAAATCGTAGTTTACCTCTTTGAAAATTTGAAGGAATGGGCGCCCATAGTTTGGAGAGAGTGATGAGGGTGCCTTTTCAACTATTTTTCTGAGTTTTTCATCGTTTCTATAGCCCTCTATATCGTAGGAGGCTTCGCCCATGTATAGTATGGCGTCGTTGGTTCGTCCCATGGCTTCAGCAAATTTGGGATGCACAGGAGCAATGGGTGCAGAGCCTGAAGCGTGCAAAGCCAATTTGGGGTCTAAACCCAGTTTCATGAGTTTGTGTAATCCTGTCTCAACAATTCGTCCCGAAACCTGAGTTGAGCCAGCAATGCATATGGTGGGCACCAAAATCAACATCAACTTGTTTGACTTGACTCCGCACTCGCGACAGACTTGTTCAATGACGCTGGCAGGTGGTTCCTTACTTGTTTCTAATACTAGCACAGCTATGTTAGCCTCATCCTCATACCCGATTTTTTCATATAGTTGCTGATTTTTCCTTGCCAATGCTCGAGCTGGACCCGACCCAATAGCTGAATAATCGCCCGCTTTAATCTGCCAATCAGCTAACTGCGAGCC
>Ga0315280_10006163_pt1 | contig 16677 bp, 16 predicted proteins | sample YL17G06_40_MG_FD_203697 | JGI IMG/M metagenome (GOLD analysis project Ga0315280, IMG submission 203697) | Sediment microbial communities from Yellowstone Lake, YNP, Wyoming, USA - YL17G06_40 | ecosystem: Environmental > Aquatic > Freshwater > Lake > Sediment | place: USA: Wyoming | collected...
AAGGTTAAGACTTAATTTGACAGACGATTCAAATATAGTGTTAATTTCTTCCTGAAAGCGTGATTTTTTAATCTCGGTCCCAAATGCAATACTTCAAATGGTAATCGATAGAGGGGGTATCAGAACCAGTTTGGATAGAGAATCCAGGGCGAATGTCATCGTCTGATTTAAGGTTTTGATTTGTTTTTGATACCGTAACTTATCGGAATGTTTCGATTTTGGCAAGATATGTTCAGTTTTTAGGAGCCGGTGCCACCCCCAATATGTTGTGGTTACCCGTTATTTTGTATCGATAATTTGAAACTAAATTAAGACAAAATTCCCTTGCTTTAGAATGGTCTTGACAAGTTAAACTCTTTAAAATAGATTTGTTATCGTGTTGTCAAAAAAATCTTGTTGCCAATAAACCCTTTATTGTAAAATTGGGAAAAACCAATACATTCTCATTATTAAATTCTCAATTTCTGCCCTCCAAAAGCGAGCCCTATCTTTTTGTCCTCCAATTTCAATCAATATCAGTTAAGGAGACTAGGCCATGTCGGAAGAAAAGTATATGGAGATAGCCGGTAACATCATAAGAAAGAACCTCAAGGTTAAACCCAATGAAAGAGTTCTTTTGGTTACAGATAAGTTTGGCCAAGCCTTTGCCCGTGCTTTTTTTGACGCTTGTCAAAAAATGGGGATAGATGGCGTGATGCTTATGATGCCGCTCACTCGAACAGACGGGGCCGAACCGTCTTTATCGGTCGCGAAGGCTATGGAAGGTGCTGATGTGATTGTAGCTCTTACCAAGTACACACTCACGCATGGGAAGGCAACCAAGAGAGCGCTTGAAAGAGGGTCTCGTGTACTCAGCATACCCAATCTGACCGAAAGAATATTCCTTTCAAAAGCCATGGAAGGTTCTCCCGATATGGTATTCGTTACAGAACGCATTAGTGAATTGTTGTCGGGTGGGATCTCCCTTTCTCTTACGACAAAACGGGGAACAGAAATCAGTTGTGACCTTGGTGGTTGGTCGAGACTGGGAGGAGCCGATACAGGTGAAATTGACGCGCCTGGAATTCTTGCCAATCTACCTGCGGGTGAATCTATTATCTCTCCCGTCGAAGGGTCCTTGAGAGGGAAAATTGTTGTTGATGCTTCTATTAGTGGAGGCATTGGGAAACTCAAAGAGGATGTTATTTTGGAAATCGATAAAGGCCGGCTTATATCAGTAAAGGGAGGTGTTGAAGCCTCGACTCTTCGGAAAATTCTTGAAGATTCCGACGAAAATGCATCCCACGTTGCCGAAATTGCTTTTGGAATAAATCCTTTTGCAGAGGTTATCGGGAACATCATCATCGACGAGAAAACAGTTGGCACCGCTCATATTGGAATTGGAAACTCGCAAATGCTCGGTGGATCAGTTTACAGCGATGTTCACATCGATTCTGTTTTTTATGGCCCTCGCGTTAAGGTAGACGATCATTTAATAATGGAAGATAGCAAGTTCTTCACCGGTCCTGCTCCCTGGGAATCTCTGGAATTCAATGGGTATCTCCCAGAACAGACGGGTCTCTTCGCCGTTAAAGGAGAATATGAAATCGACAGCAATAATTTTCTATTCAAAAAATGGAGAGATGTAATGGGACGAACATTCATCACAAGAGTCGGGACCCAATCGGCATCCCGATTTGGGGCAAGGATAGTGGACGCGCTGAAAGGGAAACCTGCAAATACCCAAGACTTACCCACCATTTGCAACCTGGACAAAGCCTTGGCAGGAAGGATTATCGCGATGCTCATCCGTTACGAGCTGGTTAAAAAGGCGGCTTAACTTTCGATGACCCTGATACGTTTTTTAAAAATCTTGTAGCTGTGATTAACCCCCAAGGAAAGGATGGCCATCATGAATTTTGAAGAAAAGATTCGATCAATTCCAAGGAAAGTTGGCGTGGATGTTCTCGTTGCCATGAGTCCGGAAAATTTCGCCTATGTCTCCCAGGCCTATATCATTACGGTTGAAATGATACGGCCAAGGCAGGCCTTTGCAATAATCCCCCAGAAGGGAGAGCCTGTTGCCCTTATATGCAGCATTGAAAAGAGCCTTACCGAGGAAGAAAGCTGGATAAAAGATATTCGAACTTACACGGAGTTTACAGACCATCCTATCGATGCTCTTGTATCAGTCCTCAAAGAAATGGGGTTCAAAAAAGGTAAGTTGGGGATTGATTTAAATTATCTTCCTTATTTATCCTATACACGACTTGCCCAACTTCTACCCGGGATAGAAATCCTCGATACCACTGATGCGGTTGCCAAAGAGCGGGCCATCAAAACAGATAAAGAGATAGCGGCTTTAGAATTCGCTGCCCGAACGACCCATGAAGCAGCCAAGGAAGCATTGGCCTCCAGCAAGCTCGGGGAAAGCGAAAAGGTCATGGCAAATCGGATGATCAATAAAATGATGGAAAAGGGGGCCTCCGGAACATTCTTCTTGGTGTTTGGAAGCGGAATCCGAACGGCCTTAACGCATGGCATGCCAACCGACCGGGTTCCAAGGGAATCCGAAATTATTCGGTTTGACTTTGGAGGGCGTTACGGGATGTGGACCAGTGATTTTGCCAGAACTTATTCAACAGGGAAACCTACGAAAATGCAGGTCGGTGCCTATCGGGCCCTCAAGGAAGTCCAAGAGGAAACCATCAATGCCATTAAGCCAGGCGTCCTTGCGGAAGAACTTTTTTATAAATGCAAGGCTGCTTATGAAAATCGGAAAAAACCATTTTTCATGCCTCACATCGGCCATGGATTCGGCATCGAACTCCATGAGTACCCAATGCTTCGCCCGGGCAACAAGACGATAATTGAGAAAGGCATGGTCCTGAATATTGAGCCGATTTTAAGAGATGGAGAAGGATGCATGTACCATCTGGAGGATTTGGTGGTTGTAACCGATGATGGTTACCGGGTTTTGACCCTGGGCCTTCCTCCTGCGGAAATACCGGTCATCGGAGAATCGATTTAGAAAATACGAAACCATTCCAATGAAGTCTCTAAATAACATAAGAAGAGGAGGTATGAAAATGAGAAAGAATTTATTGGTAGTATTGGCCGTTTTTTTCACAGGTTTATTTTTTGGGGTAGGCCAGGTCAATGCTCAGACTTTGCGCCTGGGTCACCATCATGCCGTGGGGGGGCAGGTCGATCAGACGGCAAAACTGTTTGAAAAACTTGTTAATGAAAAAACCAATGGCAAATTGATCGTCAAAGTTTTCCCAGGCGCCCAGCTGGGACAAGAGAGGGAAGCGTTCGAACAGCTGAATCAAGGTATCCTAGATATGACCTTTACTTCTTTAGGGCTTATGGACAAGTATTGGCCACCAGTCGCTGTCGAGACCTTACCCTTCATTTGGCGCGATTGGGGACACGTAGAAAAAGCCCTTACCGGTAAATGGGCAGAGGAAATCACAAATGGTATGCTAAAGAACACGAATGCGAGATTATTAGGAATCCTTGGAGCGGGATTCAGACATATGCTCTTTAGGGGCGAACCCGTTACAAAGGTAGAAAATATGAAAGGAATGAAAATGCGTTCGCCAGAAGCGCATACCTGGATCCGCATGTTTGAGCTTCTTGGGGCAAAACCTACCCCCGTTACTTGGGGAGAAGTATATTCGGCCATGCAAACAGGTGTAGCCGAAGGCCTTGAGTCGCCGGCGCTCATGGTATTGGATATGAAATTCCATGAAGTAACAAAATCACTTGTAAAGACCCACCATATGTATGCAACCATGGGAATTTGTATAAATAAAAAGGCTTATGAGAAGCTATCGCCTGATTTCCAGAAAGCTCTGGCGGAAGCAGGAAAAGAGGCCATTAAATGGTCTACGCAGTATGCAAAGGAGGGCGAAGTCAGAGCTTATAAACTATTAGGGGAAAAAGGGATGAAAGTTGTTGAACCGGAAAACATTGAGGCGTGGGCGTCAAAGGTGAAACCTTTGTGGGAGGAAATCGCATCGAAACGTCCCGGGTCAGGCGACCTGATCAAGCTGTTAAATGAAACAAAGTAGGTTTACTCCGCTCGTTCTATTCCCCGCGGCAAGCCGCGGGGAATACTCACCTTTGTATCCTTCAATCGAGGCGGTGAAATTATGAAATCTTTTATTCAAAAATGGATTTCGGGGTCTGCCTCATCCATCCTTGCTGCGGCAGTTGTGCTCATGTCCGTTCAAATCTTTTTGAGATTTGTTTTCAATTCACCACTGGCATGGATGGAAGAGGTGGACCGCTATCTTTTCGTTTGGTCAGTTTACTTGGGCAGTGCCGTGGCCTTGGCTAAAGGAACCCATATTCGAGTAACTTTTCTCACCGATTTGGGTGGGCCGAAATGCGACAAAATATCTCGAGCTTTTGACAAAATTTGCAGTGGAATCTCGTTCTCATTCGTGTGTTACTATGGCTATAAACTTGCTTATGCTAACCTGTACGCCCGATTCTACACTGTTGAATTTATGCCCCTAGTGCTCTTCTATCTTGCCGTCCCCCTTGCAATGACACTGATGGTAGTTTATTTGATATGGCCAGCTAAGAGAAGAACATGATCTTCAAAATAATTAAAACGAGAAAAAGCCGTTTTTACGATTCGAAGCACCTTAAAAATTTTCTTGATACCAAAAGGCGCTGAAAACAGATTTCTTGATGAAAAGGCGGCAAAACTAATATAAATTGGAGATTTTTAGAGGGGTTATTATGGAAATTTTTCTCCTCCTCGGTGTTTTCCTCTTCCTATTGGTTGCTGGCATTAATGTAGCTACAGCCATGTTGCTTTCCAGTATCATCAACATTATTTTAATAGATTTACCAGGGCTTGTTACCGCCGAGCGACTTCTTGCATCGATTAATTCTTTTCCACTCCTTGCAGTACCCTTTTTCATACTTGCTGGGGCAATAATGAACCAAGCCGGACTAACCACACGCCTTGTTGATCTCTCAAGTGCCTTTGTTGGACATTTCCATGGTGGAACTGGTCACGTGACCGTAGTGGCCAGCATGTTTTTTGCTGGAATTTCAGGGTCTGCTTCAGCAGACGCCTCTGCAATCGGGTCCATATTAATTCCAGCGATGAAACGGGAAGGGTACCAGCCAGGTTTCGCTGTGGGACTTGTAGCAACAGCTGCATGCATTGGGCCTATCATACCCCCGAGTATTGTCATGGTAATATATGGAGCCATGACTAACGTCTCAATAGGAAAATTGTTCCTGGCCGGGGTTTTTCCCGGAATTGCTATCGGGTTTGGTCTCATGGGAATAGTAGCAGTTCTGTCGCGAAAGTATAATTATCCTCGTCATGAAAAAGTGCCCTGGCTTGAACGAATAAAAATATTTGGCCGAAGTATTCCGGCGTTGATTGCCCCGCTGATTATAGTGGGGGGCATTATTTCCGGGTATTATACAGCAACAGAAGCCGGTGTTGTGGCCTGTGTCTATGGTCTCTTTGTAGGTTTATTTATATATCGCGAATTTAAATTATCTCAAGTCAAGCCTCTCTTAGAAGAAGCCGTTATGATGACTGCCGTTCCTATTTTCATTCTGGCGTCGGCCTCTATCTTTGGCTGGCTGCTTACTTACCACGGTCTTGGTTCGATGGTGGTTCATGCGATAGAGGTATTAAACCTTTCGCCGATAATGCTGTTATTCGTCATTTTTGGGCTCTTCTTTGTTATTGGGCTGTTTCTCGAAGGATTGGCAGCGATGGTAATTTTCGTACCCGTGTTCATGCCTCTGGTACCTCTATTCCACTTTGACGAAATACATTTTGCCTTGATCATCATAATAACGGTCCTCATTGGAACGGCGACTCCCCCATTTGGCTTACAATTATTCATTGCCATGGCAATTGGTCGAGTCGTTATGAGAGATGTAATAATTTGGCCATTCATATTTTCGATGTGCCTTGTTGTCGTAGCGGTTATTTTGTATCCGCCGATTGTCACTTGTCTCCCCAAATTGCTGATAAAATGAATCAGCTTCACCGAAGGAGAGGGGTCACCCATTAACACACGGGGATGTCTCTATGGGTGGTACGCAATGGCTCGATTCCATTGTAGACCTTATATGTGGGCAGGTAGCAAAGGATTTGCCGGCATTGAATACCTTTAAAAAATATCGTTCAAATCTTGCGTGAGGAGGTAAGTGTATGGGCAAATTGTTTGGAACTGATGGAATAAGAGGAGAGGCAAATCGGTATCCTATGGACGCTCACATTGCCTTTTCTGTTGGTCAAGCGATTACCTACCTGTTGAAGAAGCCGAATCACAGAACCAGGATAATTATTGGAAAGGATACCCGCATATCGGGTTATATGCTTGAAAGTTCTCTGATGTCTGGGATTACTTCGATGGGAGGGTACCCCTACCTTGTGGGTGTGCTTCCCACACCGGGCATAGCCTTTGTAACGCAGAGTATGCGAGCTGATGCCGGTATCGTGATATCTGCATCACACAATCCATATCAGGATAACGGGATCAAGATTTTTTCCGGCAACGGTTTTAAACTCTCCGACGAGCAGGAAGAGACGATTGAAAAGCTCATTCTAGAGAATAAATTGTCCGAAATGGTCCCCCCAACCAGGGAGATGGGACAGGCTTACCGGTTGGAGGATGTGCATGGTCGTTACATCGTGTTCCTGAAGAATACATTCCCCCGGGAACTTTCCATGGAAGGGATGAAGATTGTCATAGATACAGCGAATGGGGCTACATACAAAATTGCTCCCGACACGTTCTTTGAGCTGGGTGCCAATGTGGAGGTCATCCACAATACCCCGAATGGTCTCAATATCAATGATAATTGTGGATCCCAGCATACTCAGGATATCAGGAAGCGGGTGGTGGAGGCTGGGGCGGACATCGGACTCGCTTTTGATGGTGACGGTGACAGGCTGATTGCTGTGGATGAGAAAGGACGGGAAATCTCCGGCGATCAGGTTCTGATGATCTGTGCCAAGATGCTCAAGGAAAAGGGACGACTGAAGAACGATTTCCTCGTAAGCACTGTGATGAGCAACCTCGGGCTCAGGGTGGCTTGCAGGAAGTACGGCTTTCAACACCATGCCTCAAAAGTGGGTGATCGTTATGTATTGGAGGACATGCTCCGGTTGGGAGCTGTCATCGGCGGAGAGGAAGCCGGCCATATGATTTTCCTTGAACACCACACAACGGGGGATGGTATCATTACCGCCATACAACTAATAGCGGCTATGATCGAGACCGATAAGCCTTTGTCAGAACTTTCGGATATGATGGAGATCTACCCGCAGAAACTTATCAATGTGGAGGTAAAGAGCAAACCGGAAATTTCTTCATTGCCGCAGGTAATGGAGGGGATCAGGCAGGTGGAAGCTGAGCTCGGTGACAATGGCCGGGTTCTGGTGCGGTATTCGGGTACCCAAAACATATGCCGGGTAATGGTGGAGGGGCCAACTCAGGAAATCACGGAGAAGTATTGCAAGCAGATTGCTGACGCCATAAAGAGCACAATTGGCGGACATCGTAATTTGATACGGTGAGAATATCACCCCCATCCTCTTCCCAAGCGATGCTGACAAAATCAACCATGAAGACCTTTATTTCTTCTATCCAGCAGAGGAATCAGAGGAGTTCGAATGAGGGAGAAATATTTGTGGTAAGGCATATAGAATAGGTGTCCGAGCCGGGCGGCCGTTTTCGGATGGATCTGCACCCAGGGAAAAGGATGCTGCTTGCGCAGGCGGGGGATCTGATATAACCCCACCGATTTTAAAAAAATCCAGGGGCCATTACTTTTTCGGAGCCTCCTTGACGAGCTCAACCATGAGCTTTCCAATTTTTTCCGATTCAACATCCCAGTACTTTGTGAGCTCATCCCCCAGAAGGAAATGTACTTCATCCCCCGGCTTTTCGATCAGGTCGATGAAGGCTTTATCCGCGGCTACTTTCTTGGCCACCTCCCGCAACTTCTCCACCACTGGCAGGGGAGTTTTTTTCGGGGCCATCACCCCGACCCAGCCATAGTACTCGGCATCGATTCCCATATCCTTCATACAGGGGATGTCGGGAATGGATTTGAGCCGGTTTTTGCCAACCACCGCCAGCACTCTCAATTTGTTTCCCCGCACGAGGGGAAGCGATGTGGGGGGATATTGCATCCCGAAATCAACGTGCTTGCCCACCACCGCCGAAAGGCAGGGACCCCCTCCCGAATAGGGGACATGACGGAATTTCAACCCTGTGGCTTTGGCGAAAATTTCGATCGGCAGGTGGCTCATCCCGTACAGCCCTCCTGAACAGAAGGTGAGCTGAGCGGGTTTAGATTTAGCCTCTTTCATGAAGTCGGCCAGGGTTTTCCAGGGGCTGTCCGGATTTACGATGAGCAACGTCGGGCTTAAGGTGAACGAGCAGATCGGGATAAAATCGTCCCGGGTGAAGGGAGGCTTGCGTCCGTTGGCAATCTCCCATTCGATGGCGTTGGTCAAGTTCACTGAACCCACGGTCAGCGTATATCCGTCGGGCGCGGCCTGGGCCCCGGCCAGTCCCCCGATCATCCCCGTCGCACCCGGTTTGTTAACAACGACGACGGGCTGCCCCAATAACTTCTCAGCCACTGAGGCAAAAGCCCGGCTTTGCAGGTCCAGCGTGCCCCCGGGGGGCATGGGATTAATCATCGTGATGGGCCGGGTCGGGTATTCGGCTCCACCAGCCCAAGAGGTCAGGCCAAACAAGAAGCAGGCCACCAATCCAAAAATTTTAACCCTTTTCATAACAATCCTCCGTTTTCTTTTTTTTCTACCCTTCCTCCAAAGCTTTCTTCCAGGTCGATTTTGTCGGCCGCAAGCTGCTGATTAAATTCCAGATGAATAACAGGCAAGAGCCCCCGAAGAGAGTTAAGGTGATGGGGTTGCTCCAGAAAATTGAAAAGGAACCGGCGCTGCGCATTAAGGATTGACGGAAGGAGTATTCCATCAGGGGACCGATGATCAACGCCAGAATGAAAGGAGCAAGGTCATAATTCAATTTGCGAAAGATATACCCCAGGACCCCGGAGCCCAGGAGGACAATTAGGTCGAATGTGCTCGAGCTGACCGAATAGGTGCCGACGAGGCAGATCAGGAGAATCAGGGGGAAAAGGATGCGGAAAGGAACCCGAAGCAGGTTAAGGAAAATTCCCACCAGGGGCAGGTTGAGAATGAGCAGGATGAAGTTTCCGATATACATACTGGCGATCAATCCCCAAAAAATTTGGGGTTGCTCGGAGATGAAAAGAGGTCCTGGCCGGATCCCGTGGATCATCAAAGCGACCATCATTACGGCCGTGGCGGGGCCGGTCGGAATGCCTATGCCTAAAAACGGGATCATGGCGCCTCCGGTTGCCGAATTGTTCGCCGTTTCCGGCCCGGCCACCCCTTCGATACGGCCAGTCCCGAACTCCTCGGGGTTTTTGGCCATCTTTTTTTCCACCGCATAACTGACGAAGCTGGACAGGACGTGGGCAGAACCTGGTAGAAGACCGATGACGAAACCCAGGCCCGAACCGCGCAAAATAGGACCCACCGAGGCCCGCAGTTCCTGGCGAGTCGGTAGGAGTTGGCGAAATTTTACTTTGTGAATGAGCCGGACCAGGCTTCGTTCGGTGGAAGACAGGATTTCCCCGATCCCGAAGGCTCCCATGGCTACCGGAACAAACCCGATGCCGTCATAAAGGTCCCTGATCTCATGAGTAAACCGTAATGTCCCGGTCAGCGGGTCCATGCCGATTGTCCCCAGAAACATACCCAGGAGGATCATGGGCATGGTTTTGAAAAAGGAACCGGTTCCCAAAGACCCGAGCAGAAGAAAGGCCAGCACCAGCACAGCGAAAATTTCCGGCGGGCCGAACCGGGTGGCGAAAGCAGCCAGCAGGGGAGCCAGGATCATCAGACCAAGGACGCTCAGATTCCCTCCGATGAAAGACCCCCAGGCAGAGATGAAAAGGGCGGCCCCGCCGCGGCCTTTCAGGGTCATCTGGTAGCCGTCCACACAAGTCATGACCGACGCTGATTCCCCGGGAATGTTCATCAGGATCGAGGTAGTCGACCCTCCATACATTGCCCCGTAATAAATCCCAGCCAGCATGATAATGGCCCCTGTGGCATCGATTCCATAGGTCGCCGGAATGAGCAGGGAGATCCCGGCCAGGGGTCCGATCCCGGGCAAAACGCCCACCATGGTCCCGAAAAGGCAGCCGATGAAACAGAGGTAAACATTGTGCAGGCTGAGAGCAGTTTGAAAACCCGCAAACAGGTTGGCGAAAAAATCCACAGAAAACTCTCTCTACGGTTAAGGGGTTATAAACCCAGGGCCGTCACAGTTAAAGGCAACTGGACACCAAGGATCTTCACGAAAAGATACCAGCTCCCCAACCCAAAGCCTGCGGCCATCCCCATGGCCAGCGGCAATCTATACCGGCAAACCCAGATGAAAAGAATAAGAAGGTAAAGCAGCGAGGATGCAAGGTATCCAATCCGTTCCAGGGACAAAATGAAAGCGATGGTGAGCAAGAAAATTTGCGAAGGGGTGATCAGCGGCCGCAGGAACTCTCGCCAGCTCGCTTTCTCTTTCACCTTTTCCTCTTTTATCCTGGCGACCATAGTCAGGGCTCCAGAAAGCACCAGCAAAATCGCCAGGATCATCGGGAATACCCCCGGGCCCGGCTCGTTCCACTTACCGAGAGGGAGCTGGCTGGAATAGATTAAACCGTAGATTCCCACCAGGAGAAAGATTAGACCCGCGGTATGCTCTTTCTTCATGTTCTCGGACCTCCGATCAAATCCAGTTCCTCTCCTTAGAGGAAAACTTATTTCTTCTTCAACTGGGCGTAACCGGCTGCTGTCTTGGGCGGGCCGCTCACTCCCCAGACAACCAGTTCGTCTTTTCCAATGTTAAAAATGGAGTGAACGGTCCCCTGGGGCACGAAGGCCAGCATCCCCTTTGTGACGACAGCCTCCTCTCCCTCGATCACCGCTTTTCCCGTGCCCTGCATGATGTACATGGCATGCTCCCATTCGTGGGAATGGGAGACAGCGCCCGCCGCGGGTTGAAACCGGGTAATATGGATCCGGAACTCCGTGGCTGGGGGAATATCCGCGATGATCTTGGTCTTTACGGAATCGCTGTGGGTATCCGCAATATACTGCCAGGAATATTCCGGAAACTTGTCATAAAAATATTTCACTTCTTTCCTCCCCTTCCGGAAGTTCCCTTGGCGAAGCCAGCCTGGTTTCTTAAATCCTGTTCCGGTCCCGGCGGAGCATAGACGACCACATACCGCAGGGGCTCGTCCCCCGTACACTCCACGGAATGGAGCATGCCGATGGGAGCAAAAACCGCATCGCCGGGTTTGATCGAGTAAGCCCTGCCGGCCATGCGAATGATCCCTTTCCCTTTGAGAATATACCAGCAATGCTCCACTTCGTGAGAATGCTCCCTCCCCTTGTAGCCCGGACCCATTTCATTCACCAGCAGGGAAAAGTGCTCGGCGCCGGATATCTCCTTGTCAATCAGGATCTGGAAGGTCCCTCCCCCTCCCGGAACCGGAAGTTTACCTTTCACTGCCTCGGATTCATTGACTACGTAACGTTTCATAAATTCACCTCAAAAGGGGAGCCCTTTTTATTTCCCCCCTTTTTCCTTGGGTGGAGACTTAATGATGATCGCCTTCATCGGCTTGTCTTTGCGGACGTTGATCGTAGCATGGTCGGTGTCCGCGGGAACGAACACAAAGGCCCCGGCGCTGATCGGGTGATTCCCGGCCTTCGTCCGGCTAATGCCCTGGCCCTCGAGGATATAGATCACCTCTTCCTGATCCGGATGGCGGTGCAGAGTATGCTCGGTACCAGGCGCATATTCCGTAATGTTGATCTTCAGGTACTTGGTTCCACCATTTTCCGGGCCAAACAAGTTCTTGGTCTTTCCCCAGTCCACCCGGACGAATTCCCTTTCATTTTCCCGAACCACGGTACTACTCATGGGAAAATTCTCCTTCATTATTTGATGAGTTCTGGAGGAAGTTTAACCCCTCTTTCTTTCCAATACTTCGCCGCCCCCGGACGGTGACGCCCTTATCGTTCACTTATCCTTCGGCCTCTCCTGCCTGGATAGAGGACTTGACTTCGGCTGCCCTCGGCCATGAGCTCGGACCGAATGGAGCTCAGCCAAAGCCTCACCTCACAAGCTCTGTGCCATGCCCGGCACACACGGGGTGGCTCACCAGCGAGAGGTTTGGGACGTCTGGTGCAGCCGCTTGTTCTCCTGCAAGTGTCAGATAGCCAGTGGCGTGAGGGTATAGATACGGGCGAGTCGAATGGCTGCCTTCAGGTCCTCCCTTCGCAGCGCTGCACGCACGTCATCCAGTTTTTGTGCATCTTCCTGTGATAAGTATGGAGACCAGCCCTCATCTGTATAAATTAGCTCGATATCGACTTCGGCCATATATCCCCCCTCGTGGATCAGTTTTGTGTGATGCCTTTTCCTCATAATTTTCTAAAAGGGAACGCTCTTGCAGAACGTGCTTTGTTTACAACTTAAGATATAAACAACGTTATCGCTGGATTATGGTTTTTGTAAGGTTCGAAACACGGGACCTCCTCCATGAGTCTACTTTACCAGGTGTCTAAAGGTACAGATATCAACTAATTCTTTGAGATCGGGCTCGTTCTCCATGTTCAGGATGATGTCCTTGGTCCGCTCGATCTGCTTCTCCGAGAGGATCCCCTTGCAGTACTTGCGGTAAATGTCCACCACCTGGTCCATGGTCAGCGGGTACTTCGGCCCCCCGTAAGGCTGGTCCATGGCCCCGGTCAGCATCTTCCCGCTTTTCAGCTTCAGGTCCAGCCGTCCCTCTCCAGAGAAATATCTCTTGGGATACTCCGGATGATACACCACCTTGACCTTTTTGCGTGCTTCGCCAATCCGGGGATCTTTCACCGTGATCTCCGTACAGGTCTCCAACCCACACTCCCCATGGATCATCTGGTAGGCCAGAACTTGCTGAATGCTGAAGCGGCTGTCCTCCGCGTTCTTAGGCTCCGGCCGGTCAATCACGTTCCGCAACTCGTCGAAATGTACCACCACTTCTTCCACATCCCCATATTGCACCTTGTTCTTTTTCATCAAATCATCCAGCACATCGACAAAATTGTGAGTAAAGAAACAAAATCCCCACTTCTTGATCCAGGTGTTATTCGTGTAAAAGGGAGCCTTTCCCAGGCCTTCGGTCATCTTGGCAAACTCAATATTCTTATTCCCTCCCGTGAGCATGTCCAGGCACTTCGCGATCACCGGATTGCTTGTCGCCCCGTCCTTGGCCAGCATGGCATTCACCACCGCGTTCCGACATACTGTGGCCGATTCCCAGAAATGAGCATCCGTTCCCCAGGTGTGCATGTACCCCAACCCCTGCACCATGGCCAATCCGAATGAGGCCTTGGTCTCCTCCTCGGACAATTCCAGGGCCCTGGCACAGCTCGCCGTGGCCCCGTAAATCCCGATAAAAGGCAGATTGCAGATTCCAATCACATCCGTCCCCACCGATGCCCACATAGCAATCCGGTTCTGCATTTCCTGCCCCACATACAAAGCCACGATCACCTCTTTCCCGGACAGCTTCCATTTTTCTGCGGCCGTCAACAAAGCCGGCCAGGTCGTCACATCGCTGATTCCGCCCCCGGGAAATTGATCATCCTCCATCTCTGAAGCATGCCCGAAAAAACCATTGGCCAGAGCCGCATTGGCCGCGTCCGCCCGGAACCCCCAACCGTACACCCCGCACTCCGGCCTCCCGGAATTCTCCATCACATACCGGATTACCTTCTTCGAGGTTGGCGCCGTCGACCCTACCAGCATTCCCATCACTTCCTTCAGGGTCAGCTTCTTGATGTGCTCAATCACGCTGGGGTCCACATCCTTATACTCCGTGTGGGTCACAAATTTGGCAAATTTTTCTGCAACCTCCATATTCTCCTCCTTTACGTTTTTTGAATCAGTCCTTTCTTGACGTCCTCCAATATTTCGCGGAAATGAAGATCCTCTTTTGCCAATTGTATACGTTATAGTTTTAACGGTTGTCAAGCACCTTTCCTCTTTAGCCCCTTTCACTTTTCATTTTCATTCATGAAGCCGAAGTGATATGCCGGGACCGGGCGGGGAGGCGCTGAGTGCTGGCCAAACGAAGCGCATCCTCGCCCGGACCCAGCGCCGGATGATCCTCCCAGGTCCGGAGGTTCAGGGCGCTCCGCTTGGCAAGGTTCGCACCTTGCTTGACAAAATATATTATTTTGCATACAAATTTATTGTGCCGGTTGCAATTTCTTTCTTTTCCGTTTTCTGGTGAACCTTCGCTAACTCTGGCCCTACGAAGGAGGCATCCGATGAATGGTTATAACGGTCAAATCCTGAATGTTAACCTCACCCAGCGGGACTTCCACGTTGAGTGTTTCGATGAAAGCTATGCCCGGAAATACTTGGGGGGAAACGGCTTTGCGGCGAAGATCCTTTACGATCGTCTGCCAGCGGGCGTTGAACCGTTCTCTCCTGAAAATATCGTCGTCTTCGCCGTCGGCCCGATCACGGATACTCCCCTGCCCAGCACCAGCCGGGCCTACGTAGCCACCAAATCACCCCTGAACGGTTTGTTCTTCGATTCCACTTTTGGCGGGCGTTTTGCCATTACCCAGAAGCGCACCGGCTTCGAAGCCATCGCCATCACGGGAAAATCTCCGGAGCCTGTCTACCTCCTGATTGATGAGAAGGGAGCCCAGTTCAAGCCAGCCGCCTCCCTCTGGGGAAAACTCACCCGGGACACAGTCTATGCCCTGCAGGCCTTAGAAGGCGAAGATGTCGATGTCGTGGCCATCGGCCCGGCAGGGGAAAAACTTGGGCGCTTCGCCTGCCTGGTCCACTACTGGCGCGGCCGGGAGGGCGTCTCCGGCCGCGGGGGAGTCGGCGCTGTCCTCGGCTCCAAAAATGTAAAGGCGGTGGTGGTAAAGGGTTCCCGTAAAACTCAGATCGCCGACTCAAAAAGCCTGGGCGAACTCATCGACTCTCGAAAAGAAGCCCTGGAAAAAGGGACGGCCGGCCTGAAGAACTTAGGAACGCCCGTTCTGGTGAACATGATTAACACCATCGGCGGGTTGGGGGTGCGGAACCTGCAGGAAGAACACAGCCCCCAGGCCCCGGAGATCGGTGGAGAGCGCCTCAAAGAGCTATTCTTCGAACGGAACGACACCTGCTTTGGCTGTCCCATTGCCTGCGGCAAAACCCTACGCCTCCCTGGCCCAGGTGGCCTGCGTTGGAAAATGCCTGAATACGAGACGCTCTTCTCCTTAGGCTCGATGGCCGGGAATTGGGACCCGGCCTCCCTGCTCAAGATCAACGCTCTCTGTGATCAGTGGGGGCTGGATACGATTAGCATGGGCGTAACCATTTCTTTTGCCCTGGAGTGTTTTGAAAAAGGATTCCTTACTGCCCAGGACGTGGGGGGGCGCACCTTTCGCTTTGGGGACCCTGCTTTAATCTTGGAGCTTGTCGAGGAGACCGGGAAGAGGCAGGGGTTCGGGGATTCTCTGGCTGAGGGGTCTTTCCGCCTGGCCCAAAAGCTGGGGAAAGTAGCAGCCGATCTTCTCTATTGCGTGAAAAAGGTGGAGTTGGCCGGGCACTCCCCCAGGGCCCTGAAGGGCATGTCCATCGGATATGCCACTGCCACTCGCGGGGGAAGCCACCATGATGCCCGCCCCACCCTGCAATACGCCGGGGAATTCAATCGTTTGCTGTCCCAGGGGCAGGCATCTTTTGCCGTTCGCACCCAGAACTTCACGGCCCTCGACGACTCTCTCACCCAATGCCGGTTCGCCAGTGAGCGGGGCTACGGCGGACTGATTAATGAGAACTATGCCAAAATGATTAACGCCGTGATGGGTTGGTCATTCTCCGCAGAAGAGGTCGAGCAATTAGGAGAACGGATCTACAATTTGGAACGGGCCTTCAACTGCCGTGAGGGGGTAGGGCGAAAAGATGACCTCCTTCCCTCTCGAGTGATGTTTCAGCCCATCCCCTCGGGTCCTTCCCAGGGCATGTATTGCCCGCCCGAAGAGCTGGAGACGATGCTCAAAGAATATTATCATCTGCGCGGCTGGGATCCAGATGGAATTCCCAGCGCCGGGAAGCTCAGGGCCTTGGGGTTGGAGGAGGTCTGCATGGACCTTAAGCGCCCCTGAAGAAGGAGGACTCTGAATCGTGGCCATCACCATCATCAAGGACTTTTGCAAGGGCTGCGGGTTTTGCATCGAATACTGCCCCAAGAAGGTTTATGAATTCTCCGAGGAGATGAACAAGAAAGGGTACCGTTTGCCCCGTGCTCTGCGCGTCGAGGAATGCACGGAGTGCGGCCTGTGCGACCTTTACTGCCCTGACTTCGCCATCGTCCTGGAGAAAACAAAAAAGAAAGGAACCATTCACCGCGGAGGTCGCAGAGAACGCTGAGATGAGACACAGTATTTATACAGAGCGACATATATTTTTGCGCATATTTACAATAGCCTCATATAGTCTGTCATTCCGGGCTTGACTAAGCCTGCCCCGTACTTGATACGGGGGAATCCAGATTCCTGAATGATGGTTTCCT
>Ga0315280_10006164_pt1 | contig 16677 bp, 14 predicted proteins | sample YL17G06_40_MG_FD_203697 | JGI IMG/M metagenome (GOLD analysis project Ga0315280, IMG submission 203697) | Sediment microbial communities from Yellowstone Lake, YNP, Wyoming, USA - YL17G06_40 | ecosystem: Environmental > Aquatic > Freshwater > Lake > Sediment | place: USA: Wyoming | collected...
AGCGGGTAGTGCAGAACGACTACACGGTGCGCTACAGGAACGTGCGGTACCAGATCGCACGCGGGAGCGTCAGGGCGGGACTTCGCGGCTCGAAGGTCACGGTCGAGGAGCGGCTCGACGGGAGCGTTCGTCTGCGCTGGCGAGGGGGGTATCTCACGAGCGAGGCGCGTGGTGACGCCCGGATGCGGCCGTCGGCGACCGCGCACGCGGGTGCGGGCGCTACGGTCGGGCTCCGCCCTCCCTCCGCGCCGGCACCCGCCCCCAAGCCACGGAGGCTCTCCTCCGCCAACAAGCCCGCCCCCGACCATCCCTGGCGCAAGCCCCACAAGCGGACACTTCTACTTGGCAGAAAACCGGACATTCCTACTTTGCATTGACACTCCGGCAAGGACGCTGCTGTCGCTCTCGATGGTGAGCGTCGCACCCTTTTCGGATGTCGCGGATGACGGCTTCAGCGATAGCCAGTGGCCCGTCGTTCCCGGATCGGTGGGCCGGAAGACCGCCTTCAGTGGTAGCGCACGGGTCTTCTCCGCGAACGAAGGCCCTAATTCGTCGCCTATGAAGCTTCTCCCCAGCGAGGGCTTGCCGCCTGCGGGCACGACCTCCAGGAGCGTCACCTCGTACGGACGCATGGCGATGGACAGCTCGCGACCCACCGCCCCGCCCCGGCGCGTAAGCCTCGCCGGACGCGGATACCAGCGGTACACCTCCCACTGGCGCCCGTTCGGCAGGCCATAGTCCGACCCGAGCCTGAGGCTAATGACGCTGTCTCTGAGGCACGCATTGTCGATCGCTAGGAAGGCCTTCTTGCCGTTACTGCAACTGTAGCCGTACGGCTCGGCGTTCTCGGGGCTTCCCAGGATGAAGCGGGAGTCGCTGAAGCATCCCGGGTTCGCCCGTAGGAGGTCGATGAACATTGTGACCTGCGTGCGCTCCGGTGGGGTGAGCCAGTCGGCATCGGTCCAGAGCTGGAACAGCATGCTCCCGCGGGCCATGTCCATGATAACGCCTTCCTGCCAGCGGGCCTTGCCTATCCGGCTGTTCCAGGCCCAGTCGGAAAGCCAGACTCCGAGCGAGTCCTTCCCGAGCCACGGGGTGTCGGTGATCTTAAGCTGGGCCTGGTCGAGACGCTGGGTGACCGAGTCTCTTGCGTAGGGCGTGGGATACTGCGCCGGGCTGGCGGCCTCGATCTGGTCGCCGCACTCGAAATAGGTATCGGCGTGCAGCAGCCACCAGGGGCTGCGGTACCCCCAGTAGAGCATGATGAAGACATCTGGGTTCGCGTCGTGCAGGGCAGCGAGGAAGTTGATCACGCCGTTGTAGATGGCCTCGGTGGAGTACAGGGGCCCTGGTAGATGGTCATGTGTCGGGTTGATGCAGTTCGCATCGAGGCAGTCGAACTTCAGCAGGCCGACGTTGTTCTCTCGGATCTGGCACGTGAACCCATCCCTGTAGATCCGGTTGATGGGCTCAGACGCTCTGCAAAACGAGCCCTCGTTCTCGCGGACGGTGTAGCAGCCCTTGACCGCGGGGTTCAGGTCGATGGTCCATGACGGGATCGCGCCACTGGAGATCCACAGCCCCGGCTTCATGCCGAGTCCGAGTATCTGCTCCCTCACTTTGCCGAACCCGTTGGGGAAGTTCTCTCTGTTGAAGCCGGTCAGGTCTCCGGCCCTGTCGTGCCAGAACTCGATACTGTAGAAGTCGAACTGCGCACCGTTAAGCCGTCGGCTGTCTTCAACCTCCGAGAGGTGCCTCAGCAGGAATGACTCCGCCACCCCGACCGCGAAGTTCTCCTTGAAGTCGCCGTACGGCTGTCCGCCAAAGGCCTCGAGGATGGCGTAGGGCTTGTCGTGTCCGCGCGCCACACGGCACATCCGGCTGCGGACATAGTCCACGAAGAGCCTTCTCGCGCCGCCCGGCTCGGCGACGCCATAGACTGCTTCCATGCAGCGGAAGGCTCGGCCGGGGGAGATCGTGACGCCCGGATACTGGCGTAGCACAATCTCGCGTCCCTCGAGGTGTGAGAACCCGGCGGGGTGGGTCAGGCTGAGGAAGTACTGCTGGTCGATGTGGAGAGGAAAGCCACGCTCGCCGCCCTCGAGCTTCGCGTCGCCTACGGCATACCGGCCGAGAACCTCCGCGCCGTGCTCGGAACACGGCTGAAGCCCTGGCCGGGCTAGGGGTACCGGAACAGTGGGCTCAGGCGAAGACACTGGGCCTAAGCCCATTGTCTTGGGGGCCCTTCCGCAGCTTCTCCACGCGGCCGGTCTCCATGAAGTGCACACGCTCGGCGACGTTCACGATGTGATCGCCGATGCGCTCGAGGTAGCGGGCGGTCAGGAGCAAGAAGGTCGCCTGGCGCACGTACTGCGGGTCGGCGCGCATGTGGTTCATGCACTGGTCGCGAAGCAGGTGCCAGAGGTCGTCCAGCTCTCGATCCATCTGCGCGACCGCTTTGGCCGTCTCCAGGTCGCGCTCGACCACGCACTCGATTGCGAGCCGCATCATCTCCTGCGCCTGGGCCGCCATTCGTGACAGGTCCGTCAGCTCCCAGTAGAGTGGCTCGTCGACCAGGCGCCGGGCTATCTTGGCTATGTCGTTCGAGTAGTCGCCCACACGCTCGAGGTCGGCCGCGATGCGGATGGAGCCTGTGACGGCGTACAGGTCGCGAGCCAGCGGCTGTTGAAGCGATAGCACGCGGAGGCCCATGTCCTCCACCTGATGGTTGAAGGCGTCGGCCACGTCATCGCTGATGCGCACCTCTTCGGCTAGCCGGTAGTCCTGCTCGACCAGGGCCCTCATCGCCCGTGCGAGCATCCCCGACACGAACGCGCCGAACTGCACCAGCGTGCTGTGAAGCTCCGCGAGATCGCCGTGGAACACCGATCTGGTTGCGGTCGCTCCGTCCGCCATCAGCCGAACCTGCCTCTGATGTAGTCGTCGGTCCGCGAGTCCGACGGGCTCCGGAAGACCTTCTCAGTGGTGCCGAACTCCACGAGCTCTCCGCGTAGGAAGAAGCCCGTGTTCTGGGACACCCTGGCAGCCTGGTACATGTTGTGCGTGACCATGATGACCGTGTAACGCTCGCGCAGGGCCTGCATCAGCTCCTCGATCCGGTATGTAGCGTTCGGGTCGAGGGCCGAGCACGGCTCATCCATCAGGATGACTTCGGGGTCGATGGCAATCGCCCTCGCGATGCACAGCCGCTGCTGCTGCCCGCCCGACAACGAGAATGCCGACCGGCGAAGCTCGTCCTTCACCTCATCCCACAGCGCGGCTTCGGTGAGCGCGCGCTCGACGACCTCGGCGAGCCGGCCGCCGCGCCCGACTCCGTGCAGCCTCGGCCCATAGGCGACGTTGTCGAAGATCGACATGGGGAAGGGATTCGGCTGCTGGAACACCATCCCGACGCGCCTGCGCAGCTCGCCGACGTCGACCTTCGGGTCGTAGATGTCCAGGCCGTCCATCGCCACGCGTCCCTCGATCCGGACGTGGTCCAGAACGTCGTTCATGCGGTTGAGGCAGCGCAGGAACGTCGACTTGCCGCAGCCGGAGGGCCCTATCAGGGCGGTGATCTGCCGCGCCGGAAGGTCGACGGTCACGTCCGTGAGAGCTTGCGACTCGCTGTAGAACACGCTGAGATCCTCGATCCGGAACTTAGCGGAATCCGGAACCGGGGCCGGCGCGGCGACTGCGGCGACTGCGGCGCTGTTCTCGAGGACGGCTGAGGCCATGAGCTACCTCCTCCTCCGTCGCAGGTAGATGCGCAAGGCAATCCCGACCGCGTTGAAGCCGAGGACCGCTGCGAGCAGGACGAACGCGGTGCCCCACTTCAGCGACTCGGGAGCCCCCGGTAGCTGAGTGGAGGTCGCGAACAGGTGGTAAGGGAGCGCCATGAAGGGCTGGAACAGCGCATCGGCCCCGCGGGGTAGAGACGGGATGTAGAACGCGGCGCCTGTGAGCAGGATCGGCGCCGTCTCGCCGGCCGCCCGGCCCACCGAGAGCATTACGCCGGTGAGGATGCCGGGCAGCGCGTTCGACAGCACGACACGCCTGACCGTCTGCCACTTCGTCGCCCCGAGCGCGAGGCTGGCGTCCCGGATGTGCTGCGGCACCTGTCGCAGCGCCTCCTCCGTTATGGTGATCACCATGGGGAGTACGAGAAGCGCCATCGTCGCGGCGCCAGAGAGCAGGCAGGCCGTCGCGTGTCCTTCCCTCGCGACGTTCATCGCGTCCATCATGGCCGGGACGATGACGACAACGAACACGCCCATTCCGAAGAGGCCGTAGACGATGGACGGGACACCCGCCAGGTTGAGGATCGCGATCCTGATGATGCGGACGAGCAAGCCGTGCCTGGCGTACTCGGCGAGGTACACGGCCCCGAGAACGCCCACGGGCAGTGCCAGGGCTATCGTGACCAGGACCAGCAGGAATGAGCCGTAGATGGCCGGCAGAATCCCGCCTGCCTTCATCCCGTCCCGAGGCATCGCGGACAGGAACTCCCAGCTCACCGAGGGGGCCCCCTTCGCCGCCACGAAGGCCACGATGAGCACTGTGGGCACGAGGATCGCCGTCGATAGCAGGCCCAGGGCGCAGAACGCGGCGATCTGTCGCATCCGTTGGCGCCTGGCATGGCGACCCGCCCTGAGCTCCGCCGAGCAGTCGTCCGGTGCGGCCCCGCGCGGCAAACGAGCTGTGGTAGGCTCAGCGGCGCTCAACGTGCTTGGTCCTGTTCATGATGAGATCGGCGGCGGTGCTGACCGCGAACGTGATGAGCAGCAGGCAGAGCCCTAGCATGAAAAGCGCGTGATAGTGCGGCGTGCGATACGCCGTCTCGCCCATCTCCGCCGCAATGGTCGCGGTCATGGTCCGGACGGGCCGGAAGAGGCCCTTGCCGAGCGCCGGCATGACCGCCGAGTTGCCGGTCACCATGAGCACCGTCATCGTCTCGCCGATCGTGCGGCCGATCCCGAGCATGATCGACGCCAGAATGCCCGACCTGGCCGCCGGCACGGTCACGCGCCTGATCGTCTGCCACTTCGTAGCGCCCATCGCCAAGGACGCGTCACGGTAGGGCCGTGGCACAGCCGTCAGCGCGTCTTCCGCTATCGAGACGATGGTCGGGAGAGACATGAACGCCAGCACCACCGACCCCGTAATCGCCGCGAGCGGGGTGGGCATGTCGAGAGCGGTCTTGAGCCACTCCGGGGCGGACATGCGCGACGAAGCAAGCCCGGTCACGCCCTTGATCCACGCTCCTACCATCGTCAGCCCGATGAAGCCGAACACCACCGAGGGGATGGCCGCGAGCAGCTCCACCGCCGGCTTAGCCACCTCTCGCACCCACCTCGGGACCACCTCCGCGATGAACACGGCGCAGCCCACGCCCATCGGAACGGCCAACGCGATGGCGACCCCGGTGACCAGCAGGCTGCCCAGCATGAGCGGGAGATACCCGAACTGCGGCTCAGCGGAGGTCGGGCGCCAGTCGGGCCCACTGAGGAGTTGGCCCAAAGTGGTGTCTCGCAAGACTGGCAGGGCGTCACGGAACAGGAACGCCATGATCGCGATCATGAAGATGACGGAGGCCACCCCTGACAACCTGACGGCCGTCTCGATGAGTGCTTCCTTCACCTTGTTGACCCGTGCGAGCATGACAGTCTCGCCCAGACTCCCGCAAGAAGGCAGAACCGCCACTCGCCCCTACAGCGGAACGAAACCCTCGTCGGCGACGATCTTCCGGCCCTCGGTCCCCACGATCCAGTCGAGGTACTTGGCGACGGCCGGGCTCGCGTCTTTCCTGGTATACATGAACAGCGGACGCGAGATCGGATAGGTGCCGTCCTTCACCGCCGCGACGCTCGCCGCGACCGGGTTGCCGTCCTTGTTGACGATCGGTACAACCTTGATGCTGTCGTCAACATAACCGAGGCCGATGTAGCCGATCGCGCCAGCCGTCGAAGCGACCTGAGAGCGGATCTGGTCGTTGGAAGGGAGCATGATGGCCGAGGCGGCGAAGTCGCGTGGGCCCTTCTCGTCCCCCTTGTTGAGGACGTGGCCCTTGAAGTACTCGTGCGTGCCGGAAGTGGTGTCGCGCGACAGGATGACGATCTCGCCCTTACCGCCCAACCTGCTCCAGTCGGTCGCCTCGGCGGTGAAGATCGCCGCGAGGTCGTCGATGGTCAGCTTCTCAATCGGGTTGCCTTTGTTCACGATCACGGCGATGCCGTCATAGCCGACCACGTTCTCGATGAGGTCGATGCCCTTCTCCTTGGCCGATGACGTCTCTTCGTCGTTGATCTTGCGGGACGCGTCGGCGATGTCGGTCGTGCCGTCCAAGATGGCCTTGAAGCCGGTGCCCGATCCCCCGCCCGTCACGGTGACGTCGACGTTGGGCTCAACCTTCTTGTAGGCCTCGGCCAGTGCCTGGGCCACCTGCAGGAGCGTGTCCGAGCCCTTGGCCTGGACGGTGACCTTCTCAGTGCTTGCGCCCGCCACAGGCGGCTTCGGGGCCGCCTTCGAGGGGCCCGCCGGTGTCGACGGCGCCGGCTCCGGCGATCTGCTGCAGCCCGCGACCAGCAGGGCCCCACACAGTGACGCCAGGCTCGCGAGCGCCGTCCACGTAGAACGAGGCATTCCGTCATCTCCCATTCCGGGTCTACCACCCGCGTCTGTACAAGCTACACAACCCAGGCGCCGAGCCGACGCCGGGGCCGCGATCTCATCCAGGGTAGCCGTGAGGAGCTAAGCCGTGGTTAAGCGACGGTTAACGGTGTGTTATCACCGGGGCCTGGGGGCTGCGGCGAACGGCACTGCCTGAACCGGCAGGTTGAGGGCAGGTTACGGTGGCGCCGAGGGGAGCACGACGACAAGCCTGGCGCCGCCGTCCTCGGCGGCCTCGGCCCAGATGCGGCCGTGGTTGAGATCGATCGCATGTTTGGCGATGCTGAGGCCCAGCCCGGTCCCGCCCGCCTGCTTGGCTCGCGCCCTGTCCACCCGGTAGAAGCGCTCGAAGACGCGCTCGCGCGCCCTCTCTGGGATGCCCGGCCCCGTGTCATCCACGGTGATGCGGACCCCGCCGTTGTCCTTAGTCGCTCGGAGGTCGACTCGCCCGCCCTCGGGCGAGAACTTCACTGCATTGTCGATCAGGTTCACCAGGGCTGCCAGCAGATCGTGCTCCGAGCAGGACACGGCCAGATCCGGCTCGGCGTCGATCGACACGTCGATGCTCTTGGCCTGGGCCTGGGGCTGGAGTCGAGCCGCGGCGGTGGCGAGGGTCTGTTCCACGTTGAGTGTCTCGGGGTTGGCCATGAGCCCCGGTGCCTCGTCCAGCTCGGACAACGTCATCATGTCATCAAGGAGGCGCGCTAGGCTGTCCGTGTTCTCAACGATCCGTTCAAGGAAGCGTCCGGCGGCGTTCGGGTCGTTGAGGCCGCCCGAGCCCAGCGCTTCCGCGAGCGATTTTATCGCCGCGATGGGAGTCCGGAGTTCGTGGCTCGCGTTCGCTACGAACTCCTGGCGCACCGTCTGGAGCCGGCGTACCTCGCTCATATCCCGCAGGGTTATGACGACCCCTTCCACGCATTCCACGGTGCGCAGCGGGGCCGCGGTCGCCGCGAGCGTCTTGGGCGGGTCACCGGATGCTGTCACATCCTGCGACAAGGCCGTGCGGAGCCTCGTCGCCCGCAGTGCAAGGTCGTAGACCTCATGCTGGAGGACCACCTCGGCCAACAGCCGGCCCACGGCGTGATCGGGATCAGTGTCCAGGAGCCTGCCCGCCTCCGGGTTCATCAGGACGACGACTTCGTCGGCCCCCACCACCAAGACGCCCTCGGCCATCTGCGTCAGGATCAGCGCGAGATGAGCCGCTGTGCGCCAGAGGTCACTCATCGCGTCGGACAGGCCGGCCGCCATTGAATTCAGCGCTTCGCCGAGCTCCCTGGTCTCATCGGACGCGGTCACGGGCGCCCGGGCGGTCAGGTCGCCTTGCCCCAGGCGCCGCGCGATCCTCGCCAGCGAGGCCAGCGACTCGGTGAGAGCGCCTGTGAGCCACATCGCGACGGCAACGGCCACGATGGTGGCCACCGCGGCCGCCGCGTAAGTGCCGCCCTGGAGCCTGTTCACCATCGAGTGAACGGAGGTCAGCGGCAACGCTAGGCGGAGGGTCGGCTCGCGCAGCCCCACGCTCTCGGCTACGTACAGGTTGTCGATACCCGTAGTTGCGCTGTGTCGCACCGACGAGCCGATGCCCTGCGCTCTCGCGGCGATCACCTCGGGCCGGCCAGCGTGGTTCTCCATTCGCGGCACGTCGGCCTCCGAGTCCGCTAGAACGGTCCCGTCGGGGCCGATGAGGGTCACGCGCGCTCCTACCTGGCTTGAGTACCGCAGAACAAGCGCCTGGAGCTCCGGCCCGGCCTCGAGCTCCGGCCCGAGGCCCTCGGCCGCGATCGCCTGTCGAAGCGGCCCGCACTGCCTAGCCAGGGCGTCTCTGAGCTGGTCCTTGAAGTGACCGGCGGTCACGCGGCACGATATGACAACCAGCGCGGTGCTAAGCACCAGCATCAATGCGACCTGCGCGGCCGCAAGCTTGGATCTCAGGCTGAGGCGCATCGGCTACTCCGAGAACCTGTACCCTACACCGCGCACGGTCAGTATCCGCTGGGGGCGGCTGGGGTCCTCCTCGGTCTTCTGGCGCAGCCATCGGACGTGCACGTCCACGGTGCGGGGGTCGATGTACTCACTCTCGTGCCAGGCCTGCTGCAGGAGCACGTCGCGGGTCATCGCGCGGCCGGCATTGCGGACGAGGCACTCAAGGAGTGCGAACTCCTGAGGGGTCAGGGAGACCTCCCGGTCCGCCACGGTCACGATGCGTCGAGCCCGGTCGACGACAACGTCGCGGGCGCGCACGACCTCCTCCGCGTCTGCACCCTCCGCCGACGCGGCAGCGCGCCGGAGCACCATTCGCACGCGGGCCATGAGCTCGCGCATCGAGAAGGGCTTCGTGACGTAGTCGTCGGCCCCGAGTTCGATGCCGGCGACGCGGTCAGCCTCCGTCACTTTGGCGGTCAGCATGATCACAGGCACGTTGGCGCGCTTCCGAATGGCGCGCAAGACGTTGAAGCCGTCCATCCCGGGCAACATCAGGTCCAGGATGACCAGTTGGGGGCCTCGTGCCGTAGCGATCTGAACCCCGGTCGGCCCATCGTGCGCGACGGCGACCTCCAGACCCTCTTGTCGCAGGCTGTAGGCAACGGCCTCGGCGATGTCGCGGTCATCTTCGACTATGAGGACCAGGTCGCTCACCGTAGTGGCTCCATCGTGCTGACGCACTGTAGCTCATCGAGCAGACTGCCATGATGGTAGCAGGATGCGGTTAAGCGCGCGTTAAGACCCGCGTCGCACAGCTTAGCACGAAGCTAACCCCACCATAAACACGCCATAACACGGCTGAGCTAGGATGCGCCCGGGTGTCACAGAGACGCCCCATGCGAAAGGAGCAACACGCCGTGAAGGCAAAGCGAGGATTCACGCTCATCGAGCTGTTAGTCGTGATCGCCATCATCGCCATCTTGGCGGCGATCCTCTTCCCCGTATTCGCCAAGGCGAGGGAGAAGGCGCGTCAGGGCAGCTGTCTGTCCAACCACAAGCAGGTGGGCGTGGCCTTGATGCAGTACGTCCAGGACTATGATGAGACGTACCCGCTGAGCTACTACTACGTCAACCCGGCGGTGGGCGGACCGGGCGGGTACTTCCACTGGAGCTACACGGCCCAGCCCTACATCAAGAACTGGCAGATCTTCGTGTGCCCGAGTGACAGGAACAGGGGCCTTGCGCCCACTAACGACTTCGACTACCAAGCGCCGCGCATCAGCTATGTCTCGAACGAGGTGCTGATGGGTAGGCCCAGGGCTCACTTCAGCGTCGTCCCGATGGCCGCCCTCGAGGCTCCGGCCAGCCTGATCGCCGTCTCCGAGATCACCGACTACCCGTTCGCAATCGGTGGCCAGTCAGGCATCAGCGACTACGCCTACAAGAGCCACCGCCCGATGAACCACACCGTGCCGTGGAACAATGATGCCGCACCGAGTCCGCCGTACCGGCAGGTCACGATGGCCGAGGCGCTGGCGGCCTTCGCGGCCGCGGCCGCAGCTACGGTTCCCATGGCCGAGGAGCAGCCGCACATCCGCTACATCTCGCCCGACCGCCACAACGGCGGCGCCAACTACCAGTTCGCCGATGGCCACGCGAAGTGGCTGAGGTTCGAAGCGGCGCTCACGAGTCAGGCTTGGGGAGCCAAGTACTACTCCATGAGCGGCTACCCGATCGCGCCCTAGCGTCGCCTGCACAGGTGTCCCCTCCCCCCCGCTCTCGTTCCTACTGCGGCCTCGGCGCCGGCTACCCAGGACCAGCGGGGGGAGCGCCGGGGGGCTAGCGAGCAGTCTACTCCCCCGCACCGAACTGAACGAAGCTCTCCACGTCGTAGCCTCGCAGCTTGCCGCAGCCAAGTCTAGGCCGTCCGACGTCAGCACCTCCGCGCGCCTTCTGCGAACGAGCAGCGGGCCCGCGCTCCGCTTGAACTCCCAGAGATGGTCCAGCGATCATTGGAATGGGAGGCACATGATGGAGCGCCTTGAGAAGCTGCGCGAACAGCTTGACCTCACTCGCGCCCAACTGGGCGACGACCAAGCGTTCATGCGGCTCGTCGAGCGGTACCACAACCGCCTGCTGCTCTACGTGCGCCGACTGGGGGCTGATGAGACCGATGCCGGGGACATCCTCCAGGACGTATGGGTGTCGGCCTACCGGACGCTGCGTCGAGTGTACGATGCTGAGGCCTTCCCCGCCTGGATCTATGCAGTAGCACGGCACAATGCGCTCAGTGCGCTCCGGCGCCGGAAGCGACTGCCCGAGCCCGTGGGGATCTCGGACGGCGAACTGGAGGACGTGGCTGACCAGGACGAGACGACCGACCTTACCACTGACGAGGCGGCCGCCGTGCACCGCTGCCTCACCAGGATCAGCCTGCCCCACCGTGAGGTGCTCCTGCTCCGTTTCTTCGAAGGGCTCTCTTACGAGCAGATGGCTGCGGTCCTCCGGTGCGGTGTCGGGACCGTCAGGTCGCGGCTTCACTACGCCAAGCGCGCCTTGCGGCGCGCCGTGGAGAGCGAGGGATCCCATGAACAGAGATGACTCGCAACCGGAGCGACTCACCCTTGGGGATGACCTGAGGTCGGGATCGCTATCGAGCGAACAGAGAGAGGCGTTGACAGCCATGATCGCGACACAGAAGCGTTGGGCCCGGCGTCTGCGGTCGGCCATGGTCGAGAGCTTCGTGGTGGCCGGGCTGGCCCTGCTACTCGCTGTGGCGCTCGACAGGACACTCCCGGACTCGTTCGCGGTCCCCGCCGCTGGCGGGCTGGCCATCGCGGGGCTGGCCGTTGCCGCAGTGCTGTCCGTCTTGTACTTCCTGACGGCCCGTGGCTTGAGCCTTCGGGTGATCGACGCGCGACTCGCGAGCATCGAGGCCGAGCTTGTCCGCATCGGCGCGGAGTTCCGTACAACGCAAGACGATCGCCGCAAGTAGACTCCCGGCAGGGCGAGCCGCTCGGGCAGGCATCACCCCTCCGCGTGGCTGGGACGCGCCGACTGTAATCCGCCCCCACCGTCGCGGAGTATCACAACCGTAACAACGCAGGCGAGCTGCACCACCGGAGCCGCGTGGGTCGAGCCAAGAGGGCGCTCCTCCAGACCACTCTTGACTAACGGCCGGCGTCAGCGGAAGGGGTACCCAAGATGGCCGTGCGCAGGTTGACCCTGGCGGTTCTGTGTCTGGCCGTGTGTGCGGTAGGGGCTCGGTCCCAGCAGACGTCCGCCGATGAGGCAAAGGCGCTGCTGGCACAGGCGAGGGAACTCGCTAAGCACGAGCCCGGCAAGCCTATCCGTGTGATGGAGGCCGTCGACCCCTACCGCAAGGCTGCGGCAGCCTTCGACGCGCTTGGCGACACGCGCTCGGCTGTCGACGCCAGGGCAGAGCTCATCATGTCCCTGTGGATCTACGACCCGAAGGACACGACGCTCAGCCCGGACATAGACAAGCTGATCGAAGGTGCGAGGGCGCTAAGTGACAACGCCGCCCTGGCCAGGGGCCTGATATGTCGGGGAGCGATAGCGCTGCAGGCCATGAAGCGCGACCAGGCCGCCCCCGACGCCGAGGGAGCATTCGAGCTCGCGAAGGGACTGGGCGCGCCCGGGCTCGTTGGCGAGGCCGCGGTGCTGCTCTGCCAATGCGCTGGCGCAGGCGCCGACATCCCGGCCATGGCCCAATACGTGAGCGAGGCGGTGAGCCGCGTGGCTGTTGTGCCCCCTGAGAAGGCGGACTACCTAGGCCTCTGGGCTCTCAGGCATCTTGTGCCATTCGCTCTGGACACAGGGCAGCCCGAGGCCGCACTCCAGGCCGCCCTGGCAGCCGTGGATGGGGCGGTGGTGCTGCCCGACCCCAACGCTTGGCCGGCTGGCACGGTCCAGGACCTAGGCTGGGCGCTCCGTGAGAGGCTGCCGGAGCCGCTGCTCACGCAGTACCGGGAACACATGCTGGAAGCGCTGACCAAGATCGCCGACCCGGCGGATAGAGCGAGGGCGGTGGCCGCCCATGCGGAGACCGTTGTTCCCTACACGCAGCCAATCGCGGACATCCTGCTCTCCGCCTGGCGAGCTCTGCCCCCAGACGCTCCGGTAGACGTGTCCATCACCATGCTGAGCATCATGGCGCGCGTATACCACGAGCTCAAGCAGGAAGAGGCGTCGAAGGAGTGCCTCGACCGCCTCCTCGGACTGCTCGAGAAGGTGGACGAGTTCGATGTCCGCCGGAACCTGGCCACGCACGCCAGCGTCGCGGCCGCCGGCTGCGATCAGCCCGAGCTCGCCGTCGAGATCATGTCCCGGTTGTTCGAGTCCGCTCCTCCGGCGTCGCACGCGGACCGGATATCGTGCGCCTTGCAGCTTGCCCAGTGGCGCTGGAACAGCGGCATCGGTGCGTTGACGAGCGACCCGAACGTGCCACGAGAGGTGACGCAGGAGGCAATCGACCGTCTGCGCGCGGCGTGCACTGCCGATCTTGCGAAGGTCGACGCTGACCTTCAGGTGCTTCGCTATGACACCGCAGTGGATGCCCTGGTCACTAACGAGCTGGCGAGCAGCTACCTGTACATGGCTGACGAGCCGGTCCGCGCACTTGAGCTGGCGACGCGCGCCGAGCGGGCCGCCGATGACCTTGGTGACGCGAACCTGGCGGCCATGTTGAGCCTAACGGTGGCCTACGCCCACCACGCCCTGGGGGCCGACGAGGCGGCGGCTGCGGCGGTTGAACGTCACATCAAGTCCACGAAGCCGGCGAACGACTGCCAGAGCATCGGGATGCTGGGCGCATTCCTGGAAAACGGCGGCAAGTCGGAGGCCGCCCTGGCGCTGTACGACAGGGCGCTAAGCCGCGTCCCGGGGCAATGGGAAGCCGAGGCGCAGGCTACCGTCCGCTTCCGCAAGGCATGGTGTCTGGCAGGCCTGGGACGTGCGGACGAGGCGCTTGCCGAGGTGGAACGCATTCAGGGGGGCGACTGGTACACCAGCACAACTGCGCCGCTGCTCAAGGTCGGTCTACTCGTGGCCACAGGGGACGCGGACGGTGCCGCCGCCGCCGTCGCAGGCGTCGCGAACAGCGCCGAAGCGCTGGCGAACCATGCGCTCATCGACGGGCTGTTCGATGGCGCACCCACCACTAAGGGTGAGCTCAGGCGGCTGGGCACGCTACTCAGCACCATCGTGAAGGGCCTGGAGGTGGCGGGGTCGCCGCCCAAGGGTCTAGCCATCGCCCGGCTGGTTCTGGCCGAGACCCGGTGTCGCCTGGCTGACTACGAGTCCGCGGCGTCCCTGGGGGCCCAGGCCTACGAAGGTCTCGGGCCTGAGGGCGACGCGGGCCTCCGAGCGAGGGCGCTGCGGGCACAGGCCGACGCAGCCGACGGTCTGGGCGACAAGGCGAAGGCCGAGCAGTTGCGGAGCCAGGCTGAGGTACTGCTGATGGTTCCCGGCCTCCAGTAGGTCGGCTCCTTCCCACCCGGACAGGGGGTCAACAATGCGCAAGGCAGTTACGGTGTGTGCGGTGGCGGCGATGCTGGTGCTCGCGGAATCGCTCGTCGCGCCCCGGGGACCCGCGGAGGATCCGGACGAGCTGCTGCGGCAGGCATCCCGGTCTCTGGGTGATGAGAAGTCGTTCAGCGCCGCCGTCATCCTGACAGCCAGGGCCGCGAGGGCGCTCGAGCGCCGCGGCGACCTGACGCGTGCGACGGAGACCCGCGCGGGGCTGTTCAAGAACCTGCCCACTGTTGCACTGGTCGGGGACCCGGCAGTAGTCGAGCAGGCCGATAGGCTGGTGAACGGCGCGCGCAGGCTGGGTCGGAACGACTGGCTGGCGGAGGGACTCGTTGCGAGGGCAACGCTGGCGTTGACCCAACGCCGGGCGGGGGCCGCCGCGGCTGACGCGCGAGAGGCCGCCGATCTTGCGGCCCAGCTCGGGCTCCCATCGCTCCAGGCGAACGCCACCGTACTTCTGCAGTGGGCTGAGGTCAGGGGCGGCGAAGTACCAGGCTGTGAGGCGCGGATAGCTGCCGCGATCCAAGCCATGTCTGAGCAGCCTCTCCCCGAGGCCGAGCCAACGGGGGTCGTGGCGTTGAGGACCCTGTCTTCGGCCGCCCTCGCATACGGTCGCGGGGATCTGGCCACAGAGGCCGCTCTCGCGACCGCGGAGAGGGCCGAGGTGCTGCGCGAACCACAGAGCTGCGAGGGCAGCTACGAGTCGTTGGGCATTCTGCTGAGGCGCGACTGCCCGCCCGATCGGCGAGGGGCCTTCACCGGCCGTGCCCTGGAGGCGCTGGACAGGGTAAGCAACCCAGCCCTCCGCGCTAGGTCGGCCGTGTCACTTGCTGAGGCAGGGCCGGCCTGCACGGCGATCGCGGACTATCTTGATCGGGTGCTCATCGGATGGAGCGACCGCGATCCGGCGATCACCGGCCGCGCCCTCGCTTGTGTTGCCCGGACCAGGGCCGCAACGGGCGAGCCCGAAGCTGCTGCCGCATGCGCCGCTAGGGCGCGTCCGGACCTGCTGGGTCCCGGCATAACCCCGACGGAGCGCGTCGAGCTCGCTGCCAAGGTCGCGTGGGCTGCGGCATCCTCCGGGAGGTACGATGGCTCTGTGGCCCTCGTGTCCGGCGTGCTGGACCTGCTGCCCGCCGACGCTCACAAGGCGCGCGTGGACTGCGCAGTCCAGCTCGCGCAACTGCGATGGAGCAGCGTCGGCCGGAGCGCGACCCCGGACGAGCTGGCACGCATCCGCCTGGGGTGCGCCGCGGACATGGCTAGCGTCGACGAGGACCTCGACCAGCTCGACACTAACGACCCGAACCAGGTGTGGTCCATGGAAGTGGCGAGCGATGTGCTGATTCGTATCGCCGGTAATGCGCGCAGAGCTGTCGAAGTGCTGTCCCACGCGGGCGAGCAAGCCACCGCACTGGACAGGCCGTACACCAAGCGCACACTCGACATCGCGCTGATCCGGGCCTACGTGGCCTTGGGCGAGCGCGACGAGGCCGCACGCCTTGCCACGCGCTACGTGGAGGAGGGCGGCATGCCCTCGCAGCCGTGGGCATATGAACTGATAGCGCAGCTTGTGAGAGGCGACGAGCCAAGCTGCGAGCCAGGCCAAGCGCCTCCGGCGGCGGCCCCGACTGGAGCGTCCGGCTTGCCACAGCCCTAGCGGTTGCGGATGAGCGGAGGGCTATCGAGATGCTGGACTACGACCGGATGGCCGTCGAATACGCCAAGCACCGGGGCGTTCATCCCGGGGTGCTGCGCGACCTCCTCACCACACGTCACATCGAGGCGGCGACCAGGGTCCTCGAGGTAGGCTGCGGGACTGGCAACTACATCGCCGCGGTCCGATCGGCCGCGGGTTGCACCTGCTACGGCGTCGACCCATCAGAGGAGATGCTGTCCCACGCCCGCGAGCGGAGCGACGGCATCCACTGGAGCGTCGGCAGGGGGGAGGACCTGCCCTACGAACCGGGCGCGTTCGACCTGGTCTTCTCTGTGGACGTGATCCACCATGTGTCCGCCCCCGCGACCTTCTACCGAGAGGCGCACCGGGTGCTGAGGTCGGGCGGAAGGGTATGCACCGTGACTGACTCTGAATGGATCATCCGCAATCGCCTGACTTCGCACTACTGGCCCGAGACGGTGCCCGCCGAACTGGAGCGCTACCCGACGATGGACGAGCTTAGGAGGCTGATGACGGAAGCCGGGTTCGACTGCATCTCCGAGCACGCGGTGGAGCACGCCTTCGAGTTGTCGGACGTCCAAGCCTACAGGGACAAGGCGTGCTCCTGTCTCCACCTGATATCCGAGTCCGCCTTCGAGCGGGGTATCGAACGTCTGGAGCGCGACCTAGCGGGCGGCCCCGTTCACGCTGTCTCCCGCTACGTCCTGCTGTGGGGGGTCAGCTAAGTCATTCCTTCTGGATTGGTAGAGCATGGGGCCATACGGTTGCTCCGAGGTCGGTCATGGTGGCGGTGTAGTCGGCTACGGTTTGCTGTGGGCTGTCGCGCCACTGGTTGGTGGCCGCGCGTC
>Ga0315280_10006165_pt1 | contig 16677 bp, 10 predicted proteins | sample YL17G06_40_MG_FD_203697 | JGI IMG/M metagenome (GOLD analysis project Ga0315280, IMG submission 203697) | Sediment microbial communities from Yellowstone Lake, YNP, Wyoming, USA - YL17G06_40 | ecosystem: Environmental > Aquatic > Freshwater > Lake > Sediment | place: USA: Wyoming | collected...
GATTCAGATTAACCTCGGCCTGGGCCCGCGTCAACAAGCGGGAGGTGATATTTTCTGTAGGGGGGTGCGCGTTGGCATTGTAGAGGTACTGACGGGGCTTTGCAGGCAGCGGTCAGGGCGGGGGGGTGGCGGGGTGAGCAGGGAAGTGAAAAGTGAGAAAGTGCAAAGGGCAAACCGAGAAGGGGGGAAGAAGGCGTGGCGGGGGCGAGGGACTGGGGATTGGCGTTTGCCGACTGGGGATTGGGGAGGGCGTTGCGAAGCTCGAGCCTCGCAACGAGCGGCGACCACTCCGGCAAGATGGAACCCGAGGCCGGGCATCGCCAAACGCACCAAAGCGAATGGTGCCCCTCTGATATTGCCGGAAGACTGCACATGGACGAAAATGCCGTCGTGGAGAGTCCATTGGACGGCGCGCCTCCAAACGTCGCCGGTGGTCCGCGGGCTTGCCGCCCTGGCGGACGAATCCCTCCTTGCACTCACCTTGTCACCCCTCCAACCCTGGCCCCCGACCCCTGACCCCTGCCTCATGCACGACCACTTCATGCAACTCGCGCTGGACGAGGCCCGGGCGGCCCTCGAGGAAAACGAGGTGCCGATCGGGGCCGTGATTGTGCACCAGGAGCGGGTGATCGCCCGGGCCCACAACCAGCGCGAGCAGCTCCACGACCCGACGGCCCACGCCGAGATGATCGCCATCACCCAGGCGGCCGAATCGCTGCGCTCGTGGCGCCTGGAGGGGTGTACGCTCTACGTGACGCTGGAGCCGTGCCCGATGTGCGCGGGCGCTATCCTCCAGGCCCGCATCCCCACGGTGGTCTACGGGGCCCTCGATCCGCAGGCCGGGGCCGTGCGCACGCTCTATCACTTGCTTGAAGACCCGCGGCTCAACCACCGCTGCCTGATCGTGCCGGGCGTGCTGGCCGACGCCTGCGGGCGGATCCTCTCGGAGTTTTTCCAGAAGCAGCGGGAACTGGGGAAAAAGTAGCTACCCATCAGCCGGCTGCGGATGTCGCTTCAAGAAGGCCTCGGTCATCTGCCGACGGGCCGCCTGAATCTGGGCCGGCATGAGCATGCTCATGTGGTCCCTGCCGGGCACGATCTCCACTTGGGCGTCGCTGGACAAGTCGCGAAGGGTCTTGGCCAGCAATCGAACGGCCCCTTCCAGGTAGAAGGTGTCGAGCTCCCCGGTGACGATGTGCAGCTTCCCCTCGAGCTTGGGCCCGAGCGTCTTCCAGTTCTTCTCCAGCAGGATGCGGATGTCGTATTTCTGCCAGGCCAGCGCGGTCTGGGGATCGATGGTCCCGGTGGCGCGGTCCCAGAGCTTGCGGGGCAGGCCGTCCGGGCCGCGAGGGCTGAAAACCGCCTCGAACGACCGCAACTGCCCGCCGCGTCCGAGGCAATCGTCCAGGCGCGCGAAGGAATCGAACCATAACAACGGCGTGGTCCCACGCCGCGCCAACGGGCGCCGCTCTCCTTGCGGGTCGCGGTAGAGGTTCAACGGCGGCCGGGCGTAAAGGTCGATCTGCTGGAAGTCGCGGAAGTCCACCGGATCGGGCGCAAAGCTCCACACGCCGCCGAACGCGTCGGGATAGCTCACCTGCAGCCACAGCGAAGACCAGCCGCCGGAGCTGTGCCCGGTGAGGAATCGGGCCGTCGGGGCCGCCACGGTGCGGTAGTGCAGATCGATGTAAGGAATCATCTCGTCGACCAGGGCGTCGCCGCGCGGCCCGTTGGTCTCGCTGTTGGCGTATACGTGATGTCCCCATTTGCACTGCCCGCTGAGCGACACCAGGATCAACTCCACTCGGCCGGCGTCGGCCCCGGCGGCACTGGCCATCCAGAACCGCGGCACGCTGCGATGGCTGCCGCCGAATCCGGGGATGTGGTAGATCACCGGGTAGCGCTTGCTGGGCTCACGTTGGTAGTTCGGGGGTAAAATGACCATGGCGCGCTCGGTCACGTCGCGACCGTGGAACGCCGACAAGCGCTGGCTGCGGAGAACGACCTCCTCGCGCCCGCTCGACGCGGGAAACGGCTCCTCCCGCACGACGTGCGAGAGGACCAACTCCACCGTGCCGGAGGCGGCCGGATCGAGAGGGGCCTGCTTGACGTCGCTGTAGAGGTTTCCCACCCCGAGCGCATGGTGCGTCGAGAAGAAGTCCTGATCGAGCATCGCTTGGATGCGGTACGCGCCGGGAGGCAGCTTCGCGAGCGGGCCGGGGAATCCGTCCGCGCGGTCATCGAGCCGGCGGCTTGTGCCGGGCTGCACTTTCTCGACGTCCAGGCCGAAGAAGGGCTCGGGACTGAACCAATCGGGCCCGAAGCGCGGCTCGCCGCCGGGCCGCCGGGAAAGGAAGACGTAAAGCCGGCCGGAAAGCGGCTGCGGGGCCACGGCCGCGTCCAGCCGCACCGAGAACCGCAGCGGCTCCGCGGCAGCCGCCGCGGCGATCCACCAGAGAAGCCCCACGATCATCAGACACAAGGTCTTGCCGCTTTGTGCGGTCCGCACCGCTGCATCTCCATGGACTCGATTTCGGCTGCCGCTGGGGGCCTTCATCGGGAGTATACCACGGACCCCGTGCAGACAGAATCGGGCGGCAGTCCAAAACTTGACACCGCCCGTGGGCCGGTCGATAATCGCGGGAAAGCTATCAGCAATCAGCTATCAGCCGTCAGCTTTCAGCCATCAGCTACCAGTCGAAGGCTCCTAAAGCTGAAAGCCGATGGCTGATTGCTGAAAGCTGATAGCTGATAGCCTCTACCCGATTCCTGCCGCAGGAGCATGCCATGCGCACCATCAGCCGCCGCGAGTTTCTCGATCAATCCAAGCAGGCCGGGCTCGGTCTGGCCGCCGGAGTGACGATCCTCGGCAATCCACAGTCCGTTGGGGCCGCCCCGGCCAACGAGAAGATCGTCTTGGCCGCCATCGGCGCGGGCGGACGGGCCACCGCGCTGGCCGGCGGATTCATGGAACGCGGCGACTGCCAGTACGCCTTCATTTGCGACCCGGACACGGGCCGCGCCGCGGCCCTGGCCAAGAGCGTCGCGGGCACCAGCAAGCCGCCGAAGGCCGTGCAGGATTTCCGCACGATCCTGGACGAGAAGTCGGTGGACGCGGTGATCGTGGCCACGCCCGACCACTGGCATGCCCCGGCCGCGGTCTTCGCGTGCCGGGCCGGGAAGGACGTGTACGTCGAGAAGCCGGCCACGCACAGTTGCTGGGAAGGCCGCAAGATGGTCGAGGCGGCGCGCAAGTATAAGCGGATCGTTCAGGTCGGCACCCAAAACCGCAGCGCCCCGTACAACATCGAGGCCAAGGCGTACCTCGCCTCGGGCAAGCTCGGCAAGATCCACTTCTGCCGCATCTACAATCAGAAGGAGTGGGCCAACTTCAAGCAGCAGCCGGACCGCGATCCGCCCAAGGGGCTCAACTGGGACCTCTGGAACGGGCCGGCCCCCGAGGCCCACTACAACCCGACGCTGCACGGCGGCTGGCATCACCTCTGGCGCTATTCCGGCGGCGACATCGCCAACGACGCCAGCCACCAGATCGACCTGGCCCGATGGCTCCTCGGGGTGGATTACCCCAAGTCGGTTTACAGCACGGGCGGGCGCTTCCACGAGGCCGGCGCCGCCGAAACCCCGGACACACAAGTTGCGCTTTACGACTTCGACGGCCTCTTGGTGAGCTTCGATCTGACGCTCTACACGCCCTACATGCTCAAGATCTCGCCGCAGATCCGCGAGTCGCTCACGGAGTATCCCTACTGGCCGCAGTGCGCCACGCGGATCGAGATCTACGGGAGCGACGGGCTGATGATCGTCGGGCGCCACGGCGGCGGCTGGCAGGTCTTCGACCGGCCCAAGCGCGAGCTGCCGGTCGTCAAGGCCCAAGGCAACGGCAAGTTCCCCGACCCGGAGCACAAGGAGAACTTCGTCCGCTCGATCCGCGCCCGGACGCTCCCCAGCGCGGACGTGGAGGAAGGGCACCGCACCGCCTTGTGGATCCACTACGCGAACATCAGCTACCGGCTGGGCGGCCAGAAGCTCGCGATCGACGCGAAGACCGAGCAGATCGTCGGCAACCCCGAGGCGATGAAGCTTTTCAAGCGCGAGTACCGCCCGCCGTACGTCATTCCGGAGGAAGTGTGACGGTCCGCGTCGCGCTGCAGTTATCCGTCCCGGAGGGACGTTTGATACTAGCCCAGCGATTCATCGCTGGCAGCGCGGGCGGCGAATTCCGCCTCCGTCCCGTAGGGACGGTTGAACTCCGTGGAGTGCGCCTCGGCCGTCCCTACGGGACTTGGCCGATTGAGAGAATGCGTTTCCGGTCCCAGCAGTAAACTGCTGGGCTATCGCCAAATGCCCCTCCGGGGCAAGAGCCGTTGCACAAATCACAAGTCCCCGCAATTGTGAATCACTACACTACCTGCGGCCCGGTTTCGATGCGTCGGTGAGCACGCGGGCGGCGGGGTTGATTTCCGTCGCCCGTTGGAAGCCGCGCAGGACCACGTCCCCCATGTCGAAGCGGAACCGCTTTTCCGCGGAGATCCGCCGGGCACGCTGCGCCACGTCGTCTTGCCGCAAGCGTCCTTCCCAGGGGAGGGCAATCAAGATCCTGTTGCCGGCCCCTTGCACGTCCACAACGTACAGATCGCGGAACACGTCCTGGTAGGTCCGGACCATCGCGTCGTAAAGCGGGTTCGAGGTGTTGCTCCACACGTTCCCAACGACGATGCCCTTGGGGGTGAGCGCGCGGCGCGCCGCTTGCAGGAACTCCCGCGTCGCCAGGTGGTACGGGATGTTGTCGTGGCCGTAGGCATCCAGAAAGATGATATCGTAGCGATCGCGGGACTGCTCGATGAACTTGCGCCCGTCCGCCACGTGGGCGCGGATCGTCGGGTCTTCCTTGAATCCGAAGAATTTCTTCGCCACGACGACCACGTCCGGATCGATGTCCACGACGTCGATCATCGTCCGCGGATAGTGCTTGTGAAGGAAATTGGGGATCGTGGCCCCGCCGAGTCCCACGATCAAGATGCGTTTGGGCTCCTCGACCACTGCCAGCCCGATCGGCATGGCCCGCGCGTAAGGGAGCTCGATGTGGTCGGGGTCTCCGGGCTTGGCGACGCTCTGTCGCACGTCGTCGCCGAACGACAAGGTGCGCAGCCCGTTCTCGTCCTCGGTCACCACGATCTTGTTGTAGGGCGAGGTCTTTTCGTAGAGGAGCGTCTGGGCCGCCCCGGCCACGGCACAGCCGGTGACAAGTCCCGCAAACCCGAGCAAAAGAAGCTTTCGGCCAGTCATCGCTTGAGTCTCTCCGGCTGACGTTGTACCCTCGGACGCCAGATTCTCAGGATACCCTCGGGGGACGCCGGGTTCAACAGGCTGAAACCGTTGACACCGTCCGTCCGGCCACGACAATGGAGCTGCCGAACCCTCCGGGCATCTGAATCGGGTTTCACGCAAGGCCATTTAGGAGGAGCAACTTGTGACTTCAGTCTGCCGCGACGCTGGGTGGGTGTTTCCGCGAACTTGGTCTTGGGCCCTCGCGATCATCGCACTTTGCGGCCCGTCCCGCCTGGCCGTGGCGCGGGAGTATCACGTCTGGGAGAAGGTCGAGATCGCGCTGCACGCTCAGAGGAGCTATGAGAACACCTACACCGACGTGGTGGCCTGGGTGGATCTCGAAGGGCCCGGCCTCCAAAAGCGGCGCTACGGATTCTGGGACGGCGGCGACACCTTCCGCGTGCGCGTGCTGGCGACCGCGCCGGGCACTTGGACGTGGCGCAGCGGGTCGCGCCCCGCCGATCCCGGCCTGAGCGGCGCAAGCGGGTCGTTCACCGCCGTGACGTGGGGGGAGCGGGAGAAGCAGGACAATCCTTGCCGCCGCGGCATGATCCGGCCCTCGGAGAGCGGCCACGCCTTTCAGTATGCCGACGGCACGCCGTTTTTCCTCTTGGGCGACACCTGGTGGGCGGCCTCGACGTTCCGCTTCCCTTGGCGCGATGACGACCGGCCGCGCCCCCTCGGCCCCGAAGCCGGATTCAAAGACTACGTGCGGTATCGCCTCGGGCAGGAGTTCAACTGCATCGCGATCATCGCTGCCTTCCCGAACTGGGCCAACGACGGCAAGCCCGCGGGCTTGAACATGGCCGACGGGACCGTGCTCCGCTCGGCGTGGCGCCAGGCCGGGACCCAGAGCGCCAAGGCGATGACCGACGAGGCCGGCCGGCGACCGTTTCTCTTTCCCGGGAAGGTGCCCGGCTACGAGGCGGTCTTCCCGGACCTGGAGCGGATCAACCCCGCGTATTTCCACGCCCTGGACAAGAAGATCGACTACCTCAACGCCCAGGGGATGGTCCCCTTCATCGAGGTCGCGCGGCGCGACATCGGCCAGGGCTGGAAGCGGTACTACCCTTGGCCGGATTCGTACACGCGGTATATCCAATACGTCTGGAGCCGATACCAGGCGAACATCTGCCTCTTGAGCCCAATCCACCTCGATACTCCGGCCCAGAGCATCCCCGTCGAGGACTGGAACCTGGCGGCCAACCGGGTGATCGAGACCTATGGGCCGCCGCCGTTCGGCACACTGGCCGGGACGAACTCCAATCCATCCTCGCTGCGGAACTGGGGGCACGTGGATCGGGCCCGATGGCTCGGCTTTCATCAGATCGGCAACCGCCGCACGCACGACCTTTACCCGTTCCTCACGGAGATCTTTCACACGTCCCCCGCCGTTCCCGCGATTAACGGGGAGCCGTATTACGACGGCATGGAGAACTTGGAGGGGGGCACGGAGGCATCGGCGAGGTATTGCCGCTCGGCCATGTACGGGAGCGTGCTTTCCGGCGGGCTGGGTGGCCACATCTACGGCGCCGGGGGATGGGAGGGCGGGCTGTGGAGCGGCGAGGTCGAGCGCGAGTCGAAGTATCCCATTTGGCGGGTCATCACCTGGCCTTCGGCCGGGCAGATGCGCCACCTCAAGCGATTCGTGCTTTCTGAGAAAGGCAGGTACCAGGACCTCGTGCCCGATGCGGACCTGCTTTTGCCGAATCGGGCCGGCCAGCCGAAGACCTGCCTGGGGTGGGCCTACTGCGCTCGAACCGGCCAGCGCGACCTGTTCCTCGTCTATTTCGAAAAGGATTGCCCTCAGGCGAGCCTTTCCGGAATGCGCGCCGGCCGACAATACGCCGGCTGGTGGTTCAACCCGCGATCCGGGGAGTGGACGGATCCCAGCCCATGGCTGGTCCAAGCCGACCCGACGGGCAAAGCGCTCCTGCCGCGCTTCCCTGGAGATAAGGCGAAGGCGGACGACGATTGGGGGCTGAGGCTGAGACTTGCGGGACCGTGAAGGCCCGAACAACGTTTGCACGGGTAGTCCGACGCAGGTAAAGTGTGGAGTGACGTAGGACGGATTGCCAATCCGTCCTACAACTCGCCCCATGAGGCGTGTGTCGGATTACCAGCGAACTAAGCAGGTCCTCTTAACAGGAATAGGAGGTTAGCCATGCCTTGGAATCGTAGACGTTTCTTACAGATGACCGCCGGCGCGGGCGCCGCGTCGTGTTTGCAGAGCGCCCCGTCACCCGCTGCCGAACCTCCAAGCGGGCCGCAAGTTTCGATGGAGTCGCTGGAAAAGGCCGCCGCTCGGCCGATCCTGAAGCGTGAGACGATCGGCTCGTCGGTAATCATCGATCGCATCGAGCTGCTGCGCCGCGGGCGAGACTACCTGGTACACGTGCGCTCGAAGGACGGCGCGGAAGGGGTTTCGGTGACCAACGGCCGCGACTACCTCCATCCGATCCTGAACCGGCTGGTGATTCCCTATTTCCGCGGCAAGGACGCCCGGGAGCTGGAAGAGCACCTGTTTCAGGTCTACCGGCATCAAGACAACTACAAGCTCCAAGGCTTGGCTCTCTGGTGCCCCGTGGCCTGGGTGGAGTTCGCCCTGCTGGACATGCTGGGGCGGATTGCGGGCAAAGCGATGGGCGAGCTGCTGGGAGGCGTTGTGCGGCGCGAAGTGCCGTTCTACGTCGCCAGCGGCCGGCGCGACTCGACCCCCGAGCAGGAGGCCGATTACTTGCTCCGCCTCGTTGCCCAGAGCGGCGCGAAGGCCGTCAAGTTCCGGGTGGGCGGGCGCATGAGCCGCAATGCCGACGCCAGCCCGGGCCGCACCGAAAAGCTCATCCCCCTGGCCCGCAAACGGCTGGGCGAGCGGATCGACATCCACGCCGACGCGAACAGCTCCTACGACCCGCCCAAGGCCATCGAGGTCGGCAGGATGCTGGAGGAAATCAAGGCGGTGTACCTTGAGGAGCCTTGCCCGTTCGATCACCTGGAAGACACGAAACGCGTGGCCGACGCCTTGACGATCCCGGTGGCCGGGGGCGAGCAGGAATACAGCCAATGGCGGTTCCGCTGGACGATCCACAACCGCGGCGTGGACATCGTGCAGCCCGATCTGCACTACTACGGCGGGATGATCCGCTCCGTGCGCGTGGCGCGGATGGCGGCCATGGCGGCCATGCCGACCACGGTACACATTTCCGGCGGCTTTGGATTCGTCTACATGCTGCAATTTGCCTCGTGCACGCCGGACATCGGCCGGTACCAGGAATACAAGGAGGAGATCGAGCAGTACCGGGATTGGTTCGACCCGCCGCTGGCGATCAAGGATGGCGCGCTGGTGGTTCCTGCCGGGCCGGGGGTAGGGATTGCCAACATCCGGGAATTGCTCAAGGACGCCAAGCGAGTGGTTTGACGCGTGAGGGGATTGGGGTCGGATGGCACTTAACGTCCGCTCCGCCCCTAGCGACCGTCCAAAAACCGCTTCGGGTTTGGACCGCGGCTTCCCCTCACTCCCGGCCCCTCTCCCGAAACGGGAGAGGGAAGCCATTGTTGGACCGCCGCCCAGATTCGCCGATTCCCCGTGGAAACCTTGCACCGGCCCTCCCGGGAGGGTAGAACAGGAGGCGGCTCAGCGTGGCATGTTGGCCGGCCACCGGCCGGCGCCAGATATCAGTGACTGCTACGAAGCATGAGACACCACGAGAACCGAAAGGAGATCCTACAGTGAGCAAGCGTAGCCTGGTTACCAGTCGGCGGGCGTTTCTCAAGGTCGCCGCGGGGGCGGCGGCCTGCCCGTTCGTCATCACTTCCGCGGCTCTGGGCGCCCCGGGCCGGGCGCCGGCCAGCCAGCGGATCGTCATGGGCGGCATCGGCATCGGCAGCCAAGGAACCGGCGATCAGGGCGCCTTCCTGGGCCGCGGCGACGTGCAGTACGTGGCCGTCAGCGACGTGAAGAAGGGCGTGCGCGACGGCTGCCAGAAGCGGATCAATCAGCATTACAACAACAAGGACTGCAAGACCTACAACGACTTCCGCGAGCTGTTGGTCCGCCCGGACATCGACGCGGTTCACGTCGCCACGCCCGATCATTGGCACGCGATCATCGTCATCGAGGCCTGCCGCCACGGCAAAGACGCCTTCTGCCAGAAGCCCGAGACGCGGACGCTCCGCGAGGGCCGGCTGATGGTCGAGGCCGCCCGGCGCTATGGGCGGGTCGTCTCCGGCGGCAGCCAGCGCGTGCTGGAAGACTACCGGGGCGTGGTCGACAAGTGCTGGGGCGGCAAGGCGGGCACCGTGAAGTCGATCAACGTCAACGTCGGCCCGCTGCCTATGCCGTGCAACCTCAAGGGCGAACCGGTCCCGCCGGGGTTCGACTGGGACATGTGGCTCGGCCCCGCGCCGTGGGCGCCTTATCATCCATACCGCGTCAGCGGCAGCTATAACATCAACGGCACCTGCTGGCGCTCCTTCAGCGACTATTCCGGCGGCGGCATGACCGATTGGGGCGCCCACCACTTCGGCGGCGCCACGTTCGCCATCGATGTCCGGGAGCTCGAGCCCGAAGAGGTCGTCTATCACGATGAGAAGGGCCGGCAGTACCTGACCTACCGCTATCCTAACGGGGTGCTGCTGCACCACAACTACCCCGGGATGGGCAACCTGCAGGTCGTCTTCAATCCGGGCGTGAAGCAGTCCGCGAAATCGGTGCCAACCTACAAGGGCAACGGCGGCATCCATGGCGATTTCATCGAATGCTGCAAGACGCGGGAGAAACCGTTCCGCGACATCGAGTTCGCGGCCCACACCGCGACCGTCTGCCACCTGGGCCTGATCGCCTACGAGGTGAAGCGGTCGCTCAAGTGGGACCAGGCCAAGCAGGAGTTCCCCGGCGACGAGGAGGCCAACCGCTTTGTGGATCGCGCCCGCCGCGAGCCCTGGGTGCTGTGAGGAAGTCATGTGGGGCAGGTTGCCAACCTGCCCGTGGCAGGTGACCAACCTGCCCCACGGCAGGTTAGCAGCCTGCGCGACCGCGAGTGAACCTGAAAAGTAGAAACTCACCTTGAAGACGAGGAACCAAATATGGCAGACCAAAAGACAGTGGACAAAGCGGCAGTGGACAAGGCCTTCGAGGCCCTGAAGACCTACGACTGGGGCGCGGACCGCAAGACGCTGGCCCCGATCGACGACGCCGTGGCGGCCACGCACGGCGACGCGGCGGCCCGCAAGGAGCTGGAAACGCGGCTGGTCGCGGTCCTCAAGAGCGGCGCGTCGCGCGCGGCGAAGGACTTTGTCTGCCGCACGCTGAAGACGATCGGAACGGCCGAATCGGTGCCAGCGCTGGCCGCCTTGCTGCCGGACAAGGATCTCTCCCACATGGGCCGCTACGCCCTGGAGCGGATTCCCGCGCCCGAGGCGGCGCAGGCGATGCGCGACGCCGTGCCGAAACTCAGCGGCGCGCTCAAGGTGGGAGTGATCGGGTCGCTGGGCGTGCGTGGCGACGCCGCGAGCCTCGACGTCATCGCAGCCGCGCTGAGCGACGGCGACAAGGCGGTTGCCTGCGCAGCGGCCTGTGCCCTGGGCGACATCGGCAGCGCGGAAGCCGCCAAGGCCCTGAGCGGATTTGCCAAAGAGGCGCCCGAAGGCGTGAAGCTGGCAGTCGCCGATGCCCGCCTGAAGTGCGCGGAGCGGCTCCTGGCCGGCGGCAAGAAGGCGGAAGCCGCGGCGATCTACAAGTCGCTCGGCGGCGCGGACCAGCCCAAGCACGTGCGCCTGGCGGCGACGCGCGGGCTGTTGTCGGTCGCGGGCAAGAGGGAGTGAGCGACAGGGCGGATGATTCACCGCTGTGTGCCACTTCTGCGAAGCAGTGGCACACGGCGGAACGCTGGTCCCGGCGATGGATCATCCGGGCTAGGGGTCTCCGGTCAGCACGCCCTCGATCAGCGGCGTGAAGGGGAGGGTCCACGTTTTCGGGAAGCTGAGGTTTTTCACCGTGAGGTCGTGCTCGCCCGCGGGGACGGAAAGCCCGATCTTCCAGGTCTGGTCGTACGCGCCCCAACCGTTGTTCGGGTAGTCGGTCCAGCAGGCCATCCACTGCTGAGCGTCGATGGAGTACTGCGGGCGGACGATGAAGGGCGGTTGGGTGACGTGAAGGACGCGGGCCCGCCCCGCCGTCCGGATCCGCAGCTTCTGGCCGTCGAGGGCGGCGGTCAGCGGCCCTTCGCCGGAGACCTTCAGTCCTTGGCCCAGGGCGCAAGAGACGAACTTTTTCTCGTAGCCGCCGGGCACTCGGTGCACGCCGGGCTTGAGGTCGCCGAGCGGCAGCACGCGCTCCAGCGGGGCGTGTCCTTCCACGACGCAGCCGCGATAGCCGATCTTGCCGCTGCCTGCGTTGAGGCTTAAGGCGACGCGGTCGGCAAAGACGCGGACCGCCCCCGCTTTGCCGGTGAACGTGATCCCGTCGCGATCCCAGGCGAAGGGGGCATCGCCGACGAAGACGACGTCGGTCGACTCGGCGGTCTTGACGCGCACCACCCCGGGACTCAGCGCTTCGCACGCCGGCGCCGGCTCCCCGTCCTTGCGCGGGCAGACGACGTAGAAGTAATCTTGCCCGGCCGCTCCGGGAACGACGACGATCGTCTTTGTCTCGCCGGCGGCCTTGAAGGTCATGCGCGTGCAGACCTCGCGGGGCTCGCTGAACCAGAACCAGGTCGAGGCGCCGTACTTCGTCTGCATCTCGACGACCCGGCCGCGCAGGCGAGGGAACCGCTCTTCCGGCACGGCCTTGTCCACGGGCGTTTCGGCCGTGTCGAAGGCTTTGGCGTCTACGCGAATGAGGCCGGCGCCGTCCAGGTTCATCCACTCCCACCAACTGCGGCGCGCCGCTCCTCCGGCGAAGGTGTCGCGCATCACGAAATAGCTCGGCCCGGCGGGCTGCGACGTCTTGCGGAACAGGACGTGGCGGTTCCACGACATGGGTCCTTGGCCGTCGGAGAAGATCTGCGACGGATAGAAGCGGGACGCCACCGCGTAGTCGGCGTTGGCACCGAACCCGTAGTCCGTGACCGTGGCGTCGACGCGCCCAAAACACTCTTGCACGTCGCGGCGGCCGAGCTTCACCTGGTTGTGGTAGACGGCGTTGTTCTCGGCCGCGGGTCCGGAGTAGTATTGGTAGCCGGTGCCGGGCGAGAGGGGAGCGCCTTTACCGTAGAGGATGACGTTCAGCGCGTCGGTGTCCCAGTGTCCCCAGTTCATTCCCGCGCGGAGGAGCATGGCCGTCTCGTTGGGCGTGTTGAACTGGTGGCGGAAGGCGACGCCGTAGGTGGGGAGGAACTCCGTGGTCAACGGCTGCGGGTTCTCGGCAGCGTACGGGAGGAAGTACATGGCGTGCGGCGTGGCATTGACGTGGTCGTGAGCGTTCGGGCCGCGCTCCAGCGGCACGTTGCCGTTGGCCAGCCGGTTCATGAACCGCAGCCAGCCCGCGAACCGCGGATCGCGATCGACGTGGGCGGCCATGCTGAAGCCCCAGACGTTCTCCACCAGGTTCGAGGAGTTGCCCATGCCGGGGAGGATGCGGCGGCCCTCGAAGCGCGGGTCGGGCATGGTCAGGTGGCCCAGCCAGCGGAGAAACCGGGCGTGGTAGCCGTCCTTGCCGAAATCGTAAACGCCGCGATTGCGGAGGATGTTCTGCGCGATGTTCAACGTGCGGAAGGGGCTGTAGAGCGCATAGCTCGGGCATTCCAGGTTGGGGCCGTCCACGGCCATCTCGGTGGAGTACTTGTACTCGACGAAGGCGCGGATCGACTCCATCCAGTAGGCGTACCGCGGGTGATCGGGCAGCAACCCGGCGAAATACGCCAGGGCCAGGGTGCGGTTGATGGGCATGTTGTTGTTCCCGAGGTGCACGCCGGCCCCGCGGGGGTTGAAATCGGGGTCCGAGAGGACGTTGGCGTAAAGCGCCAGTCGCCGGCGAAGCTCTTGGCGCAGGTCGCGCGGCAGGTCCGGACAGGCCAGGGCGTCCTCGGCGAGATCGACGAAGGCCAGGAACTGCGACTTGCGGTAGTTCGACAGGCCCACCAGGAAGAAATCGTTTTCCTGGTAAGGATGCTTCAGGCCGTCGATGACCCGTTGGGCGTGTGCGACGGCATCCTCCGTCTTGCCGCTGAGCAAATACCACTTCTTCAGGAAGGCGGCGTCCGGATGCTGGTCGAGAGCGGGGCGCAACTTGGCGACCTGGCCGGGCGAAAAGAATGCCCCCGGGTAGGCGGCCCTCGCCTTGTCCTCGGGGTAATCGACAATCCAGTCCTTGTACCGCTCCAGGCCGATGTAACCGAAGCGGGCTTGAGCCTCCTGGGGCTTTGTGCCCACGTAAAGCCCCCAAGAGCGGCGGCCGTAGGTGGGACGCAGCCGGGGATCATGCTCGTGCGTGGAGAAGGGGGAGTGATCGTCGGTGACTTCCAGCGACCATCGCGACCAGCGGACACTCAGCGGCAAGGCGACGGTGATCCCGGCGCCCTCTTGATACCATGCACAGAGGGCCATCGCCCGCCGCCACGAGCCGGCCGAGAGGGGAATCAGGCTGACGTTGCGGCCCGAGCCCGGCTGCCCTGCCTCGCCATCCCACACTTGGACGCCGCCTTTGGCGTCGCCCCAGCGGCCCGCGGGGAGGATCTTCTCCAGAAGCACCATTCCTGCTTGCGGCCGGAACGGCTGGGGCGCCTGGCCGACGCCGCCGACGGGCGCCTCGGCGGGCTTGGCGTTTCGCTTTCCTTCGACGTACTCTCGGTACGCGGAGCCCTGCATCGCGGGCATCTGCTGTTCGCCGCTGCCGCGCACCCAGCCGACGCTTCTCGGCTCCCACCCGCGGTGCAGATCAAGCAGGAGCAGATCCTCGCCCGCGGTGATTTCGCCAAAATCGAACTCCTCGGTGACGATGGCGACCGGCATTCCCGGTGAGAGGCGCACGCGGCAGACGTACTCCCCTTTGGGCGTGAACGTGTAACGGGCCTCGTACTCGGCCACCGCGGGCCCCTGACGCACCATGCGGAACGCCTCCGCGGACAGTTTGCGCGAGGTGACAAACCGCGCGCCGCCGATCCAGAGGCCGTCGGCGCCGGCCCACTTCAGGATCGGCGGCGTCGCCCGTGACGCGTCGATCGGAGCCGGGTACGACCGCGTCGCCGGCAAGGGGAGCTGCAATGCGAGCCACTCGTTTTTGATCACCAGCGCCTCGCCTTGCACGCCTGCACGCAGGCTGGATGGCCCCCGGATGGCGGCATCTTTTTGCCGCAGCGTGTAGGTGGCGCTTGCACCCTTGGGCACGGACGCAACAAAGCTGAGCACACCCTGGTCGATTTGGTGAGGCACCCATGCCCCTTGGGCATCTACCAAGACGACCCGGGCGGGATTGAACCGCGTGGGGTCGGCCGTGTATTGCACCAGCTCCGGTCCCCAGTCGCGATAGCCGTAGTCGGCAAGGGTCAGCTTGCCATCGGCGGGCACGCCGGCGCGGACCATGGGGTCCAGGGATTCCGCGGGACTGACCGGGCAACATGCCAGCGCGATGATTGCCGCCGCTAGGGGCAGCCCCGTACGAAATCCGGCCATAAGAGACCTCCTCATGCAGATTGCGTCGTCGCGCGGGCACTTCGCGAACGCGGCACGCGTCGGCTTCGAGGCATCACGCGGGGCCCATCAGCGTTTCAGCACGCTGAACTTGTATACGGTCCATTGCGAGAGCTTCTGGCCGGGCCGCAGCAGTGTGGATGGGTAGCTCGGCTGGTTCGGCGAGTCGGGATAGTGCTGCGTCTCCAGGCACAGCCCACGGGGGTTCCCCGTGTAGAACTGCACGCCGGGCTGCGTGGTGAAGACCTCCATAACGCGGCCACTCTTGCGCTCGACCACGCGGGCGGCCGGCGATGGCTCCTTGCCCGGCTCCTTGTTCAATACGTAGCAGTGATCGTACGGGCCCTTGAGTTGGTCGATTCGCGAGCCGATGGTCATGGGCCGGGTGAAGTCCATGGGAGTGCCCTTGACCGGCCGCGGCTCGCCCAGCGGGATCAGCCCGGCGTCGACCGGCAGAAAGTGGTCCGCACGGATCGTCACCTGGTGGTCGAGCACGCTCTTGGCCCCTTTGCCGGCGAGGTTCCAATAGGCGTGGTTGGTGAGGTTGACGTGGGTCGGCTTGTCGGCGGCGGCCTCGTAGGCCAGCCTGAGCTGGTTGTCCTCGCTGAGGGTGTACTTGACGGTCACGACGAGGTTGCCGGGATAGCCTTCCTCGCCGTCGCGGCTGAGGTAGGTCATCGACACGCCAACCCAGTTGTCGCCTTGGATCGGCTCGGCCTTCCAAAGGACGCGGTCGAAGCCGACCTTGCCGCCGTGAAGGTGGTTCGGACCGTTGTTGCGCGCCAGCGTGTACTCCACGCCGTCGATGGTGAAGCGGCCCTTGGCGATCCGGTTGGCGTAGCGGCCGATCGTCGCGCCCAGCGGGCTGCGCCCGGCGAAGTATTGCTCGAACGTATCTGGTCCGAGCGTGACGTTGGCCAGCTTGCCCGAGCGGTCGGGGACTTCGACTGAGGTGATGGCGGCGCCGCGGTTGACGATCTTGACGCGCAGGCCGCTGCCGTTGGTGAGCGTGTACCGATCGACGAGGGTGCCGTCCGGCATGGCGCCGAAGCGGTCTTGGGCGACGCCCGGCCGGCCCTTCTCCTTGGCCTCCGCGAGGATGCCGGCTCCTTGGGCCGCGCAAGCGCCGGCGGCCGCGAGCAGAACGCCAAGCCACGTTGAGGCTGCCCGCGGAAATCGCATCTTCAACTCCTTCTTGTCCGATGGCTGCCGTCCAAACTCCGGCCGGCTCAACTGTTTGATTTGTCGTGGGGCGATCGTGCGAAGCGCGCGGCACGCGCCGACTGCCGGCGGCGTGCCGCGCCGTGGGCGGGTCATTCAAATGCCGAAACCGCGGCGATAGGTCTTGCGGATGAGCGGATCGGCTTCGGGGGCATTGGTGGCCTTCATCGCGGCGGAATCCCACTCGACGGGCTTTTGCAGTCGCAGGGCCAGATTGCCCACCAGCAAGGCCTCGGTATAGGGGCCGGAGTAGGCGAACCCGGCCTTGGCGTCCTCGGGTTTCCGCTCCTTGCACGCCCGAATCCACTCCTGGATGTGGCCGATCGACCGCGGAATGGTCTTGGGCGGCGTGCGGAAGTCCTTCATCTTGCTCTCGGGGACCAGACGCGGCGTGCCGGCCCAGCCGCCGCAGAGAATCGTGCCCTTGTCGCCCGCAAAGTAGATCCCGTTGTCGCCCAGGTTGCGATCCGGCTCCACCTC
>Ga0315280_10006166_pt1 | contig 16675 bp, 17 predicted proteins | sample YL17G06_40_MG_FD_203697 | JGI IMG/M metagenome (GOLD analysis project Ga0315280, IMG submission 203697) | Sediment microbial communities from Yellowstone Lake, YNP, Wyoming, USA - YL17G06_40 | ecosystem: Environmental > Aquatic > Freshwater > Lake > Sediment | place: USA: Wyoming | collected...
GGAACCCACTAGAAGCACCAGCGCCAGCACTGCGAAACCTGAAAGCAGCAGGCGGCGCCGCTCGGCAACGCCTGCCTCGTCGGCGCCGGGATCGGCACTGGTTGCGTGCAGAGTCCCGGGGAGTCTGGTGGCAGGCGCCGTCCGTATGGCCTGCGGGCCACTCCTGTTGAACGAGCCGATCATCACCTGGCCGTCCGCGTCGATCAAGGCGCCCTGGACACGCCGGCCTTGCAAAGCCTCTGTCCACTTCGAACCAAGGTAACCGGGCCCCGCCAACACAGCGGCAAGCCGATCCGAAGTCCCCGTCCAGGAGATCAGCACCGGCTGGCCTTCAATTTTCAGAATCCGGCGCCCTTTCGATTCCGGCTCGGCAATCCACTGGCCGTACATCGATTCCGTGGCGATCGAGAGCGCGAGTGCGTTCTGCTCGCGTTCCTTCAAGGGACTGGCCCCCGACCAACGCTGCGCCTCTTGCACATGAAACTCCCAGGCGGGCCGGAGCAAGCTCCAGCGGCCGCTCCAAAGGGCCGAATGCAGGAGCGCCGCTTCCTTCCGCAGTTCTTTGGGCTTTCCGATCGCTTCCAGCACGGTGCCGCGCGCTTCGCGCGCCATCAGTTCCGCCGGCAGTCCCAGGACGGAGGTTCGGCCAAGTTGCGCGAGTTTGTCGTAGGCTCGGAGGGCCTCCTCATGGCGGCCGGTTTTGCGGAGGTTCCGCCCCAAGCGCAGCAAAGCGCCGGCGCGCACCCCGGGATCCGGTGATTGCGCAAGCTCCCGAAAGAGCTCGGCCGCTTTGGCCGGATCGTTGCCCTGGTACTCCAGGGTCTCGCCGGCGACGAAGGTCGCAGCCGGCGGTTCTTCGCCGTCCGGAATCACGGGATAGTAGAGCAGGCAGCCCGGCGGGTAAGCGTTGACGGTGCGTTTCGTCACCTGCAGGACCATCACGCCGTCCGGCGGTTCTTTCGCGCCAGGGCTTGGGACGAAGCTCAGATAGCTTTCAAGGTCCGTGAGGCTTTGCTGCAGCACGGCGGCCATGTGGTCCGCCGCTAGTTCCAGGCGTTCCTGCACGCGCTGTCCTTCGAGCGCGCGATCCTGTTTCAGCAATTGCCAGCCGAGCCAGCCCAGGGCGCCGCCAAGGACAAGCATGAGGCAGAGAAAGACCGCCAGGGTGCGACGGGGCGGCCGGAACCAAAGGGCTAATCCCATGGGTTGCCTCGCAAACGGCATCGATTCCTAAGATTATATCCGGCCGGGTCACGATTGAATGGAGCTTGGGTCAGGATTCTGTTTTTCAAGGGAGCCGGGATGATCTCCTGAACGGTCTGAAATCTCTTGTCCGGAATTTTCTCAAGACAGCGCAGAACGCCTTATAAGCGTTTCTATTTGGGAGCACAAGGGGAAATCAGAGAGGCAAGGAAGGAAATCGGGGGATTACTCGGGGCACGCAGCGAATTGCCGGGCGAGAATCGGTTTCTGAGCGGCAGAAAGCCCGGCAATTCGCTGCCTGCCCCGAGTCCTGCCTTTGCCGCTCGAGATTGCGCAGGTGCTCGGGCACACCTCGACCGGACGGGCGCCTGGCCGGCATCCGGATGGCTTACTTGCGACGCTGGGCATTATTGCCGGGAGCGGGTGTGGGCGCCCGCCGGAGCGCGGGGCTCGAAAGGATCCCTCGGCTTGCAGCGCTCGCTTTCCCGATGGCGTACGATGCAGTCGACGACCCGTGGGTCTGTAATAAAGGAGACGATCTGCATGCGGGCGCCACAGGCGATCGAAAGGCGCTGATTCAGGTTCTGCAGAAGGTCTCGGCCCTGGTCGAGATCATTCCCGAATTGCAGGATTTGGACCTCAATCCCATCAAGATACTTGAACCCGGACGGGGTGTGGTTGCGGTAGACGCCCGCATGCGCATCGCCCCGTGAGTACGGCAGCCTTCCGAAGATGCCCGGAATCGGGATCGGCATCGGTTTTTGGGGCTCGCAGTCGAGTTCCCGGCAGAAAAGCCGACACTGATTCCGATACCGAACAGAGAGGGATTCTCGTATACTCTGCAAACCCGGCAGGTTGCGCATGATTGCAGCTTCCTGGCTGCGATCGGCATTCTGAAGATTCTGATATAGAGGGAGTGTTGGACATGTCACTGTTCCGCAGGAAGCCGTTGAACCTGCTGCTCGCCGAGCGCGGCGACGAAGCACACGGTCTTAAGAAAACACTTACCGCCATTGACCTGACAGCGCTTGGCATCGGAGGCATCATTGGAGCAGGGATCTTCGCAGTCCTGGGCTCGGCGACTTCGGGCGGCAGCGGATTGCCGCCGGCCGGACCGGGCGTGACAGTCTCGATTCTGCTCACTGCAGTCGCGTGCGGTTTTTGCGCACTCTGCTACGCTGAGTTTGCCAGCTTGGTGCCGATCGCGGGATCGGCCTACACGTACAGCTACGCTACGCTGGGCGAGCTGGTCGCCTGGATCATCGGCTGGGATCTCATTCTGGAGTACGCCGTCGGAAACATCGCCGTGGCGATTTCCTGGGCGGCGTACTTCCGCCAGTTGATGCTGGGCCTGGGCGTCAAGATTCCCGCTTGGATGGCAGCTGATTACCGGTCTGCGGCCGCAGCCGCCAAAGCGGCAGCCGCAAGCGGAGTCGCCTCTCTCAGCCCGGAAGCAGGCATCGCCTATCAGGCGCATCTCTCGCACCCGGTTGTCTTCGGTCTCCCGATCATTTTCAATCTGCTCTCAGTCATCATCGTCGCCCTGATCACCTGGCTTCTTGTTATCGGCGTCAAGGAATCGGCGCGTTTCAACAACGTAATCGTGGTTCTAAAGATCATCACCCTGCTGTTCTTCATCGGCGTAGGTGTAGCCTTCGTAAAGCCCGCCAACTGGCATCCATTCTTTCCGGGAGGAGTCTCCGGAGTCTGGACCGGGGCCTCACTGATCTTCTTCGCCTACATCGGCTTCGACGCTGTCTCGACCGCGGCCGAGGAGTGCAAGAACCCGGCTCGCGACATGCCTAGAGGCATCATCGGATCCCTCATCATCTGCACCATCCTTTACGTGGCGGCGGCCGTGGCTCTAACCGGCATGATGCCCTCGTCGGAGCTTAAGGGAGCGGCGGACCCACTTGCCGCGGCACTCCACTATGTCCAGCAGGATTGGGCCGCGGGACTGTTGGCCTTCGGCGCGGTGATCGCGATGACGGCGGTGCTGCTGGTGTTTCAATTAGGCCAGCCCCGCATCCTGATGAGCATGTCGCGAGACGGGCTTCTGGGGCCGTGGTTCCGAAAGATCCATCCGCGCTATCGGACGCCGCACGTGACCACGATTCTCACCGGCATCTTCGTCGCCTTCTTCTCCGCGATCGCCAACATCGACGAAATCGTGCAGCTCACCAACATCGGCACGCTGTTCGCCTTTGTGCTGGTCTGCATCGGGATCATGATTCTGCGCGTGAGGGAGCCGAACCGCCCGCGCACGTTCCGGGTCCCGTTCGTACCCGTGGTTCCCCTGCTGGGCATCGCAATGTGCCTGGCTCTGATGTGCGGCCTTCCGCGCCTTACCTGGATCCGGTTCGTGCTCTGGCTGGTCACGGGACTGGTAATCTACTTCCTGTACGGAATCCGCAAAAGCCGCCTCGCGACAGCCGAGGATAACCGCCACTAAGCAAGATGTCTTCGAGAGAATCCTGCGGCACCTCAAAAGGTGAGGCCGCCCGGAGCGCCCTCCGCCTGCAGCCCCCGAGAGATCTATGCACTATGATCCTGAGGTTCTTGCCTTCGACGACCTCGATGAGCGGTTGGAACCCAGTCAATAGGGTCGGGGCACTCCCCCGTATGCTCCACTGCGCGAGCCGGCGGGCACGGCACAGGGGGAGGTATGCTTGCGTCCGCGCCTGAAACGGGCGGGAGAGGCGCCCTGCGACCTCGGAGGGCGCCTCTCCCGCCCGTTTCCACTCCTTTCAGCTGCAGTCCCTGCTCAGAATTCGCCCGTTTGCCTGCATGGAGAAATTTCTCGCATACTTTCATTCCCAATCCGTCGTACAATCTCCCCAGCAGGAAAGAGCATTTTCCTTTTATTATATTGACACAGACCGTCTCTGCCGATTAGAGTATTAATATCATCCCGGCCTTTGATGGTCATCGTCAAGCCGGCCCCAGTTTCCACGTGAAACTGGGTTTTTTTATGGCAAAAACCTACTTCTTGGTGGACGGGTTCAACCTCTACCACGCCCTCAATGCCACCAATCGATACAAGAAATACAAGTGGTTGAGCCTTACCAGGCTTTGTCAATGCTTCGTGACGAAGGCGGACTCGATTGCAGGCGTCGAATACTTCACCACGCTGGCAACATGGGATGTCCACAAAGTAGCCAGACACAAATTGTTCATCCGGGCTCAGGAGAACGAGGGGGTTCGGGTGGTGTATGGCAGTTTCAAGCGAAAAGACAAGAAGTGCATGTTGTGCGGGCAAATGTTCCAGACGTTTGAAGAAAAACAGACGGATGTAAACATTGCGCTGCGCCTTTTTCAGCTTGCTGTGGAGGATCAGTACGACAGGGCGGTTATTGTCTCAGGGGATACCGACTTGCTCCCGGCCATCAGAGCGGTGCGGGCGACGTTCCCTTCAAAGCAAATCGGCGTGATCGTGCCGATAGGCAGGGCATCCGAAGATCTAAAGAAGCAGGCCGATTTTCATTACAAAATGAAAGAAAAACACCTGCAATCCAGTCGATATGCGAACATCATTAGCCTGCGAGATGGCTCAACCTTAACGTGCCCCAGCAAGTGGCAATGACCTTATAAGCGTTTCTATTTGGGAGCACAAGGGGAAATCAGAGAGGCAAGGAAGGAAATCGGGGGATTACTCGGGGCACACAGCGAATTGCCGGGCTTTCTGCCGCTCAGAAACCGATTCCCGCCCGGCAATTCGCTGCCTGCCCCGAGTCCTGCGTTTGCGGCTCGAGATTGCGCAGGTGCTCGGGCACACCTCGACCGGACGAGCGCCTGACCGGCATGATGCCCTCGTCGGAGCTTAAGGGAGCGGCGGACCCACTTGCCGCGGCACTCCACTATGTCCAGCAGGACTGGGCCGCGGGACTGTTGGCCTTCGGCGCGGTGATCGCGATGACGGCGGTGTTGCTGGTGTTTCAATTAGGCCAGCCCCGCATCCTGATGAGCATGTCTCGCGACGGGCTTTTGGGCCCCTGGTTCCAGAAGATCCATGCCTTACCTGGATCCGGTTCGTGCTCTGGCTGGTCACGGGACTGGTAATCTATTTCCTGTACGGAATCCGCAAAAGCCGCCTCGCGACAGCCGAGGACACCCGCCACTAAGCAAGATACTGTTTTCTTTCGGAGGCCGAATTCGAGGTGGAACATTTTGGGCCTGCTCCTACGCCATGATGCTGTTGACGGGTGTTCCTGCCGCGGTATTGTCTAGAGTTGTCGCTGGGGTATTGGCGGAATCCGGCTTCAGCGCCAGCGCTGGCCTCGCAGTCACAATAGGTATCAGTACGATCTCCATTCTGTTGTTGGCTATTTGGTTCTGGGCCTCTCTATCACTGCAGGTAAAGCGCTGGCACGATCTCGGCCATTCGGGCTGGATGGTTCTAATCCTTCTTATCCCGATAATGGGAAGCAAATGAGTCAGCAATCGGATTCCACTTTGTGCTATTATGTAATCATGAAAACAACAATTAATATTCCCGGCGACATTCTCAAGGATGCCATGAGATTTAGCAAGGCAAAGACGAAGCGGGAAGCTGTCGTCTCCGCGATAGCCGATTACAACCGCCGGCAGCGGATGGCGGCTTTGGCCAGGCACTTGGGCACCTGCCGCAATCTCATGACCGCTGACGAGCTGCGCAGGATGCGCGAGTCTGAATGAGGTGCCGCCGTGAAACTCATTGATACCTCCGCTTGGATTCACGCTCTTCGGCCCAACGGCGATCCGCAAATCCGAGCCCGCGTCCATGCGCTACTGCGCTCGGGCGATGCTGCCTGGTGCGCGATCGTCCGGTTGGAATTGTGGACCGGCGCGCGCGGCCAGCACGAGAAACGAGTGCTGCGCGAGATGGAACGCGATCTCCCCGAGCTGGAAATCACCGGCAAGATCTGGGACGATGCTTGCAACCTAGCGGGGCTGGCGCGGGATCACGGCCATACGATTCCTGCGACCGATTTCCTCATTGCGGCCTGCGCGCGGCTCCACCGTGTCGAGATCGAGCACGAGGACGAACATTTCCGTACCATAGCCAAGCTTTGCTGAATCGCGCCATCCCGCCGAGGCGCGGTTCAGTCTTAATCCGGATCCCGATACTCAGGCTGCGGCGTCCTACGCGCAAGAGCCAAAAAGGCAGGAAGCGAACTATGGCAAATGCGGGCTCTACGTCATTAAGCTGCGCAGGGTGCGCAGGTTCGTCAGATCGTTTGTCAGGTCCTTCCCCTTGGGGATTTCAATGATCTTGGGCACGGCCGCAAACCGGCGGTCGTTGACCAGGCAGCAAAGGGCTTCAAGCCCGACGAATCCTTTCCCGATGTGGGTGTGCCGGTCTACATGACTGCCGAGGGATTTGCGGCAGTCATTCATGTATCGCTCTGCTCAGCCGACAGGCAACTCCTCCACGTGAAGCCCATAAGCCCGTGCTGCTGCACACTGCCTTTCGTCTGCGGAAACGAACAATTCCGCGGACCATTCGGCTGCCGAGGCCACATGGAGCGAATCTGATGATCGTACCGGCCACCGCTCAAGAAGTTCGACGGCACGCGCCACGACATCGTCCGTTACATTGACAATGCTGGCGTCTTCAATGTCCTCGAATAGCGCTTGTTTGGCCCTTAAATACTGTTGCTGCGACAACTTCCCTTCGCGGCGACGCCTGCAGAGCGCAGAAACAACTTCCGAAATGCAGATCACGGAAACGCCCAAAGATGATGCCGAGGACAAAATCTCTTCGACGCGATCACTCCCGCGCTCTTGGACATACCGTTTGGCAAGCGCCGAGGAGTCGAGAAAAACGTTCAAAGTGATGACCGCCTTTCCTCAAGCACGGCCCTGCTGAGCGACGCCCCTGCGGCAACCAAACGTAGTCCAGGGCGCCTCCATGCGGGCTTGGTCTCGTGCGACTCCGCCGGAACTATCTTGGCGATTGGCTTGCCGTGGCGAAGGAGGCGAATGGTCTCGCCCTTCTCGACGAGATCCAGAACCTCGGATGCGTTCTTCCGAAACTCCGTGAAAGTGACTGTCTTCATGCGACAGGTCTCCAAGAAATGTCGTCTCAATTGTACATAAATGCACATTATGGTGCAATTTCAGAAATCGCTCAGCGCGTCGTTACAAGCAAGACCATGACCCTGCGCCAGCCGGTTGCGCGCGGCCCATTCCGGAGTAATCCGCCGGCTGGTCTGCATCGGGATCATGATTCTGCGCGTGAGGGAGCCGAACCGCCGGCGCACGTTCCGGGTCCCGTTCGTACCCGTGGTTCCGCTGCCGAGCATCGCAATGTGCGTGTCTCTGATGTGCGGCCTCCCGCGCCTTACCTGGATCCGGTTCGTGCTCTGGCTGGTCACGGGACTGGCAATCTACTTCCTGTACGGAATCCGCAGAAGCCGCCTCGCGACAGCCGCCGCGCATGGCCCGACTTCGGAGTCTAGAAGTCAGAAACACTGATAGAACTGCGGACGAACCGAGATCGACGCCGACAAAAGATCTGTTTTGGTATGCAGTCGATTCGGGTCCGGACCTGTGGAAGCATTGATTCTTCAAGGCACAAGTTTCAGTTTCGACACTTTCGCAATGTGAAGGAAGTCACGATCGCGCGTGATCAGGGGAATGTCGTGATCCAGACACGCCTGTGCGATCAAGGCATCCGCCAATCTTGCCTTTCGACCCTCGGCAAGGAGCTTTGCACGCAGCATGCCTGCCCGATCCCAGAACCCTTCGGAGATCGGCAAGAGCGGCAGTTGCTGGACGGCTGCGGAAGCCGAGGCGGGCAGTGCCGGATCACTCAGAATTTCGCACCTCACCACCGGCGGCAACACAGCCTGCCTCGAACTTAGCGCGACATCGACGGCCTCGACATCGGCGCCGGCGTCGCCAGAGAGGTAGGAAATCAGCGAGCTCGAGTCGATCGCGATCATCTTCGATCTTCTCTCAGCTTTTGCAGATCGATCGAAAAACGAACCTTGCCACGCAACTGGCGGAGTCGCCGATAGGCCTCGCTGGCTGCCACCAACTCCAGGCCTTCCCTCACTGTACCAGTCAGGCTTTTGCCTGAGGAATCCAGCGCGCGCTGCAGGAGATCCTCAGAAACAACGACAGTAATCTTCCTCTGCGAACTCATGCCGCATATGATACCAGCATCGAAACCGTATCTCAATACGGCAACGGCATTTTGCAAGGAGCGGGCAGAAAGAGCGTAGATTAGGGGATATTCCTTAACAAACAAGGGTTCGAAAAGGCGATGGAACCGCGGACGAACGCAGATCGACATTAATAAGAGATCTGCGTGCATCGGCGTTCATCTGCGATCTCAGGCGGCGAGGCTGCGCAGGGTGCTCAGGTTCATCAGGTCGTTTTGCAAGTCCTTCCCCTTGGGGGTTTCAATGATCTTGGGCACGGCCGCAAACCGGCGGTCGTTGACCAGGCAGCCAAAGGCTTCGAGCCCGATGAACCCTTGTCCGATGTGGGTATGACGATCAACACGGCTACCGAGGGGCTTGCGGCAGTCGTTCATGTGAAAGGCCCGGATCTTCTCACAGCCGATCAATCGGCCGAATCTGCGCAGTGTATTGCGATATCCCGCCTGCTTGGAGATGTCGTACCCTGCGGCAAACAAGTGGCAGGTGTCCAGGCAAAAGCCGATGCGTTCCGGTTTGGTCACAGCGCCGAAGATGGCCGCCAGTTGCTCGAAGCTGCGGCCGACGGAACTTCCCTGACCCGCCGTGTTCTCCAGTAGAATCGCCACCGGCGGGGGCACACGATCGAGCGCATAATTCAGCGCCGCCGACACGGCGGCGACTCCCGCCGCTTCACCTGCTCCCCTGTGAGCGCCCGGGTGGAGAATCACGGCGGGGATGCCGAGAAAGTTGGCGCGTTCCAGCTCTTCGATAAAGGCGGCCAGCGATTTCCGATACAAGGCGCCGTCGGGAGAAGCCAGGTTGATCAGGTAGCTCGTGTGCGCCAGCACCGGCTCGATTCCGCTCCTTCTCTGCGCTTCGCGGTACAGTCTCCGATCCTCGTCCGTCAGCGCCCTGGCCTCCCACTGATTGCTGTTCTTCAAAAAGACCTGGAGCGTGCGGCAGCCCGCCCGGAGGCCGCGCTCGAATGCACAATGGATGCCGCCGGCAATCGACACATGAGCGCCGACGAGAATTTCGCGCGTCACGGATTCTCCCCGGCGTATGATATCATTGCTTCCACAATCGCGTCGGTGGTCCTACAGCTCAGGAGCCTGGGATGAGCCGCGGCATCCAACATCCTGCCAGGGGCGGCAAGGTCATGCGGAGCCCCGACTGACGGAAAGTGAACACGGAGCTGCTGTCCGAATCGACAGCGTGGTTTGCCATGCCGAACGACCATTGTCATCGCATACTTCTCATAGGAATGACGGAGCAGGAGCTTGCGCTCGGCCATTTCAGCCGGGCGGGCCACCGTGCGGCCGCCGTCCCAGGATTCGACACGCGACTCGAAAGCATGGATGATCCCGACCTGGACCTTGTCTACCTCCAGCCTGCCGACGACGCGCGCGCGCTTGAGGAACTCCGACAAGTGAAGAGTCGCCGGCCCGATCTGGCCGTGGTGCTGGTTTGCGCTCAACTTTCAGTTCCCCTGATGGTAGAAGCTTGGCGCGCCGGCGCGTCCGATATCCTTTTCCTGCCGCTGACACCTGAATCTCTGGACGCAAGTCTGCAGCGCGCCACGAGCCGTATCCCAGGCACGCCCGCCGCAAAGTCCGAGGACGTCCAGGCCAGATTCCGCTATCTTGACGAGGCGGGAAAGGAACGTTGGATCGCGATCCTCCCGCCAAGGCTTACGATCGGCCGGAGCTCCGACAACGACCTCGTCCTTGCCAGGATGAACATCTCCCGTTCCCAAGCCGAGGTCGTGGCGGAGGAGAGCGGCGAGTACATTCTGCGTGATCTCGGCAGCAAGCACGGAACGTTCGTCAATGGAGCCCAGATCCAGCAAGCGGTTCTCAGCCACGGGGATCGCATCCGGCTCGGCGGCTTGCAAGGCGAGGCTTTCACTTTTCATAAAGGGGATCTCCTGCAGTCCCTCCTCGCCAGCAGCGGCTCCAAGCCGGAAGCAGGCTTGCCAGTGCGCGGCTTTCGCGAGATGGGGATGCTCCTGTCCACCTTTCACGCCCTCAGTTCCATTCCGCTTCTCGACGATCTGCTGAACCTCGTCGTGGACACGGCCATCGAGCTGACCGGTGCGGACCGCGGTTTCATCATGCTCAAGGAGGGAGACGGCCGGCTGAGCTTCCGCTGCGCTCGGAATGCCCATAAGCAGTCACTGGACGGGGCCTCATTCCAGACGAGCCGGCGCGTGCCGGAAGAGGTCTTCCAGACCGGCAGGCGGATCGTGATCAATGACCTGGAAGTCGGCAGTGAACCCGACAACCATGCTTCGACTCGAAGATTGGGCGTGCGCAGCATCTCATGCGTGCCTTTGCGTTATTTCCCCTTCCAAGATTCGGCGGTTCTTTCAAGCATCGCGAATATGGAGATCATCGGGGTGCTGCATGTGGACAGCGCCAGGATCGGCAGCAGCTTGTCGCCTGCCCTGATCGAGGCGTTCGACACTCTCGCCTCCGAAGCCGCCAGGGCCATTTACTATGCGCGTCTGTACAAGGAGTCTCGGGAGAAGCAGAAGCTGGCCGAAGAGCTCGCGATCGCACGCGAGATTCAGCAGGCCCTGTTGCCTCCCCCGGAGAAGATCTTGCCGTTCGTTTCGGCTCGCAGCCTGAACCTCTCGTGTCGTGAAGTAGGGGGAGATTATTTCGATTACTTCGACATGGAGGGCGGACGGTTGGGCTTCGCCTTGGGAGACGTTGCCGGAAAGGGAATGCCCGCGGCGCTTCTCGCTGCCATGCTCCAGGGAATCTTCTGCGCTCAAACCCTGTTGAATCTTCCTCTCCCCAGCATGATCGCCAACGTCAACTGCAGCCTGGCCAAGAGGGGGACCGGGAGCCGCTTCGTGACATTCTTTTTTGGAATCCTCGATTCCGAAGGAGACTGCACCTACACCAACGCCGGCCACAACCCGCCGCTGCTGGTCCGCACCGATGGATCCATGCGCGAGCTGACGGAAGGAGGAATCGTCCTCGGGCTCTTTCCTCAGGCTCAGTATGAGGCCAGCACCATCAGGCTGGAGCCGGGAGAGCATCTGGTTCTATTCACCGACGGTGTACTGGAGGCACGAAACATGGCAGGCGAAGAATTCGGCGAGCAGAGGGTGCGCGATCTGCTTCGGCTGAACTCACGGGCTGACACTTCTACCATCCTGCGCTGCCTCCAGGAAGCGCTCGCTGCGTTTTCTGCCAACACACCCCAGCACGACGACATCACAATGATGGTTTTGGGCTATCGAGAGGCTCCGCGGGAATGATCTGAGCGCGGCCGGCAGCTCATGATTGGACCGATTTGGTTGTGGCCACCGGTCGCGCCGTGTGTTTCGTGGTCCGAAATCAGATCACCGTGGCACTGGGGATGACTGCCCCTTTGGGCACCACAATGATCCCATCCCGGATGTTGTGACTTTCTTCGTCCTTTTCCTGCAAGTTGTGCGCGTTGATAATGGAGACGTTGTCGCCGATGCGCACGTTCTTGTCGATGATGGTGTTGATGATGGTGCAGTTGCTCCCGATGCCGATGCCGGGAATCCCTCGCTCCGCATTTGCTGCCAGTTCTTCAATCGTCTCGTAAATATCGGCGCCCATGACGATCGAGTTCTTGATGGTAGTGCCGCTTCCGACCCGGCTGCGAACCCCCACGATGGAGCGTGTGATGTCGGCGCCGCTGAGGATGCAGCCGTCGGCGACAATCGATTGGTGAAGCGTGCAACTGATCAATTTGGAGCTTGGAAGGTTGCGGGGGTGGGTATAGGTTGGCCGGCGCGCGTCGTAGAAACTGAACCGAGGATGGCTCGCCGTGAGAGCCAGATTGGCGTCAAAGAAGGACCGAATCGTTCCAATGTCTATCCAGTACCCGTCGTAGATATAGGCAAACACCTTGCATTTCGTCACGGCTTCGGGGATCAGATCCTTGCCGAAGTCAAGGGCGCTCGATTGAGTCAGCAGGTCGACCAGAAATTCTTTGTGGAACACATAAATGCCCATGTTCGCCAAATAGTCGCGCTTGCCATCCCCGGTGCTGCGTTGCGGCAGTGGGCAGCACAGGCCGGGGAGACTCTCGAGACCCGCCTTTTCGTGAAATTCGATTATGCGCCCGTCTTCCTGCACCTTCATAATGCCCAGCCCCGAGGTCTCTGCAGCCGTGACGCGAACGCAAGCAACCGTGATCTCGGCGCCTCTCTGCTGATGGCACTGAATGACCTCGCGAAAGTCCATCTGGTACAGCTGATCGCCTGAAAGGATCAAGACGTACCGCACATCGTAGGGCGCAAAATGCTTGATGCTCTGCCGGACCGCATCTGCCGTACCCTGAAACCAGTTCGCGTTGTCCGGCGTCTGTTCCGCAGCCAGAATGTCGACGAAGCCGCCGCTGAACATGTCGAACTTGTAGGTCTGGACAATGTGCTTGTTGAGCGATGCCGAGTTGAATTGGGTGAGTACGAATATTCGATTGATGTCCGAGTTGAGGCAGTTGCTGACTGGAATGTCGATGATCCGATACTTGCCGCCAAGAGGAACGGCCGGCTTGCTGCGGAACTTGGTCAGAGGATAGAGCCGCTGGCCGCGTCCGCCGCCCAGCACCAGTGCCACGACATCCGGCATGATCACCCCTTTCACCATAGGTACGGCGATTATATCAGGTTCCTGGAATTTCGGGGACAGGCGCCATAACCTCGAATCTATTCGGGATTGGAGGAAATTGGTTTCTGTGGAATTTCGAGGTTATGGCGCCTGTCCCCGAAATTCCCGCGCACGGATCCGGCACGCATCGCTCAAGGCCCGGGCGGCCGCTTTGAAAACAGCTTCAAAGGCGGGCAGTCCGGCGTCGCCATACAGGAGTTCGATGTGAAGGTTGAGCCGTGCCTGGGTGGCAAGAGCCCGCCAGAATCTCTCAACCGCGCCGGAATCTGCGCTGGCGGGCGATGAAGCAGCAGCACGCACGCGATAGACCAGGCACGGGCGCCCTGAAACCTCAACCACTGCACGAGCGAGATGCTCGTCGACCGGCGTGTAGGAATGCCCCGCGCGCCGGAGCCCCTTCTTGTCTCCGAGCGCCTTATCCAGCGCCAAGCCCAGGCAGACGGCAACATCCTCCATCAAAAAGCGCGGGTCGGCTTCGTTCGCCTTGCACTGGACCTCGAGGTCGAAGGCGCCATGCCGGGCGAACAGCGTGAGCATGTGATCAAGGAAAGGAAACCCCGTCTCCACGGCACTGTCACCTTTGCCGTCAATGTTCAGTACAACCTTAACCTCCGCCCGCTCCGTGGTGCGTATGATGCAGGCCTTGCGCTCATCCATGCGGCACCCTCATCTTACCGGTCTCTTGACATCCGGTTTGGGAGCGGCTGCGCAAGAGCCTCGGTCAACGCGCTCTCCATGACGTCCTCCGGCGGCGGCGTCTCGCACCACAGGCATTGCTGCTTCCAGGCCTGACCGAGAAACATCTCGCTGCCCGCGATGGTCGTGCAGCCTCGCTGCGCCGCTTCCTTCAGCAGTAGTGTCTCCGCAGGATTGTATACCAGATCGTAGACCCATTGCCCCGTCAGAAATCCTGCGGGCACCGGAGACACGCCGGTCTCGGGATACGTCCCTACGGGGGTCGCGTTAACCAGAAGGTCCCACCGAAGGCTCTCGAGCTGGTCCCAGCCTGCGTGCGTCGCTTCAAACTTGCTCGCAAGAACCCGGGCCTTCGCGGCGTCGCGCGCTACGATGCAAACGTCGGCACCCTGCGAACGAAGAGCATAGACCACGGCGCGCGCAGCCCCGCCTGCTCCCAGCACGACCGCCCGCATTTTGCCCGGGTGCGTACGCCGCCTGAGGGGACGAAGAAATCCTTCGACGTCCGTATTTTCTCCGTGCCAGCGGCTCTCTTTGAGAATCAGGGTGTTGGCCGCTTCGGTCTGTTCGGCTGCAACCGACAAGCTGTGCGCGAGCGCCTGGGCATCTCCCTTGTAAGGAATCGTCACCGCGACGCCCTGCAGCGGGAACTTTGCGTGAAATTGGAGGAAATCGTCGAAGCTGGCCGCCTCGAGAGGAAGAAACACAGCATCCTTGCCGCGCGCAACGAAAGCTGCGTTATGAATGCGGGGGGACAGGGAATGCATCAGAGGCTTCCCCACGACGGCGTAAAGCTGGGTGGCGCGTGAAATCTCGCGCACGCGATATTGGTACGTCATCACGTCGGCGGGCACTTGGCCTTCAGCGGTCTCGTCACCGCCTGGCAGGCTGGCGAACGCCATCCAGGACCCCCATAAGGATCCGAGGATCCGGCTGGACAGTCCTGCGTTCCCCATAGCCAGCGCGCACAGCTTCAAGTTTCGTTCGCGGCCTCGTTCCAGCAGGTGCGCAACGCGCACATTGTCGGCGAGGCAGCAAGCGCGCACGGCGATCTTCAAAATTCCTGCGCCCGAAGCCGCCATGGCGTCAGCCAGCGAGTTCAGATCCGTCGGAGTCTTTTCAAAGTCGTGATGGGACAGGATCACTCTCTCGCGTGGCACGCCTTGCAGGATCACCTGCCAGGGAGCGGAGAACTCCACATCCACGTAGTCCGCACCGCACCGTGCCGCCTGCAGAATCGTCTCCAGTCGCCGCCGCTCCGATCCGTGGTACGCGCCTCCCTGCTCTCGCGATCGCAGGGTGAAGATCACTGGCCGCGGTTTTACGCGGAGCAGAAGTCCGAGGTCCAGGTCTCGGATGAAATCGCCGCGTATTTCCACCAGATCGGCCCATTCGGCGGCGCGCGCGGCTGATTCAACGGCCTTTTGGGTGGTGGGCTCCCGAATGGAGATACAGATTTGAGTGGCCATGTTTTCCGGCTTGAATTCTAACAAACTGACCACAAAGACCACGGAGATTTTACTTCAAGTTTTTTGTGGTCTTTGCGGCCTTAGCGGTTTGATTCTTCCTCACGCTGATGTCGGATGCAGCCGCTGAGCAGCCACGAAGGACAGGCCACGCTCTGTCAGAGCCCAGGCGGTCCGGTTGGTGGCATCCAGCTTGTCGAGAAAGTTCTGCAGCAAGTGATCCCAGTCGCCGGAAGCAATGACCTCCTGTTTGTCGCGGAAGTAGTCGAGAATGTCGGAAGTGTGCGCGCGCGTCTGTTCGACCTCCAGGTCTCCTCCCTCATGTTTGGCCGAAATGTTGGCAACGTGATCGGCGATCTCGACCAGCTCCTGCCGGCGATTGTAAGGTTGTCGCACAATACTCCTGAAGGTTTCGGTGATATGGTGCTCGAAGCGCACAATGTCTTCGAAGCCCAGCGCCTTGCGGAACTGCGCCGTGATCTCCATGGTCTCGTTGTTGATGGAATTGCTCCAGTTGAAGCCGATCAGGGGTGTACGGCCGTCGCTCCTTGAAAACAGGCTCGCGCCGATCAAGGTCCACAGGGCGGCGTAGGCATTATCGTTTCCCATGAAGACGGAGATCTTGAACTCAATGTCGATGCCGAGGCGATGAAGCAGGTATCCGGCCAACACCGTGCCGGGATTGATGTTCAGCACCTGGCGCACGCCGTAGTTGGTGTAGTAGTAAAGGAATTCATCGATCCACTGAAGCACGTGGTCATTCGGCTGGCCGACGCCGCCGAAGTATCCGGTGATGGTTTCGGGACCGCCAAGGTGGACATTCGAACCATCAGTTCCCTTGGTGTCCAACGTCTCGACAAAGCTGGCGCCGATGATCTGCATGGCAGCGGCAAAAGCAGGCAGATCGCCGTCGGCCTCCTGTTCCTTCATTTTGCGTACGCGGATGAATCGCCCCGGCATCAGGAAGCCCTGGGCAATCGCTCGCTCGGCGGCGGCAATCACCCATGAGAAGTACTGCGCCGCGCTGATCTCGAGCGTCACAGCGAAATCGTCCTTGAAGCGCATGGATGCCGCGCGCTCGCCGAGAACTTTGCGCCGGTAATCTCTAATGCTGATGAAGGCACCCCGGTCCCTCTGCGCCCCGAGCCAGCGCAAGGAATCGAGGAACTCGGGTTTGACGTCACGGACGCGCCGGAGCAGTGAGGATAGTTCGCCGGCCTGCGCTGCTTTGCGGTTGATTTCGGCAGGCGTGCCGTAGCGGGCCACTACCCCGAGAACATCCCGAATGACGCGAGTATCCGGATCAAGCAAGACGGCGTTAATCTCGTCCAATCGTTCATGTGGAATTTTGAGCAGCTTCTGGATCGACTCTTCCATGGAAAACCTCCTTGAAGCATCGCCTCCCGAAGAACCAGAAAAATGGCAGTTACGAAAGCACCGTATGCCCTTCGCAGATAGTGGATTCTATCATGAGAAAATTCGGGAGGGAAATGGTGCCAGGCCACCGTGTCCCCATTTTCACAGC
>Ga0315280_10006167_pt1 | contig 16674 bp, 16 predicted proteins | sample YL17G06_40_MG_FD_203697 | JGI IMG/M metagenome (GOLD analysis project Ga0315280, IMG submission 203697) | Sediment microbial communities from Yellowstone Lake, YNP, Wyoming, USA - YL17G06_40 | ecosystem: Environmental > Aquatic > Freshwater > Lake > Sediment | place: USA: Wyoming | collected...
AGTCTCTTCAGCATACTTATCGGAGGCATGAACATAGCGGGTGGTGGTGTCTAAGGATTCATGACCCAGAAGAATTTGAAGAGCTGCCGGATTAGCGCCTTCCTCAGCCAAATAAGTAGCAAAACCATGCCTCAGGGAATGTGCTGAAGTGGGAACGTTGATCTTTAATTTCTCCCGGTATCTCTTAATTCTATCCTGAAGGTAATTGGTGGAAATCCTTTTCTTTGATTTAGCGACATTTCTGCCGGCATAAGGGATAAAAAGGGCAGGACAATCATCCTGGCGAGTCACTAAATATGCATCCAGGTGCTGTTTAGCCCGTGGAGTTAAGTAAACGAAGCGTTGCTTTCTACCCTTGCCAGTAATGAAAATCCGCCCGGTATCGTCGATTTGACTACGATTTAGATTGCACAGCTCAGAGATGCGCATGCCAGTGGCGAACAGCACTTCCAGCATGGTGCGGTTCCTTAAAGCCGTTTTGACATTTGACTCTAACGAACTCGGCGATTCAATCAGTCTAATTAAATCCCCGAGCTCTGCTACCTGGGGATGTTTTTTTCCGGCCTTGGTTAATTTGACCGCTTCAGGCGGCACGGGACAAGGGTAGTCAATGTCAATTAAGTAGCGCAGGTAAGCCCTCAGCGCTGACAGCATACGGTTTATAGAGCGGGAATCAAGCTGTTTTTCACCTTGCCTTCCCAGACTTGCTGTTTTGCGGTCGCGCGAACCTAAATATGCTTTGTAGTAGGTGATAGCGCGCTTATCAACCTTATCAAACTCAATGGTGCTTTCATCCAGGAAATTGCTAAAAACATTTAAATCTCGCTCATAGTTGTAAATTGTCTCGGAAGAGTATCTATTGGCTTGTAAATTTAGTAAGAAGTCATCAACATGTGGCAACATCGACTTTACCTGCTTACAGGTTTTAACTGAGTGTAAGAAATATTATACTCAATCAAATTATGCCTGCAAACGCACTTTTTGTCAACCCCTATTTACCCGGGACTGTTTAATAACCATCTGTCATTTTGAGTCTTTCGCTTTGCGTCACCTTGCCCTCTCCTGAGTCATTGCAAGCCTCCCTCTCTTGTCATTGCGAGTACCTGAAAGGTGCGTGGCAATCCCTGTCCTTAATAGCCCCAACGAGATGGAGGTGTCATTGTGAGCCCTTCGCTTCTTGTCATCTCAATAATCAATTGCCCCCTAACTTCTCTCAGACATCCCAACTTCGGTTAGAGGCGCGAACATTTTCCATATCTGCAAAAGTCCTTGTCCTTGAAGCTGGCAAGCCCGATGAATTACAATCATGATGTGGCCAGCGAGTTGATTAAACAAAACATTGCCAAATTATTAGCTGCACTCCCCGACGGAGTCGAGGTGGTGGCAGCAGCCAAAACAAGAACACCTGAAGAAGTTCTGGAAGCTGTTCAGGCAGGAATAAAAATCATTGGAGAAAATTACGTCAAGGAAGCAAAAGAGGCATATGGACTGGTGGGAAAGAGAGCAAAATGGCATTTTATTGGAACCCTGCGAAAGCATAATGTCAGGAAAACGGTGCTGGAAATATTCGACATGATAGAAAGTGTCGATTCTTTAGAAATAGCCAGGGAAATTGATAGAAGGTGTGCTCAAATTGGCAAAATAATGCCCATATTGATTGAGGTGAACAGTGGCAGAGAGTCCCAAAAATCAGGAGTACTCCCGGAAGATGTGGAGCGATTAGTAAGAGAAATATACGGTCTTAAAAATATCAAGGTGATGGGCCTTATGACTATGGGACCCCGTTTTGGAAACCCTGAAGATTTCAGGCCTTATTTTACAGAGACAAAAAAGATATTTGAAAAAATTAAAGGGCTGAAGTTGCCCAATGTCGAGATGAAATATCTTTCCATGGGCATGACTAATTCTTACGAAGTTGCCCTGGAGGAAGGCGCTAATATAATCAGGATTGGCACCAAGATATTTGGCGAAAGAAGTTAGTTATAATAGTTGACATGTCTACTTTGTCCCCAGAGATGACCAGCTATCTTGTTTAGAAGCTCGTCCATTCCCCATCCTTTGGCAGCAGAGATGAGAGCAATGTCCTCATTCGGCAACACGATTTCTTCCTCGAAGTAAGGAATAGTAGTTAATGCTTTCAGCTCCGCCTCGCTGCTTAGAGCCAAGTCTAGCTTGTTGAACACAGTGATTTTTGGTTTGTTTTCTAGATTCAGCTCGCTGAGTATCTTTTCTACTGTTAGGCACTGATTAGCAGCGTTCTTATGTGTTATGTCAACTATATGTAGAAGTAAATCAGCCTCATCCAGTTCCTCTAAAGTAGCATGGAAGGCGGCAATAATTGAAGGCGGAAGTTTGTGAATAAAGCCAACGGTATCGGTGATGAGAAATTGTTGCCCAGCGGGCAGAGCCAACCGCCGAGTCACAGGATCCAAAGTAGAAAAGAGCCTATCTTCCACATCCACACTGGCTTTGCTTAAGGTATTAAACAAAGTGCTCTTACCGGCGTTAGTATAACCCACGAGAGCGACGATGGGCGTGCCGGTCTCCTTACGGCGCCTCCTGTAAAGTGCTCGATGCTTCCTGACACTTTCTATTTTATGCTGCAGCAGATTGATGCGCTTATGGATAAGGCGGCGATCGGTTTCCAGCTGTGACTCTCCAGGACCTCTGGTGCCGATGCCACCACCAAGTCTCTCTAAATGGCTCCATTGCCCGATAAGCCGGGGCAGAAGATATTGGTGCTGGGCCAGTTCAACCTGGAGTTTTCCCTCATGGGTTCGAGCTTTTCGGGCGAATATGTGTAAAATCAGGGCGCTGCGGTCAATAACTTTAACTCCCAATGCCTCTTCGAGATTTCTTTGCTGCCTCGGCGACAGCTCGTCATCAAAGATTACTGTGTCATACTGGGTTTGCTTTTTGAGGCTAATTAGCTCCTCAATTTTACCCTTGCCTATATAATAGGTAGACGAAGGCGCGTCCAGCTTTTGAGTTAACGTACCTACTACATTGGCGCCTGCGGTTTTCGTCAGATGAGATAGCTCTTCTAAGGAATCTGTAATTGACCAATCATGGTTGGAGACCTTGCTTACTACCCCTACCAGGAGCGCTTGTTCTACCTTGGCTTCAGTGGCAAAAAATTTCTGCTTTATCTCCTCCTCCTGTGCCAGGATGATAAGCGATTCACCCCTTCTTCCAGACGGTCATCGGAAATGGTCAAGGAAAATCTGATGTAACCCTCTCCCTCCTTCCCATAGCCAGTTCCCGGAGTTACCGCTATCCCGACTTCATCCAGCAGCTTCTTGGTAAAATCCATAGATGTATATCCCTGAGGAATCTTAGCCCAGATATAAAAGGTTGCCTTGGGTATCCTGGCCTTTAGCCCTATCTCATTAAGGACTTTTACCAGTTTATCTCGGCGTCGTTGAAAAATAGCATTATGCTCAGCGATGTGTTCCTGAGAGCCATGCAGAGCTTCCACAGCAGCATATTGAATTGCCTGGGGAATGCCTGAATCCAGGTTGGATTTAACTTTAAACAAGGCATCTATCATGCTAGCATTACCCACCACCATGCCTATTCTCCATCCTGTCATGTGATAAGTTTTGGACAGGGAATGAAATTCCACACCTATTTTCTTTGCCCCAGGTATCTGCATGAAGCTCGGTGCCTTGTATCCATCAAAGGCAACTTCGGTATAAGGAGTGTCATGGCAGATTGCCAAGTCGTGCTGCTGTGCAAAATGAACTGCCTTCTCAAAGAAATCAAGTCCAGCTATAGCTCCGGTGGGATTGTTGGGATAGTTAAGCCACATAAGCTTTGCCTTATCGGCTATCTCATCCGGAATAGCTTTAAAATCGGGCAAAAAATCGTTTTCCTCTTTCAAAGGCATAAAGTAAGGTTCGCCACCGGCTAATATGGTGCCCAGAGAAAATGGCGGGTAGCCCGGGTCAGGAACCAAAGCCAGGTCACCAGGCTCGATAAAGCATAAAGTTATATGCCCGATTCCCTCCTTGGAGCCAATGAGCGGCAGGACTTCTTTAGCCGGATTCAAGGTAACCCCGAAGCGTCTCTCATACCATTCGGCAATTGCCTGACGGAGTTCGGGCAAGCCGCCGGTTTCAGGATAACGATGGTTTACAGGGTCATGTGCTGCCTGGCACATACGTTCGATGATATGAGCTGGTGTGGGTAAATCAGGGTCACCGATGCCAAAATTGATTATATCTTTCCCCCTAGCCTGAAGCTCAGCGATTTTCTGATTTATTTCCACGAAAAGATATGGAGGCAACCTATTAAGTCTTTTGGCTAATTTCATCAGCTCCTTTCTTCAAGCCATTCGCCAGTGAAAACTTCTTCCATGGGACCGCTAAGCAATACCTCTCCCACCCTATCCCAGGATACGGTCAAAGTCCCACCTTCGAGTATTATGTCAACCTGTGACTCTACGTAGTCCAACAACTGAGCTGCTACAGCTATGGCGCAAGCACCGCTACCACAGGCCAAAGTTTCCCCAACACCCCGCTCCCACACCCGGGCTTCTATCTTCCCCCTGCTCAAGACCCTGGCTATCTCAAAATTAGTCCTTTGGGGAAACATGGGGTGCTTCTCTACTTTTGGTCCTATCTCAGCTAAAGGAAAATCAGCGATTGGCCGGGATAAAAAGCTCACGGCGTGGGGATTACCCATAGATAGAAGAGACAAGGTCAACTTTTTTCCATCTATCACCAAAGAGTAATCCAATATGGGTATTATGTCAACTTTAATCTTAACAGGAATTTGCTCCGGTTGGAACCGGGGCAAGCCCATATTTACCTCGGCCTTGTTGACCTTATTCCCCGACATATAAGCTTTAACCTTTCTTACGCCGGACAAAGTCTCTATGGTCAGGGAGCGACTGCTTTGCTCTGCTCGCGATGACATTTTGCCAACCAGACCTTTCTCAATAGCATATTTGGCAAAACATCTCAGCCCATTGCCGGAAACTTCAGCCTCAGAGCCGTCGGAATTAAAAAGACGCATCTTTAAATCAGCGATGGCCGAATTCTGCACCAGTATCAACCCGTCAGCTCCTATGCCAAAGTGGCGGTCACACACAGCTCGGGCCAATTCCCCCCAGTCACGCTTTCCTGATCTTGCGGAAGCGTCCACCAGGATAAAGTCATTACCAGTGGCTTGTAACTTGGAGAACTCCATGCCTACTCCGACTTAGCGAATTTGACTCCGGCTTCAGTGAAAGTGCGCTTAAGTAATGAAATCAGCTCACTGTAATCGTCTTCAGGTATTCGAAAGCCTTGCCACTTACCCTCCTCAAGATCGAGCACCTCGACATCCCAGTACTTTCTTCCAGGCCACACTTCTGCTACTTTCTTCGTTATTTTGCTTCCGCTAATGTTTATAACCACCTTATGCTTCCTTGGTGCAATCTCAACTGCCTTAGGATTCCAAGACTCCACCTCTTTCAAAAATCTCTCAGCAGACTCTTTAGCTGAGTCGTCCTTTATGTAACTCAGCAGCTTTGAGATGCTATATTCCTCTTCCATCTTAGGCATAGGAGGAATCTTAATTGGGAGAAAGACTAGCGTATCCTCTTTTGTACCTTTACTGATGATGTATTTATACAGAAAGAGTGAGATTCTCACATCCTCATTTATCCACTTGCATCTATTAAGCAATGTTTGCGAAAAACTTGGTGCAATAAGGAAAAGCCGCGGTAGTTGCTTTACATCAATATTGAACCGTTTGTAGACCCTGCCGAAACCATCTAGATTAGCTGAAACATAGTCAAAGTAATCCAAGGCTTGCATCAGCATTGCATCATCGTCATTCGTTTTCAGTTCGGCAACAACTAAGGCATTACCACTATCCACCAGCAGAACATCCAACGGCCCTCGCACAGTGCGCCTCTGTCGATCAACAAACTTCAGGCCATCTTCGATCAAATGTGGAGCCTGTCGCACCATATCCTCAAGCTTCCTTTCATCAATATCTGTGCTCTCATATTCAAACATCATTACTGACTCCTTTGATCTGCTACGAATCTCTGTATCAAGCTTTGGATAGAGCTCCCTGCCATTTCACTCACATCAAACCAGTGAATTCTGCTATCGCTGAGGCGAAACCAAGCATACTGGTGGCGAGCCAGTCTATGAGTTTCATATTTTATTTTATCAATAGCCTCGGGCAAAGTCATCTCGCCTCGAAGAAACTGGCCTATTTGCTTGTAACCTATTCCCGACATAGAAGACAAGGAAGGGCTATAGCCTTTTTTCAATAGCTGTTCTACTTCTTCAACCAATCCCCTTTGTATCATTTTATCAACCCGCCAATCAATCTTTCTATATAGCTCGCTTCTTTCTTGAGTTAAGCCGATGATTAAGACAGAGAACGTCGGCGCCTCCTTACGCTGTAATTGAGAAGGAGGTTGCCCTGTCGCATGATAGATTTCCAGATCCCTTATTATGCGCCGGATATTACTGGGATTGATTTTTGCTGCCGCTGTATGGTCAATATCCTGCAATTCCCGATAAAGGCTTTGGCTATCTTCTTGCTCTGCTCTAGCTTCCAACTGGCGTCTTAACTTTTGGTCAGGTGGCACCTGAGGTATTTTCCATCCCTCCACCAACGACCACACATAAAGGCCGCTGCCACCGACCAGTAAGGGCAATTTGCCTTTCTGCTGAATGGCTTTCAGCGCCTCAATAGCTAGTTGGTGATACATAGCCAGGCTAAAATCTTCGTCGGGCTCGATTACATCGATGATATGGTGCGGGACCGATGCCCTTTCGGCCAAAGTTGGCTTATTAGTGCCGATATCCATATACCGATAGACCTGGCGGCTATCAGCGCTTATTATCTCTACGGGAAAGTACTGAGCCAGGTGCAAAGCAAGCTCACTTTTCCCTACAGCGGTGGGACCAACGATGGCAATCACTGGCTACTTTTTTCTTCCTTTGATTTCAGCGGTTTTCTCGACAATTGCCACGAACTCTTCAACTTTGAGGCTGGCTCCGCCAACCAGGGCACCATCGATTTCTGGATAGGAAATAAACTCAGCAATATTAGCACCAGTAACACTGCCGCCATAAAGGATGCGAAAATCTTGAGCTATACTCCTATTCCACAGCTTAGCCACAACATCACGAATAAACTGGATAGTGGTTGCGGCCTGCTTGCCGCTTGCCGCCTTGCCTGTGCCAATAGCCCAAACCGGCTCGTAGGCAATCACTAAATCACGGACGGGCTCTATACCATTCAAAGCTGCCGTCACCTGTCTATCGACCACCTCCTCTGTCTTGCCAGCTTCATTCTCTTCAAGCCTCTCCCCAACACATAAGATAGGCTTAAGCTTGCTTGCCAAAGCCGCCTTTACTTTCTTGCTAACTATTTCGTCAGTTTCACCGAAATACCATCTCCGCTCAGAGTGTCCCAGTATGACAAATTCGCACAACTCTCTGAGCATCAGCGGGGATATTTCACCGGTGTAAGCCCCTTTAGCCTCAAAATACATATTCTGGGCACCGAGCTTAATAGATGAACCCTGAAGCATCATACTTACGGCAACCAGAGATACGAATGGCGGACAAAGTACCTTTTCCACTCTTTCTATCCCGTCCAGTTTCTCAAGCATCTCGAGAACAAGCTTTTCAGCTTCAGTCGCCGTGGTATTCATTTTCCAGTTGCCAGCAACAAAAGGGATGCGCATTTCACAATCTCCTGTTATTTCTTATCTAACAAAACTTTCACACCAGGTAAGGTAACGCCCTCCAAAAACCTCAGGCTGGCACCACCCCCTGTGGAAACATGAGTCATCTTATCAGTTAATCCCATTTCCTGAACTACTTCAGCAGAGGAGCCACCACCAATAACAGTAGTGGCATCGAGGGTGGATAGAAAACTGGCTATGGACCTGGTTCCCTGCGCAAATTGAGGCATTTCATAAATCCCCATAGGGCCATTCCACATGATGGTACGACATTTTCTTAGCTCATTATGAAAAAGCGCAATAGATTTAGGACCAATATCTACGATATGGCTACCCGCCGGTATATTAGTTGTTGGCACTACTCTGGTTGAGGCTCCGGCTTTGATTTCTCCCGCTACAACTGCATCAATGGGGAGCAGAAATTGCACCTTCCACTCCTTGGCTTCCTGTAACAATTTCTTGGCCAGGTCCAATTTATCGTCCTCTACTAAAGAATGACCTACCTCATATCCTTGTGCCTTTAGGAAAGTAGCGGCCATACCACCACCAACCAGCAACACGTCAACCTTTTTCAACATATTCTGCAACAACTCTATCTTATCGCTTACCTTAGCACCGCCTATAAGGCAGGCCGAGGGCCGCTCGGGATTATGCAAGAGCTTTTCCATGACTTTTAATTCTTTGTTCATTAAAAAGCCAGCCACCGCTGGCAAGTATTTAGCTACACCCACAGTAGAGGCGTGAGCTCGGTGAGCAGTGCCGAAGGCATCATTAACATAAATATCAGCTAGATTGGCTAGCTTCTGGGCAAAGCCGGCATTATCTTCTTCCTCTTCGGGATGAAAACGCAGATTTTCCAAAACTAAAATATTGCCCTCTTTGAGTGCCCCTACCTTGCTTTCCACTTCCTGACCTATACAATCGGATGCCGTGCTGACAGGCAAGCCCATGAGCTGCGACAACCTCTGCGCTATTGGTGCCATCCGCAAATTTTCCACTACTTTACCTTCAGGACGCCCTAAGTGAGAGCAAAGGATTACCTTGGCTTTATGGTCAACGAGATATTTGATAGTAGGTAGCGAAGCTCGGATGCGGCTATCGTCGCTAATGGCGCCAGTGTTTATATTGAGTGGGACATTAAAGTCGACTCTGAGTAGAACCTTCTTGCCTTTAACCTCTATGTCTTCAACAGTCTTTTTCGGCATTTTCCCTCCTAGAAGTCGCGCTTCAATAGAAAGCAGGCAGTCTCCTTAAGCGGAGCTTGCCTGGATGTGTCAAGCCGAGTAGCCTCGAGGTGTGCCAAAGCTTTGTAATAATATTGCTCAGCCAAATTCTCAGCATAATCCCTGGCGCCTAAGTGGTCCAGAATTTTCGTAACCTCCGTGATATCTTCGTCCCCGATAGATTTTTGGGAATAAAGCTTCTCAAGTCTCTTTCTTACCTCACCATCACTACTTTGCAATCCATAAACTACGGGCAAGGTTTTCTTCCTCTGAGAGATATCGCTGGCAGATTTACCAGTTCTTTCCTCTACTCCCCAAATTCCCAGTATATCATCACAGATTTGATAGGCTATACCTAATTCTTTGCCGAACAGGTGAAAAAAGTCCACCAACTTACTATCCTCGCTGCCCAGGTATGCTCCCAAAGAAGTCGATACGGCAAGCAGGGCTGCTGTTTTCTTGGCTGCCATGTCAAGGTAATTCTCAATGGTGATGTCGAGACAGTTCTCATATTCAACGTCTAAGTATTGTCCCTCACAAAGCTCCAAACAAGCCAGGCTCAACATTTTAACGGAGTTAGCGATCTTTTCATCAGCTATTCCCTTCTCTTTTAGTTTAAGTAACGTTAAATAAGCTAGAGTGAACATGGCATCGCCGGCGTTTATCGCTTGAGATTGACCCCATAATTTCCATACTGTTGGCCGGTGATGACGCTCATAGCTGGCATCTTCGATATCGTCATGGATTAAAGAAAAATTGTGGATGAGCTCGACGGCTGCTGCGGCGGGCATTACCTGCGACGTGTCACCTCCCACTGCTTGGCAACCAAGAAGGCAAAGGGTAGAGCGAATAAATTTTCCCGATTCTCTGCTACAGGAATGTCCATGCTCATCCTGCCAGCCCATATGATATCGTAGCATACTACAGAGAGCTGGAGGACAGCTATCGATAACCTTCTCTAACTCAACTCGCACTGTGTTGCGATAAGATGTGAAGGACTTCGGCAAGCTATATTTTACACCCATAGGAATAAGTCCATATTAACGGCTAGGAAAACAGATTGTCAATAAGTGAGATTTGTGCCCTGCTGCCAAAGTCTTTGTAGAAAGGGCCAAAGGTAGCCATAGCGAGCAGGCAACTGCCAACAGAAAGCTTGCTGAAACTCTATCCGCGCGCTATAATTAGCAATTTAGTATTAAGAGTGCTAATTAGGGGGTAAGTAAATGAATTGCACTATATGCGGAAATCCATTGATTTATGACAGGTCTGTTTTCCATTGTTCCTGTGGTGTCTTTATACATGCCTACTGTTGGGATGAGCATGTATTGCAAGCTCATCGACCATCCTTTGAGATAGGTAGCGTCAATTTGGATGGCGAATTTAAAGCAAGAGAGAGCAGAGTAGAGGGACAGGTCTCCACGGCGCAAGTCTCCGGGGAACAAAGCTCAGAAGAACAAAAAAAACCTCTTTTAGAATAAAGGAGTATATAAATGCCTATTTATCAATATCGATGCCTGAATTGTAACCTGCGATTTGAGCTTAAGCAGAGTTTTCATGATAAGCCCATAGCTGATTGTCCTAGCTGCCACGGAATTGCCCGTCGCCTTTTCGCTCCAGTCCCCATCATATTTAACGGACCAGGCTTTTATGTAACTGACTCCCGGGGGGAAAGGGGGAAAGGGGCTAATCCTGAAGGATTCAGAAAGAAAGATAACGGAGGTAGCGAGTAATGAAATGTCCTGTCTGTGGCAAAGAAGCCAGAGCCCATATTTATTACTGCGCCAAATGTGCTGTTTATGTGCACGAGAAGTGCTGGCAGGAGCACGTAGCACAGGCTCACAAAGACTAGCTCACCCTTGTATTCTTATCATTCAAACCCTATCATGCTATACTTAATTTGATTGTCCCTGTAGCTCAGCTGGACAGAGCGGCTGCCTTCTAAGCAGCGGGTCGTGGGTTCGAATCCCTCCAGGGACGCCACAAAGCTAGCCAGAGCAACTGCTTTTACAAATAAAACCACGGTGCACGCAATGTTGCACTAAGTTGTAGAAAAGCCCCCGGAGTCCCTGTAAGCTGTAAGGACAAGGAGGCCAGTTGTGACCAGACTCTCCGATGCCCTGACAGCCTACAGGATCTGCGCCAGAGCCGAAGGCAAGAGTCCCCGGACAATCGGCTGGGTGACCCCTCGAGCGTGGGATATTTCGCCAGGTTCCTGGGCGGTGATCCTGATGTCCCATCCATAACAGCTGATGACCTGAGGCGATTCATCATCACACTGCAGGGCACCTGCAAGTTCCGGGATCACCCCTTCAACAAGCCACAGGAGACAAAAATCTCGGCCCTATCCATCCAGACTTACTGCCCGGGCCATCAAGGCATTTTTTAGTTGCCTTCTTCGTGAGGGACTCATCGAAGCTAATCCCGTGGCTAAGGGCAAGAGGATACTGTCACAAGGCTGCTTCAGCCCAGAGACTGCAGAGTGCTAGTAATGGTGAGGTATGATGACAGAGTGGCGCTGAGGATCATAATCGAGGGGTCTGGGAGAAATAAGCCCCCTGTTTTATCAAGGCTTCACTGCACGTGTCCAGTAGTTCGCTGACACGGTCAATTTCTATACTCTGATAGATAGCGTCCCGTCAAGTGGTGTAAATTACCACTGCTGATCTCTACCATCGGCACTTGAGCCTTGTCATTTGTCATTGTTTAAAGTTTAGATTTAGCATTTCCCCTTCAGGAATTGCGGAGCCTGTTCCAAAGCGTAAGTGAGGAATCTCGCTCTTCGCAATGACAAAAAAGATATGTCACTAAGGAAGCCGGTCTGGATTCCTTCGATGGAAATAGTATAGCAAGTAGGACATAGCATTAAAAAGGCAGTAACCCAAGGAAAGGAGTAAAGCCGGGCGTGTAATATTGACAATCACATGCTAAGCTGCCTATGATTCTTTTGCTAAATAACGTACGAAGAAAAGGAGGAAACAAGTGAAGAAAAAAGAAGCTCTAGTGGTTGACTGGGCAAAGCTTACCCAGGAGATGGAGTGTTTGCTTCGTCTCAAAACAACCCCCGTTGCCTACAAAAGACTGGAGAAAGTAAAAGAGCTGGAGAAAATACCGGACGTGATGCGACTCAATCGAAAAGCTTCTTTTTGCCAGGCACCAGCGTTGGCTCGAATGGGGGGCATGACTGTAGGATTGACAAGAGACAACCTCGGTGAGCGCTGTGCTCGAATCTCTGGTCTGGCAGCTACTACTAAAAAGGAGGTCTCCTGGGAGGCAACTGCCTTCGCCAATACCTGGTTTGCCAACGTGGAAGAAGCCAGTAAACAGATGGCGGTATATCCCTTGGTTCCACTTGGAGAGGCCATCGTGCTCGCCCCACTAGGTTCGGTGAAGTTTGCCCCCGATGTTATCTTAATCTACGGTAATCCCGCCCAGATGATGTTGCTGATGAACGGGCTGCAGTTTAACGACTACGAGCGCTTTCAGTTTTTCTTCATTGGCGAGGGGTCCTGTGCCGATGGGTTAGCTCAGTGCTATACTACTGGTAAGCCTGCCCTGGCTATTCCATGTATGGGAGAGAGAGCATTCGGCACCGTTACCGAAGATGAAATGGTTTTGGCGCTACCACCGGGAATGATGGCGAAGGCAGTCGAAGGATTGCAAGCCCTTCGAAAAAGAGGAATTGGATATCCCATCATGTATCTTGGACCTCTGTGCGACCCCTCTGTAGTGCTCACACAAATCTACCCCGATTGGTACAGTCATTGACCTCGATTAAAGAAACAAATTAACAAAGAGACAACGGAAGGGATGTTCTACATCGGGTGTGTGCCATTGAGGTGTGACCATATGTCTGTTTTGCAGCCTGCTGGGAGACCGCGACTTGTCATATAAGAATTATATAGACATCAAATTAGCGCTTAAGGGGGGTACAATACATGCGATTAAAAGATAAAGTAGCTATCGTTACTGGCGGTGGGAGAGGTATCGGCAAGGCTATCTCGATGGCCTTTGCTTCTGAGGGGGCAATAGTAGTAATAGCCGCTCGGACCCCCTCTAGGTTAGATGAGACCATTGAAAAGATCAAATCAGGGGGAGGTATGGTAAAAGCCATACAAACCGACGTTTCTGATGAACAGCAAGTGCAGCGGCTGATAGCCGAAACTCTCAATGACTACGGCAAGGTCGATATACTGGTTAATAATAGCGGCATTGGTGGACCTACTGTCAATGTCGTTGACCTGAGACTACAGGATTGGAACGAGGTGCTGGCCATTAATCTAACCGGGAGCATGCTGTGTGCCAGGGAGGTGCTTAAACACATGATTCCACACAAAAAGGGCAATATCATAAACATAGGTAGCGATGGTGGAAGGTTTGGGTATCCTATGAGAAGTCCTTACTGTGTTTCTAAGTGGGGGATCATTGGATTGACCGAAACACTGGCTATCGAGGTGGGACAATACAACATTCGTGTCAACTGTATTAGCCCTGCTGCGGTTAGGGGAGAACGTCTTACTAATGTGGTAATGGGCAGGTCCAAGGCTACGGGTATTCCTTTTGAGGAGTTGATGAGCAAGATCACTGTAAACTATTCTCTCCAGAGACCGACTGAAGAAGCTGAGGTAGCTGCTGCTGCAGTGTTCTTGGCTTCAGACGAGTCCAGTGGGATAACCGGGCACACGCTTGTTGTCAATTGTGGTCACCATATAGTGCAGTAAATGACGCGCAGTCATATTATGAAACCAGAAAGGAGGTTGATATGAGTTCAATACAACAGGACTTATCCATATTTAACAAATTTAAATTTGAAAGGAAACCCGTAGGTGTTAAGTTCTTACCTACTAAACCGGATGGAATCAAAAAGTTACATAAGATTCTAGATTTTTGTGAGATGCTTGTAGAAGCGCAAAATGGCAGCACTTTTTATGTAGCAAAAGAGAACTTCACGTGCATAGGGCCACTGATATTGGGTATGGTGGATAGTGACCCAATTTTCGAGAGCGGACGAGTAGGACCTAAGTTAGAAGTCTTTAAGGAAGCACGTGCCAACAGAAGAATCTATCAGTTTATTCCGAGACTGGCTAAGGATACCGTTAATTATGTCGCTTTCTCTCCTTTGGACAAACTGTCATTCGAGCCAGACGTATTAATTGTCACCGCCGACCCAAGTCAAGCAGAAATCATACTGCGGGCAAACAGCTATGCGACGGGCAAAATGTGGTCCGCTAAGGGGACACCGGTTGCGGCGTGTGCCTGGCTATATATTTACCCATACGTAAGTGGCGAATTGAATTTCATGATGCCTGCTTTTAGTTTCGGCATGAGGTCAAGAAGGCTATTTTCGGAAGGTCTGCTGCTTATATCCATCCCCTGGGATTTGCTTCCCAGTATAGTGGAAAATTTGCAGGACATGAATTGGGTTCCGCACTCATACACTATAGGTAGAGAGAAACATAAGAAAAAAGTCAAGGGAATCGTGGAAGCCTTGAGGCAGGAAATTGCTATCTAACTACCAGACTTTAGTTTCGGATATGGCAAAGCGGTTTGGAATAATACTGACCCCGCTTGGGCCGCGCTGTGATCTAGTTCAGATAGGTTAGTGACACTCTATATGTTTGTAACATTGGGTAGTAGCCTTACGTGTCATTGCGAGCCCCGACTCGTCGGGGCGTGGCAATCTCATTTTGAAGCTTGAGCCCCTATAGTTGGACTGAGGAACCTCGCTTAGAGATTGCTTCGTCACCCCGATTCATCGGGGCTCCTCGCAACGACAGAAAAGTGTCACTAAAGCACTGGATTAGCAGGTGGTATAATTAGGATGTGTGCTATGCTCAATGAGTAGGCTAACAGGCCTGCTTAGAGAGGTAACATTTTAGCTCATGCTGGCGGCAGTACTTTGGATAATGGGTTTTTCAGCATGGGTGACGGCGTACTACACAGCAAAGGAGGGCTAAAAAAGGATTGGGAAATGGGGTAGTCATGGATTGGAGCATCTATTAACTGAAGAAATCTAATATCGAAGCACAGAACTTGACAAGAAGTGTGCGTTCAAAGGAGGGATAAGTGTTAAATCAGACCAGTCAGTGGTACAAATTACAATACCCGGAGTGTTTTGTTAATGAAGAGCAACGGATGCTGCAGAAGATGTTTGCTGATTTTACCGACAAGGAGATTATGCCGGTTCGCGACAAGATTGATGATGATGTAACACATGAAAAAATAATTACTCCCATCCTGAAAAAATTACAGGTAGACCTTGGTTGCCAGAAAAGCATGATACCGGAGGAGTATGGTGGCTTTGCGGAGAAGGGTACCGTAGTTGGCGCTGCCCTAAAGCAGGAGCAGCTAGGGCGCGGCGACTATGGCATAAGTATACACAGTGCCTGCACCGACTGGGGGTGGCAACCGGCTTTTACAGCCTATATCGGATCCTTTTCTCCAAAGGCAAAGGTATGGGCGAAAGCGGTGCTTGATAAATTTTCCCCCAAGTTCGTGGGCAAAGAATTAGCCGTTGCCTGCATGAACTTTAGCGAAGTCGAGTCTGCCGTTGATATTGAGAACTCGCTGAATGAGGGCAGAACGATAGGAGTGAGGGCTAAACTTGAAGGTAACGAGTGGGTAATAAACGGAAACAAGTTTTGGGCATCTAATAGTGGTATAGCTGACCTCAATTGCGTGGTTTGTAATATAGACCCGAGGCTGGGGATAGATGCCCTTACTTTGATTTATGTTCCCGAACCCTGGCCTGGCGTTTCCCATGGCAAATTTGAGGTCAAATGTGGCATGCAATCTGACCGAAACACCTCCACCTATTTTGATAATGTCAGGGTGCCCAAGGAGTGGGGACTTCAGGGGTCTGAAGCCTGGGCTATCTTTCAAGAAATCTTGGCTGCTCCTATGGCTATGAACTCGGGACATGCCACAGGTATTCTACAAGGGGCCTTCGATGTCCTTCTTGACTACACGGGACAGAGGGTGGTAGGCGGTAAACCAATCAACCAGCATCTTTCATCGGCTGCCATATTGGGCGAGATGGCATCGGTAATAACTGTGGCCAGGGCTGCCTTTTTGGAACTGGCCCATGAGTTTGACCATCGGGAGATTTATGGTCCCTGGGATTCGGTAAGTATGACAGCTAAAGGACACGCGGTGCATGTATTTATTACCAGGAAAGCATCAGAACTAATCCTGAGAGGGATGGAGCTCATGGGTTCCTTCGGTTATGTCCGTGAAAACAACTACGAGAAGTATTATCGTGATTCTGCGGAAGCGAAAATAGTTTTAGGTGGCGTGCAGTATGGTTTATTTACCGTATGCAGGCAATTTTATGACCTGGATTACTCTTCATTTGGCCCGGGAAAGCTTCACAAGCCAGTTTAAGTCCACTCCCGCCTCTTTAAGTCAGGCCCATGATGCAGGTCACCACCAGCCTGGTTCCCGAATAACTTCCCATACCTGATAGAATAATTTATAATATTCGACAGGCAAGTCATAGAGCTACGCTAACTTGAAATCAAGATGCCCCCCATTATATAGACAAGCCAGAATAGATTAAGGAGTTGCGAGATGAAAGTCATAGGCATAGTCGGCAGTCCCAGGAAAAATGGCAACACAGAATTGTTAACCAAGCATACGCTTGAAGCAATTTCTGAAGAAGGGTTGGATACTGAGCTTATTCGGTTAGCTGGCTTGGAAATAAAACCGTGCACTGCCTGTATGGCATGCAAAAAACAAGAGATTTGCTCTATC
>Ga0315280_10006168_pt1 | contig 16673 bp, 17 predicted proteins | sample YL17G06_40_MG_FD_203697 | JGI IMG/M metagenome (GOLD analysis project Ga0315280, IMG submission 203697) | Sediment microbial communities from Yellowstone Lake, YNP, Wyoming, USA - YL17G06_40 | ecosystem: Environmental > Aquatic > Freshwater > Lake > Sediment | place: USA: Wyoming | collected...
GCGTTTCGGCGGTTACGAAGGCCAACGTCATCAAGACCACAGACGGCAAGTTCCTGGAGACTGCCAAAAAGGTGGCCAAGGACTACCCGGACATCCAGTTCGACGACTGGTTCGTGGACATCATGGCTGCCAAGCTGGTGGACGAGAAGCGCAGGAAGGACTTCAAGGTCATCGTTCTTCCCAACCTCTACGGGGATATCCTCACCGACGAGGCTGCCGAGTTTCAGGGAGGCGTGGGCACGGCCGGAAGCGCCAACATCGGCAAGAGGTACGCCATGTTCGAGGCCATCCATGGCTCTGCTCCCAGAATGGTGCAGGAGGGGCGGGCGGCGTATGCCGATCCTTCCAGCATCATGCGTGCCGCGGTGATGTTGCTCCGCCACATCGGCTTAGTTGACCAGGCGAAAGAGTTCGAGATGGCCCTGGACATCTGCGGCCAGTTTGAGAAGAAGGTCGCCCTGACCGGCCGCGCCGATGGCGCCAGCGGTGCCGAGTTTGCCGACTATGTGATGGAGACCCTGAAGGACAGGAACCTGGAGAGCCGCTGGAAGGGCTTCCAAAGATAGAAAGCAATAGATGGCAGCAAAGAGAGGTAAAGCTTTAGCCGAATAAAACCAATGGAATATTGTGGAAAACCTCGCAAAAGCATTCCTAAAGCTTCGCAAAGAGGACTTCTCTCTGCTTGGCGCCATAGAGTCCGGGATGAGGGACCACGAATGGGTCCCCCTAGCGGAGATCTCGCAGCTCTCCGGCCTGTCGGCCCGCAAGGCCGAGTACAGATTGCGCCTTCTTTTCGAGCAGAAGCTGGTCAGTCGGGAGACCCTGCACTACGAAGGCTACCAGATAGATTTCGACGCCTACGATCTCCTGGCGCTGTCGGATTTTGTGAAGCGCGACCGCGTTTCGAGCTTCGGCGAGCGGATCGGTGTGGGCAAGGAGTCCGTAGTCTACGCCGCAGAAGGCGAGATTCCTCTGGCCATCAAGTTTCACCGCCAGGGAAGGACCTGCTTCAAGCACGTGCGCCGCCTGCGTAGTCACCTCACCGATCTGCCTCGCGTCCCATGGCTTTACGCTGCGGCCTTAGCCGCCCGGCACGAGTTCGGGGTCATGCAGAGGCTTTATCCAACAGTCTCCGCGCCGAGGCCCGTGGCCATAAGCCGTCACGCCCTGGCCATGGAGTTCGTGGCCGGCCATCAGCTCAACAAAATCACCCTCTCCAATCCCCAGGATTCCCTGGAGATAATCCTGGAGGAGGTGGGGAAGGCCTGGCACCTGGGCATCGTTCACGCCGACCTCTCCGAGTTCAACATAATAATAACCGAAGCAGGCCCCAGGATCATCGACTGGCCGCAGGCCATAGAATGCACCCATCCCCACGCCCAGGAGCTTCTGGAAAGAGACCTCTCCAACGTTCTTCGCTTCTTCGACCGCAAATACAGGCTGAAGATGCCGCAGGAGACGGCCCTGGAGCAGGCAAAGGGGGCGGCCACGAGTTGACCATCTTCGGGGTGGATATCGCCAGCGGCTCGCCCAGCAGCCGCCAGTCGCCGAGCTACTCGCTGGTGATCCTGGAAGGAGATGCATCATCAAATCATCACATGATCAGCAGGCACAAGCTGATCCGGCTCATCCGGGAGCGGCAGCCGGAGATCGTGGCCATGGACAACGTGCACGAGCTGGCCTCTGACCGAAGGGAACTCATCAACCTCCTGAGCCGGCTGCCGTCCTCAACAAAGCTGGTGCAGGTGACAGGCGGGGATAAAACCGATGCTCTGGTCAAGGTGGCCCGCTGGCACGGCATCACCTTTGACCGGACGAATCCTCTTCAAGAGGCGCAGGCCTGCGCAAGGCTCGCGGCCAAAGGCGTGGGAGCGGTCCTGTCGGCCTTCGAGGACCGCACCTGGATAAAGGTGAGCCGGAGGCGCTCGCCTGGCCGCGGGGGCTGGAGCCAGAACCGCTACTCCCGCAAGATTCACGGTGCTGTGAAGGGCCTGGCCCGCGAGGTGGAGAGACAGCTGCGCGAAGCGGGCCTGGAATACACCTCCCGGGCTGTGGAGGGCCTGGGCGGCTATACCCGGGCGGAGTTCGTGGTGGAGGCGCCGCGGGATAAGGTGCATGTCGATCCTGGCTACTACTGCGATGCCCAGCTCAAGGTGCAGAGCATTGAGAGAGCGGAGCTGCAGTTTAAACCCCTCATGCAGAGGCGAGGATACATCATCGTGGGCCTGGACCCCGGAACGACCACGGGCATTGCCGCTTTAAGCCTCAGCGGCGAACTGATTGATCTGGTAAGCGCCCGAGCCATGTCCTCCTCAGACGTCATCGAATGGATCGCCGCCCGGGGAAGGCCGCTGGTGGTGGCTACAGACGTCTTTCCCACACCCGGCGCTGTGGAGAAGGTGAAGCGGGCCTTCAATAGCGTACTCCACTCGCCGGGCGCGGATGTTCCTGCAGAAGAGAAGATCGCCCTGGCCAAGGAGTTCGGCTACAAGAATGACCATGAGCGCGATGCATTGGCTGCCGCTGTCAGCGCCTTCAAGAGACACAAGAACAAGTTCCTGCAGGTGGAGAAGAAGGTCCCTGCCGAGATCGATCCCGACGAAGTGAAGGCACTGGTGGTCAAAGGCTACTCCATCGAGAATGCCATAGCCGAATTCCTGGAACCGTCTAGGCCCGAGGTCAGGCCGGCTGCGCCACTTGAGCCGACCGACACCGCTCCCGAAGCTGCCGCCCTGCGAAGCCACAACCAGCTGCTCACAGAGCAGGTCAGGACGCTGCGCGCTTACGTCGACGATCTCAGAGCAGACCTGGCGGAAAAGGAGGCGGCTTTGCGGGGGGCGAGCACCAAGCTGGACCGGCTGAGGGATAAAACGACCCGCGAGATCAAGCGCGACCAGGAGATCAAGATTCGAGATAAGGAGATAGAGCGGCTGCGGGCTCTGCTGCGCTCGGAGAGAAAATACATAAAAAAGCTGAAAAAGTCTCGTGAGCGGCAGAAGAAAGCAGAGCAAATAGAGGAGATGAAAGGCTTGCGGCGGCTGAAGCCGCTGGAGGCATTCTCCAAAGAGGCCGTGGCCCTGGCTCAAGATCGCTGGGGTCTGGAAAAAGGAGATCTGGTCCTCCTGCAGGACGCCAGCGGCGGTGGAAGGAATGCAGCCGATCTTCTCATAGCGCAGGGCATCGAGGCGGTGATAACGGACAGCGATATGGCTCCGGCGACAAAAGAATACTTCCAGGAGAGCAGCATACCCGTCTTCTCCAGCCAAGAATTGCCCGTTCAGAGGATCGATGGTTTGCTCTTTGTCCGGCCGGATGATGTTAAAGCGGCCCAGGCCAGGTGGACAGAGCAGATGAGGGCCCGCCGGGCGGAGCGCCAGGCAGAGCGGCTGGAGAGCATCATCCAAGAGTACCGGGTGGAGAGAAGGAGAGAGGAGAAGAGGAAGCAGAGACAATAGTTAGCGGTTCAGCCGCAAGAGTGTCTCCGGCCTTTCCATCAGCGCCGTCCCCACCAGCAGCGCATCCGCGCCCGCTCTGGCCATGCGCAGGGCAACCTCGCGGCTGTGCACGCCGCTTTCAGCAACCAGGAAGACGCCTTGCTCTCGCGCCAGCGGCGCCAGCCGCTCAAAGGTGCCAAGATCAACCTGCAAGGTCATGAGGTTGCGGTTATTGATGCCTATGATCTTCGCGCCGCTCTGCAAAGCCAGATCCATCTCCTGGGGCGTGTGCACTTCCACCAGAGGCTCCATGCCCAGGGACCTGGCCTTCTGCACCATGATCTTCAGATCTATTCCCATTGCCGCGATGAGCAAGACCAGATCGGCTTTCGCCTCCGCGAGCTGGCTTTCGTTGAAGATGAAATCCTTGCGCAGGACAGGAAGCTGGCTGGCCTCTCTGGCCATCCTCAGGCTGTCTATCGAGCCCAGGAAGTGAGTCGGCTCCGTCAGGACGGAGATGGCACAGGCACCGCATGACTCGTAGGTGCGGGCGTATTCCGCCACCTCCTCAGGGCGAAGCGGCCTTCCCAGGATGCGAGGTTTGATCTCCGCGATGACTGGCAAAATGCCCTGCGCGCGAAGGGACTTTGCCGAGCCTATCAGGTCCCGGCTCTCGCCTGTCTGCAGGGCGGCGGGCCCCGGGCCTCGCTCTTTGGAGGCCTTGAGGAGGCCCTCGATCAGGGGATGCATCCCATCACGTCCTCGACCCAGTTGCAGATGATCTTCTTTCCGGAGGGCGTGAGAACCGACTCGGGATGGAACTGGACCCCGGAGTGAGGATTACTCTTATGCCTGACACCCATGACCACTCCATCTGAGGTGGAGGCGGATATCACCAGGTCCGGGGCCAGCCGCTCCACGGCCAGGGAGTGATATCGTCCACCCTGCAGAGGATTCTCCAGGCCGCGGAAGATGCCCTTGCCATCGTGTTTTATCTGCGAAGTCTTGCCGTGTAGCGGCCTGGTGTGCGAGATGCTGCCACCGTAGGCCAGGTTCATGGCCTGATGGCCCAGACAAACACCCAGGATGGGAGTGCGCCGGAAATGCCTGATGATCTCCAGGCAGCTTCCGATGTCCCTCGGCGTGGCGGGATGGCCGGGTCCGGGCGAGATCACTATCCCTAGAGGCTCCATGGCCTGAACCTCAGCCAGGCAGACCTGGTTGGAGCGAACCGTGGTGTTCTCATAAAACACAGAGACATAATCCACCAGATTCCAGACGAAGGAGTCCTGGTTGTCCACGAAGAGGATGGGCCTCATCAGGCCACCCCCAGAGCACGCTTCATGGCCGCCATCTTGCGTTCCGTCTCCTGATATTCCCGCATGGGATCGGAGTCGGCCACAATGCCTGCTCCTGCCTGAACGGTGGCTACGCCGTCCTGCAGGAGGATGCTGCGAATGGCGATGGCGAAGTCTGCGCTCCCGTCCACGGAGAAGTAGCCGATGCCGCCTCCGTAAAGGCCGCGCGGTTCATCCTCCAGGTCGTCGATGATCTCCATGGCCCGAAGCTTTGGAGCCCCCGAAAGGGTGCCTGCCGGAAAGACGGCCCTTGCCGCATCGAACTGGTCGCACTCCGCGCGCAGCTCTCCGACCACAGTGGTCTCGATGTGCTGCACATGTGAGTACTTCAAGACCGACATGAAGTCCTGTACTTTAACGGTTCCTGAGCTGCAGACGGATCGCACATCGTTCCTGCCCAAGTCCACCAGCATGACGTGCTCAGCCCTCTCTTTCTCGTCCTGCAGCATGGCCTGGGCCAGGGCCTCGTCCTCAGCCTCAGTCTTTCCTCGAGGGCATGTGCCTGCGATGGGATTTACTCTCAGCTCGCCTGCGAAGGCGGAGAAGAGCGTCTCAGGCGAGGCGCCCACGATTGCGAGCGGCCCGAACTCGAAGAGGTAGGTGTAAGGGCTGGGATTGATGCTGCGCAGCCTTCTGTAAAGGCCGACGGGATTGGCGCATCTTATGCGCGCTGACCTGGCCAGCACCACCTGGAAGATGTCCCCGTCCATGATGTGGACTTTAGATCGAAGGACACCCTCCTGATACCTGGCCGCATCCCCCATGCCGATCAGATCCCCTTCCAGCTCATCGGCTTGGTTGTCCTGGGGGTCTATGCCTTCGATGATCTGGATCAGATCCGTCTTGGCACCTGGAAATATGGGAGCCACCGCGAAGTAGACCTTCCTGGTGAGATGATCGAAGATGAAGGTGCTCTCCGAGACTGCGAATTGCGCATCCGGCGTCGAGGAGCTGGAGCTTCTGCCCAGACGCTCCAAAACCAGATCGTAGGCCAGGTAGCCGATGCCGCCTCCAAAGAAGACCTGACGGCCGAAGCCATTGGCATCGCTGCATCTCTGGCAGGGAACGGCCGCCCTGAGCGCATCGAATAGGTCAAATCCTTCTTTTATCCTGCCTTCCAGCCTCTTGCCCGACATTTGAAGATCGATGCATTTCGAGAGGCGCCCTGCCATCTGCTCCCGTCCGCCGTTGAAGAAATCCATAGTGAGATGACGGTTCTTGATGGTCACCAGGGCGGAAGGATCGGCTCCCACAAAGGAGAAGCGCGCCCTGTTGCCCGATTTCTCCACGGATTCCAGAAGGTAGGGATAACTGCGCTGGCGTAGAGCTAAATAGAGCGACAGAGGCGCATCAACGCTGACCTTGTCCGAGACGTCCACCAGGACTGGCTCTAGAGGCATGATCTCACCTGCTCTACAAAGGCTGCCATCCTGGCAGGGTCCTTTCGGCCGTCCGTCTCCACGCCGCTGGAGACGTCCACAGCATAAGGCCTCACCTTGCAGATGGCCTCGCATACATTGGAGGGATTCAGCCCACCGGCTAGGATCACCGGAACGTTCAGACTCCTCACCAGAGCGGCGCTCAAATTCCAATCATGTGTCTCCCCTGAGCCGCCCAGCATTCCATCTTTGAAAGTATCCAGAAGGACAGCATCCGCAGCCCCATTTAGCTGGTTGACAGCATCAGATCCGGCCGCGGCAGCGGCTATGATCTTCTGCGGTACCAGGCCCTTCAACGCCCGGACCTCCGCGGCGCCCGAAAGGCTGTGCACCTGCAGAAGATCCGCTTTCGTCTCCTGGGAGAGCCGCACAGCATCATCCAGATCCTGAGGCGAGATCACCGCCACGCTCTTGACGAACACAGGCACTCTTTCAATCAACGCCCTGGCGGCCTTGGCGGAGATGCAACGGTGGGAGCGCTCTATCTCCACCACGAAGCCCACAGCGTCAGCGCCCGCGGCCAGGGCGTAGCGCAGGTCGAGCTGATCGGTCAGCCCACAGATCTTGATCCTGGTCAAAGGAACCGCCCCAGCTTACTAGGATCGCCATTCATGGCCACCATCTGCTTCAGGATCTCCAGAGCCTTTCCCGAATCCAGGGCCGCCTCGGCCAGCCTCGCGCCCTCTTCCAGCGTGGAGGCCCGCCCGGATACGTAGACGGCCGCCCCGGAGTTCATGGCGATGATGTCGCGAGCTGCAGATCGTTCGCCCTTCATCACCTTTATCAGCTTCAAAGCGTTCTCCTCGGGCGTTCCTCCGGCGATCTCCTCCGCCCTGGCCAGGCCGTAGCCGAAGTCCTCGGGATGGAGCTGGTAGCTTCTCACGGTTCCTTCTTTCAACTCCGAGACTGTCGTCTCTCCGGTGTTCGTGATCTCATCCATACCCATGCCGTGCACAACCATGGCCCGGCTGGTTCCCAATATCCGGAGCACCTGGGCCAGCTTCTCGCATAGTTTGGGGTCGTAGACCCCCATCACCTGCGCCTTCGCCCCCGCGGGGTTGGTCAGGGGGCCGAGGATGTTGAAGACGGTGCGCATTCCCAGCTCCCGCCGCAGCGGGCCGACGCGCTTCATGGCCGGGTGAAAGATGGGTGCGAGCATGAATCCAATCCCCAGGGTCTCGATCATGGCCTGGACCTCCGCAGGGCGGGGCGAGATGTTCACGCCCAGCTCAGAGAGAACATTGGCGCTTCCGCACTGTGAGCTCACGGCAAAGTTCCCATGCTTGGCCACAGGAATCCCGCAGGCGGCAGAGACGATGGCTGCAGCTGTGCTAACATTGATGGTGTTGGAAGCGTCTCCTCCTGTGCCGCAGGTATCCACCAGGTTTCCATTTACGCGAGGGGTAATGCGAACGGCGGAGCTTCTCATCTTGCGGGCCAGACCTGCGATCTCCGATACTGATTCCCCCTTCATGCGCAAAGCGATGAGGATAGCTCCTATCTGGGCGTCGGTAGCTCTTTCGAAGATCTCGCCCATCAGGGCCTCGGCCTCCTCAACGGACAGGTCGCGCCCGTCTACTATTTTCTGTAGATAACTCAAAGGATTCACCCGCTTCAATGTATAATCTTGTACTTTATTGAGTAAAAAAGTACATTATATTTAAAGATTGTGTATCGGATGCCATGTATTGCCATTGCCGCCCCACAAAAGGAGGCCAGAGGAGGAACGCCAGGGCGAAGACGGCCAAACCGCCTGTAATTAAATAGATACTATATAAATAATAATAAAAAATAAATGGTAGTGCCGAAAAGAGATGGTGGTATCAAGAATCTACCACTTGCCCGACTCAATGATATTCAATTTATCGATCACCTGGGCGATGGCCTCGGGACTCAGGCTGTTCTTCCGGCAGATCTTCAAAACGCGCATCAACTCAGTGTTCTGATCGGTACCGGTGAGCTGAGCGGCGTATAATTCCGCAGCGTCTATGCCTTTCTCAAGCACTATTCTTTTGGCCTCCTTGAGCACTGGTCCAGTTATGCAGGTCTTGGCCGCCCCGATCTCCTTGATAGCTTTTCCCATATTTTCCAGTTCTTTTGAGCTCAACAAGACTTACCACCCCTTGAAAATCCAAAAGTTATAATCAAATAAGGATGGCATATGATAAATATTTTTGGAATTGTTTGGGAAGATCAGGGCCAGTACGGCCCGTATCCAGGCGCATAGGTTGGCCAGTAGTAATAGCTGTAAGGCAGATAGGCCGGATAGTATCCCTCATCCCCGTTAAGGAAGCGATAGGCTTCTGACATCCATATGGCCTGCTCATAGTATTCCCGTCCGGGGCAGGTACCATTGTAGAAGGACCCAAGACTGCAGTAGCTTCCATCTGGGAAGTAACAGTAACCGTTTTTGGGACATCCGCCGTGATTCATGCAGTAGACTTCCATGGCATTTCTTGCGATGCATGGACCGGTTCCCCCCAGTCCCGTGGCCCAGACCGGCTCTGTTGTAGCCGACAAAACCAGAGCCGTCAACATCAATAATGCTCCAAATCTCACAATATTCCCCCAACTGTCCCTGTTCTATGGACTCCATTCTATGAAAGATTTTTGGTTGGCGCTTGGCGGCCTGCCCAGCCCAGGAAGCATTTCTCTCCTCCTTTTCCTTGTGACTCCCCGTCCAAAAAGATCACAGGGGTAGTGAAAGGCGAGGGCTTAGAAAACGAAAAATAAAATGACCCCTGGTAGTCCCAGGGTCCTGATCACCTCTAAATGACCGTTACTACTAACTGCTCTAGGCAGTAGCAGTCGTGTTGGCTATTTCGTGGCGTTTGTCAGGATAGTCGCATTCTCCGTTGCGACCGGCATCACGGCTGGTATCTCGACTGGTATCATCTGGTTGGCGAATGCCAGGTCGCTCACGCTTGCATTGGTGATGGTTACTGCGATCTTGTTGTCGGCCGGGGCGATGAGATTCCAGTCCATCTGCATGACCTCGGAGACGATGTACTCTCCAGCAGCCAGGTCCATGAAGGCGAACTTGCCGTCCATGGTGGTGGTCGCGCTCTCGACGACTGTCCCGGCAGGCTTCTCCAGGTTGACGGTCCAGTTGGCCAGGCCGGCCTCATTGGCTTCCATGATGCCGTTGCCCTCAACATCATCGAATACCACGCCAGCGATGCTGAACTTGGGCTGCTCGACTGGGGCTACAGGTGTCTCATTTATGGTGGCCGGTACCGTCTCATTGCCTGTAACAGGGGACGGTCCAATCTGCTCATTCTCAGCAGGCTTAGCCTCTCCCACTCTTGCCGCCTCCTTCTTGGTCTGGAAGCCCTCTGGTAAGGCATTGCTGACCCCAACCAGCTTTATGGAGTAGGGCATGGCGACTCCTATCTGGAAAGAGTAAGGGACCCTGGACCCCTGCACGGCAGGAGCCTTGATGGAATACTTGCTTGCTATCATCTCCTGGGTCAGATTATGAGCAGGAACACCTGAACTGATGCTGTAGGCGACTCTCGCTCCGGAAATTGCAGTGTAGGACTGATTTCCGGCAGACTGACCGGTATACCCCAAAGCAGGCGTTAAAACCATAGCTGCTATCATGAGGGCCACGGTGATGGCCAGAACTTTACTCATATTGAATACCTCCTATTCCTCTAGCGCATTACACTTATGACTATAGGTTGAACATCCTCCCTTTTGAGAAGAACTGTCGTGAAGTCTAGTTATTCTTCATATAAATAGACTTTCATGGCTGAATACTGTTAAAAGGAGGCAGCATCGCATTTATATCTTTTGCCTTCCCACTAGGGTGCCGGGAGGGCACAGCTCTGCTGAAAATATTCACACAAAGTAGTTATCTATATGCTGATATTTGGTTCTGAATTATCCAGATTTGTACGTATTACTGCTGTGATGTTTACACGATAACAGGTGTGACCCGTCGCAGTTTACACCCGGCTTCGGAGTGAGGCCTTCCCGGCAGCTGGAAAAGGTCATACCCTCTTGCAATGCTTCTTGCTCCACCTTCGCCATCAGCCCTCTCCTCATCTCCCATGGCAGGTACAGGCTTCCCGCGGTGCGGCCTCCTCTTCGAAACAGATCCTTCAAAGCCTCTCCTCTCTCTGGAAAGGCTCCGCAGATCCTTCCCAAGCTGTCCAAACGAGCCTTGTAAGTGGATGCGGTTATGTGTAAAGCCCCAGCTTGGCAAGCTGCCGATACCAGATCCTTTATTTCGGAGTCATTTATGCCGGGGATGATGGGATCGATTCGGGCAGATACAGGGATTTTGTTCTCATCGAGAATGCGCACGGCATCCAGCCGCCTTTCGGGCAATGGCGCTCCCGGTTCCAGCCTCAGGGAAAGGGAATCCTTCAATGTGGTAATGGTTACGGCCACAGTGGCGGCCATGCTGCTGAGCAGATTCGCGTCCTCCGCCACCAGATCGGATTTCGTAACCACCTGCACCTGCAATCCTCTTTCCTTCAGAATCTCCAGGCATCCTCTGCAGAGCCCAAGATCCCTTTCCATAGGAGGATAGGGGTCGGAGCTGTTGGACATGGCTACCAGGGTGCCGGGCTTGATCTTTGCCGCTTCCCTTGCCAGGCGTTTCAGCAGATCCGCTTTGGGCCGGCACTGCTGGAAGCGTGGAATGTAGGATGAGGCGTAGCAGTAAAGGCAACCGTGCGGGCATCCTGTGTAGGGATTCAGGCTGAGCTTGGCTGGGCAGGTGCAAAGAGGACTCTTCCAGGGATCAAAAGGTCTGAGAATCATCGTCTTTTCAGATCTTCTCCAGCCTCTCCAGCTCGTCCGCCTCCTTTGCTCCTATGATGGAATCATGCTCGCTGCAGCCGCCCGGAAGGTAGGGCGCCCCAAGATCTCTCGCCATCAATCCCTTGCCGCCGGCCCTGCGCACCTGAAGAAGATAATCCTCCGCCCCATTCTGGCTCTTGATGACTCTCAACTCTGCGGGAGAGATGCCCTGAAATGGCATGCCTTTTGGCTCTCCCAGCGCCGCCAGAAGCTTTCGCCGTCTCTCCTCGTAACCAAGGCCGGTCAGGTCTTCTCCATCCAGGTAGATCAGGTCGTAGGCCAGGAGAGCTGGCGAGACTCTGCTCCTTTGAGAGAGGTGGCGGCGGTTGATGTACCACAACATCTCCGTCTGACTGCAGATCCTCCCCTCCTCAAAGCCGATCAGGTCGGCATCAAAGATCAAATCCCTGGTCAGGTCGCACAGCTCCTGGAGCAGGTCATTCAGAGCCCGGGTGATGTCTCTCTGGCGGGAGGTGAAGACAAATATCTCCCCTTCCTCTTTGTGAACCTGCACCCTTAGGCCTGCATATTTGGGCAGAAAGGCTCCCAAAACCACTGCTTTGCCTGGCCGGATGATCATGGGCTTGATCGGCCTCTTTGGCAAAATGACGGTCTCATCGAGCTTTCCCAAGCAGGCGGCCCGGGCGACCAGCCCCATCTCTGGCATGATGTTGTAAGCCTTTTGAACTTCATGATGATCGCAATGGAAGGCCGAAGATAGGGCGGACATCATGGTTTGGGGCCCGATGCCGGCCAGCATATTGCGCAGAGCAGTACGGGCAATGTATTTTCCCTCTAAGGGAGTCGCCTCCAGAAACAGGCCCCTCAAAACGGCATTCTTCCTGTGCTCCGAATCTTCGCCGCTCATCTCGGAGATGCGCCGGAACCTTTCGTAGACCGATACCGCCTCCAGGGGCTCTGTCGATAGCGGATGCTGACCTTTTCGCTGTAGCGCCGCCTCGGCCACCAATCCCATCTCGCCCAGCCTCTCTTTCAAGAGGAGAACATCTTCATCGGACACCTCTTTCAGGGCAGCCAAAAGGGCCTTGGGGCCTATGTCCATATCTCTATTATCCCAAGGTGGCCAGAGCTCGCCCAAAAGAAGCCGCACAGAGGGACAGATCATCTCTGGCTCAAGCCCGGTCAGAAAGTCCGCCACTCGATCGGCCTTCTGGCTGCGCGGGGCCTGGGAAATGTCTCGCAGGACATTGGCGATTCCCGAATAGAGCATTTACCTCGCTATCTTTATCTTCTTCAGATCCTCGGTCCTCTTGACCAGGTTCTCAATCATGGAGTCCAGATCTTTCAGAAAAGGACTGGTTAGATCGGTGGTCACTGCCCCTGGTGCTGTGGCTTTGATCAAGCCCTCCTGCTCTAAGATCCGCAGAGAATAGCGCACTTTGTGGCTGGGTATCTTCGTCTCCTCGGCCAGCTTGAGGATGCCAATGGGCTCGTTATCTACCACTTGCTTGAGGATGACCAGGTGCCTTTGCAGCATCTCAAGCTCCCCGCTCACCTTCTCGGTCAGAATAAATATCACATCCACTTGAAGGATAAACAAATATAAATTCGCATGATGAACTTATAACTCCATCGATTGACATGGCACATGCTAGCATGGATAAAATAGTAAGAAGGGTTGTGGCGAGAATCCTCAGGGATGCGGATCAGGAGATGAGAATAGAGGGCGACCTGTGCTGGCGCCTTCAGTAGCGCGCCCGGCGGGAGAGGAAGTCGATGCCGTGCCTGGAGGTCACACGCCTGCCCAGATCCTTCCCCAGGATCTGGGGGGACGACACGCCTGTCACCACCAGCATGGTCCTCAAAGTCTGCTCCAGGTTCGGATCTATCTGCGCTCCCCAGATTATGCGGGCGTCGGGGTTGATCTTCTGGTAGACTTCATCCACCACCGTTTCGGCGTCGGTGATGGTCATGTCCGGCCCTCCCACCACGTTCACCAGCGCCGAGGTCGCTCCGGAGACGTCCACGTCCAGGAGCGGGCTTCTCAGAGCTTTCATGACCGAGTCCCGCGCTTTCTCCTGGCCCTCCGCCTCTCCCATGCCTATCATGGCTACGCCGCCATTGGTCATGACCGTCCTGACATCGGCGAAGTCCAGGTTGATCAGCCCGGGGCGGGTGATGAGCTCGGTGATTCCCTTTACGGAACGCATCAGGACTTCATCGGCCACCTTGAAGGCCGCCTGCAGAGGAAGATTGGGCACCACATCCAGAAGCTTGTCGTTGGGTACCACTATCACTGTATCCGAGACCTCTCGCAGCCTCTTTAAGCCTGCTTCAGCATTCTGCATTCTGATGGTTCCTTCGGCGCTGAAGGGAACAGTGACGGTGGCAATGGTCAGGGCGCCAGCCTCTCTGGCCGCCTCGGCCACAACCGGCGAGGCTCCCGTGCCCGTGCCGCCGCCCAGGCCGCAGGTGACGAATACCATGTCCGCTCCGTCCACTGCGGCTCTTATCTCGTCGATATCCTCCTGGGCCGCCTCCTCGCCAATGGCCGGCAAACTTCCGGCCCCCAGGCCGCGGGTGGTACGCCTGCCTATGAGGAAACGCCTGTCGGCATTGATGTGCAGGAGATGCTGGGCGTCGGTGTTGATGGCATAGAGCTCTGCTCCCTGGATGCCGCACTCCGCCAGGCGATCGATGGTATTCGAGCCTCCTCCACCGCATCCGATGACCCTGATGACCGTGGTCAATTCCTCCAGGACCGCCACCAGCTCCTCATCGTTCTGGATCATGCTGGAGGGCTTGATCCTGCTCTCAGCCTCGGCTCTGCCCAGGGCGTCGTCGATGATGTACTTCATCTCCATCCCCCTCTACTTTTTTTCTGGTTGATTGTAGTAATCTATTAGTATATAGATTTTTGCATAGTGAAAAGCGAAAACTTAGAGAAATATTATATATTGTTTCGGCCTGATAGTTTGAAGATTCACAAATAATTTGATAGCAGAAAATGAACGAGACCGGACAATAAATCCGCGCCGCTACTATGATATCTAAACTATTTTTTACTTCAAAAAGAATTTGAACTGAAAGAAACGAATGCACTGCCTCGGGCGAGGCAGATCATTGACATTATAATTAAATCGATGGCATGATATTTTAGTTGACCTTCAAGGATTTGAGCTTCTCGATCTGCCTCATGATCCTCTCAGATTCCTTTGCCTTCTCCCCCTCTAGGTGATTGATTATCTCAGGAAGGCTTCTGTTGAGCTTATAGATACGATACGGTCGGCCCTTTCCCGGATTTTTCTCGTCCCTCTCCGAGATCCAGTCCAATTTTCGGATCTCCCTCATGGCGATGCTCACTTCCGGCTGCCTGAGATCAGATCCCATTTCTATCTCGCGGGATGTGGCCTCCGCCACCCCTGCCAGGTAGGTCAAAACCTTGGCCACATTCCTCTTGAGGCCAACCTTCATCAGAATGGATGCAAACTCATCGCGCTCGACTTTCGGGTCTGACACGGCTGAAGTATTCAAAGCGGTCACCCGGCGCATAACGAATGATAACATATATATAAGTTTCGTTGAAAATAATTCCATTGAAATAGAAATTTGATCAATCTTTAGAATTATTTTTCTTCTTGATTCATATACATCTCGCCCGTCAAGCTGATCAAAGATGAGCATAATCCCTTTGATTGATGAAGGCTATTTACCTGGAGAACAGCTATCTTATGAACTTTGATGCTGTGGTACTGGAGGCATCTTGCGAGCGCATAATCCTCGATAGAACAGCTTTTTATCCCCAATCTGGCGGTCAGCCCTCCGACCACGGAGCCATCTTTCGAGGGGACGAGGAGTTCAAGGTGCTGCAGGTCGAGCCCTCCGATGAAAGTATAGTGCATACTTTGGACCATCCGGGACTGAATCCGGGCGACCGGGTCCATGCTTCTTTGGACTGGGAAAGACGGTGGCGGTTCATGCGCAGCCATACCGCATGCCATGTCCTCAGCGCCGTGATCTTCCAGGAGACAGGAGCGAAGATCACGGGCAACCAAATAGAATTCTCGAGATCGCGCGTGGACTTCAATCTGGAAAGCTTCGACAAGGCCAGGATGAGCGAGTATGTGGAGAAGGCCAACCGCATCCTGGGAGAGAACCGTTCGGTCACGACCAAGATCATTCCCTGGGCTGAGGCTCTGGCCATCCCCGACCTGGTGCGCCTGGCCATGGATGTCCCTGACCGGGAGGAGATACGAGTAGTGGTAGTAGAGGGCATTGATCTTCAGGCCTGCGGCGGCACTCACGTTAAAAGCACAGGCGAGGTGGGGAAGATAAAGATGATCAATGCAGAGAACAAAGGAAAGGCCAACAGGCGTGTATACTTCGCTCTGGAGGATTGAATGCACATCATGGAGCTGCTGGGCAAGTCCCGGGTCAAGGTAGAGCAGGAAAAGGTGCTGGAGGCGAGCGAGCCTTTGATCGAGTGGTGTCCCCTCTTTGATAAGGTAAGGGGCATAAAGAAGGTGACCGCCGAGGCGGCGGCGGCAAACATGGAGTTCAGGATCAAGCAGCACGGCATGTTCACGGCCAGGCGAAAGCTGGAGATGGGGACCTTTGTGGGCTTCGGGGCCTCGGAGTCGATGATGACCGGCCTGGAGAAGGGCGTGATTGACGCGGCCGTCACCGTCTGTGATGGTGCAGGCACGGTCATATCCTCCAACCCCCAGCTCATCCAAGGCATGGGCGGCTGGATCTCCGGACTGGCCAAGACCGACCCTATCCCTGAGGTCCTGCAGGGCATCCAGGTCCGGAGCGGGCACGTGCTCTCGCCGCAGGACGCGAGGATCGAACAGCTGGAAGGGGCAAGGTGGGCTGCCTCTCATGGCTACAGCAAGTTCGCGGTCACGGTGGCCGATGCAAAGACGGCGGAAGAGTTGCGGACCTTGGAGAAGAGCGAGGGTGTCAGGATAATGATCATCGGAGTGCACCTCACAGGCATAGGTCCTGAAGATGCCCGGCGGCTCTTGGCCACAGCCGACGTGGTTACAGGCTGCGCCTCAAAACACATCCGCGAGCAGGTGAAGCCTCTGGTGCAGGTGGGCACAGCCGTGCCCTTGTTCGGCCTGACCCGCTGGGGCAAGGAGCTGCTGGTGGAGCGGGCCCTGGAGGTGGAGCAGCCGCTGCTGATAAACACTATGCCGCTGCCGGTTCTGCCGGAAAAGAAGCAGCCTAGGCCATTGGTTTAAAATTTATTTTATAAGGGCGACTGCATGAGAGGCACCACTGCCCAGGCTACCCTTTTTAAGGAGCTGAAGCTTAGACCGACTGCCAGAACCTATGACAAAGAGGAAGAGGATGAGTACTGAGACAGCAATCACCCTGGTGGGCTTCCTCGGAGCGGTCCTCCTCGTCCTCCTCCCCCAGGTACGTGTAAATTGCACGATCCTTTCCTCTTTTTCATCCTTTCCTCAATTGGCCTAGAATCGCTTGTGCCTACCTGACCATTCCATTACTTTATGGAACGATTTGTCGACAAATGCCCGTTATCGATTTTTCGTACTTGCTCAATATTCAGTTGATTTACTGGCCATGAGAATGAGATCTGATAACCTCGGCATAGAATAACTATCTGAGAATATATCATAAAGATATCTATAGAAGCTTACCTC
>Ga0315280_10006169_pt1 | contig 16671 bp, 23 predicted proteins | sample YL17G06_40_MG_FD_203697 | JGI IMG/M metagenome (GOLD analysis project Ga0315280, IMG submission 203697) | Sediment microbial communities from Yellowstone Lake, YNP, Wyoming, USA - YL17G06_40 | ecosystem: Environmental > Aquatic > Freshwater > Lake > Sediment | place: USA: Wyoming | collected...
GCGCCGCATGATTTGCATTTTTTCAATTTCATCTCATCACACCCTTTGGAATTCTCCCTTGCCGCTAGATCTTGTTACAGCTTCAATCGCCGTCTCAGCTGCCCGCTGAATGGCGCTCTCGGCCGCTTTGTACGACTGCGCCACAACCTCGATGCGGTATCTAGGTGAGCCAACATAGTAAAACTCCACATTGGTGCTCTCGCCTCTTAAAGAATTACGAGCGTTGATCATCGCAGATTTTATAATTTCAACACCATTTGGGAGGGTGCAGCTCAGGCGCAAGTATCCTGTCACTTTGTAGGATGGCGGTTGAACGGTTGATGCAGCAACTTCGCTGAGCACCTCCGCCCAGCGTTCATCCACAGCATCTGCTATACTTTCTTTACTTTTGGCTGCGGATTCAAAAGCTGAGTAAATATCCCCAAATTTATCCTGTAAGGCGAACCCAACTTCTTCGTATGCTTGGTCAAGGTTTTTTCCAAGTTTGTTCGCTGCAATTTCCAGCAGTTTCTCAGCTCTCTGCTCCAGTTTGATTCGCTGAGCTTTCCACCTACGTTCGCTGTCTTTTATTCTTCTGATTGAGAGATCTACATGTTTCCGTTCGGGGTCTACATGCAAGACCCTGCAAACCACTTTTTGGTTTTCTCGGACATAGTTTCGGATATTTTTGATCCAACCTGACGCAACCTCAGATATATGGATCATTCCTTCCTTGTCCTTGTACTCATCGAGCGTTGCAAAAGCGCCTTGCGGAAAAACTTTCTTCACTGTGCACATTACAATCTCATCAATCGATGGCCATTCAGATTGGCGTCTGACCAAATTAACTCCCCCTATTTTACCGTACCGAGAACAGTCGCTTTTACCTCAGCCTTCCCCCCACGCGGCACGGCAAGTGTCTTGCTGCATACCTGGCACTTTACGACCGTGCTCGCGTGACTGTATACCAGCTGCTCGTTGCCACAATCGGTGCACTTAACCCTCAAGAATTCGGAGGGCTTCTTTCCGTGCATTTCATCACTCCCCAAACTTCACGCCTTTGCTCCTAAAGCCACGATGGGGGTGAGACTTTCCGCACTCACCACATTTTAGCATGAGGACCACTTTTTTTGTTGTCTTCGAAAACGTTTTTTGTTCGGATCTCGGCTGGCTGCCATAGCCAGCTGTGACACGAGCGAACTGGCGCTGACCCCAGCTGAGCTTACGCGGGGGGCGCTTCTTCAGCTGGGAAACGCTGTGCTCCGTGTGCTTCCTGCAAGAGGGGCAATAAGTTCGAATTTTCTTAGGTATCAGCATAGAGTTCCCCCGCAAACTTCCGTGCTCTATCTCAAAAAGATATCGCCACTATAGTTTGACCGCCGTCTTTCTCGCGATGCCGTGTCTAGTCATTATCTCGGCGTTCTGCGCTGGAAGGCTTGCGATCTCTCCCTTGGCGAATGGGCCGTAATTCCGCATGTCGACGCCAATTATCTTTTCGGGGAAATCGGTCAGCATCATCAGTAGGACGTTTGTTAAGTCAAGAGGCGCAGGCACCGCCACTTTCCCGGCTATTGCAGGGTAAATGAGATCTGCATGGAGTTTTTCCAAACTCTGCCTTATCTCGCTGAACGCGTAACGCTCGCGTTCAATCAACTGGGCCGGTAGATCCCCCCAAGTTATTTTGTCCATGGCTTTGAACACACGAGCAAGGTGAATCTCTTGAACCATCTGCACGACATTTCGAAGCTCTTCTTGAAGTAGCTCTTGTCTGAGTGCATCGCCATGCTTCAGTTCAAAAGTTAATTGTGAAATATATTTAGCAATGTTTTGATAGAAGTCCTCAGGAAGTTCAACTAAATCTCGCGAGGTTTTTTCATCTTTATGTTTTTTTACTAATTCATCAAGCGAAAAATCTGTCATTTCCCTCCAGCCTCCCTCACAAATTTGGGGATTGCGTCGTCCAATCTAAATTTTTCAATATCCCGCACTAACGTACATTTCATACAGACACCAGAGTGTAAACTAGAAGGCAGACGAAGGATGCGTTTCGTATCGATCGTGACTTTTCCGTCCGTAAATCCCAAATTTGTTCTGGCCAGAAACTCTAAGAGCTGCCGAAAAGTTTTTTCTCCCATTCCCTTAAAACTAGAAAGTTCATCAAGTGTTCCCTTACGTATTGCCCCGAGTGCGCGTTCTTTCTCCATCATCAATCTTTGAACGAGTGGTTTTCGCATTCCTCTTACCTTTAGAAGTTTTTCTTCGTCTAGTGCGCTGAAGGTCCTCGCAACGCGCTCGCGGAAGACTTTCGAATATCCCAGCGCCATCGTGATATCTGTTGGTATCAAGCCCCCAGTTAGATACTCGACGATTTGCCCCCGCTCGTTTTGTTCGAGCCCCATCACAGCCTCGTCAGTTACTCGGATGTGAAAACCTCGACCGGAATACACGAAGTGGATATTCCGCAGATCTAGGTCTCCGGCCAGGGTTTCGGCGAACTCCATAGCTATCCTGCGAGCCTCGTCGATACACCGCTCGCAAACGTTTCCCCCTGAGCATCCGCATGTTTTGAATGGTAGGTCCTTGGCGTCTATGTCTAGGGCGAGTTCAGATTTCAGCCACCCCTCCCGCGCCGATGGTCGTTCATACAGGGCGACGCTCGCAAAAGCTGAATAAGGCGCACGGTCCCGCAAGAAATCCCCCAGCTGCTCAACCGTTATGAATTGGTTGTACCGGTGACTAGGGCCAGTTCCATCCAAGTCAAAACCAAATTCCCTCAGGGACAGGGTATGGAGTATGAAGTCGGGAATTTCGCGTTTGTTCCATTCTTCCTTGTAAAACAGTTTTCGTTCCTCGGGTGTCGCTTTGCGCATTTCCATTCTACTCACCTGCACCTGCTTTCACATGTTCCGACATTTTTCTGAAGTAATACGTGAGTGGATTTTTTATCTTGCGGCAAAATTCGTCGGGGTTGCAAAGCGGCGCGGCGGACATCTGAATCTTCGTGCAGTTCGGCATCCTATACCACTTCGATTTCCCGGAGTCCCCAAGCCTAGGTTCGGTGGTCATGCCAAACCCCATGTGATAAAAAATGCTGGCTTTCTCTTGGGGTTGGTCCCTGAAGAGTGGCGGATTGCACCGCTCGGCCGCTTCAAAGATTAGGGGGGCGATCTCATCACGGATCACGGAGACGTCATCGATGAAATCCGCCATCCGCGTGGCGACCCTTCCAGACGGCGCTATCCTCGCGTACGACAAAAATGGAGTCAGCATCATCGTTATCGCGTAGTTCCTTAATCCTGCACTAGTTCCACCTAGCGCTCTGTTCACGCACGGCGGGAAAAACTCTGGACGGAGCCTTCTGGAAGGCAATCGCGCAAATCTTTCCATGAACTCAAGTTCCTTGGGCAAAAGCGATGAAATCCGTTCGCCGACTTCCGCAAGCAATTTTGATGGCGCTCCAGATTCCAAGATGCGCTCGTAGACTGACTGTATGTAATCCTCAGTCCTCACGCTGACGATATTTGCGTAAAAGTTCCAGAGGTCCTGTAGTGTGAGCACGGCCCACCCTTTCACTAAATATAACTTCGTGAGTTCTACCCGCCTGTGCCTTAGTAATGGGGCCAGATCCACCCATCGGACTGCATACTTCGGTAGGTACTGGTGGAGGACGCGGTCATCCACGACGTCTATCCCATCCTTCTCCAGCTCTTGATCGCGCAGCTTGTAGAAGTCCCCACGCGGGATTTCAACCTCATCGAGCTTCGCTCCGTTTTCACTCTCCAGCTCCACAAGCTTTATGGAACGCCGGACCGCTTTCATGCAGAGTTCTTCTTGGCCTCGCTTGAAAAGATCGTACATCCGGTACCTTATCGTGTTTCGAGTGGAATCGCTTATCATACGGACCTCGCGCGAATACGGGTATGAAACAGACGCCACTCCTTGGCACATTAGATAAAACGAAAGTATTTCGGCTCGAATGTTCTCGGCATTTGGCTCAACCACCATCTCCTTGTTCGACCATTTCACCCGATTTGTCGCCCGCTCGATGATCTCTTGCGGCATGGCATCGACGGGAGGTGATGCTTCAACGATTTTTTTCGCCTCTTCCGCGAATGGGTCCAACACCGCCAAATATTCCGAAGCAAACAAGCCCAGCCACCACAAACCAGTTTGTGAAGTAAGTTTAGTTGCTTCGCATTTATTTGTTTTCTCTGGTGTCAAAGAGCTACTCTGCTTCGATTCTCGGGGCCAGCAAAAATCGCAGCTTTCCTTTGCCTTCGGCGACCGAGAAGTCTAGCTGGATTGGGAGGTCCATGCCGAGGTTGATTGTTATAACGTCGGTCGAGCTTGCGGCCTTCGTTATGTCGCCAAGGTACTTTATATTGAACATCGCCCGGGCAGGCTGCTTTACGTTGAGCTTCGCCAGTCCCTTGTCGCCTTTGCCGAGTTTGAGCTCAGTGGTGCCCTTTTCGCTTTCCGCCGAGATGACCAACTCGTTATCGCTTATTTCAAACCTCACGTTGTCACCAACTATTTCAGCATCTTTTAGACCGTCTTGGATCACGCCGGCTAAGACTTCCGCTGTCGCAGTGAACTGGAGCTTCGGCTCAGGCAATTCAGCCTCGCGAACATCGATGAGCGGGAGGCTCAGCCGCCGCGTTGAAACACCCTTGAACGTGAGACTCATCCGATTTTGTTTCTCATCAAATTCGAGAATAAGCTCGTCCTCGGCCTTGCCCCTTGACATTATCTTGTTCATCTCGAGAAGGTTGATCCCCAAAACTGTTGGCTGCTCGATGTTGTACTCCACGAAAGCAGCCACGGGCAGCTCGAAGTCCACGAGCGCGATATGTGAAGGATCCATCGCTTTCATCTTGATTCCCTCAGGAGTGAATTTGAAAGCCGCCTCTTCGATGAGGTTGACCATCATCCCAATGCATGTCTTCAAGACTTTAGACTCCGCCATCCTGACGCTGACCATAACCTACCCTCCAGCGAGCTCGCGCTCTAATTTTTCAACCTCGTTTCTGACTTCCCTATATAGTCCAAAGTCCAGCCCATCAACCTTTTGTACAATCTCGGCGTGTAGCTCGTTCGTTCCTGAGACACTTAACGGCATCCCAAATATCCTAACTTTCGAGCCTACCTCGATGCCTTCCACTACAGCTGGATCGTCGAAAATAACTGTCAGGTGCCCGGAACCGTCGTCCAGCGTGAACTCCGTCTCCTTTTTATCCACCACTAAACCCACCACCCTCACGCGCTCGTCGCCAATTTTTATTTCAGAAATCTTTCTGGGGCGAGCCGATCCTATTCGAGTTCGGATTTCCTCCACCGCGAAACCACCTAGGTGTATTCCCTCCATACCTTCCCACACTTCACGCAACGGTAAAAGCGTGTCGATGGTTCGTCACCAGCCCGCGTTTGCCGCAACCACCAGTACGCGACATCGTGACCGCAGCTCGGACAGCGAGCCCGCGTGGTCGGGAGGGTCGGTTCTGTTTTTTCATCCACAACAGTTATGTTCTCTTCATGCCCGGCCTTCTTGACAACCCTGTAATCCTCCAGTTTTTCTCCTTTTTCAGTATAACCACATGAATTGCACACGATTACCACGCCATCCTCGGTCTTCTTGGGCAGCATCAGCTTACCACATTTTGGGCAGAATTGCATGTGCTCACTTCAAACCCGCATCCTTTAAAATATCTGCATGATCAAACGCCAGTTCCCCCCCAGGAATTCTTTTGAAAATTTTGACTTTGTCAACGTCGCTTGCGGCTTTTAGTTTCCCACCGACCCGCTGCGCCAAAAAACATACGCTAACGACATGTCCTCGGGGGTCGCGCTTGGGGTCAGAATAAACGCCGAGTAAATCTCGTAATTTAATCTTTAGGCCTGTTTCCTCTCTGGCCTCACGCACCGCTGCAAGCTCAACTCTTTCACCGTAGCGCACGAAACCACCTGGCAGCGCCCACTTCCCCCGGTAGGGCCCATTTTTGCGCCTGACTAATACCACCCCTCCTTTGTACCGGATAATCACATCAGTTGCCAACATAGGGTTTCGTCTGATCATATCACTTCCCCTGGAACCAGAGCGGAATATAACCTAATTTTGGTATCACGAAAACCACCTTAGCAAGTATCTGGTTTGGGCTAATCGGATAGTCTCCCGAAACTCTTCCATTTACTTCATAAAAATAGTCATATGACTGTAAATTGGCATCACCCTTCGTCTTTAACCTCACTTCCCCATTTTCCCCCCATATCTCAACAACGCGGTGCGTAAGCGGTGTAACATTTGGGCCCCTATCAATTATCAAAACATCGCCGACCGATATCTCGGAGACTGAGTTTACCCCTTGGATGATGAGCAGGTCTCCGCGTTCGAATCCTCCCTGAATGGGAAATCTGTATGAGTTCTCCCCTCGAGCAGTATAGTAATCACGCCATCCCCCCCCATCATGTTTCATGCTTCCGGAGGTCACGACCATCCAAAAGGAATCTGTCCGAAAAATCAGCGTTAGACTACCTATAAATGTAAAGTAGAAGATGCCTAAGAGCAGGAGAAACACGAATATATCCCTCACTATTGTATGCCCTAAAAATCTAAGCATAGGCTTTTTTGTCCTCGATGCCCAACGCTGGATTTTTGATCTGCGTTTAGGCCTTGCCATAACTCTCTCCTCGCACGATTGCGGTGGCGATCAAGTGCGCGACTCTCAAAGGCTCAGGGACGAGGCTGCGAGTCGAACTCATCCTGACCACGCTCTCGGCGTCCGCGCGTTTGATCCCTACGAGTTGCATGTAAATAGGCTTCCCACGACTTTTGGTCCTCACCGGATAAATTTTGCCGAGCCCCCTAAGTGTCTTCCACCTCTCGCGCCATCCCGGCAGGTGCTTGAGCGCTTTGCGAATGTTCGTCATGTTTGGGAGTTCGCGCGAAATCACTATCACCGGCAGGCCCGTTTTTCTGAAGACCTCTTTGGCGTCGAGCACGTTGAACCCCGCGAATGTCGCACCGTCCGCCATAAGAACCCTGAGCTGTCCTCGGTGACGGCTTCTGTTCACCATATCACTCAAGCGCTCGGTCACGTCTGCCCCATCCTGCTTGATTTGAGTGCTTAGAACCCCTTCGAGCCATCGCCCTCCCCTGAAGACGGCGCCGACAAGTGGAACCTCGCCCTTCGACTTGGGCTCAAACGGCCCATCGTCCACCCCCAAAATCCTTATCTCTGGCTTTATCTGCCAGAACCTGACTTCCCGCAACTAGAGCACCAAAAAACTTTCGCTACTGTTTCTTAAGCACTTTCTGGAGTTGCTTGCGCAGATCCTCAAGCTGCTCTACTATTCGACCAGCTGCGTCCGACAAGGCGCGCTCGGGAGACTTGCCCCTTTTTATTTCCACATAAAATTTTGGAGACTCGGTCAAAGGATGTTCTATTGTGTAAGCAGCGGACACCACATTTTCGTCCTTGTTCAGCTCATCGCGCAGGAGGTTGCAAAGGGTATGGTTTTCTCCTACTATTTTCACCAGGAGAGTTCCATTTTCCTTTTTCACGAGTTCCAGTTCCATGGGTTCATCTCCCTTAACTTCTCCCTCTTTTTTATTACTATTTTGGTGTGATGATTTCTCTTATTTTTAGTTCCAGCCTTCTGATATCCTCACCCATACCGTGGGCAACTATTCTGACTGATCCTGGTCTGGATTCGGCCTCCAGATCCATGTCAAACGTGCCAAGCTTTTTCATTAAATCCAGCATCTGGGCTGTGTCCCGCACCCGCAAGTTGAACACCCGCTTTATCTTGGCCATTAAAGTATCCCTTTCCGGTAGTCGTTGGCCAGCTTCCTGAACTCGACGTTCTCACAGTTGGGGCAACGCAACTTTGTGCCCTCGAGCTCAAGAAATCCTCTGCACCGAGAACATCTTGCAACTATCACCCCAAGATCTTCGCCCGCGGTGGTAAGCTGGACAGGCTCCCTGCGCGCGTTCAGGACCTTAGCCCGGACAATGTCGCCCGGCCTGAACTGCGTGCTGAGATCTTTTACGTAACCGGTGTGTGTATGCGAGATGTGGATCGTTCCTGAGTTTGGGAGGGGAAGCTCCCGCCCTTCCCTGCCGCGTATGGCCCCGATAAAAACATTTGTAGACTGATCCCTGACTTCCTCAATCCGACATATCACAACATCTCCGTGCTTTAGAACGGGCGGCCCGAGGATACGGGAAAATACCGAGACGTGCTTCGTCCGGACATCGGCAAGTACAACGCCGATACTGGAAGAATAAATTTTGCCACTTTCTTCATAGGTCCCATCACTAGGGACGAATTCTTCCGTGGTCGCAAGAAAATCCCCCGGAACGACGAAATCGCCGGTTTTTACTTCTACCATATGAATCCCATCCTAACTAATCTAACTTGAACTTAAATCTTCCCCACTGACTTCATCCATTTTGTAGGGCTCGAACTTTGCCTCCCCCAGCATGACGCGGGCTTCAAAAGGGGTAAGAACTGGACGCTCAAATCGCTCCATATCATCGATTGGTATGCGTGGACAGGCGGCACAAACAAACGCATCAAATCTAAAATCATTCAGCTCTTCCGGTCTTACTTCATCGACCGCGAGCAAGCAAGCATCGCGACCAGCATGTTTAAAACTCTCACCCAACGCCGCCGCGAGATTGAAGCGGGCTTGTCCGGGCTTGGTGCTTACTATTATGCCGAACCGTTCACCAGCCGCTGCTCTGGCTATCATCGCCTTTCTGCCGCGAAGAAAGTCATCGATGTCCGGAGAAATCAACTTAGAATGCCCAGAAATAGGATTCACCGTTAAAACTTGCTTTCCGGTCGCAAGCGCAGCGCCGATGGGGTGAAAGTCGCCCGTACCGAGATAAAGAAAACCGTCCACATGTGAGACAACCGAGCGAGCGCAACCGAAATTGCAACCTAGGAGTTGTCCAGGATACTTCGCCCGCGGCTCGGGCCTGCCGATAAAAGGTTTGAGTCCATACGAACGAAGGAGACTAGCGACTTTTTTCAGATATTTAATGTGCTGAACGTTGGTAAGCAACCCCACGCGCTTGAATTTTATCTGTGGCAGCGCCTGCTCGACGGTTTCCATCGGGTCGACAAGCATACGTGCTTCCACATAAAGGGTCGGCAGGCAGGTGGGTATCCTCATGTCCGAGTGTCCGTAGTGCGCGAGCACATCGCACCCGAGGAGTTTGGTCTGGACATCGGCCGGATCGCATGCCCCATAACAGCTGTCCGCCAGCACAAGTGCCTCAACTCCCGCGCTGTCAAAGGTCTGCTTGATCTCAGGCAAGTATTGTCTTAGGCCAGCTGGGAGCTGAATCGCGGCCCGTTTTGCCCTGCACCTTTTTAGGAATGATCTGACACTTGCTTCTTCAAAGTCGTACGTCTCATGCGCGCACAAAGTTGTTCCCCAAGGTGAAAAATACCGTCGCTAGCACTAAAAAGTAATGGTGCCCCTTGTGCGATTTCTATTTGCATTTTTAGGAAAGCGTTAAAGTTTTACCGCACGCCAAGTTTGTAATGGGATTTAGAGAGTATGTTGTTCTCCCAAGCTAGGTGGCTCAGCGATGTGATTTCGCCTGAACAAGCGAGCGAACTCACGGCATTTAGGGAAATCAAAGTAACCAGAGTTCCCTCTAGCTCCATTTGTCTCCTCTGCAAGGGCGGGCGGATGCTGTGCGGCAAGCTTCATTGCCCGATTATCGCCAAAGCCCAATCGCTTGCTCGCTCCAGCCTGCGCATCACCTCACCTCGCATTCAAGGTTCCACGCCCCCCGGGGTGTTTGTGGGTCGCATAGGTTACCCGAAGGTGTACATCGGGCCCATGGTGCCGCCCTTCCGCGGGGACACCGAAATCCTCGACACCCCAGAGTTGTGGGTTGGTAAAAGCATCCAAGATATCATCGACTACCGATTTGCTTTAATTCGGGGAAAGGTGCGAGCAAGTGTATCCGACGCTAGGACTGGCGGAAGGCTGCTGGATTCGCTCCAAGAGCTGGCGATGGGAAAACGATCCGTTGATGCTGAAGCCGTGCTCACGCGGGTGCCCCATAAGGTGATAACACTGAGCGGGGAAACCCAGCCGTTTGGCCCCTCCGCCCCGCTTAGGAGTTTCACAGCATCGGAGGTGAGCGTCGACCACCGCATAGAGGACGCATTTTACGATCGCGACTTAAAATCTGTCAGTGCAGTAGTCGGACTCTATGATGACAATGTCTTGGTTACCAGGATTCAGCGGGCCTTCAGTTTGGGGATGTTTGGCACCGCCAAGCGAAGAAAGCTTGTCCCGACTCGATGGAGCATAACTGCCGTGGACTCCATTTTGTCTCAGGAACTCATCGACCGGGTAAAGGAACACGACACGATTGACGAGTATCGCGTCTACTCTTTTGAGAACCTTGACAACCGGTTCGTCGCGGTTCTGATGCCCGAGCGGTGGAGCTTCGAGTGGATAGAATGCTGGTTCCCGGGGACCGCTTGGAATCCCGATGAGCGGGCTGCAGCGCCAGCGATGATGGGAGACTGGGAGTCCTATTGGGGTAGAAAAACTTATCCGGACATCGGTGGCTGCTATTACGCCTGCAGGCTCGCCGTGGCGGAAAAGTTGAATCAGGAGGGAAAACAGGCCTCAGCGTTAGTGCTGCGAGAGATCCATCCTGGCTACATTCTGCCTGTGGGGGTCTGGTTCACCCGCGAGAGCGTCCGGAAAGCACTTCAGCTTGAGCCGCAGAAGTTCGATAACCTTCAAGCAGCATTGAATTACGCGCAAACTAAACTTACCGTCCCACTCCGTAAGTGGATTGAGACAAGTGAAATTCTGAAGCGTGCCATCTTCCAGAAAAAGATAACGGAGTTTGTAGCATGAGTGTAAAATATTCGTCAATAAAATGCAAAACTGCCCTATCTCCCAGCAGACTTCCCGGGCTGAAGTACTCGCTGAACCCTTACTTGGGTTGTGAGCACGGTTGTGCGTATTGTTATTCTCCGTCAACTTTTCGTGACGAGTGGATGGGATTGAACTGGGGAAAGTTCGTTCGAGCGAAGAACAATATCGTTGAGGTACTGGGACGTGAGGTAAGGCGAAAACCCAAGGGCACTGCAGGGGTGAGCACGGTGACCGACCCCTACCAACCGCTTGAGGCAAAGCTCGAACTCACCCGAAGGTGTATCGAGATATTATCCAAGCACGATTTTCCGGTCTCGATCCAGACAAAGTCAAGTCTTGTTTTACGAGACGCTGATCTGATTGTTCCCGAAAAATTCGATATTGGTGTGACGATAACAACAATGGATCGAGAATTAGCGAGTAAAATTGAGCCACGGGCATCGCCCCCGGACGCAAGAGTTCAAGTTTTGGATGAGTTTTCGTCTCGTGGTGTCAAAACATGGATTTTCCTTGGCCCAATCATTCCAGAAGTGAACGATAGTAAGGACAGCCTGAGGCGAATTATCGAGATCGCTGGACGAACTAGAAGCAGGCTGATGTACGACAAGCTCAACCTGAAGCGTTGGGTGCTCGATAGAATGGCTCCCTTGGTCGAACAGGAGAGACCGGGATTGGCGGGGCGATTGCCAGCTCTTGTCAGCATGAATTCAGAGTGGTGGCGGAAGACATGCTCGGCAGTTGAATCGATCTGTAAGGAATTAGGGGTTCAGTACGAGCCAGCTTTTCCAACATAGTTAACACTTTAGAAAGTGGAGCCCCGGGTGGGAATTGAACCCACGACCTACTGATTTCTTGCGCCTGGCTACAAGTTTCGACAGTCCTCTTCAGTCGCTCCGCCAGGCTGAGCTACCGGGGCTGTTTATATATTGTATGGTTGGTTTTAAAAATTCAGGTTAACGTCACTTTTGAAACTTGAGCACGCCGTCCACGATATCTTGGAAGGCCGCTCGCTGGTCCTTCGCGCAGACAACGCCCGAAGCTACCAGAACTCCCTCGGCCCCGAGTTCCAGCGCCTTTGTGACATCCTCACCGGATGTTATCCCGGCCCCGCACAGGACTTTTATTTTGGGGTTGATCTCCTTGACCGCTCTCACCGAGTCTATTACCACCTGCGGCTTGGCCTTGGACACCGAGATGCCTGAACCTATGAGTTCGGGAGGCTCCACCGCGATCATGTCGGGTGCGAATTCGGCTATCTTTCTGCTCTCCTCCATGTCGGCAGTGCAGGCCACCGTGTGTAGTCCCGCTTCCTTTGCCCTTGTCACCACAGCTTTAACTTGGTCGTGTGGGAGTTTGTGTTCTGAGTGGTTCACCAGCGTCCCGACCGCCCCGCCTGCCTTGGCGGACTCAGGAGAGATAAAACCGGTGTTCCTGCCAGGCTTTATTGGGTCGACATGCTGTGCGAAGACGGGGATTTCAACTTTCCCAGCTATCGTGGCAAGGTCAACCGTCTGTGGAGCTACGGCCGCCGACACACCGCTTTTCTCACTTATCTCGGCTATCAACTTTGCCAATTTAACTGCACTTTCTCCAGTAGCCTCTGGATACGTTTTGAAGTTCACGAGTACGATTGGAGTTTTCAACATCTTTTACGCCTCTCACCACTGCATCACCCCATTATAAAAACATTAGCGTCGGCCATCCAGATACTGGAGATCGTTCGCTGTTAAAAACTCTCGCTGTGTTTCTGTCGGTTTGTGTGGCTGGAGATGTAGAGATGAAAATGGTGCCGGGGGCGGGATTTGAATCCGCGGCCTCAAGATTTCCCACATCATCTCGTGGATCAGCACTCACAACCGCCAACGAGGTTATGAGTCTTGCGCTCTAACCAACTGAGCTACCCCGGCCAATTAGAAAATCTGCGCTCGGTGTTTTTAATTCTACCGCAATTTGGGTGATAGAAGTTTGATGTACTCCGATTTGATCGTCACCGCATGAACTTTAGAAAAGCCTGTTTTGAGTCTAGTTTCATACACCCGCTTTCGTATCCAACGAGCACGATGTCCGCAACTCCAACAAAAATCCCGTTCTCAACCACCCCCGGAATGCGGTTGATTTTTTGTTCAAGTTCTGCCGGGTTGGCGATAGAGTGAAATTTCACGTCCAAGAGGTAGTTACCATCGTCCGTGACGAAAGGGCTCCCGCCCGTAGCCACCCTGAGTTTCGGTTCTCCGCCAAGCTCAGCGAGTTTCCGCGCAGTGTACTCCCGTGCAAAGGGCAGCACCTCGACTGGCACTGGAGAACGTTCGCCAAGCTTTCGAACGAGCTTGGTCCGATCGACGACGATGGCCACGCGTTTTGCAGTCCCCGCGACAATTTTCTCCCGGGTGTGGGCCCCCCCGCCTCCCTTTATCATGTTGAAATCTGGGTCGACCTCGTCCGCACCATCTATCATGAGGTCAAGTTTTTCGTGAACATCAAGTGAACTCAATTTCAGACCTAGATCGCCCGCTAGACGTTGAGTGGGAGAAGAACTTGGGATGAAAGTCGCTTTAGATTTGAGCTTAGCTAGAACCCGAATAATCTCCGCAACTGTTGTCCCCGAGCCGAGTCCTACCATCATTTTGTCCCGCACAAGTTTCGCCGCGACCTTCGCCGCCTCGCGCTTCCACATTTCCGTGTCCAAATGAGCCCCCCAATCTCTGTTTAATGTGTAAAAGAGTTAAATATCACTACTAACACTGAAAAATGGTGGACAATGAAACGCGTAGTTTCCGTTATGGATGCGATGGCTAAAAAAGTACTCACCGCAAGCCCAAATACCACAGTCGCAAAAGCTGCAAAGATGATGGCTGAGCGTGGCGTAGGGTGTATCATCATAGTGAAGGGAAAGAAACCCGTAGGAATTTTGACCGAACGGGATCTTCTCATGAAAGTCGTCAGCGTGGATTTGATACCAAGCAGAGTCCATGTGGGCAAAATAATGTCTGCGCCTATTATTTCAATCAGCCCGAACGCTGACATAACCGAAGCGGCGCGGACGATGGCCAAAAACAATGTCCGGCGCCTGCCTGTCGTTGAACATGGAAAGTTGGTAGGCATCGTTACAGCAAGCGACATTACGGCCATCTCTCCCCAGCTCACCGATGTCGTGGCTCACCCAGAAGTGCCAGCGAGGGAGGAGATTGAGGAGAGCGTCTGCGAGGTCTGCGGTGAGGTGACCACAGGTCTCTACGAAGTAAATGGAATGTGGGTCTGCGAAAACTGCCGCGATACAATGGGCGGGTAGATGGTGGAATGGCTTGCAGGGACGTGCTTGTGCGGGCCAACATTAGAGATATTATGCGCCCATGTTCTTTTTTTGTGAACTCCCGTGATTTCGTGACTAGTGCTCGAGCCCTCATGCGTGAGGGCGGGCTCCGGTCTTTGCCGGTTATCGATGGCGGGAGGCTGGTGGGAATTCTGACCTCTCAGGATATCATGCGTATAAGTTCCACCCGCTCGAACATACCAGTCGCGGGCTTGATGCAGCCCCCGCAGCTGATAGTTACGCCCGCTGATGATCTGGTCAGACTTTCAAAGGAGATGGTGAACAGGGAGATATCAGATGTGCCGGTGGTGCAGAGCTATGCCGATAGAACTGTGGTTGGGCTGGTCAAGTGGGATGATATCCTCAAGAAGATAGAAGGAGCAATAAAAACGAGTTTGACCGTCAGCGATATAATGACTCGGAAAGTTATCACGTGTGAGGCAGATGACGAAATCCCCGCCGTTTGGGATACCATGGAAAAAACACGTTGCTCCGGTCTACCTGTGACGCGCTACGACAAGCAGAAACACCGGCTCGAGGTAATTGGAATGATAACACGCTCTGATATCATCCGCTCCGGGGTGACGAGGCTTGAGAAGGAGTCGGATAAGGGGAGGTTCCGCGCCCCGCCCCGCGTTAGGTCTCTAATGCGGACACCCGCCATAACCGCCACGCCAGAAACGCAGGTTTCTGAGTTGGTGGAACTCATGCTTAAACGAAATGTCGGTCGTCTCCCAATTTTGGCGAAGGATGAACTTGTAGGAATCGTGAGCCGTTCCGATGTCATAAAAGCAGTCTGTGGTGGTTGAGTGAGGAGAATTCCGCACTATAAATCGCGTGATCGGGGCCCGGTTGAATTTAGGTCAAGGCTGCACCGGGAGGAGGGCAACATAATGCCCCTAGCACGAAAACCTGTCGTAACAATTCCGCCCACGACACGGATAAAAAATGCAGCTGAGATCATGGTGGACCGCAAAGTGCGAAGGTTGCCGGTGACCGACCCCGGGACGCAGAAATTGATGGGAATCCTCCGCACGCGCGATATAATAGATTTCCTCGGCGGCGGCGACAAGCACAAAATCGTACAGGTAAAATTCAAGGGCAATTTCTTCGCAGCGATCAATGAACCAGTCCGAACTATAATGTCCGATGATATTATCTTTGGTACCGTCGACATGTCCATAATGGATGTAGTTAAGATCCTCCTCGACAAAGGTGTAGGTGGCCTGCCAATTTTAGACGAAACGGAAAAAATTGTTGGCATAGTGTCTGAGAGGGACTTCGTTTCATACGTGCCGGCCACGATGGGAATTCCTGTGAGCTATCACATGGTTCGTCATGTCGTCGCAACTGAGCCAACCCTTCCAATCCGAGAGGCGGCGCGGAGGATGATTTCAAGGGGCTTTCGGAGATTGCCCATTACGCGTGGTCGGGAACTTGTGGGGATAGTCACGAGTGTGGACATCCTGCGTTACTTCGGGGCAAGTAAAGTTTTCGAGTACATGCGCTCGCAGAGGATGGACGAGGCGATGGCGGTCGGTGTCCAAGAGATAATGACGAAGGATGTGCTGAAAGTTACGCCGGAAACGGATGTGGGCGAGGCTGCTGGGCTGATGCGCGAGAAGGGTTGCGGTGGTTTGCCCGTCGTGTCGGGAGAGGAGCTTGTAGGTATAATCACCGAGCATGATTTGCTGAGGTTGTTGTTTTGAAAGTGGACGAAATCATGAGTTTGCAAATAGTAGCAGTCAAACCTACCGACACCGTTGCCCACGCCAAGAACTTGATGTTGCGCTACAAAATGAAACATTTGGTAATAATTGACCGTGGGGAGCCTGTCGGAATGTTATCGATGAGCGACATCGCCGACTATCTTGGTAAGGGTTCGGCGACTTGGCGCAGGCGTCCGGTCGACAACGTCCCCATCGCGCGCGTGATGCGTAAAGGCGTGTTAACGGTTTCAGTTGGCACAGATTTGAAGAAGGCAGCGGCCCTCATGCTCAAGCGCAATATGGGCAGTTTAGTTGTGCAGGATGGGGAAAATATCGCCGGGATGGTGACGAAAACGGACTTGACGCGAAGTTTCGCCGAGTCTCTGGGCGGTCGGGTTAAAGTCAGAGATCTGATGAGTCATGAATTGGTTACTGTCGGCCGCACGCGTTCGCTGACGCACGTGGTCGAACTCATGAAGAAACGTGGGGTGGGTCGAGTAATCGTGATTGATGGAAAGAGGCCTGTAGGCATGATTACCGAAGGCGATATCGCGTTGGCCCAATTGGAGCAGCCTGGAAAGGGGACAAAAGAACGCGAGGTGGAATACACAAGAAGACTCGAACGAGCGGACAGGCCTCGGGCTCGGTATCTCAAGCGCATGGCGTCGGTGGCGGCCGAGGACGTGATGCGCTTGGGGTTTCTGACAATCAGCGCAGATGAGGACGCCGCGCGCGCTGCCGCCATGATGATAGAG
>Ga0315280_10006170_pt1 | contig 16670 bp, 13 predicted proteins | sample YL17G06_40_MG_FD_203697 | JGI IMG/M metagenome (GOLD analysis project Ga0315280, IMG submission 203697) | Sediment microbial communities from Yellowstone Lake, YNP, Wyoming, USA - YL17G06_40 | ecosystem: Environmental > Aquatic > Freshwater > Lake > Sediment | place: USA: Wyoming | collected...
GGATCGTCTGCCCCAGCGGGTTGGTGGTCTGGAAGAGCTTCTCCACCAGCGTGTTGCCGATCACGCAGACCTTGGCCGCGGCGGTGACGTCGCGCTCGGTGAAGAAGCCGCCGGAGCGGAGCTGCCAGTTCCGCACGGTGAGGTAATCGACGCCGACGCCGACCATTTCCTTCGGGCTCCAGTTGGAGTTGCCGTAGATCACCTGCCCCTGGGCGCCGACGATCGGGGAAGCGGCGACCACGGCGGGGCACTCGCGGGGCAGCGCGTCGCTGTCGGCGGCGGTGAGCGAGGGCATGCTCCCCAGGCCGTGGCGCACGCCGCTCCCCGACTTGCTCCCCGGGAAGACCACGACCACGTTGGTTCCCAGGCTCTGCAACTGGTCCTGGAGCAAGCTGCCGGCGCTCTGCCCGATGGAGACCATGGTGGTGACCGCGGCGATGCCGATGACCACGCCCAGCACGGTCAGCCCGGCCCGCATCTTGTTCCTTCGCAGGGCCCTCATCGCGACGCGAACGGTCAACAGCAGGCTCATTTCCGTCCCCTACTGGGTGGGCGGCCCGGAGGCCGTGCCGGCCACGAGCATCTGCCCTTCGGCCAGCGGGCCGGCCACCATTTCCGTGTACTTATTGTCGCTCAGCCCGGTGGTGACCTCCAGGGCGCGGAGAAAGTCGCCGTCGCGGACCCAGACGTGGCGGCGGGTGCGGGTGCGGTTGGCCAGGGCCCGCTCGGTGGCCGAGCGCTTCTCCGCCTCCTTCGCCAGCTCCTCGTCCTCGGCCGGCTCCTCCTCGCCGGCCCGGAGCAGTTTCCGGTCGTCGGGGTGGACCTGCTCCGTCTTGGGGTAAAACCGCAGGGCCGCGTTGGGAATCTTCAGGACGTTCTCGCGGCGGTCGATCTCGAAGGAGAGGTTGGCCGTCATCCCCGGCAAAAGCTTCAGTTCCGGGTTGGGGCACTCCACGACCACCGGGTAGGTGACCACGTTCTGCACGGTCGTCGGATTCATGCGGACGTCGTAGATCGTTCCCTCGAACAGCTCGTCGAGATAGGCGTCGACCGTGAACTGGACGCGCTGCTTGCGCCGCTGCGCCTCGCGGATGAAGCCGATGTCCGCCTCGTCCACCAAGGCGAACACACGCATCTTCTCCTCCATGTTCGGCGCTACGACGAACAGCTCGGGGGTCTGGAACTGGGCGACCAGGGTCTGCCCTTCGTCGATCTTCCGGTCGATCACGATGCCGTCGACCGGGCAGCGGATGTCGGTGTAACCCAGTTGCGTCTCGGAGTTCTCCAGCGTCGCCTCGGCCTGCTCCACGGCGGCCTCGGCCAGCTCGAGCTGGGCCTCCAGCGACTCGCGGTTGTAGCGGAGCTGGTCCAGCTCCGCCTGGGAGATGTACTCCTCGTTCTCCTTGCGGAGCTCGACAGCCCGTTTCTCGTCGGCGACGGCCTGGTTCAACAGCGCGCGGACCCGCTTCACCTCGGCCTCGCGGGTGTGCAGCGAGGCCCGGTCGCGCTTCACGGCGGAGTCGTAGAGCCGCGTGTCGATCTTCGCCAGGAACTGGTTCTCCATCACCTTCTGGTTGAAATCGACGTAGAGCTTCTCGATCGGCCCGGAGACGAAGGCCCCCACCTGGACGCGGAGCACCGGCTGGACCGTCCCCGTCGCGTTGACCGCGGAGACGATCTCTCCGCGCGCGACCGCCACTTCGCGGTAGTTGGGGCGATTCCACGCAGCCAGCCACGCCTTCCCGGATTGGTAGAGGAAGAACCCTCCGCTCCCCAGGATGAGAAGGACGATCAACAGGATGATCCAGAACCTCATCGTCGGCCACTTCGCCGCTGGTCCGCGGAGAGAAGCTTCCGGCAGGCGCCGCCGGGGGATGTTCCGCCAAGAACTCCAGTATAGACGCAGCCTGAACGAATGTCGAGAAGGGGCCTTCCTTGGGGACTCTCCCGATTTTCGCGCAGCCCGAGGACTGTCCCAATTCTCGCGCAGGGAAAATGGGGCTGTCCCCCTTGCGCTCGCGGGCCGCGCCGCGGACCGGGCTAGCGCCGGAAGCGGACCTCGCCGCCGACGATCACCGTGACGGCCCGGCCCGTAAGCTCCCAGCCCGCAAACGGGGTGTTGCTGCTTTTGGAGCGGAACTCGGCCGGGTCGACCCGCCAGCGGACCCCGGGGTCGATCACCGTCACGTCGGCGTCCGCGCCGACCTGGAGGGTCCCTTTGGGGATGCCGAGGATGCGGGCGGGGTTGATCGTCATCTTGGCCAGCGCGGCGGGCCAATCGAGGTGGCCCGGCCCCACCAGCCGCGTGCTCACCAGCCCCAGCGCCGTCTCCAGGCCCACGATTCCGAACGGGGCCTGGTCCAGCTCCTGCATCTTCTTCTCCTTGGCGTGCGGCGCGTGGTCCGAGGCGATCGCGTCGATCGTGCCGTCGGCCAGGCCGGCGATGCAGGCCTCGACGTGGTCCTTGCCCCGCAGCGGCGGGTTGGTCTTGAAATTGGAATCAAAGCTCCGCAGCGACTCGTCGGTGAGGGTGAAATGGTGGGGCGTGACCTCGGCGGTGACGCGGACGCTGCGCCGCTTGGCGCGGCGGATGATCTCCACGGCCCCCGCGGTGGAGACGTGCATCATGTGCAGCCTCCCCCCGGTGGCCTCGGCCAGGGCGATGTCGCGGCTGGTCATCACGTCCTCGGCCGCGGCGGGGATCCCCGGCAGGCCGAGGATCAGCGAAATGAGCCCCTCGTGCATCACGCCGTGCTGTGTGAGCTCGCGGATCTCGGCGTGGTTGAGCACCGGCTTGTCGAACATCAGGCAGTACTCGAACGCGCGGCGCATCAATTCGGGGTCGTACACGGGGGCCCCGTCGTCGCTGAAGCCCACGGCCCCGGCCGCGACCAGTTGCCCGATCTCGGCCAGCTCCTTTCCCTCGCGGTTCTTGCTCACGCAGCCGATCACGTAGACGTGGCAGTTGCCGGCCCGGGCCGCCTGGTGGCGGACGAATTCGGCGGCGCCCTGGCTATCCAGGGGCGGGTCGGTGTTGGGGGCGCAGGCGATCGCGGTGAACCCGCCGGCTAGCGCCGCGGCCGTGCCGCTCTCGATCGTCTCGTCCTCCTCCCGCCCCGGCTCGCGGAGGTGGACGTGCATGTCGATCAGCCCCGGGGCCACGATCTTGCCGGTGGCGTCGAGGATCGCGGCCTGGCCGCCGGCCGGCACGTCGTAGCCGGCGATCCGGCCATTTTCCACCAGGAGGTTCGTGACCCGGTCCATCGTCTGGCTGGGGTCAATCACGCGGCCGTTCTGGATCAGGAGGGTGGACATGGAAGTGGGCTGGGAGTGGATGGGTGAGGGGATAGTGGATGGTGGATAGCGGATAGCGAATAACGAATAGCGAATACTGAATAGGGAATTGCGGATAGTGACTTGTGGATCGTGGATCCTGGATCGTTGGGCGTGGATTGCGGAGTATTAATCGTTCCTTGTGAATGCTGACGAGCGAACAAGGAAGTGCACGTGTTTCGGGGCATGCTAACCCGCTATGCTAAGCCGCTAGCGGCTTAGCAGGCGCAGCGGCTGAGCAATCGGTCGGCCAACGTCTCTTCGTTCATCGTTCCGTACTCATCCTTTCCCCCGCATCCTTCCTCGTTCATCCTTCATCCTTCAGCATTCATCCTTCCTCCTTCCCCTCTCCTCACCCCCGCTTTCCGGTCAGCAGCCAGAGGACGGCCATCCGCACGGCCAGCCCGTTGGTCACTTGCTCGAGGATCGCCGACTGGGGGCCGTCGGCCACGTCGGGGGTGACCTCGACGCCGCGGTTGATCGGCCCGGGGGCCAGGATCAGCACGTCCGGCTTGGCCCGGCCGAGGCGGCGGCGGTCCATCGCGTAGAGCAGGGCGTATTCGCGGACCGAGGGGAAAGGGCGGGCGTACTGCCGCTCGAACTGGATCCGCAGCAGGTTCAGCACGTCCACCCGAGGCAGGATGTCGTCGAGACTGTACGAGAACTCGACGCCCAGCTCCTGCCACCGCGGCGAGACCAGGGTCGACGGCCCGCAGACGATCACGTGCGCCCCCAGCTTCATCAGGCCCCAGATGTTGGACCGCGCGGTGCGGCTGTGGGCGATGTCGCCGACCATGGCCACGGTCAGGCCGGCGATCCGCCCGCGGCGGCGGCGGATGGTCATGATGTCCAAGAGCCCCTGGGTGGGATGCTCGTGGGCCCCGTCGCCGGCGTTGATCACCGCGCAGTTCAGGTTCTGGGCCAACAGGTGCGGCGTGCCCGGGGTGCGGTGCCGCACGATCACCGCGTCGACCTCCATCGCCTGGAGGTTCTTGGCGGTGTCGATCACCGTCTCCCCCTTCGAGAGGCTGCTCGTGGCGGCGGAAAAATCGACGCCGTCCGCCCCCAGCCGCCGGGCAGCCAAGGAAAAGCTGGTCCGGGTCCGCGTGGAATTCTCGAAGAAGAGGTTGACGCAGGTCTTCCCCACCAGCAGCGGGAACCGCCGCTCGCCCCCGTCCAGGGCCTTGCGGAACACCTCGGCCTTGTCCAGCACGAGGGTGATCTCCTCCGCCGAAAGCTCCTCCAGCCCCAAGAGATGACGCTGGTTCCAGCACTCGGCGGTCCCCAGCTCGGCCAGCAGGCTACTCATGGCGATCCACCTCGCGGGTGAAACGGGGTAGATGAAGGGGTTTAGGCGAGCGCTCGGGGGGATGCCGACCTTCGCCCCCGCTGAGCGTGATTCTAGCAGCCGACCACCTCGCTGCAAGCGGGCCGGCCGTCTCCCGCTTCACCGCGCCACCCGCCAGCGGACGTTGAACAGCCGGAGGATGATCCAGATCAACACCAGGTCCAGCCCCGCGTAGAGCGCCAGGAACCCGAGGGCCGTCTGCCACGGCCAGCCCAGCCCGCCGGGGTCCTGGGCGGGGGGCGGCTGGACTGAATCGGAGTTGGTGGGCAGGTGCAGGGGGAGGCTGAATGCGGCCGCAAAGGGGCTGGCAAAACCGAGCCGCGTCGCCCGGACCCCCGCCGGGGCATGGGCCGCGAAGGTCCCCTTGAGCACGTCCACGCGGACGGGGCGAAAGTCCGTGCCGATGAGGAGCCGGTTGGCGTCGGCTGCCGCCCTGACCTCCAGACTGGTGCCCACGCCGGAGTTGCGGCCGTTGATCCGCTTCGCCACTTGCGTCAAGGGCTCCCCCTCCGCCAGGTCAAACGCCGCGGCGACGCCCCGCGGCCCCGTGAGCCGGACTTGGGCCGCCGCGGCGATCCGGCCCGAACGCCCCTCGTGGATCAGCGCCGCCGGCGCGGGGAAAAGCAAGTCCGCCAGCACCTTGGCGACCACCGGCGCGGCAAACAGCACAATCAGGATCAGGTACACCGTCATCATGCTGATCGACGTCTTGCGAAAGATCACCGAGCAAAACATGGCCAGCGTGGTCGTCGTCAGGCTGCTCACGAGGATCACCGCCAGGTAGCCGACGATCGTCAGCGTGTCGTACCAGAAGGTCCAGGGCGGCAGGAGCCACGCCAGCAGGATCGGCCAGACCAAAAAGCTGGTCAGCACCAGCGACACCCGCAGGCTGGAAGCCATCTTCCCCGAGAGAATCTGCCAGGGGCCCAGCGCCGTGGTTAAGAGCAGCTCCAGCGTCTGCCGCTCGCGCTCGTTGGTCACCGCGCCGGCGGAGAAGACCGGCCCGACCAGCATGTTGAACAGCAGCACGTAGCTGGTGTACCAGGGGGCCTTTTGCGGCCAGATGTAGAGGCAGACGGCCATCACCACCAGCGCCAGGCCCATGCTCATCTGGATCACCAGCCGCAGCATGAGTGTGCCGTGGCCAAAAAGCTCGCTCCGCATCTCCTTGTCGTAAACGGGGTTGACCTGGTCGGCCATCAGGTCGTCCCGCTTCGGCGGGGCAAACAGCCGGTCCGGGAACTGATCGCTGCGGATCACCATCCCCACCGCTTCCCGCTGCTCCTCCTCCAGGTCGACCACCTCTTCCGCCTCGGCGCCGACGTCGGGCGGGTACATCAGCCGGCGGCTGATCGTCGCCATCAAAAGCCCGCACACCACCGCGGCGCCGGCCGGGACCACTCCCGCCAACACCACCAGGAGAAACTCGGAATGCGACTGGAACGCCAAGTAAAAAAGGATCCCGAACAGCACCAGGGGAAGAATCAACAGGTAGGAGACGACCACCGAAGCCAGCGTCCGCTTGAAGTAGCTGCTCACGGCGAGGCAGATCATCCCGAAGGTGATCACCGAGGAGCCCATCGCCACGTAGGTGGCCACCACCTCCCAAAAGCTCTTCCCGCCCAACGGCAGGCACAACATCACCACGGGCAGCGAGCAGAACACCAGCACCGCCAGGTGGGTCATCGAGGCCAGCAGCTTGCCGATCACGATCGCCGCGGGGCGCATCGGGCTGGCCAGGAGCATCTCGTACGTCTTCCGCTCCTTCTCCCCGGTGATCGTGCCCGCCGCGAAGCTCGGCACCAAGAGCGACATCAGCACGTACTGACCCAAAAAAAACAGGTTCACCAGCCGCCGGGCCTCTTCCGGCGTGGCCGTGAGGTCCAAAGTCTGGCTGGTTGGCCAGGCCACGTAGACCACGAGCCCCAACAGGGCGAGATAGCAGAACAGGAGCACGAAGGCCCGCGTCATCCGCAGGTTCACCAGCAGCTCCCGCTGCAAGACGGGGTTATCGATCAGGTACATCCCGCCCGCCCAGTCATTCCGGCCCGGAAAACACCCCCCAGGATCGGCTTTTGCAGTCTACCTGAAGAGGGCGCGGAAAGAAAGGATGAAGGATGAATGAAGGAAGACGTCGGGCAAGGGGTCGACGAAAGACAAGGTGCGGACGCGCCTCGGACACCTGAGCCGTTCTTCGCGCTCCGCGGCTCGTCATTCATCCTTCATCATTCATCCTTCATCCTTTCCCCCTACGTTCCCCGCCTCAGCCCGAACCACTCGATCTGCCGGCGGGGGCAGTAGCGGAGGCCGTTTGCGGCGCAGTACGGTTCCAGCCAGCGGGCCCGATCAGCGAGGATCGCCGCGTCGGTCCCCTCCGGCATGAGCATCACCCGGGCCCGTTGGACCTCGGGAAACCCGGCCAGGTACCGCTCCACCTCGCCGCAGGACTCGATCGAGTCCACCACGAACTTGAACTGGTAGTCGTACCCGGCCACCAGCCGCCGGATCACCTCGGGCACGTGCCGCCGCCGCTCGTGCTGGGCGATCCACCGCGGGTTGCCGCTGCGGGGCGTTGAGTTCGACAATTTCGGGCTGATCGACATCAGGTCGCAGGCCACCGGCAGGTACCGCGTCCCCGCAGTCTCGATCGTCACGTGCCGGCCCAGGCGGCGGAGTTCCTCGGACAGCGGGACCAGGTCGGCGAAGAGCATCGGCTCGCCGCCGGTCAAGACCACGTGCTTCTCTCCCAGCTCCTCGACCCGCCGGACAATCTGGTGCAACGGCAGGTCGTTTCCGTCGGGCTGCCAGGAGGCGTAAGGGGTGTCGCAAAAGCCGCAGCGAAGGTTGCAGCCGCTCGTGCGGACAAACACGCTGGGAGTGCCCGTCAACAAGCCCTCCCCCTGGATCGATCGGAAGATTTCTGCGATTCGCATAAGGGGCTGTCAGCTATCAGCAGTCAGCCTTCAGCAGTCTGTTTTCCGCTTCAGATTTGGGCTTCTACAACGTATCGGAGTGGGTCTTTCAGGCCCGCGTCGGCGAACCCATGGAGCCGCAGCCGGCAGGCGTCGCACCGCCCGCAGCTTTGCCCCGCCTCGTCCGGGTCGTAGCAGCTATGCGTCAGCCCGTAGTCGACCCCGAGTTCGACGCCCCGCCGGATGATCTCCCCCTTGGTCAGGCTCACCAGCGGCGCGTGGATCCGGAAAGCGCTCGTGCCTTCGACCCCCGCCTTGGTCCCCAGGTTCGCCAACCGCTCGAAGGCCGTGACGAACTCCGGCCGGCAATCGGGATAGCCGCTGTAGTCGATGGCGTTGATGCCGAGAAAGATGTCGGCCGCCCCGACCACCTCGGCATAGCCCAGGGCGAGCCCCAGGAGGATCGTATTCCGCGCGGGGACATAGGTGACGGGGATTCCCTGCCGCATCTGGGCCGCGCTCCGGTCCTTGGGCACCTCGATCGCGTCGGTCAGGGCACTGCCGCCGAGTTGCCGCAGGTCGACCGCGAGGACCAGGTGCCGCCGCACCCCTATCGCCTCGGCGACGCGGCGGGCAGCCGCCAGCTCGTGCCGATGCCGCTGGCCGTAGTCGACTGTGAGGGCGTACAGTTCGTACCCCTCGGAGCGGGCGATTGCCGCCGTAGTCGCCGAGTCCAGTCCACCCGAAAGAAGGATTACTGCGGGTTTGACCATACCCAGTTTATCATGCCAGAATATCGGGAGGGGCGAAAGGAGCACCGCCGTGAGCGAGCAGTTCCGCAGCATGTTGGAAACGTTCCCCAACCAGTACCCGGACAGGGAGTACACGATCGAGATCGTCTGCCCGGAGTTCACCTCCGTCTGTCCCACGACCGGCCAGCCCGACTTCGGCACGCTCTCGATCAGCTATGTCCCCGGCGAGAAGTGCATCGAGCTGAAGAGCCTCAAATTCTACCTGCAATGTTACCGGAACGAGGGGATCTTCTACGAGCACGCCACCAACCAGATCCTCGACGACCTCGTGGCAGTTGCCCAGCCCCGTAGAATGACGCTGGTGGCGGCGTTCACCCCCCGGGGTGGCATTACCACGACGGTTACCGCGACCTACCAGAGCCAAGCGTAAGCTCAGGCCAAGACGCCTGAGAGGGTGGTACGCAGGGAGAGCGCAGGCAGACTTTCTCTTTAGGTTGGGAGGGCGGAACCATGCGATCGAGGAACATTTCTTCTGGGGGAATCGGCCGGGCGGTGCTGGGTGCCGTGCTGGCCGCCTGCGTGGCGTGCACGGCAGGCGCCGGCGGCCCGGAAAAGCGCCCGTCAAGCTATCTTCCGGTGGTGATTACCGAGCCGTTCGATGCCGTCGTCAAACGCATGGAAGCGGCCAAGCCGCAGGTCATGGAGCGGCAGATGCAGTTGCTCGCCGAGCGCTACGACCTGGGCAATCGGCCCGCGCCGGGAGTCACCATGTCGCGGGGCAAACCGGTGCAAGGGGGCATCCGGGCGAAGCTTCCGGAGGGGGTCAGGTCGTGGCAGGAGCTGGCGGCGATGAGCCCGGAGGAAATCCGCGGCAAGGGGCTCTGGCCCAAGGGGTTCTTTCCCCTGCCGCACCCCAATCATCCCGAAGGGGGGATGCTCTTTCCGAAACAGCACATCGACAAGATCAGGCAACAGGAGGAGCGGGACCTGACGCGGTTCGATCTGGACTTCGACCTCCCCGAGCATTTGCTCCCGGAGTTCCCGCCGCCGATCTTCCTCACCACCCGGCCGGACCTCGGCGACGTCTCCCAAGGCCAGTTGGTCACTCTCACCAATTACTACCAGTTCTTTAACGGGATCCTCAATCCCAAGCAGTTGGAGGGCCTGCGCTTGCTGTTGACTCCCTTTCCCCAGCAGCAATTCAACGCCACCGAGGACCGCCGCTCGCTTAAGCCCAGCATGGGCGTGGCCTGCTTCGATTGCCACGTCAACGGCCACACCAACGCCGCTACGCACCTGGTGGGCGACATCCGGCCGCAGCCCTTCCGCCATCGGATCGACACGCCCTCGCTGCGGGGCGTGAACATCCAGCGGCTCTTCGGCTCGCAGCGGGCAATGAGGAGCGTGGAGGACTTCACCGAGTTCGAGCAGCGGGCGGCCTACTTCGACGGCGACCCCGTGATCGCCACCAAGAAGGGCGTGAACATCCTGGAGCGGGGGAGCCAGGTCCATTTCATGGCCGAGATGCAGGAGCTGTTCGACTTCCCGCCGGCGCCGAAACTGAACGTCCTCGGCGTGCTCAACCCGCAGAAGGCCGCCCCGGCAGAGCTCCGGGGGGAGAAGGTCTTCGACGGGAAAGGGAAGTGCGCGGTCTGCCACCCGGCCCCCTACTACACCGACAACCTCCTGCGCAACCTCCAGGTCGAGCGGTTCTACAAGCCGCAGATGATCAACGGGCGGATGGCGGCCAGCGACGGGCCGATCAAGACCTTCCCGCTGCGGGGGATCAAGGACTCGCCCCCGTACCTGCACGACGGGAGGCTCCTGACGCTCGAGGACACGGTGGACTTCTTCAACCTCGTCCTGGAGACGAAACTCAGCGAGCAGGAAAAACAGGACCTGGTGGCCTTCATGCGGTGCCTGTAGGAACGCGCGGTTGGAGCGGCGGATTGGCAGGTCGCCCCCGCACGGAGGGTGGCCATTACGTGGCGTTGAATCCGGCGGGCCCAGGGGGCTAGAATCGGGGTGTGGCGGACCCGCTGTGCCGCGTGGGACACGCTCTTTGGCCATTCCCGGATAGAGAGAACATCACCATGACCAAGAAGGTTCCGAAACTAATCTTGAAGGTCGTAGACCGGGTGCCCGGGTCACATTACAGTACCACGACCTCCGCTGGCTATGAGGTACTTTGGGGGTTCTCTTCGAAGGCCCAGGCCGACGCCTTCTTGGAGAAATGGCGCGAGGTTTGCCCGTTTGTGGCGCAGCAAAAGTGGAACGCAGAGTATCTCACTTGCGCCTACCTGGAAGAATGGATCAAAGGTATTGCCGACGGAGACCGGGCGAAAGCCTTGCTCGCTCTCGACGCCTCCTGCTCCACCGGTCCGACGATCGAGGCCGTTCCGGTCCGCACCGTGCTTGACGCGTGGGGTCCATCAACAAATGTGCGCCCTGATGTGGAATTCCAGAACTATCAGATTTAGCGGTCCACTGGCACGCCCTGAAGGGCTGTGACCATGTCCCGCCTTCTAACCGACGTGCGGCGCGCCAGTGTAATCAATCCGCACCTGGCGACCGGAGTTGGCGATGGAAAGCCTTGCCGCTTCCGTCACCAACTCGTTGATGAAGCTATTGGCGGGGGTGGCGAGGATGCCGCGGGCGTCGATCTCGGCCAGGACCCGCTGGCGCTGGGCCAGGGCCTCGCCGGCGGCCGAGCCGGAAGCGGCCGCGTTGACGCGGCGGGCCGCGTCGACCAGGGCCTCGATCGAGTCGTAGCCGTAGCCGACCGGCCTCAGGCCGTCGCCTTCCCAGGGGACCAGGCGGAAGTAGTCGGGGCTCACGAAGCGGAACATGGCCCCGCTCGTGGCGTCGACGTAGCCATGGCTGACGCCGCGGAACTGGTCGTCGTGGCGGACCAGGCCGCCGCAGTTCGGGCCTTCGCAGAAAAGGCATAGCCCCTGGTCGTTGGTGCCTGCCCCTTGGTCAGGATACCCCAGTCCGTTGAGGACGCTCAGCACGGCCCCGTTCTCCCAAACCACCTGCCCGCTCGACCAAAGGTAGCCCACCTTGCCGTTGGGGAACGTTCCCTCGACGCCGCGGACCGAGACCTCGACCGGCCGAAGCCCAGTAATGAAGTAGACCAGATCGACGTAGTGGCAGCCGACGTAGGTGAACGGGTCGCTCTGCTCCTTGGTGAACCAGTTCTGGAAGTTCGAGTGGCGGTAGTAGTAGGGCTCGACCAGCTTGGCCTCGCCGCAGCGGAACTCGCCGAACCGGCCGCGGCGATACTGCCCCCGGGCGTCCAGGGCCCGGCGGTCGAACCGCTTGTGATACTCGACCCCCACAAAAAGGCCGCGCTCCCGGGCGATCCGCTCGATCTGGGCCGCCTGGGCGTACTTCTGCACCAGCGGCTTGACGCACAGCACGTGCTGATCGTGCTCCAGTGCGGCCCGGATCACCGCGTCGTGGAGGTGATCGGGCACGGCCACGACGACCAGGTTGTAAGGGGGCATCCCCGCGACCGCCTGGCGGAAAAGGTCGGGAAAGACCCGCTCCGGCGGCTCGTCCAGGGCCGGCAGCGGCCGGAACGTGTGGCCCGGAAAGGCCGCGCGGAATACCTCGTCCTCGGCCAGCGCCCGCAGGGGGGCGGAATTGAGCGCGCAGATCGAGATCGGCTCCAGCGCGCCCAGGCGCTGGAGGTGGTAGAGCGAGGGCAGGATCTGGTCGTGGGTGATCATCCCGCCGCCGACCACGAGGACCTCGACCGGTGCGGCGGTCTTCGAGCTGGCGGGGTTCATGCGACGGCCTCCGCGATGGCTTCCTCGACGACCTGGATGCTCTCCCGGAGCGGCTCCTCGCCCATCACCAAGGGCGGCGCGACCTTGACGCTTGCCCCGCCGTAGCCGACCGGGGCGAACATCAGGAGCCCTTTTTCGACCGCGCGGCGGACGATGTCGGCGGCCAGCGGGGCGTTGGGCTCGATCCCGCCCGGCTTGACGACGTGCAGCGACGCGACCATCCCTTTGCCGTGCACCGTTCCCACGTGGTCGGGGAACCGCCGGGCGACGCGGCGCAATTCGGGCTGGAGGATCTCGCCCATCGCCCGGGCGTGCTCGACCAGGTGCTCCTCGCGGATCACGCCGAGGTTGGCCAGCGCGGCCGCGGCGCAGACGGGATTACCGGTGTGCGTGGAAGTCATCGAGCCCGGCGGATAGAGGTCCATGATCTTCGGCCGCCCGATCACCGCCGCCAGCGGCAGCCCGCTGGTGATCCCTTTGCCGCAGCAGATCAAATCGGGCACGACCCCGTAGTGCTCGAAGCCCCAGTAGGTCCCGGTGCGGCCGAAGCCGGCCTGGACTTCGTCGAAGATCAATAGCGCGGCGTGCTGATCGCACCAGGCGCGGAGCTTCTGGACGTACTCGGCCGGGGCGAAGCTGGCGTTGCCCCCCTGGTAGGTCTCGGTCATCACCCCGGCCACCGCGTCCGCGGCCACGCCGAGCTTCTCCAGCGACGCGGTGAACAGCTCGAAGCTCGTATCCGGGCAGCGGAAGCCGTCGGGAAACGGCACCTGGACGATGTCCGGGTCGAGGTTGACGATCCACTCTTTGAGCGCGGGAATGCCCCCGGCCATCTGGGCCCCGAGCGTGCGGCCGTGGAAGGCGTTGTGGAAGGTCACGAGCGTGATCTTGCGATTGCCGGCGATGCCGCGGCCCCAGGTCCGTGCCAGCTTCATCGCGCACTCGCAGGCCTCGGCTCCCGTGGTGAGCAGGAAGACCTTGCCCAGCCCCTCCGGCGCGACCTGGGCCAACTGCTCGACCAGGGCGGCACGGGTCTCCGAGGGAAAACAGTAGTTGTGCACCAGCCCGCGGCTCGCCTGGTCGAGGATCGCCTGCCGGATCTTGGGGTGGGCGTGGCCGGCGTTGGTCACCAGGACGCCGGACGACCAATCCAACCACATGTTCCCCCAGCGGTCGTAGACCTGGATCCCTTCGGCGCGATCCCAGAGGACCAAAGGCTGCCCGCTCATCGAGAGCGGCTCGTACTGCCGCAGCTTCTTGAGGATCGGGATCGACTCGGCGACGGGGATGTCCGTGCCGATCCGGCGGTACTTGGTCGAGACGGGGGGAACCTTGCGCGGGGTGAGGTCGAAAGAGGCCATGGGCCGTGTCCTCGCGGGATCATGGAGTGCCGATTATAGCGCCCGCGGGGCTGAGCCGCAAGCGCCCGCGGGGCTGAGCCGCAAGCAGTCCGGCCCTTGCCTTGGGGTGCCTGGTAATGCAGAATAGGGGCTCGATTCCCGCTGCTGCAACTCGCTTGTTCTTGCCCGAGCAGGACAACCGCCATGGCCGATCCACCGCGCGTGATTCTCTCCGGCTTTGCCGACGAAGGGGCCAACCAGAAGACCGCCGTCCAGCAGTTCGCCGCGTTTGCCGCCCTCGGGCTCCAGCACTTCAGCATCCGCTTTATCGACGTTGGCGACGGCGTGAAGAACGTGATGCACTTGACGCGCTCCGAGATCCGCCAGGTCCGCCGGCTTCAGGAGGAGTACGGGCTGGGCGTCTCGTCGATCGGCTCGCCGATCGGCAAGGTGAAGCTGTTAGACGTGGAGGACGGCACCCACAACCGCTACGTGCCCTTCAAGCGCTACCTGGCCGGCGAGGTCCAGAAGGCCTGCCGCCTGGCCCAAGCCTTCGAGACGAAGCTGATCCGCGGGTTCTCCTTCTATCACCCCAAAGGGACCGATCCGCGGGAACACCTTCCCCAGGCGGTCGACCAGCTCGGCCAGATCGCCGAGGCGTGTCACCGCGCGGGGCTGACGTTCGGACTGGAGGTGGAGACGAACCTGGTGGGCGAGAACGGCGAGCTGTTGGCGGAGATCCACCGCCAAGTGAACCACCCCGCCCTGGTGCTGGTCTTCGACGCCGCCAACCTGGTCGTTCAGGGGTATTCGGCGGGCGAGGTGCTGGAGCAGTTTCGGCGGATGAAGCCGGGCCTAGGCTGGATGCACGTCAAGGACTACCACCACCCCCGGCCGGTCGCCAAGCGAGGCCACGTCGACGAGGATGCCCTGGCCCACTTCGTTCCGGCGGACCAGGGGGACAGCGCCCACGAGGCCCTCTTCCGCGAGCTTCGCCAGGTGCTTCCCGAATTGCAGGCCCGGCTGCGTCGCCGCGGCGTCCCCGGCGTGTTCCTCGACCTGGAGCCGCACCTGAAAGGCGGCGGGCAGTTCGGCGGTTTCAGCGGCCCGGACGGGATGGGCGTCGCCTTGCGGAGCCTGTGCCGCGTTCTGGACTATGTCGGCATTGGCTATCACCTGCGGGATTTCGACGACATCCGGGCCGCACGGGGGTTCTGAGGGGCTCAGACGCCGACGGGCGATTCGGGCGTTGCCGCAGCGCCCTCCGGCGTCGTCGCGACGCTCTCCGGGGAAGCCTCGTCGCTGGTCTCGGCCGCCGGCGGTTGCACCTCCGGGGCTTCCTTGGTCACTTCGGGAGTCCCGTCGCGGGGGTCCGCCGACTTCCCGCCGGTTTCCCGGCGAGCCGAAGAAGCCCACTGGAGATGGCTACCTCGGTTGACGAGGATCCGGCCGGTGACGAGGGCGTACTGGATGCCCCACAAGAGTGCTGCCACGAGGCCCAGGCTCCCGCCCCACAAGGCCACGCGGTTCCCGTTGCCAAAACACCAGGTGCCCAAAAGCCATCCGCTACAGGTGAGGGCGATGATGGCCACGATCAGCTTCCCGGCGCTCCGCGAGACCAGGATCCGGCGTGTGTGGCGGCTGATCGCCGCCTCGGCAGAGAGGTTCGCCAATTCCCGCATCGCCGACAAATCGGCCAGCCTTTCGGGGACAACTGTGCGGGCAGACATGGGTACCGGGCCGACTCGCCGGCGCCCGTCGGAAAACACCCCCGAGTGATCGGCCGGGGTGGTCGACCCTTCCTGCCGTGAAGGAGCTTCTGGGCCCTCCGTCGCACCAGCGGGCCCGTGCGCCCCCTCCGAGGGAGGGGGTTTCAGGGCCGGATCGCTGGCGGCTGCCCGGACCCGGGCCAGCAACTTCGACATGTAGTCGTCGATCGACTCTTCTTCCTCGGCAGGGGATCGCGGGTAAGCCATCTGGCTGGACTCCCGCTGCCCGGCGCTGAGCGAGGCGGCCTCGCGCTTCTCCTCTTCGCCGTCGAAGTGCATCGCCGTGCCCAGGCGGCGCAACAGCTCGAGCGTCGCCAACGGTGTGTCGGCGGAGGAAGGTTCGGCCGCGTTTTCCCCTTGCCCGCCGTTGTCAGGCCCGGGCCCTTCCGACCGCTCGTCTCCGCCGAGGATCGCGGCTTCTGCTTCTTGCCCCCCCTGTTCGTCGGTCCTCTCGAATTCCCCCGGCTCAATCGCCTGGGATTCCTGCTGCGGAGTCCCGGCCATCTCGCCGGCGGGCTGCTCGGTAGGCGGAGGGCATTCGAGGATTTCCAGCCCGACCGGGCCGATCGTGAGGACGTCGCCGGGAGCCAGCCGCGCGTCGACGAACCCCCGCCCGTTGAGCCGCACATCGGGACACCAGCGGCGGACTACCGTGGCCGATCTCCCCCGGAGGATGAGGCACTGGACGGGCCGGACCCCCCGCGCGACGATCCGGAGGGTACACGTCGGACCGGAGCCGATCGTGCACTTGGACGAACGCAGGCGGACCGTCTGGCCGTCGCGATCGGTACCCCGAATTCGGAGCACCAAATCGCCGGCTGCGGCATCTATATTAACGGACGGTTGGGACGGTTGGGTCATCGCAGGGACCTGGTGGCGTGAGGTTGCGGCAAGGCCCTGTCCGGCGCCGCAGGAGCCGGCGGTTCGTGGGAGCCTCCGGGGCGTAAAGTCTTCATAGGAGGAGTTTAGGTTACGTAGCGCCGCCCGTGTCGGCAGTATCCCCGCAAATCGGGTAGCGTCCCTTGCCTCGGGGAAATTCCCTTGGATATATTTGCCGGTTTTGTCGATTATCCGTTAGCGACTGATAGGGGGCCCGCGAGGCGGGACTTCGGGCTTGGTGAGACGGGAGTTTTCCGGGCGAAAGTGTCTTGCGACGTCGGGAGGCGGTATCCCCACATGGTAGGGGTTTGCCGAACGGGAGCAGGCGACGGAACGTTTTCAGAACGCCTCACTTGCGAAAGCTCGCGGTCACCAACCGAGGCCGTAGAAAATGTTGGCATTTTTTAACTCCTTGCGGGTCTGCTGCGTACTATAGGTTAGTTGCTACCTGTTTGGACCGTTGGCGGGACCAGAGGAGCAACTCGGTTGGAGCAGAGGCCAAAGAACACCGAGAAGAGGGGGTTCGACTGCGCTCGCCTGAGG
>Ga0315280_10006171_pt1 | contig 16667 bp, 16 predicted proteins | sample YL17G06_40_MG_FD_203697 | JGI IMG/M metagenome (GOLD analysis project Ga0315280, IMG submission 203697) | Sediment microbial communities from Yellowstone Lake, YNP, Wyoming, USA - YL17G06_40 | ecosystem: Environmental > Aquatic > Freshwater > Lake > Sediment | place: USA: Wyoming | collected...
TGGCATCCCGGCTCGAGTCCTTCAGGTGGCTGGGCACCTCCCCCGCCCGCTCCTTCTCCACCACGGACAGGGCGTCGAAAAAGCCCATGGTGCTGTTGGACTTTGGGGCCGTGGACAGGTACAGCGCCGCGTGGGCCAGGTGGAAGCGGCCCTCCGGCAGGCCCACCCGGTCGAAGGCCGCGGCCGCCGCCTCGGTCACCGCCAGGGCCTGCGGATCGGCCAGGCCCACGTCCTCGGAGGCGAAGATCAGCATGCGCCGGAACAGGAAGCGCGGGTCCTCGCCGGCGTAGACCATACGAGCCAGCCAGTACAGGGCCGCATCGGGATCGGAGCCGCGCAGGCTCTTGATGAAGGCGCTGATGGCGTCGAAGTGGTAGTCCCCTTCCTTGTCGTACAGCACGACCCGGCGCTGGATGCTCTCCTCGGCGATCTCCAAGGTGATACGGATCGGCTCACCCGGCGGCGGCGGGAATCGGGCCGGGGTGGTCTCCACGGCCAGCTCCAGGGCGTTGAGCAGGGTGCGGGCATCCCCTCCGGACACGTCCACCAGGTGGTCCAGGGCCTCCGGATCGATGCGCACGTCCAGGGCCCCATATCCGCGCTCCGGGTCCTTCAAGGTGCGCTCGGCGATGAGGTACAGGTCGGCGTTGGTCAGGCTCTTGAGCTGGAAAATCCTGGAGCGGCTGACCAGGGCCGGGTTCACCTCGAAGAAGGGGTTCTCGGTGGTGGCCCCGATCAGGATCACGGTGCCGTTCTCCACCCAGGGCAGCAGGGCGTCCTGCTGGGCCTTGTTCCAGCGGTGCACCTCGTCCACGAACAGGATCGTGCGCTGCCCGTGCAGCTTGCGCCGCTCGTCGGCCTCGGAGGTGGCCTCGCGGAGCTGCTGCACCCCGGCCAGTACGGCGTTGATGGACTGAAAGTGGCTGCGGGTGGTGTTGGCGATGACCCGGGCCAGGGTGGTCTTGCCCGTGCCCGGCGGCCCGTAGAAGATCAGCGAGGAGAGCTGGTCGGCCTGGATGGCCCGCCGCAGGAGGCGGCCCGGCCCCAGGATGTGCTCCTGGCCGGCGAACTCCTCGAGGGTGCGGGGACGCATGCGGGCGGCCAGGGGCTGCTCCTCGAGGCGCTCCGGGCCGTCGAACAGCCCCGGGCTTTGGCTCTTGGCGCGCTTGGCCATGCTCTTCCTCGACCTCGGGCAAAGCATATATAATATGGCCCCGCAGAACAACTGCCGCCGCTCCGGAGGTTCCGGCTGTGCCCTTCGATACATCATTCATGCGCTTCGCCCACCCGATCCGGGAGCTGGTGCGCGCCCGCATCTCGATCCGCCGCTACACCGGAGAGCCCCTGAGCGGCCCGGCGCGGCAAGAGCTGGTGCAGGCCTGCAGCGCTCTGCGCATAGGCCCCTTCGGCGCCGAGTGCCGCTTTGTATTATTGGAGCTCGCGGGCCGCGGGCGGGCCGCAGGCCCGCGCCGCCTGGGCACCTACGGCATGATCCGCGGGGCGCGCTCCTTCCTGGCCGGTGCGGTCCGTGCCGCCGATCGGGCCCTGGAGGACTTCGGCTACCTGCTGGAGCTGCTCGTGCTCAAAGCGACGGACCTGGGCCTGGGCACCTGCTGGCTGGGGGGCACCTTCGACCGCTCCGCGTTCGCCCGGGCGATCGGGCTGCGGGAGGGGGAGCTTCTGCCTGCGGTGAGCCCGGTGGGCGTTTCCAGCGAACGGCGCGACCTGCTGGAGCGGGTGATCCGTTTCGGCGCAGGCTCGGCCCGGCGCCTGCCCTGGGCCGAGCTGTTCTTCGACGGCCGCTGGGGCCTGCCCCTCGGCTCGGCGGAAGCCGGGGTCTACGCCGAGCCGCTGGAAGCGCTGCGCCTGGGCCCCTCGGCCTCCAACCGCCAGCCCTGGCGGATGCTGAGGCAGGCTCCAGGCGGGCCGTTCCACCTGTTCCTGCTGCGCACGCCCGGCTACGCGCTGGCCGCCGGTTCGGACCTGCAGCGCCTGGATATGGGCATCGCCATGGCCCACTTCGACCTGGCCGCCGCCGAGGCCGGACTGCGCGGAGCCTGGATCAGGCTGCCACAAGCGCCCGAACCGGCCGGAAGGCCCACCGCTTTCGGTCCGCAATACGTCGCCACCTGGTGGGAGCAGGCCGGCTCATGACCGAGCGGCTGTATTACCAGGACCCGGAGCTGACCCGCTTCCAGGCCGTGCTCAGGAGCCAGGAGGAACGCGAGCTGGGAGGAGCGCGGAGGTGGCTGGCCGTTCTGGACCGCACCGCTTTCTACCCGGAGGGCGGAGGGCAGCCGGCGGACCGCGGCTCGCTCGGCGGACTTCCGGTGCTGGACGTCCAGGAGGAGCAGGAGGAGGTGCTGCACCTGCTGCCCGAGCCGTTGCCGCTGCGGCCCGGCGATGCGGTGAGCGGACAGGTGGACCCGGAGCGCAGGCGGGATTTCCGCCAGCAGCACACCGGCCAGCACCTGGTCTCCGCCGCCCTGCTGGCCGCCGCCGGCTGGAGCACCGTGTCAGCCAACCTGGGCGAGGAGTACACCTCGGTGGAGATCGACGCCGCTGAGGCGGGGGAGGAACGGCTGGCCGCGGCCGTGCAGCGGGCCAACCGCACGGTGAACGAGAACCATCCGGTGCGCATCCACTGGATCGAAGCCGCGGAGGCGGCCCGCTTCCCGCTGCGCAGGCCTCCGCCGCCCGGAAGGCGGCGCCTGCGCATCGTGGAGATCCCGGGCATCGATGCCAGCGCCTGCGGCGGGCTGCACGTCGCCTCTACCGGCCAGGTGGAGCTGATCCGCTTCGCCTACGCCGAGAAGATCCGCGGCCGCCTCCGCCTGCACTGGAAGATCGGCCGCCGGGCCTGGCGCGAGTTGGAAGAGCGGGATCGGATCCTGGCCGAGCTGGCCCGCGAGCTGACCTGCGGGCTGCCGGCGATCCCCTCCGCGGTGCGCGCCCTGAAGGCCCGCCTGCGCAGCCAGGAAGTGGCCGGCGCCCGCTCCGAGAAGCGGCTGGCCGGCCTTTTGGCCGAGCGGCTTCTGGCCGCTTCCGAGCGCATCGGGGAGGCGCGCCTGGTCAGCCGCCTGCTGGAGGGCGAAAGCCCGGCCTTGATGCGGGAGCTGTTCCAGGCCCTCTGCGCCGCGCCGGGCGCGGTGGCCTGCCTGGCCGTCGAAGCCGGATCGGAGCTGCGCTGGCTTTTGGGCACGAGCGCGGACCTGGAGCTGCCTTTGGAGCGGATCGTGCCGCCGCTCCTGCCCCTGATCGAGGGCAAGGGCGGAGGGCGAGGCCGGCGCTTCCAGGGCACGGCCCGCCGGCGCGAGGGCTGGGAGGAGTTCTGCGCCGGGGTGGCCCAGGCGCTGTCTCGGCCGCCCCAGGCCTAGTCAGGAGATGCGTTTGCTCACCACCGTCTGTATCGACACCGAGACCACGATGATCAGCCCGTAGATCAGGCTGGTCCAGAACCCGGTCAGCCCCGCGGCCACGATGCCCGCGTTGATCGCCCCGATGATGAACGAGGCCACGAAGGTGCCGAAGATCGTGCCCGCGCCGCCGAACACGGAGGTGCCGCCGAGGAACACGGAGGCCAGGGTATTCAGCATGTATCCTTCCCCCAGCGTAGGCCAGAAGAAAAGGACATCCTCGCTGACGATGAAACCGGCGAAGGCCGCGGCCGCTCCGACGATGGTGAAGGTCAGGATCTTGGTCAGGCCCACGTTCACGCCCATCAGCCTGGCGCTTTCCACGTTGTCGCCGGTCAGATAAACGTGGGCGCCGAAGCGGTGGCGGTTCAGGAAGAACCAGACGACCACGGCGACCCCGATGGTCCATACGAACTGGGCCGGGACGAAACCGCCGATCCTGCCGACTAAGGCGGGATAGAGCAGGGAGCCCCTCACCGCCGTCATGCCCAGCCCCTGCCCGTTGGTCACCACCATCACCACTCCCCGCCAGAAGAACTGGGTCCCGATCGTGGCCACCAGCGAAGGGATGCCGATGCGCACCACGATGATCCCGTTCAGCAGGCCCGCGATCAGCCCGGCCAGGATGCAGGCCAGGAAGCCCAGCCCGACGCTGCCCGTGGAGACGAACACGACGTCGAAGGCGGTCATGCCGAAGGCCATGATCGAAGGGAAGGAAAGGTCGATCTCGCCGGCGATGATGACCAGGGTCAGCGGGATGGCCATCAGGGCGAAGTAGGGAGTGCTGGACATGAAGGCCACGTAGATATCGCGGGCCAGGAATGTCCTCGGGGAGCCGAGCAGGAACAGAAGCCAGATGACCACGGCCACCAGGAAGATGCCGATCTGCAGCGAGAACTTGCGCAGGAACCTGCCCAGCCCGCCTGGGCCAGCGGCGGAGGGCAGCTGGCGCCCCGCTTCGGAGTTGAGGTCCATCAGTTGTTTCCTTCCAGCTTGCCCGTCTGGGCCACGCGGTACAGCCGGTCGATCAGCTCCTGGAGGGTCAGCTCGTTTTTCAAGAACTGGCCGGCCACCGCGCCCCGGTCCAGCACCACGATCCTGTCGGCGATGGGATACACGTGGAAGATGTTGTGGTCGATGAAGATGGCCGACTTGCCGGCCTCCCTGATGCCATTGACGAAATCCAGGCATTTCTTGGTCTCGGAAAGGGAAAGGCCCATGGTCGGCTCGTCGAGGATGATCAGCTCGGCGTTGAAGTACAGGGCGCGGGTGATGGCCACGCCCTGCCGCTCGCCGCCGGAGAAAGTCCCGACCACCGAATCCGGGTTGACCGCCGCGGAGGTGAAGCCCATGACCGTGGTCATGAGCCTCTGGGTTTCGCTTCTCATCCCGGCCAGGTCCAGCCGCCCCAGCGGGCCGGAAAGCTCCCGGCCCATGAAGATGTTGCGCCAGAGGGACTGCTTGTCCGCCAGGGCCCGCTCCTGATAGACGACCTCGATACCCAGCTCGCGCGCCCGGGCCACGGAGAGGTTCTCGATCTTTTTCCCCTTGAGGTACAGCTCGCCGCCCGGGTCCGGGCGATGGTAACCGGTGATGATCTTCACCAAGGTGGACTTGCCCGCGCCATTGTCGCCGAGCAGGCCCACGATCTCGTTGGCCCCGACCTCGAAGTTCACCTTGCGCAGCGCCACCACCTCGCCGAAGGTCTTGGATACGTTCTTCATTTGCAGGAGATATTCCATCAAGCCACCCCGGCAATAGAGGTGGCGCGGAGCCGAACGCTCCGCGCCGCCTGTTTTTAACGATAAAAACTTTTGATCCGCGACACCTAGCGGATGTTCTTTTCCGCCAGCGGCGCGACCTGGGCTACGTTGCCCTTGTCTACGAAGCCGGCGCCGGTGTTGATGTACAGCCCGGAGAAGCCGTAGACCTTGGTCAGGCAGATCTGCAGGATGGGCAGGTAGCCCTGCAGCCATTCCTGCTGGTCGATCACCAGGCCGGTCCAGCCGCCCTGGATCGCGGCGATCGTGGCCGGCGACAGGTCGAAGCCGGCGATCTTGATGTCCCCCGGGTTCTTGTTCGCGGCCTTGAGATAGGTTTCCGCGGTAGCGGTCAGGCCGCCGTGATCGGTCACGGCCAGCTTGACGTCCGGGTGAGAGGACACATAGGCGGCGAAGGTCGGCGCTCCGGAAGGCGGATCCTTGTTCGTGCTCGCATCGATCTCAAGGTAATCGACCTTCATCCCCGCTTCCTTGAGCGCGTCTATAACGCCCTTGGTGCGCAGGCCGCGGGTGGGTTGGGAAAGCAGGCCCCAAACCATGGCCCGCTCGCCCTTCTTCAGCCCGAAGCGCTTGACTGCCTCGGCGCCCAGGTCGTGGCCGGCCGTGTACAGGTCGGCGCCCACGTAGCCGAAACCGTTGGCGGCATATTTCGCCTCAGCCTTGGGCAGCTGCGTGTTCCCGCTGGTGACGATGATGCCCTTGCTTTCGGCGTCATCGATGAGCGGGTCGAAGGCCTCGTCGCCCGGATGGCCCATCACGCAGATCCCATCGGGCTTGGTGGCCACCGCCTCGCGGAACTGCTGGATCATCTTCTGCGGGTCCCAGTCCGACCAGACGTAGTCGACCTTGCAGCCCAGGTCGGCCTCGGCCTGCTTGGCCCCATTGTAGACGTTCACGGCGAACACGCCGCCCTGAGGACCGCCCGGGAAGAACACGATCCTGACGTTCCCCGCCCACTTGACCGGGGCCGCTGCCTTGGCCTCGGGCTTGGGCTTGGGCGCGCAGCCGGCCAGCAGGGCCAGGGCTACGGCCACAACGGCCAGGATCCCAATGACTTTTGCTTTCATCCTTGTACCTCCTTGGTCTGCAGTCAGTATAGGTCTAAACCGGGTGAGCGACAAGATGTTTCCGGCCGTGGCCGCCCAGGGCGTACAGAAAAATCCCCGCGGCCACCGCCACGTTCAGCGAGTCCGTCCCCCCGGACATGGGGATGGCCAGCAGCTCGTCACAGCGCGCCTCCCACGGGTTGCCCAGGCCTTCGGCCTCCTCGCCGAACACTACGGCCACGCGGGCCGCTGGCTGAAAAGGTCCCAGGGGGCTGGCCCGCGGCGAGGGGGAGGCGCCCACGATTTGGAAGCCGGCCCGGCGCAGCTTGGTTGCCGCCCGCTCCTCATCTCCGAGCGCCAGCAGGGGCAGGCTGAAGGCCGCGCCCATGGATACCTTGAGGGCCCGGCGCGAGAGGGGATCGCAGCAGCGGCTGCCGGCGGCCAGGCCCAGGGCGCCGAAGGCCGCGGCGGTGCGCACGATGCTGCCCAGGTTGTATTCTCCGGTAAGCTGAGGGCAGAGCACCAGGGCGCCCGCCGCATCGCCCGGCAGGACAGAGAGAAAGGCCTCCAGGCTCGGCAGCTCCGGGCGGCGGCCGGCGGCCAGCACGCCGCGATGGAAGCGAAAACCGGCCACGGAGGCCAGCTCCTCCTCGGGGGTGATCAGAACCGGGCAGCGCCCGCCGGCCAGGCGCCGGAAGTGCTCGGCGAAACGCGGGGCGCAGGCCACGGAGAGCACGGGCCAGCTTGAAGCCAGGAGGCGCTCCACGAGCCAGCGGCCCTCGGCCACCAGCAGCCCCTCGCGGCGCAGGTCACGGTCGCGCAGGCAGCGGTACAGGCCCAGCCCTTCGGCTTCTCCCACGAGGCCATTGTAGCAGGGCGGGGCCGGCCTGTCGCCGGTCCCGGCACGGAGGCTACGGCCGGGAGCGCAATAGCGCTTGCTGGCGCCATAGCGCCATGCTGGCGCAGGGACACGCAGGGATGTCCTTGACACTCCGCGGAGGCGGGGCCTATGGTGCTGGCAGCCATGGTTCAGGCGCGCCAGCGCACCTGCGGCATCCTGCTGCATCCGACCTCGCTGCCCGGCCGTTACGGCATCGGCACGCTGGGCCGGGAAGCCTTCAACTTCGTGGACTTCCTGCAGTCGGCGGGGCAGGGCCTGTGGCAGGTTCTGCCCCTGGGCCCGACCGGCTATGGCGATTCCCCCTACCAGAGCTTCTCCGCCTTCGCCGGCAACCACCTGCTGATCGACCTGGAGCTGCTCGCGGACCAGGGGCTCCTCGAGGAGCCGGAGTTGGCCGGCGCCCCTCCCTTTCCTGAAGACCGCGTGGACTACGGGGCCGTGATCGGCTATAAAAGCCGGGCCCTGCACTCCGCGTTCCTGCGCTGGAGCCGGCAGGCCGGGGCGGAGGAGCGGGCCCTCTTCGAGGCCTTCTGCGCGCGCGAACGGTCCTGGCTCCCGGACTTCGCCCTGTTCATGGCCCTGAAGGGCCACTTCCAGCAGGAGGGCCTGCCGGTCTGGAACCGCTGGCCCCGCGAGCTGGTTCACCGGGAGCCGCAGGCCCTGGAGCGCTGGGGCGGCAGGCTGGCCGAGGAGGTGCGGGAACAGAGCTTCCGGCAGTACCTGTTCTTCCGCCAATGGAAGGCGCTGAAAACCCACGCGGGCGAGCGGGGCATCCGCCTCATCGGCGACATCCCGATCTTCGCCGCCTACGACAGCGCGGACGTCTGGGCCCGCCAGGAGCTGTTCCGTCTCGGCCCCGAGGGGGAGCCGGAGGTGGTGGCTGGGGTGCCCCCGGATTACTTCAGCGCCACCGGGCAGCTTTGGGGCAATCCCCTGTACCGCTGGGAGCGCCTGCAGGATGAAGGCTGGCGCTGGTGGCTGGACCGCGTGCGGGCCGCCCTGCGCCTGGTGGACCTGGCCCGCCTGGACCACTTCCGCGGCTTTCAGGCCTGCTGGGAGGTCCCGGCCGGGGCGGCCACCGCCGAGCGCGGGCGCTGGGTCAAGGGGCCCGGGGCGGCTCTGCTGAAAGCGCTCGAAGCGGAGCTGGGCGGGCTGCCGCTCATCGCCGAAGACCTGGGCGTGATCACCCCGCCGGTGGAGAGGCTGCGCGACCGCTTCCGGCTGCCGGGCATGAAGGTGCTGCACTTCGCCTTCGACGGCCGGAGCAGCAATCCCTTCCTGCCGCACAACTACCCTCCGGGCTGCGTGGTCTACACCGGGACCCACGACAACGACACCACCCTGGGCTGGTACCAGAAGGAGAGCGAGAAGGTCCGCGACCAAGTGCGCCGCTACCTGGCCCGGGACGGGCACGACATCTGCTGGGACCTGGTGCGCCTGGCCTACGCTTCGGTAGCCTCCATGGCGGTGGCTCCCCTGCAAGATATAATGAAGCTGGGCAGCGAGGCGCGCATGAACTTCCCCAGCGTGCCCGAGGGCAACTGGCAGTGGCGCTTCCGGGCTTCGATGCTCAGCGAGGAGATCCGCGGGCGTCTGCTGGAGCTGGCCCTGCTGTACGGGCGCACCGAGCAGCCGGAACCGGAAGCCCCAGTCGGGCAGCCGGGCCCTACAGGACCGACTGCGTCCGCCGGCCCCGCCGGGCCGGCCGCCGGGCCGGCCCCTGGACCCGGGGGGCCGTTATCGGGTATATTACCCACGGACTCATAGAGCCGGAGGTGAAGGATGCGCGAGAAAGTCGAAGAGGCCTTGAAGAATATTCGGCCTGGCCTGCAGGCGGACGGCGGGGACGTGGAGCTGGTGGAGGTGACCGCTGAGGGGGTGGTCAAGGTGCGCCTCAAGGGGGCCTGTGGGGGCTGCCCCATGTCCCAGCTGACGTTGAAGCAGGGGATCGAGCGCCGCCTGAAGGCCTCCGTGCCGGAGATCAAGAGCGTGGAGTCCGTGCCCCTGATGGATTGAACCCGCTCCTGCTTTTCCAGCCGGCTTTACGCCCGGCGGCCTTCAGCCTCCGGGCGTTTTTTTTACGCCTGGCCGCTCAGGAGCCCGCCGGAGGCCGCAGAAGCCCCGGCTCAGCCCTGGCCCGGGACGACCCGGATCCGCTCAGGACTGCCGTCGCGCAGCAGCTTCACCTCCACCGGCGATCCCGCAGGCAACTTGCTGAGCAGGCGATGCAGGTCGTCCACCGTGGCCACCGGCTGCCCGCCCAGGGAGTAGATCAGGTCGCCGCGCCTGAAGCCCGCCCGCGCGGCCGGACCGCCGGGCTCCACCGTGGCCACCTCCACCAGAGACTGGCCCTTCAGCGCCAGGCGGCGCTGCAGGCTGCGGTTCACGGGGCGCGACTGGGCGCCGATGCCCAGGTAGGCCCGGCGCACCCGGCCGTGCATGACCAGCTCGCTCACCACCCAGCGGGCCGTGTTGACCGGCAGGGCGAAGCTGATGCCCTGGGCCATGAAGATCATGGCCGTGTTGATGCCGATCACCCGGCCCCGGCTGTCCACCAGCGGGCCCCCGGAGTTGCCCGGATTCAGGGCTACGTCGGTCTGGATCACGTTGTCGATCAGCCGCCCGGACTCGGTGCGCAGGGAGCGGCCCAGCGCGGAGATGACGCCGGCGGACACGGTGCTTTGGAAACCCAAGGGGTTGCCGATGGCGATGACCATCTGCCCGACCCGCAGGCTCTGCGAATCGCCCAGCTCCACCGTGGGCAGGCCTCCGTCGGAAATACGGATCACGGCCAGGTCCGTGGCCGGATCGGCGCCCACGACCTGGGCCGTGAAGGTGCGCCCGTCGGTCAGGGCCACCTCTAGGGAGGAGCTCGCCTCGACCACGTGGTTGTTGGTCAGCACGAAGCCGTCCGGGGTGATCAGCATCCCGGAGCCGGCTCCCTCTACCCCGTTGAGAGCTCGGCCGGCCTGCCTGGTGACATTGATGGCCACCACCGAAGGCCCCACCCGCTCGGCCACCCCGATGACCGCCCGGGAATAGGCGTCCAGCAGCTCCGCGTCGGATTCCGGGCGCCCCTGCTCCGACTTCCGGTTCCCGAAAGCCTGCGGGCCGTCTCCGCCGCCCAGGCTGCCCCGGCTCAACAGGTACAGCAGCCTCGCGGCATTGGCGCCCATGCTCTTGCTCATCGGATATAAAGTTAATGAATCGCCAGGAAGAAAGCCAACGCCTTGATGAACCTTCGGTCCGCCGGTACAGTACAGGCCATGGACACGCTGCGAAGCTGCCTTCAGTTCCTGGAAGAAGGCTGCGATGTGCTTTTGATCACCGTGCTCAAGGCCTCTTCGGGCACTCCCGGCAAAGAAGGCTTCAAGCTGGCCCTGGCCTCGGACGGTCGGCGCTACGGCACCGTGGGCGGGGGCGCCCTGGAGCACAGGGCCTTGGCCGACGCCGGAGAGCTTTTAAGCCGGCGGCAGAACGCACTGACGACCTACAACCTGGCCGAGCTGGGGATGCGCTGCGGCGGGGAGGCCACCCTGGCCTTCGAGTTCCTGGCCGGCCAGCGCGCCTTCCTGGTGTTCGGCGGAGGGCACATCGGCCGGGCGCTGGCTCCGATGCTCGAGGCCCTGGGCTTCCAGGTGACAATCTACGATTCCCGCCCGGAGGTGCGCGAGGCCCTGCAGGCTCCAGGCTCCGGCAAGCGCTCCGTGGTCATCGGCGAGTACTCGGATTTGAGCCCGGCAGGAGCCCGGCTCGCTGCGGAGTTCTGCTTCATCGCCACCCACGGCCACCTGCACGACTACGCGGTGCTCAAGCAGCTGCTGCAGGCGCCGGCGGACCGGCGCTACATCGGGCTGATCGGCTCCCGGGCCAAGGTCCGCCAGACCCGAGAGCGCCTGCAGGCGGAGGGAATCCCCATCCCGGACAGCCTGTACGCCCCGGTGGGCCTGGACCTCGGCGCCCAGACCCCGGCCGAGATCGCCGTGGCCGTGGCCGCCGAGGTGTTGGCGGTCCTGCACGGCGCGGCTGCGCCCCACATGCGCGACCGCTCCCGCACCTGAGCGCCCATGACCCGGTTCGGCCTGCCCCTGCCCGGCGCCACGCTGGCCCTGGCGGCGGTCACCACGTTTGGATTGGAAGCGGTGGCCGCCGGGGAGCTGGAACGGCTGGGGTACGCGGAGCGAACCGTGGAAAGCGGCCGGGTGTGCTTCACGGGGCGCCTGCAGGACATCCCCCGCTGCAACCTCTGGCTGCGCACCGCCGACCGCCTCCTGCTGCGCCTGGCGGAGTTCCCGGCCGCCAGCTTCGACGAGCTGTTCGAGGCGGTGCGGTCCCTGGATTGGGCCGAGTTCCTGCCTGAAGAGGCCCGCATCCTGGTCACGGCCCGCAGCCTGCGCTCGAAGCTGTCCAGCCTCCCCGCCTGCCAGGCCACGGCCAAGAAGGGCATCGTTGAGGCCCTGCGCCGCCGCTACCGCCGGGAGCGCTTTCCCGAGAGCGGGCCGCTTTATGCGGTGGACCTGGCGCTGAACCGGGACCGGGCTCAGCTCACCCTGGACACCTCCGGGCAAGGCCTGCACCGCCGGGGCTACCGCCGGCGGGCCGGCGAGGCTCCGCTTCGGGAGACCCTGGCCGCAGCGCTGGTCCTGCTGGCCCGCTGGGAGCCGTCGCGCCCGCTGGCCGATCCATTCTGCGGCTCCGGCACCATACCGATCGAGGCCGCCCTGCTCGGGGCCGGCTTGGCGCCGGGCCGCCGGCGGCGATTCGCCGCCGAGCTGTGGCCGCACCTTCCTCCCGTGCTCTGGCGCGAAGCGCGCGAGCAGGCTCGGGGGGTCGAGGAAAAATCTTCCGGCACCGCCGCCGCTACCCTGCGCATCCTCGCATCGGATCGGGACCCGAGGGTGCTGGAGCTGGCGCGCGAGAACGCCCGCTCGGCCGGGGTTCTCGAGCGGCTGCGTTTCGAAGCGCGGCCGGCGGAGGAGTTCGAAAGCTCGGAGCCTTGCGGCTGCCTGATCTGCAACCCCCCGTACGGGGAGCGTTCCGGAGAGCTGCGGGAGGTGGAGGAGCTGTATCGGAGGATGGGGCGGATATTCTCCCGCCTTCCGGACTGGTCCGTGTTCATCCTGACCGCCCACCCTCGCTTCCAGCAGCTCTACGGCCGCCGGGCGGACAAGAACCGAAAACTCTACAATGGAAACCTAAAGACCTTCCTGTACTCCTACTACGGGCCGTTGCCGAGGCGGCCGGGAGGCCCCGATGCCTGACCGAGTGCTGCTGCCTTTCCTGCCCGCCACGGAGGCGCCTCCGGAAACCGCCGAACAGCCGGCGCTCTGGTTCGCCTTCCAGGACAACCGCCTCCTGCTGAGCAGGCAGGGGGAAGCTGCCGAAGTGCCGTTCCTGACCGACCTAGCCGGCCTGGGCCTGAAGCCCGTGCGCCGGCAGTACCTGGGCACCGCCGGCGGACAGCCCTGTTTCTCCGCCGAGCTGAGCGCCGAAGCCGTTCCGCCCCCGGGCTGGAGCTGCGTGGAGCTGCGCCGCCTGTTCGCAGCCCTCTCCGACCCGCTGTTCGCCCTGGCCGGGCGAGCCTTCCAGATCATGGACTGGGACCGCACCCACCAGTTCTGCGGCCGCTGCGGCCATCCGACCGAGACCGGAGCCGGGGAGCGGTCCAAGGTCTGTCCCCACTGCGGGCACTTCAGCTTCCCCCGGCTCGCCCCGGCGATCATCGTGGCCGTGGTGCGCGACCGCCGGATCCTGCTCGCCCGGGCCCGCCGCTTCCCCACCGAGATGTACAGCGTGATCGCCGGCTTCGTGGAGCCGGGGGAATCGCTGGAAGACTGCGCGCACCGGGAGATCCGCGAGGAGACCGGCATCGGCATCCGCAACCTGCGCTACTTCGGCAGCCAGTCCTGGCCCTTCCCCCACTCCCTGATGGTGGCCTTCACCGCGGAGCACGCCGACGGGGAAATCAACATCGACGGCAGGGAAATCGTCGATGCCGGCTGGTACGGGCCCTCCAGCCTGCCCCGCGTTCCCGACCGGGCCAGCATCGCCCGCCGCCTGATCGACTGGTTCGTGGCCGCTTACGGGAACGCCGCTCCTTGATGCCGCGGGGAATCTAGCGTACCGTGGTGCTGCACTGGAGGTGCTCATGGATGGCAAGCTGCTGGTGATCGCCCTGGGCGGGAACGCCATTAAACAGGCCGAGGAGAAGGGCAGCACCGAAGAGCAGTTCCGCAATGTCGACATCACCATGCGGCAGATCGCCAAGATCGCCCGGGAAGGCTACCGGCTGGTGATCACCCACGGCAACGGACCCCAGGCCGGGGCCCTGCTGATCCAGCAGGAGGAAGGCGAGCCGGAGGTTCCGGCCCAGAGCCTGGCCACCTGCGGAGCCATGACCCAGGGCCAGATCGGCTGGATGATCCAGAACCGGCTGGCTCACTGGCTGCGCCGGGAAGGCATGCACACGCCCATCGTCACTCTGATCACCCAGGTTGAGGTGAGCGACCAGGACCCGGACTTCCAGAACCCCAGCAAGCCGGTGGGCCCGTTCTACGATCGGGACAAGGCCCTGCGCCTCAAGCAGGAGCGCGGCTACATCGTGAAAGAGGTCAAGCCCGGCGCAGCCAAGAGCTGGCGCCGGGTGGTGCCCTCCCCGGAGCCGCGGGACATCGTGGAGAAGGACGCGATCAACGCCCTGCTCGCCCGCGGGGTGATCGTGATCGCCTCCGGCGGCGGAGGGATTCCCGTAAAACGCGACAGCGACGGCTCCCTGAGCGGGGTGGAGGCGGTCATCGATAAGGACCGGGCCGGATTCATCCTGGCCCAGGCCGTGAGCGCCCATGAGTTTCTCATCCTGACCGACGTGGAGAGGGTCTTCCTGAATTTCGGCCGGCCCGGGCAGAAGGCGCTGGACCGCCTCACCGTGGCCGAAGCCAGGGCTTACCTGGCCGAGGGGCACTTCCTGGCCGGCTCCATGGGCCCCAAGATCGAGGCGGCTGCTCGGTTCGCCTGGTGGAGCGGGCGCGAAGCGGTCATCACCTCCCTGGACAAGGCGCTGGAGGCCATCCTGGGCCGGGCGGGGACCCATCTCCTGCCCTGATCGCCGCCATGCCGGGCTTCTCCTGGGTCATCCCCGGGCTGCTGGCGGGCTCCTCCCTGCCCGGCTCCGGAGGCGACCCGGCGGCCGGCTTGAGCGAGCTGGCCCGCTGCGGCGTTCATCGCCTGGTATCCCTGACCGACCAGGCCTCGGAGTTCGCCGCCGCCTGCCGGCAGGCGCATCTGGAGTGGGAGTACTTCCCGATCGATGAGTTCGATGTTCCGCAGGATCTGGAGGCCTTCGAGGCGCTGGTCCGGCGCCTGCTGCCCGACCTCGAGGCGGGCCGCCCGGTGTGCGTCCACTGTTTCGCGGGGGTCGGGCGCACCGGACTGCTGCTCGCCTGCCTGCTGGGCCGCTTCCTGGGCTTGGGCCCGGAGGAAGCTATCCGCAGGGTCCGCGCGGCGCGCCCGGCCCTGGAGACCCCGGAACAGGAGCTCTTCGTCCGCCGCTACCTGGAGCGCCGCAAGACAAATAGATCAGGATAATGCCTATCTCCCCGCGCCGCTGGTTACACCACTTACGAAAAAACGTCCAGTGAAAGCAAATATAAGAACAGCAGGCAGGGCCGTCGCCACGGCAGCGGCGGACAATACTCCCCAATTGATAAAATAGCCGCTGACCAAGCCCCCTAATCCCACCGGCAACGTTTTGAGAGCGTCGTCAACGATGAAAACTGATGCAAATAGGTATTCCGTCCATGACAGGATAAATGTAAACGTAGCGGTCACGAGCACGCCTGGTGCGGTTAAAGGCAAAATGATCGAAACCAGCATTCGAAGAATGCCGGCTCCGTCAAGTGCCGCTGCCTCCTCAACTCCCTCCGGCATCGCAGTGAAGAAACCTCTCATAAGCCAGACGCTAAACGGAGTCGCGAAGGTCACATTGATTATTACGAGCGTGAATCGGCTGTTGATCAAGCCAAGCATAGAAAAGATTCTGTACAGAGGCATCAGAAGGAGAACACCCGGAAAGACATAGACTGCGAGCATCAGCCTGTATACCAAGTGCCGTCCGCGATACCGGGTACGGTACACGCTGTATGCGGTAATGAGCGCAAGCGGCACAGCAATCAGCGTGCTGAAAAACGCGACAAACAGGCTGTTTCCGAGAAACACTAGGTAGTTGGCTTTGCGGAGCTGCGCGTAGTTACCAAGCGACAAGTGTCGAAATACGAAAGTCTTACTGCCCTCGATCAGATCGCTTGTTGGCCGCAAAGATGAGAGAAGCATCCAGATGAAGGGCGCACCCACAATTACTAATACTATAATGACCAGCGCGTTGCGACCGATGTTACGAACCCTCGCCGGCATCATTTAAAAGACCTCTTGTTCGGTATCGCCTGCTGGCACAAGAAGAATGTACACAGCTGAAAACACACCCAAAAAAAGTGCAAGCACGACCGCAATTGCGCTGGCCTGGCCCATGTTGAATCCTTCAAATGCACGTTCGTAAATCAATACAGGGATTGTTTCGGTCTTAGCCAGAGGTCCGCCGCGAGTGGAAAGCCATATAATGTCGAAAACGTTGATCGACCACAATGTGCCCATGAGGCCTGAAACGTAAAACACCGGCTGCAGGAGCGGAAGCGTAATAGCCGTCAGACGCTTCCAGGCCGTAGCGCCATCGACTTTCGCGGCGTCATAGCAATCTTCTGGAATTCGCCTCAAGCCGGCTATGATAATGATTGTCAGGAAAGGAAACCATCGCCAAGCATTGATGAGCATGGTCGTGAGCAGAGCGAAATTCGGAGAGCCGAGGAAGTCTGCGGGCGTTGAGATGATGTGGGAGTGTATCAAAATATAGTCTGCGACGCCATGATCCACGTTGAGGATCAAACGCCACACAAACACGACTACGATCGTCGGAACAACCCAGGATATCATGATCCATGTGCGCGCAAGTTGTTGCCAGCGAAACTTTATGTTGAGTATCGCCGCCACCAGGGCTGCCGGGATGATCTGAAGTACAGCTCCCCCGAAAGCCCAGACCAAACTTCGCCCAAATGCCGGGAGGAAGGCCGGATTAGAGAGGATTTTTAAGTAGTTCGTCAGCCCGATGAACTTCGGTATCCCACCGATCGTGCGGGCGCTCGTTAAGCTTATCCAGATTTGATATACGAGCGGCATGGCGATGGTCAGCAAAAGCCATAGGAGAAGTGGAGCAGACATCAAGTAACCCAGCACCGAGCGTGACATCGGCTTCATCGCTGTCCTCCTGGCGATGGCTGCTACGAGTATTTTCTACGCGTATTCTATCACTATACGCCTTATAGCGAAACTCGCCTACCTACTGAAATCTATTGTTGCCTGCCAGGTTTGGTTGCATAGCCTCGCCAGGTTGGGTTTCCGTTGGCTCGCCAGTTGTAGTGCCGGTTGATCGCCGTCGTGGGCGTGGTGGTATTTGCCATCGGGGTTTGCTGGGGTC
>Ga0315280_10006172_pt1 | contig 16667 bp, 17 predicted proteins | sample YL17G06_40_MG_FD_203697 | JGI IMG/M metagenome (GOLD analysis project Ga0315280, IMG submission 203697) | Sediment microbial communities from Yellowstone Lake, YNP, Wyoming, USA - YL17G06_40 | ecosystem: Environmental > Aquatic > Freshwater > Lake > Sediment | place: USA: Wyoming | collected...
GATAGAACTTCTACTCCGCGTTCCGGCTTCGGCCGTGATCGCGGGGCAAGTCCCGTCGCTGAAGCAGGAAGCCCCCTGCGAAAGCTGGGGGTAGTTCACATAACTACCACCCAAAGCATTGGCGGGTCGCGTGGAGGTAACACCAGAACTCGCTGAGCTTTTTGGAGCCTATGTGGAGGACGGAACTATGAGTAAAATGAACGGAAAAGGAGCGTTATTGTCCATAGCAGCTGGCAGAGAAGAAGAGGGATGGTTAAATCACGTGGCAAATCTCTTCGAGCAAATATTTAAATATCGTCCAAAAGTTCTGTGGAATTCAAACGTATACAAAATCCAGATAGGCGTCAATAAAATTTGTAAATTCTTTAAGGAAGCAGGTTTTCCAGCTGGCGAAAAGGGATTAACTGTTAGAGTCCCAAAAATTGTTATGGAAACCGACGACGAGATTACCTACAAATCATTTTTGAGAGGATATTTTGATGCCGATGGTTGTTTGTGTTTCAAGAAAGGGTGGTCAGGTAAGAGATATATCGAATTCAAGAAAACTCATCATTATTACCCCCAAATTTCAATTTGCTCAATTTCTAAAGACTTGATTGTTATAGATGTCAAACACATACTGGACTCCGTTGGTTTACATTACATTATTTGGGAAATGATGCCAAATGGGAAAGGAGAGTGTAAAAAGTATTTTGCTACCATAAACGGTGTTACTCAGCTTGAGTTATGGATGAGCAAAATAGGAACTTCAAATCCAGTTAATTCCAGTAAATACAAAGTCTGGAAAAAATATGGATTTTGCCCGCCCAAAACCACGTTCAAACAAAGGATGGCACTGCTCTCGGGAGAACTTGACCCTGAGAGTTTATACTAAACTTAAGGGCGACGAGCGTGCCTGAGGTCGACGCCTTCCCCGCACGCCGATTGCTGGCTCCAAGCTCCATTCCGTGGTCTGCCAGCGCCGAACGTTCTCCCTACCCTTGCTGACTTCCGCCCCTGGGGGGTTCGAGAGGTAAAGGCAGTTCTCCCCAACTCTACAGCTGGAGCCCCACCGCCGCCGACCCAGCAGGACGGAACTTCCACGCCGGAAACCAGCTCGCACGTTGGTTCCGAACGCCTTCCTCAAGCTTCGGCCCACCATAAACCCCATTTGTGGTTACAGGTGAGGAGTAGCCACCCGCCTAGCTCGCCGCCATATTCACTAAAAACTTGCGGAAATAAGAGTTTTCTGCCCCTGCTTCAACCCGAGCCCCTGCAGGAGCTCACAACTTTTACAAATACTAGCCGAGGTTGGCTCCCCGCACACTTTGCACTCCCTCATCTCGAACTCTGGCACGGCCTCAGCGAGTCTCGGCTTCATCCGGTCGAACATGCGAAGTATCATGAACTTTGAGTTGGAGTGATTTGTTTCGAGTTGATTCAGAAAATCGCGGATCTCGGTATGGATACCGCCCGCGTATGGGCAGACCCCCAAGTGCACTTTGATTCCTTTCAGCAGGGCGTAGAGAGCGACTTCCTTCTCAGGGATCTCACGCAGCGGCTTTATCCTCGGGACGAAACCCTCGCGCGGCGGGTACTTCGACCCCAGACGGTAAAGCCTCGAAAAGTCGGCGCGGACGTAGTTCAGCATGATCGCTTGGACTTCGTCGTCGAGGTTGTGCGCGGTGGCCAGCTTGCTCGCCCCAAGCTCCCGCGCGGCTTGGTTGAGCAGCGAGCGCCGCATCACTCCGCAGTAGGTGCATGGGTTGAACTCGGTCTTCTTGCGCTTCGCGAGCTTGACGATTTTATCCAACGTCACGCCGAAGGCCTGCTTGAAGCTCACGACGAAATGCTCGACCCCCAGCAGCTCCGCGTTCTCCCTCGCTATCGGTAAACTCTTTTCCCGATAACCCTCTATCCCCTCGTCCACGGTCACTGTCACTAGTTCGCAGTTTTTCCTATAGCAGTAGTCGGCGAGGAGGTGCATACAGGTTACGCTGTCTTTCCCCCCAGAAACCGCCAACGCCACGCGCTCGCCAGGGGACACGAGCCTGTGCTCCCCCATCGCCCGCCGAAAGCGCCGCTCCACGCTCTTTACCATGCACCGGTCGCACAGGAGTGTCCCTGCGTATCGGCGATTGTAAACGGCGCGCCGACCGCAGAAACTACATTTCAGCATCTAACCACCAGTCACGACCGTCAGGATTTCAACCGAGTCTCCATCGGCCAAGCGCTCCTCTTCGGCGACAACTTTGCCATTCAACCTTACAACAACGGTTTCCCGGTTCTGGTCGAGCTGGTCGAGCAAATCAGCTATCCTTGTTTTTTGTGGAACCTTGATCTTGCGCGCGGCCCTCTGCCCGATGACCTTCACCTCGACAGTAATTTCACCCAACTTTGTCACCTCAGGAATGCTGGAAACATGTTCAACAGGATTAGCAGTAATATAAAATACGAAAGGACTCTGACCAGTCGTTTGGCCTTTTCGCGCGAGGTTTTGCGTTCGAGGATCGCCTGCATGATATACCCGCCATCGAGGGGCACTGCAGGAAGCATGTTGAAAAGGCCGACACCCAAATTCAGTATGAACATCCATTTCACGATGTCGATTACCACCCACGGCACAATGGAATTATAGATATATGGGTGAAATATGGGCTGCCCCAAGATTTCAGCCGCGGTTACTGCAATCGTGTATATCGGGTTTAAGAAGTTCCACCGCGAGGTCGCCGATATCGATAGTAGCGGCAAGTCCCCCATATTTTCATTTTCTGAGTCTTTGAAGAGCGTGATACGGACATTCTCATTTTCAGTAACTACCCAGATATTGTCACCGGGCTGTTTGTTTTCCAAAAAATCGTAGTAGTTATCCCGTGTGTTTATTGGCACGTTGTCTAGTTGATAAATTCTCGAACCCAAAGTGAAATTTTCAGCGTAATTCTCGGAAACGGCATAAACATAAACCCCTGGCTTTGGCACCAAAAGTATAAAGAGTAGAAGGAGACATGCGAGCCCTAGCACAAAATTCCCCATCGACCCCGCCGCAAACATGCGTAGTCTTTTTGAAACGGGCGCCCGCATCAGCTGCTTTTCGTTTGGCTCAACAAAACCTCCAAAAATCGCCACTACTAAAAGCCCACCCACATTTTTTGTCTGAAGATTCTGTGATCGCAGCATTAATCCGTGGGAGAACTCATGAATCAGGAGCACGCTGGCGATAGCAATAACCCAAGGGACAAAAGGGAGCCATGGGATTAACCCCGGATATACCAAAACCACGCCTGGAATCCGTATCAGTGGACGGGTGAGCAGGAATACAAAGTTGAGCACGAGCATTACAAAGATAAACACCATCGCGAATATCCCGACTACTGCCGCCACATTACCATAAGCACGCCATCCTCGCTTGGAGATTCCCGCCACGCGATCGATGAAATTTAGCCCTCGTTTGGTGCGCCACATTATCATGCCCGGGCTGATTGCAAACCCGTATTTCTTGAGGTTGTACCAGCGATTTATCAGGCCTATGGCATCCCAGAATAAAACAAGCACGGCGACAGCGAAGAGTACGTCGAATAGCATTTCGGCACCGTAGTCAATATCACCGACAATCTTTAAACTTCTGCGTTGAACTCTGAGGTTGGGGAGAACAGTGTTTTCGCTTGTATTAACAAACGTGAAAAATAATACAGAAGCCAGACGAATGGCTGAAAAGCTCGTCTCAGAAAAGCTTGCCGCATGCGTGAGCGCGATCCCGAACATGACCTCCGTTTACAGATGGCGCGGGAAAATCGAGCGAACTAAAGAGGTCATGCTCGTGGCGAAAACTTCGGCAAAAAAACTCGACCAGTTGATCCGCCGCATAAAGGAACTCCACAGCTATGAGATCCCAGAGATAATCGTCCTACGGGTGGAACGGGGGATGCCCGAATATCTGAAGTGGCTGGAGGAAAGCCTGAGCTAGGTTTGATATTATGGTCAGGCCCGCCCGCGCATCCGATATCACAGAAGTCGTTTACAAACAGGAGCACTGGCGGATTTTCAAGGAGTTCAGAGAGCGGGCCTTGAGAATAATGAAACCTCTCGCGATGATGAGACTCGACCCACTAGTTCACGGCAGCGTTGCCCGTGGGGACGTTGACGAAAACAGCGACGTTGACGTATTCATCTCCCGAGTCGTGCCATCCTACAAGGTGGAGCTGGCCCTCAACGGAGCTGGGTTCGAGCCAGTCAAAAGGGAGATAGTGATGGCGACCCCCTGGCAACTCCCCAAGGCACACGTATACGTTGAGGAAGACCGCTCAGTCACCTTTCCGCTCGTGCCACCAAAATCACTTGAGCTGGATTTCTACCATTTTGGCGGCGCTGCAGGCCTCAAGCAGGTGGAGGAGGCCGTGCGCATCCCAGGTGTTGATAAGCGGCTGATGCTCATCGAGCCGACTCCAAAAGGACACATAGAGAGTCCAGTCGTGGGCAAGGAGGCGGAAGTGGCGAAGCGGGTGGGAGTGAGCCTGGACATCGTGCGCGAGCGGGTGCAGGTCTTGACAAGGCGGGCGGAAGTGGGGCATACTGGAATTTTCGTGCAGCGCGAACTCTCACCCGACGAGAGCTTCGAAGCCGTCTTCAAGAAGCTGGTGGATGAAAACCCAGCGATGAAAGTCCGCCTCAAGAAGCAGCTTCCTTGAACCTTGAAACAACAAAATTTTTGTCCAGCGCCGAAATGAAACTTCCCGCGCGTGGCCCGGAGTCGCGTCCGAGAAGAACCAGATATATCGCCTTGAACAGCTCGGATGTCCCCAACCCGATTTTCTTTCCGACCTCGTAAATGTGATTATGGAGTTCTATCGGGGTAAAGTCGCGTGATGACAGGTTGGTTGCCAGCCGCGCGAGTCCCTGTTTTTGTTTCTCCGTGAGGCGCCGAACGGCTTCAACCGGCATCTCCTCGACCACATTGAAACGCAGGCGCTCCGGCGCATATTTGGACACCCAGTTTCGCGCACATCTCAAGCGGCGGTTGGCCAGCTTGATATCCGACTCAGCGGGGTCCTTCAGAATGCCCCTGGACACCAGAATTTCAACAGCGTGCTTTTCGTCTCGCATGACCTGACTGAGCATCGTGGCGAACCTGAATGGCACGCGCTGCATCGTATGTCTGGATTGTCTGGAGACTTGGGAAAGCCCGTAAATGCGGCTCAACTGTTCCTTCTTTCGATCACCCACTTTGACCACGCCGAAGTGCACTTGCTCCATCAAATCAAACTCGTCGTACAGGTCGAGCAGCGCCAACCCGGGGTCGAACTCTTTCGCCTTCATGGGCTTGCTCCTGAATATAAAGTAGCGCAGGAGTTCCGGTTCTGCTATATCCAGCCACTGAGAAAGGGTGAAGACGACTCCCCTAGAGGAGGACATCCGCTTGCCGTGAAGGCTGACCCACTCGTAGGGCAACGGGTGCGGGGCACGGAACTTGAAGACACTTTTTGCAATCAATTTCCCTGTGTCATAGCTCCCCCCGACTACTGCGTGATCCTTGCCGAACGGTTCACAAGTGACACCAAGCAGTTTCCACCGGGCTGGCCACTCTACCCGCCAAGTCAGCTTGCCCTCGCCCTTCGTGTAATCGGCCTCGCCCTCGTGACCGCAACCCGCAACGTAATCGCACCCCTCACACCGGTAACTGACGTAACTATCGTGCCAGGCAAATGCCCTCGTCGTCGCTATCCTGCCACATTTCTCGCATATGGCATCGTAGGGGAGCCAGTTCTCGGGCAGAGGTTTCGAGCGGTACTGATTGAGCACCGCACGGATTTTGTCTGCCTGTTCTAGGGCAGTCCTTATGAGACCTTCCATTTTCCCGCTGCGGTAGATCTCGGCCCCTGAGTAGATCTTCACCTTTACGCCGAAGTCGCCGAGCGACTCGATGAAGGGACGGGCGAAGTAATCGACAAAATTTTTGTGATTGGGGTCGGGTGAGGGTATCTCAATGTACGGCATGCCCAAGTACTGCTTGTATCTTTCAGCAAACTCCCCCTCGTTCAGCGGCCACGGAATTCGACGCATCGGATCGTAGTCATCGGCGTACCAGATCGCTTCCGCTTTCCCGCCGAGTTCCTCGACCGCCCGCCGAACACCGTCAGCGATGAACACGTCGTTGCAGTGACCGATGTGGATGTGGCCAGAAACGGAAATTCCACTCGCGACGACATGTTTCTCACCGCGACGCATCAGCGCCTTTGCGACCTGATCAACCCAGTGCATGCGAACCGAAGTAGGTTTATATTCCACACATAAAATCTTAGCAGGTGAAAAGTTGAAACCCGCTAATCGGATGAAGGAGATCCCTCCCTCAAGCACAATCAGGGTTCTGGGCCTGGCGAAAGAGCTTGAGCGCCATGGCAAAAAAATCATAAACATGGGGATAGGTGAACCCGATTTCGATACCCCGCCTCACATCAAAAGAGCTGCTGAGGATGCCCTCCAACGCGGGATGACGAAGTATACGACAAGCGCGGGACTGCTGGAACTCAGGGAAGCCATCGCAGAGCACATGGAGACGAAAGGATTCAAAACTGATTCAAAAAACGTCCTCGTCACACCTGGAACAAAGCATGCCATTTTTTGCGCGATGGCTGCGGCGCTCGACCCTGGGGATGAGGTGATTATACCAAGTCCCTGCTGGACCTATGAGGCGATGGTTCGCATACTTGGTGGAAAACCCGTCTTCGCGGAAACCACCGACGAAAAGGGGTTCAAATTAGAAATTAAGAAGGTCGAGGAGGTCCTGAGTCCCAAGACCAAGATACTCCTGCTGAACTACCCGAACAACCCAACCGGCGCGGTGATGACAAGAAAGGAACTACGTCCCATCGCCGAACTTGCTGTGGACCATGACCTATGGGTGTTATCAGACGAGATTTACGACTGCCTTGTCTACGAAGGCGAGCACGCGAGCATCCTCTCATTTCCGAACATGGCCGAGCGAACAATCTACATCAACGGTTTCTCGAAGGCGTACTCCATGACGGGGTGGCGGCTCGGGTACGGCATCGCGCCGGCCGGGCTTATCACCGAAATGACCAAGGTACAAGAAGCCTCCACCTCCAGCGCGACAAGTTTTGTACAAGCGGCGGGGATAGCAGCCCTCCGAGGGCCACAAGAATTCACGAGAAAAATGCGCGATGAGTACCGCAAGCGTCGGGATGCCATCGTAAAGGGGCTGAGTTCTATCAAGGGGATCAGCTGCACAAAGCCCGGAGGGGCGTTTTACGCTTTTCCAAACATGAAAAGACTCGGTGTGGACTCGCTCGAATTCTGTGAAATCCTCCTGCGTGAAGCGGGCGTCACAGCCGTGCCAGGGAGCGGCTTCGGGCCGTACGGGGAGGGCCACGTTCGGTTCAGCTATGCGACATCGATGGAAAACATCAAAGAAGCTATCGAGCGGGTCAAGAAGGTTGCTGGGAACATTCGTAAATAGATGCCAATATTTTTCGTATAGATCTGGCCTTCTCGCGCCCGATCCCGTGTACTTGCTTCAGATCTTCTTCGGATGCGCACATCACCCTTTCGACGGTGCCGAAGTGTTCCAGCAGCCTCTTTGCGAGTACGGCGGAAATACCTGGAAGACCCTCGACGACGAAGCGCTGTTTCTCTGGTAACGTGAATCCCTTGGGCTCGCCGCGCACCGCCACTTCCCTGCTTTCATCCAACTGCTCGCGTCTGGCTATGGCAAACAAAATCAATGCTGTTTCCTTTTCGTCTCGGGTCGGCAGTATCGGAATTCCCATGTCCACGGCGAGCGCGGCCAGAGCGCCTCGGACAGCGTTTGGGTGTATGGCCCTGCGTGAATACAGGTTACCTCCCTCCAGGATGAGCACGGGGCGTTCGAATGTTTCGCGTAAAGTTTTGGCTTGATTCATGAGCCGCTTGTCGACGATGGACTGTAAAAAATCCCCAACGGACTTGCGCTCGACTCCAACGCGATCGCTGAGGATGAAATCACCGACCTTGAGCTGGCATGTCTCAACTTCGACGCCAAGCCGCATGAGCTCGTCGACGATTCCTGATGGCACCTCGCGGTGGTCTGCGATGATTTTCAACCTCTTCTCGGCTGTGTCCTCCCTGGGCTTTTGCTCCGACACCTTTTACCACCATTTTCAGCGAAAATTGCGTTGGGATATATGGCTGCTCAATGTGCCACAAGCAGGGTGTAAACCATCACCCAGAGGACGAGCCACATGATGAAGTAGGACCAGAACCCGGTCATTACAACATTAACTTTCTTCTCCGCCTCTGATTCTTCAACCGGGAGCATCAGAAATCTATTTTTGATTTTTTCATGAGCAGCCAACTTATATGATACATAAAATAAAAAGAGTGCTATGAGTGGTGTCCAAATGTTGAACCGGATGTTGGCGCTTGAGATGAGACCCGAAATAAGGCCAGCCACCGCTCCTGTGGCGGCGAAGAACATTGTCAACCGTCCCACTGACAACGCAAGTTTTTTGGCTGGCTCAACTTTTTTAACCGGCTCCATTTTCGAACCTCGGTGATCGCATGAAGTTGTCCATGTCAAGTTTGGACATTATGGTCTGCGCTCATGAGCTTAAAAACACTATCGATTTCTGGGTCGACAACGTGTACGAGCTGGACGGCAAGGTCATCCTACGTCTGCGCTCGGAGAAGGGAGAGCGTCGGGATATAGTCATGGAACTCGGTCGCAGGGTCAACCTCACGGAGCGTATCTACAAGACCCCAAAGAATCCGAGTTCTTTCGCCATGCTCCTGCGCAAGCACCTTGCCAACACGCGCCTATCGGCCGTCGAACAACCTGATTTCGAGCGCATTCTTGAGCTGAGATTTTCCGGAGCCGAAGAGCGCCTGCTTATCCTAGAGCTTTTCGGTAGAGGCAACCTCATACTTTGCGACCAACAACGAAAGATCATCCAGCCTTATCGACTCGAGACATGGAGACATCGCACGCTCAGACCCCGAGAGGCGTATGTACACCCACCAAAAAAAGGCGCGGACCCCCGGGGACTCGATGTATCCGGTTTGAGGCGGGCTCTTGACGGCGCTCCGGATATTGTGCGAGGTCTGGCGATAAACTTGAATCTTGGAGGCCCGCTTGGTGAGGAGATATGCGCCCGTGCTTCGGTACTTAAAGATCGCAAACTGGCCGAGATATCGAACCAAGAACTTGAAGCTGTTCTCAAGTCCATAAAAGATTTATTCGACCAAGAGCCCGCGCCATGCATCGTCTACGAGGAAAAGAAACCCGTGGATGTGCTGCCTTTCGACTTCAAAATTCACCTAGGTAAGCAGGTCAAGCGATTCGGCTCATTCAACGAGGCGCTGGACGAGTATTTCGCCACCCTCGCTGTGACATCTGCGGCCGAAAAACGGAGGAAGCGGTTGGAGCGTGAGCTTGAAATGCTTCGAAGGCGGCGGGAGGAACAGCAGGCTCACTTCGCCGAACTCTACGCGAAATCGGTGGAGGCGAAACGGAAGGCCGACCTTCTGGCCATGCATCATGCTCGGATAAACGATCTCCTTGGCCGTCTGGGGGAACTCAGGCGAAAGAAAGGGTGGGAGGGGGCTATCGCCGCGGTGCAGGAGGCCAAGGGGACGGGAGAGGCTTGGGCGGAGATAATCAATAAAATAGACCCCAAGACGGCGAAGGTGGAGCTGGAGCTGGCAGGGCAACCCATTGCGTTGGACATTCGTATCCTGGTGTTCGAAAATGCGTCGCAACTTTACGGCCGCTACAAGAAATCGGCGGAAAAGGCTGCTAGATCCAAGGAAGCGCTGAAAGGGACCGCGCGAGAAATGGAGAAACTGCTAAGCGTCGGGATGTCAGAGGTTGAAGTCGCGCCACCCCCGAAGCGCAGGAAGCTCAAATGGTTCGAGCACTACCGCTGGTTCATCTCCTCGGACGGGATGCTCGTCATCGGCGGACGGGACGCGAAGACAAACGCCGAGGTGGTCGAGAAGCACATGGAGCCGAACGACCGACACCTTCATGCGGACATCGTCGGCGCGCCTCACGTGGTGGTCAAGTCCAGCGGCAGGGAAGTTCCCGAGACTACCCTGCAAGAGGCGGCGGAGTTCGCTGCTATGCACTCCAGAGCGTGGAGGGAAGGACTTGGAAGCCTCGATGTCTACTGGGTGATGCCTATGCAGGTTTCCAAGCGGGCCCCTTCCGGCACGCATCTACCAAAAGGCAGCTACATGATCAGAGGGGAGCGAAACTTCCTGAAGGTCCCGGTCAGAGCGAGCGTTGGAGTGCTGACCTTGGAAGGTGAACAGGTCGTGACATGCGGACCATCTAGTGCGATGCGGAAGCATTCGCGAGTCGTGCTGGAAATATTGCCAGGGGAATCAAAAAAGTCGGACCTAGCGCGGGAGATCCAATCGCGATTGAAAGAGGCTGGCATCGAAGTTTCAGTTGACGAGGTCGAGCGGGCTCTCCCTCCGGGCAAGGGCGAAATCAAAACGGGAACAACGGAACAAACAAACATTTCTGATGAGGCGACATTTGGCATTGGGAGCTGAATGTGCAAGAAGTTCAATGTGGAGCCGCCGGCGAGGATCGAACTCGCGACCTCGTCCTTACCAAGGACGCGCTCTACCAACTGAGCCACGGCGGCCCGATTGGAACTAGCGCTCAAAAACTAAAAGGCTTCCCAGGGTTAGCACTTTATTATCCACCGACCTAGGAATGCTGGGGCGAGTATGAAAGTCGGGTTCATCGGCGGCGGCAACCTTGGATCCTCGTTGGTGCGCGGGCTCCTGAAGTCCGGCACGCTCAAGGCAAAAGATATCATCGTTAGCGACCTCGACGAAAGCAAACTTAAGAATTTGAATAAGCTCGGGGTCAAGACCACGACCGACAACAGGAAGCTGGTAAATGATTGCGATGTCGTCTTCATCGCCGTCAAGCCGAACATCGTGGAGTCAGCGCTCAAGGAGGTGAATGACGTTTCTCACGACAAGATCTTCATCTCCGCGGCGGCCGGCATCTCGACGAAGTTCATCGAGGCACGGACGAAGGCAAGGGTTGTGAGGACCATGCCGAACACCTGCGGGGCGGTGGGGGAGATGGCGTCCTGCTTCTCGCTCGGAAAAAGAGCTACTCCGAAGGACGCGAAGCTCGTGGAGCGGCTGCTGGGCGGCATCGGGACGACCTTCAGGGTGGATGAAAAAATGATGGAAGCTGTCACCGGTCTGAGCGGGAGTGGTCCGGCGTACTTCTACGTCTTCATCAGGGCAATGCAGCAGGCCGGGGTGGGGCTTGGCCTTTCGAACGAGATCGCGCTCAAGCTCGCAGCGCAGACCGCCAAGGGTGCCGGTGAGATGGTCCTGAAAACAGGCGGTGTCGATGATCTGATAAAACAGGTCTACACCCAAAAGGGAACGACCATCGCGGGCATCGACGTGCTTGAAGACAGGAAAGTGGCCGACGCGATAAAGGAAGCCGTGAAGGCCGCTACAAAGCGGGCAAAGGAACTATATCGCTAATATCTCCTTCTCTTTGATTGGCCCTTCCCTCAACACCTTGAAAGGTTCAACGGTCAGATCCACGACCGTCGAAGACACTCCAAGCTTACATTTGCCAGCATCAACGGCCAAGTCAACGCTTTTTCCAATTTGATCCAACGCCTCTCTCACCGTAGACGGGGCCGGCCTGCCGGAGATGTTCGCGGAAGTCGAGGTAATCGGGCCACCCACGAAATCCAGCAGTTTTAACGCGACCGGGTGATCTGGGATCCTAACTCCGACCTTCCCAGTTCCGGCCGTGAGAAGTTTTGATATCGTCGGCTTTGTTCTCAGAATCACCGTTAGAGGCCCAGGCAGAAATTTTTTGAATATCGCCTCGGCTTTGTGAGTTAGTTGCGTGAACTGACGCGCCATCTCTAGCGAGCTGACCGCTATCGAAATCGAGTCCTCTATGGGTCTGACTTTAGCAGCGAAAACTTTAGCAACGGCCTCGTCTGAGCAGGCGTCTGCACCCAGCCCGTAGACTGTTTCTGTTGGGTAGATGACCAAACCGCCTGCCCTAATCGCGGCCGCAGCTTCTACTATTACGTCGACTTGAGGGGATCGCCCATCGGTGCTGAGAATTTTGACCATCCTACCACATGATGTAGATATACGCACAGAAACTTTAAGATTTTGCACTTCGGCATATTTGGAAAAAGTGCGGGGGGAGGGATTCGAACCCACGAAGCCCCTACGGACACAGGATATCCCAGCGCTGCTCTTAAGTCCTGCCCTTTAGACCAGGCTCAGGCACCCCCGCAAGCTAAGCTCTCGATTAAATAGCAATAAATCTAGCGGCCCTTCTTGTGGGCCCTGCGATAGACTGCGCGATATTTCCCGCGTTTCAGTTTTTCCCGCAACCTTCGCTCAAGCTTCTCTTCCGATTCCGACGACATGTGATCACCTGGTGCTAGAATTGGCTAGCCCTCCCAGTCCAGAAGCCTTTTTTCTCCCTCGATTTTTTTGATGTCGGTTATGTCCTGTGTCACTTCCATTGTCCCTAGATATTTTCCATTCTCGTCCCTTACCGCGAAATATCTGATATGAACTAGGTGGTTGCCCATTTTAATCCAAAATTCAGCCACGTCTCTCTTGCCAGCTTTAAAGGATTCCAGAATTTTATTTACCACGTGAACGCTCTCCTGCGGATGGCACTGCTGGACTTTTCTTCCGATGACGGCCTTCGTTCTGGCGAAGATTCTTTTCCCGGCTTTATTGAAGTACCTTACAGTATCTTCTTTATCGACAAATGTCACGTCAACTGGGAACGCGTTTAGTATGGCTTCGACTTCCTCTTTTGAAAGGGCTCCTGTTTCTATCTGTAACGTCTTTTCATGCATGGGCGCAGCCTCGATTTTCGACTTTTCGACCTCCTTGACTTGCCTTTTTTCGACCATGGTTTTCCAAAAACAATGAAAGGGTGACCTACCATATAAAGAGTTGCACATGAAAATAGGCGGACCCAGAATTTTTGATGGTGCCCCGGGCGGGATTTGAACCCGCGTCGCAGACTCGATTAGCCTAGGTGGCTTTCGCCCAACCCTATGAGGCCTGTATGATTGACCGGGCTACACCACCGGGGCACCGTTTAATTTTGTGCAAGTGTTTGTAAAAAGTTACTGGCGGGCCCGGTGGGATTCGAACCCACGATCTACAGCTTAGGATGCTTGCGGGTGTTACCACTTGCCGCCCTATCCTGACTAGGCCACGGGCCCACATGTAATTTTGACGCAATTGACGTTAAAACTTTCCAAGACATTTGTTTAAAGCCGGACCGCGCCCTCCGCCGCCGAACTCACCACGCGCGAGTAGAGGGCCAGATATCCGCGCTTGACCTTCGGGGCGGGTGGCTTGAACCTCGCCAGCCGTTCCTTGAGCTCCGACTCGGGGATCAAAAGCTCCAGCCTTCGACTCCTAATGTCGACCAGAATTTTATCTCCATCTTTGACTACAGCGATCGGTCCCCCTTCAGCAGCTTCGGGCGAGACGTGACCGACACACGCTCCACGACTTCCACCGGAAAAACGCCCATCGGTGACCAGCGCGACCGACTCAAGCAGACCCATCCCAGCTATGGCCGCAGTCGAAGCCAGCATCTCGCGCATCCCCGGGCCTCCCTTCGGTCCCTCATACCTGATAACGATGACATCTCTCGGTCTGATCCGCTTACTGTAAATAGCCTTCACGGCGTCCTCCTCCCGGTCGAAGACGCGGGCGGGCCCTCGGTGGCGCAACATTTTCTGTCTCACCCCGGCGTACTTGACGACAGCGCCGCTCGGAGCGAGGCTGCCGTAGAGGATGGCTATTCCTCCCTCGCGGTGGTACGGTCTGCTAAGCGGCCTGATCACATCCGGCCCCGGCACCTTCACAAATTTCAGGTTCTCGCGTACGCTGCGCCCCGTGACGGTGAGCGGGCTTCCGCGGACGAGCTTTCCTAACCTCTTCATCACCGCGGGCACTCCACCTGCCCGCTCGAGGTCCAGCATCACGTTGGGGCCCTCGGGGCGCATGTTGCAGATGTGTGGAGTCCTGCGGCTAAGGCGGTCGAACGTGTCCAGGTTGAGTTTTATCCCCACCTCGTAGGCTATCGCTGGGAGGTGGAGCACGGTGTTGGTCGAACCGCCGATGGCCATGTCGACGATGACCGCGTTCTCGAATGCAGCGCGCGTCATTATCCTTCTGGGTGTTACGCCCTGGCGCAGGAGTTTCACCACCTGGGAACCGCTCTGCTTCGCGAGCCTGTGCTTCTTGGTGTCGATGGCGTGAGAGGTCGCCATTCCGGGCAGCGAAATCCCCATCGCCTCTGTCAAACATGCCATCGTGTTCGCTGTGAAAAGCCCCGCGCAAGAGCCAGGGCCAGGGCAACATCGGGCCTCGATCTCCCGTGCCTCCCGCTCGCTCATCTTGCCCGCCTTGACTGCCCCCACCGCCTCGAACGCGCTTATCACATCAAGATGGCACCCTTTCCACTCTCCTGGGAGCATCGGGCCGCCAGTGACCATTATCGCCGGGACATCAACACGCGCCATAGCCATCAGCATGCCGGGGACGATCTTGTCACAACTCGCCACACCCACCACAGCATCGAAGCGATGGGCCTCAAGCATCAGCTCCACGCTGTCGGCGATCACCTCGCGCGACGGAAGCGAGTAGCACATCCCGCGGGTGCCCATCGCTATCCCGTCACATATCGCGATTGTATTGAACTCGAAAGGAGTGCCGCCAGTTTCGCGAACGCCTGCGGCTACGTCTGCTGCCAGTCCCTGCAGGTGGCGGTGCCCCGGAACAATATTGGTGTAGGAGTTTGCGATGGCGACGAATGGCCGCTCGATGTCCGCGTCCGTGAGACCATCGGCCTTCAAAAGAGCGCGGCGCGGCAGACTTTCCAGACCAGATACAACTTCCCTGCTGCGAAGTTTCATCGACCAGCCTCCTAAAGGGTTTTGACGCGGGATATATTTAGTTTTACTACATAATTCTTTATTGCCGCACAAACATTGATATCCAAACTCAAAATAACATGGGGGATGGTTGAAATATTCAAGCCAAATTTCCAATATATACACAGGATAGTAAACGATTTGGCGCAGATCGCTGTTGCAAGAGAACTCGTCTTGAATTCACCCCTAGTCCCAAAATGGGAAGTAGCCATCCGTCGTGAAGCAATTGTCAGGAGCGCCCATTCCTCCACCAGCATCGAAGGAAACAGATTGTCCCTTGAACAGGTCAGCGACTTGGCCCACGGACGGGAGGTGACGGCGACCCGCAAGGACAAACAAGAGGTCCTGAATTATCTCGATGTCTTAAAAAATATTGATAAATTGACCGACGGCGAGAAGATTATCGAGAAGGACCTTTTGAAAATCCACAAAAAGTTGACTCAAGATACACTGGAAAACCCTTCCGACTGCGGAGCCTATCGCAACCGCTACGTGGTGGTCGGAAATCCATTAACTGGCGAGGTTTTTTTTAGACCGCCCGCCAATGAAAAAGTGCCCGGGCTGGTAAGGGCACTGATTGAGTGGCTGAACTCTCCTGAAGCAAAGGCGCTCGACCCCATCATTGAGGCGGGAATCGCCCATTACGAATTCGTGAGAATCCACCCATTTGTGGACGGGAACGGGAGAACTGGCCGAGTACTTGCCACATTGATACTGTATCTTCGAGGCTTTGACACCAAACAATTCTTCTGCCTTGACGACTACTACGACTCTGACAGACCTGCTTATTACAAAGCCCTGCAGGGTGTTGACCAGCGTGCCCTCGATTTGACCGGCTGGATCGAGTACTTCGTGGGAGGAGTCAAATCCAGCATCGAGGCGGTAAAGGAGAGGGTGATAAGGCTCAGCAGCGAGAGGCTGAGGAGGACGAAGAGGGGACAGATTGCCCTCAGCGAGAGGCAAATGAGAATTGTGGAATTCATAAACCAGAACGGGAGGATAACGAACCTAGATGTACGCGGGATGTTCAAAATTTCAGATCGGGCCGCTTTAAAAGAGCTCCGAAAATTAGTGGATTTGAAGGTAACAAAGCCAGAGGGCAAGGGGAGAAGTTTAAGGTATGTCCTGGCATGACCTCTTCCCAATGGTTCGGGATTAGGTTCGGGATTAGGTTCGGGATTACGGAGACCAGGGTTTTAAAAGTAGCTGTGCGTGGCGAGCGATAAGTTTCAGTTGGAGGTATATTTGGCTTTATGAGGTAGAAAAAAGATAAGATAAAGAAACAGACCGCCTTGCACCTTTCGGCATCGATCATAGGTGACTACATTTTTTATCTTTGCTTTTTTTGTGGTCACCTCGGCATGTGTTCTTTTTCCGAACTCGACGCCCAGCTCCCGCCCGACGATGATCGCCCCGCCCTCAAGTTATGTTATCCTCTCGACATCTGAAATTATAAGCGCCGCAGCCGCTTTATAGGAAGCAAACGTATGTGTAAAGTTGTTGGGTTCACCATGAGTTCCGCAGCTAAGCCAGCCAGCCTAGAAGTTGCTCAGGCGTTGATAAAAGTCAGGGACGAGATCGACGAAATCCTTGAAACGCTTGAGATAACTAGCGATAAGAAATTGATGCGAGAGATCCAAGAAGGGGTGAAGCAGGCGAAGCGAGGGGAAGGGGTACCAATCGAAGAGCTTGCAAAGAGGCTGGAGAAAAGAC
>Ga0315280_10006173_pt1 | contig 16664 bp, 15 predicted proteins | sample YL17G06_40_MG_FD_203697 | JGI IMG/M metagenome (GOLD analysis project Ga0315280, IMG submission 203697) | Sediment microbial communities from Yellowstone Lake, YNP, Wyoming, USA - YL17G06_40 | ecosystem: Environmental > Aquatic > Freshwater > Lake > Sediment | place: USA: Wyoming | collected...
CTCAAGATAAGTTTGACACACCCCTTCCTGACCAGGCCCTCCAGTCCCTAAGAAAAAACAAAGTTGCTCTTAAGGGACCGGTGACCACACCCATAGGCACTGGCTTCCGGAGCGTCAATGTCGCTTTGAGACAGGCCTTAGACCTTTATGTCTGTCTTCGTCCTTATAAGGTTTACCCCGGTATAAACACGCCGTTCAAAGACGTGGATATAGTGGTTGTCAGGGAGAATACCGAAGACCTCTATGTGGGCATCGAATTTGCCAAAGGTGATTCAGGGACAAAGCAGTTGCTGGATTTTGTGCGCGATGCCACGGGGAAAGAGATAAAGAAAGACTCTGCTGTAAGCCTGAAGGTTATATCTCAAACAGCGAGCCGGCGAATTGTCAAATTTGCTTTTGAATATGCCCGGCAGAACGGCAGAAGAAAGGTGACTGCGGTTCACAAGGCGAACATACTCAAATTCTCTGACGGACTTTTCCTGGATACTGCTCGTGAACTAGCCAAAGAGTATAAAGACATAGAATTTAGCGATATGCTTGTGGATGCCACCTGCATGGAGCTGGTCAGGAAGCCCCAGACGTTTGACGTCCTCGTGCTGCCCAATTTGTACGGCGACATAATTTCCGACCTCTGTGCTGGGCTGGCTGGTGGTATGGGCGTAGCGCCTGGAGCCAACATCGGGGATGAGGTAGCGGTCTTTGAACCTACCCACGGAAGTGCCCCTAAATATGCCGGGCAGAATAAAGTCAATCCCATGGCTACGATGCTCTCCGGGGTGATGATGCTGCGTTATCTGGGAGAAAAGGATAGCGCCGATAGGGTGGAAAGCGCTATAGCTGAGGTCATAGCTGAAGGCAAGAATGTCACCTATGATTTGAAGCTCGACCCCACCACGGCGGTAGGTACCAGCCAGGTCGCCGACGCCGTGATAGCGAAGCTAAAGCGTTAAAGATGTGTGGTAGAAGCGCTGTCATGGCAGTGAGTAAATCAGATTAAGAGAACTCGGAGTTCATATACACTGGTGTTATACGTCACTTTACTATACTTAAAGATACTTCACAAGGGGAGAGTGAGAAATGAAGAAGAGAAATGAGGCCTTTGTATCCGATGTTCTTAATGAAGCGCCCCAGCTAGCACCACTCATGCAGGAGATTGAAGAGATTGAATTCCATGATGAGAGTTCTAAGTTAGGTGCGCTTATTCACCATATGTTTGAAAATGCTCAGCCAACAAATGTCTCTCTGAACAGGGTTATCATATATACTCTCTACAACTGTATTTGCAAAACCATCGAGGCAAAGCAAGGTTTCATTCTTCTTTTCAACAACGGTCTCTTCTCCCCAGCATTTTCACTTAATCGCACAATATTTGAACTTTGGGCTGCAGCGTGTTTTGTTGAGAAGACTGTTCGAGACTTTTGCACTTCCAGAAATGAAGCGAAATTGACCAAAATTGCTAACAAGCTCTTTGCCGGTGCAAGATACCCAACAGAACTACCTTGGGGTGAACCCAGTATTGATAAACCTGTGCATATAAACGAAATGCTTGCAGAACTTAAGCAATGTCTTCCAAGAGCAGAGGATACTTATGGCTTTTTATGCGAATACTGTCACCCAAACTTTCTATACAATATGGAGGCATACCTTGCCAGTAGTCAAGAGGAATCGTGGGAGAATCCTCGTTTTAGAGAAAAAATCACTATGACATTAGAAAAACAATTTTCATCCCTATTACAAGCACTCCGTGGAATTAAAGCATGTACCAGAGCAATTTCAGATATGTGTTTGGAGGAATACGGTGTGGGCTATCTATGAGATAGGCAAAGAGGCGTATAACACAGATAAAATGTTTGTCCCACAGGCTCGCCCAAATTTTTGCTTCGCAAAAACTTCTTGTACACCGATAACGTTATATGCCATTGGTTTTTAAGGGGTACTACTGATGCTCGACTACGATAAACTGAAACAACTCGCTCAAGAAGGGGATGTTGAGCCAATAGAAACAAGCCTCAGTGATTTGCATGGTAGCGATTTGTCAATGCTACCAGAAGGAATTACACTCATAATCCTTGAGTCCGATTTTCCTGAAACGCTAATTTGGCGTGGAGGTGATGCAATAATTGCTGAGATAACTGAACACATTTACACAAAATATTGGTGGCACAAATATCACGCTAGTGTTTTTGCCGAAGCGATGGAAAGAGCTGTTAGACGTTTGCAATACGAAGGACATCCACTCTCTGATGCAAGCATAGAGTCCGATGATGACGTTCACATTTTCATCCGATGGAAGCTCACACTTCCAAAGACGACCTTCGCCCAAGACATGATTGAATCAATCAAAGCTGCTTTTGATTTAGTCTGGGAGCGCGCAAATTCAATTCTTGAAAATTCTGATTCCGTTCTCATTCTTGGCAAGGATACTGGTGATGGTCTAGAGAAGCTAAAGAGCATCGCCGCAGAGCTAGAAAAATTGGGCTACTATACTTATATCATCAAAGAACAACCTGATAAAATCGGCGAGAGTATTATTCAAAAAGTACTGAGGTTCGCTTTATCAGCTAAGTTCATTATAATCGAAAACTCTGAACCATCTGGCCACCTCTATGAAATACCACACGTTACGAAAATGGCCGAATCTGTCACAATTGTTCTTCAAGAAGAGGGAAAAGGTGCCACCTGGATGTTCGAGGACGCCTACGCCAAACATAAGCATTGGAAGAAATTTCTTTACACCTCCGACACGCTGGAAAATGAAGTTAAGAAAGCCGTGACGTGGGCTGAGGAATTCATTCAAGAATTTGGGCAGTTCCAAAAAGCTACACTTCCGTGGTTCAGAAAAGGAAAAAACAACGGCATATAACATGGTGTAAAAGACAGCGTTTCACTTCGTCCAAATTCGGCTTTGTCGAACTTCTTCTACACCGAATACGTTATCGGAAATTTTGAGGACTGATTCATTGGGAATTCATTGTAACCTTTGAGTTAAACGAATGCGGAATCCCAGGAGAGTATCGGGTTTTCTAACCAGCCGTCGAGAATTCATTCAAGACTTTTGACTTACCTGGGCATTACAAGCTAACATATCAAAATGAACACAAAGACTGTGCCTAGGCTAACTCTTTTTCCCCTCACTGCTGAGGTAAGTAAGCAAGGGCACCTCCTTATCGGCGGCTGCGATGTTGTTGACCTGGCTAACGAATTCGGCACGCCGCTCTACCTTTTCGATGAACTCACCCTCCGCCATCAGTGCCGTGAATTTAAAGACGAGTTCTGTAAATATCATCCTGATACCCTGGTCATTTATGCCTCCAAAGCCTTTCTGAACAGGGCTTTGGCTCTTATATTTCAGGAGGAAGGCCTGGGACTGGACGTCGTCTCCGGGGGAGAACTTAGCATTGCCCATTCCGTGGATTTTCCTCTGGATAAGGTCTATTTCCACGGCAACAACAAGACGCCGGAAGAATTAAATCTGGCCCTGCATTTGGGAGTGGGCAGAATTGTGGTGGACAACTTCTATGAACTTGAACTACTCAACAGGCTGGCTGGGGAGAGGGGGATTAGCCAGGATATTTTGCTTCGCCTCACTCCAGGGGTTGACCCCCATACTCACCAATATACTACTACCGGGACGATAGAAAGCAAATTTGGTTTTCCCGTAGCTACCGGGCAGGCTGAGGAAGCAATAAAGCAGGCTCTATCAGCCTCCAACCTTAACCTTCTGGGCTTGCACTTTCATCTCGGCTCCCCGGTGCCCGAAGTTCAGCCTTATGAGCTGGCCATAGAGATTATTCTTCGCTTTGCCCGGGAAATGGGCCGAAAATTTGGCTTTAACCTTAGCGAATTCGACATCGGTGGCGGCTTTGCTATTCCATACACTCTGGACTCTAAAGTGCCCACAATAGCTGAGTATGCCCGGGCTCTAGCTGGCAAGCTGAACAGTCTTATTTCGGGACTGGAATTGAGTCGCCCCCGGCTCATCATCGAGCCAGGAAGGGCGATTATCGGCCAGGCCGGAGTGGCATTATACAAGGTCGGGGCGATTAAGGAGATACCGGGCATAAAGAAATATGTCTGTGTCGATGGCGGCATGAGCGACAATATCCGCCCGGCTCTCTATGGAGCTAAATATGAGGCTTTGGTGGCTAACAAAGCTTTGGAGGCAGAAAAAGATGTGGTTACCATTGCTGGCAAGCTCTGCGAGTCCGGTGATATTTTAGTAAAGGATATCAATTTGGTTTCGATGCACCCCGGTGACATCATAGCCATTCCAGTTTGCGGTGCCTATTCCATCCCCATGTCGAGCAATTATAATGCTATGCCCAGGCCAGCTATAGTCATGGTAAAGGAAAGTCGAGCGCGTCTTATTCGGCGCCGGGAAACTTATCAAGATATGATGAATCTGGACCTAATTTAACATGTGGCGAGTTATAGGACAAGATAAAATTTTATCGTTGCTGGATTACAGCCTTAAAACCGATGCTATAGCTCACGCTTATCTTCTGGTAGGGCCGCGGCATGTGGGCAAAGGGACTTTAGCCATCAATCTGGCTCAAGCGCTAAATTGCGATGGCCCCGAACTGCCTTGCGGTCAATGCCGTTCCTGCCAGCGAATCCTGGAGGGCAAGCACGCCGATGTCACCCCTGTTGGGTTGGATTCTAAAACGGAGATTGGCATTGATGATATTAGAGGGCTGCAACGCTTAGCCAACCTGCCACCGTATGAAGGTAAGTGCAAAGTGTTTATCATTGATGACGCTGAATATCTATCTACTGAGGCGGCTAATTCCTTGCTCAAGATATTAGAAGAGCCACCGCCAAGTGTAGTTTGGCTTTTATTAGCTGCTGAAGAGGAACACCTCTTGCCGACAATTATTTCACGTTGTCAACGGCTGGAATTGAAGCCTGTGCCATCAGAGCGAGTACAGGAGGTACTCGTCAACTCATATAACGTTGATGCTAATAAGGCGAAGCTTTTGACTCAATTGTGCCATGGTCGCCTGGGCTGGGCATTGTCCGCTTTGGCAAATGACGATATATTAGAGCAGCGATCCCAAAGAATAGCCAAGCTAGTCTCCTTATTAACTGCCAGCTTAGAGCAGAGGTTTGCCTATGCCCAAGAGCTAGCAAGCCAGTTTAGCCAGAACCGGAGAGCTGGGGCGGAAATAATAGAGATTTGGCTCGACTGGTGGCGTGATTTGATGCTCATTAAAGGTGGTTGCAAGGAGGCCATCATCAATGTAGATTATGAGACCACTCTGGAAGAACAAGCCGGGGGATTAAGTCTGAGCGAGATTAAAGGGTTTCTGGACAATCTTGGCTTGCTACAGGAGGAAATTTCTAAGAATGTTAATCCCCGTTTGGCATGGGAATGGCTGATGCTCAATTTACCGAGGAAAAAGCTGAGTATGAAATCCTGAATGAGAATGTCATTGCCGAGTTTAGAATATAATATACCTCGATGGCTAACATAATTGGAGTTAAATTCCGCTCTAGAGGAAAATTAGTCTACTGTGACGCTGGGGAGATATCCCTGCACGTAAACGACTATGTAGTGGTGGATACTGGTCATGGTCTAGATGTGGCTAAAGTCGTTGCTCTGGAAGCTCCGTCTCAACCAGGCGAGCAATTAATGAAGGTAGTACGCCAGGCGGAGGTGGGGGATTTAGGGGAAGCTCGGCGGAACCTGGAAAAAGAAGCCTTAAGCAAGTGCCATGAAATGGCAGCCCAACTTGGGTTAAAGATGAAGCCGCTAGCGGCTCGCTATGATTCCCAGAATGAGCACTTGACCATATTCTTCAGCGCTGAGGAAAGGGTGGACTTCCGAGATCTGGTTCGGAAATTGAGCCATGCTCTGGAAAGACGGGTGGAGTTAAGGCAAGTGGGGGCAAGGGATGAGGCTAAGCTGTTGGGTAGCATGGGCAAGTGCGGCTATCCTTTATGTTGCCAGAATTTCCTCACCAGCTTTGCCTCAGTATCTATTAAAATGGCTAAGGAACAGAGCTTGGCCTTGAATCCTATGAAGATATCGGGCATCTGTGGAAGGCTCCTTTGCTGCCTGGCATATGAAAGCAAGGAATATGCAGCTATGAAAAAGCAGATGCCTCAGCCGAAACAGGAAATATCAACTCCCTGGGGTAAAGCCACGGTAATCAGCGCTAACGTCCTGAAGGAAACGATAACGGTACAATTGGATGATGGGGCGATGAGAGAGATAGCTCTGGCTGAATTAATTCATCCGGAAGGGAAATTGTAGTTTTCTTAGGAACTCGATTAAACTTAGAGCAAATTGGGGGGGTTAAGTTAATTCAAAGAGGGTAAATATTTTTGCCATTCACCGTGATTATTGAGAAGGTGATAGGGAATATAGAAGCCATCATTGCGAGGAGGATGTGGCTGGTGCAGCAATCTCATCCTGGCTTCATCCGGCGTACGTCCGCCTTTGTGCCTGTTGCAGGGAATACAGGCGCTGACCACATTGTCCCAGGCATGCTTTCCACCCCGCCGCCGTGGCATAACGTGGTCTAAGGTAAGCTCCTTAGTTTGACGACCACAATACTGGCAAGTGTATTGGTCACGGGTAAATACCTCGGACCTGCTCAATTTTTTCTGATGGCGGGGACGACTAACCATATAGACGAGTCGGATTACTGAAGGTATCTGAAATACGCGGTTAGCAGAGTGAAACTCACCTCTGTTATTTTCCAGCACTTCGGCTTTGCCCCGAAACACTAGCACTATAGCCCGACGCGTGCGACATAAGTTAAGGGGCTCATAACTCTGATTAAGCACTAAAACAGGAGAATCTATCATAACTACAACCTGGTTATTCAGTTCGCTCCTTTTAATTCTTGGGCTATTTTAGCAAGCCTTTCTGGCCAGTGCAATCATTTACCACGGTAGCACTTTCTAGCGTGAATGATTTGTAACTCGAGGTGCAATCAATTTGTGGGACTGCACACTAGAGTGCAGGTTTGAAGGTGAAAAAGCGTAGGGGACTGAGACGCCGAATTGTCTGCCGTAATGAGAGAAGGAAGCAGGACTAAAAAACCCGATACTATGCTAAAATTTCAATTGATGCTAGGCACATATTATATCATCCGCCCTATGGAGTATGAGGATATCCCCCAGGTAGCCCAAATTGATAGAGAGGCTTTCCCTGGTGAGTGGGTGTTTCGCTCTCAAGCAGCATATAAGCAAGATCTTGATAATCCATCCGTCCGTTATATAGTGGCTTGTAAGGAGAGACATGTGCCAGAATCCGAGAGACAAGCGATGCAGAAAGTGCCTTGGTTCAAACGACTCTTCAGCTATGGGCGTCGTCTTAACACATCGGAAGACATAGTTGGCTTTTCTGGCTTTTGGATGATGGTGGGGGAGGCACATATCATTGCCATTGGTGTAAGAAATGGGTATCGTCAACTTGGCGTAGGTGAAGGTTTGCTCATCGCAACCATTGAACTAGCACAGATATTGAATGCTAACGTAGTCACTTTGGAAGTACGTGCTTCTAATATGATAGCTCAGGAACTTTATAAAAAATATGGCTTCCAAGTGGTAGGGAGGCGCCTGAAGTATTATTCCAGCGATGGAGAGGACGCTATAATCATGAGCACGGATAATATTACCTCTCTGCCATTTCAAGCATCTTTTCAGCAGTTGAAAAAAGCCCATTCCCAGAGGCACCCTGAGCTTTTTCCCCAGGTCCACTAACTATATTTATTCAGGATAGCCTTAAAGGAATCTATAACAAACCCTAGCTGCTGCCTATCAGCAGCAAATGTGGAGAGTTTGAAAGACTTGACTAAGCCTGGTTGTGGTCCCCAAATGCCTCTTTCCTTTAATTCTTTATAGAGGAAATATCCCTTCTCTCGAACGCGCTTGGAAATTTCATAGAGTGCCGGGGCGTCGAAGTGCAGCAAGTCATGTCTATGCGGTTTTTCGCCTAATTGTATAAAGCCTAATTTCTCAAGCTCAGTGGAAAACCACTGTGCTTTAGACACCTGTTCATCCCAATGGTTAACTCTTTCTTTCACAGAGGGAAAGGAAGCCATGAGTGTTATCAAAGGAACCCCCCTTATACTACAGCCGATAAGCTCAATATCTTTTTTGCTATATGTCCCAGATTTTCTCAACACTATCTCTTCCCATTTCTTCCTCATTCCCAATACCCCAGCAGGTCCGGCAGAGGCCATGCTTTTGTGCCCGCTGCCAATAATGAAATCAGCCCCTATTGCTTCCATGCTTATGGGCATTCTGCCCACAGCATAAGCCCCGTTAAGAATATAAGGAATGCTGTATTCTTGAGCGATTTCTCCTAATCTTCTGGCATCAAGAAGATTTCCATAATTACCGTCGGGATAAGTTAGTAGAATTAGCTTAGGGGCATGTTTTTTTATGAGTGGTACGTATTCATTAACGTCGACTCTAAATTCCGGGTGTCCGGAGTTAGGTACCCCGATTACATTAAGCCCTACCCTTTCGGCAGCGACGACCGTTGTATAATGCTTGTTGCCATCAACGATAATCGAGTCCCCCGGCTTGGCTAGGGAATGCATGACCATGAATTTGCCTTCTCGGGCTCCGTGGGTTATGGTGGCAACTTCACAGCCTAGGAATTGGGGTAGGAGCTCCTGGACGAATTCTCGGATGGGGGGATTGGTTACATTACATAAACTACCCTCGCAAAAATCACATACAGAATATCCATCCCCAAATTCCATTAAAGCCACCTTGGCGGCATCAGTCAGAATGCCACCTGTTTGTAGAGGCATGAGGTTAATAAGTCCCTTATGTTCTCTGCGCAACTCGCTGAGCTTCTGTAGCGACTTACTACTTTTCTGTTCCATCTTTCCCCCTCGGAGGAAATTCTAGATCATGAGCCAATTCAAAATCCAAACTCCAATGTTTAGGGTCTAAGCCAGCTGCGAAATGCTAGAATCGAAGTTAGCCAATTCTAACAAGAAGTCAAACAAAAATCCAAATGTTAACCTTGATTGTTAGGTGCTCAACAGTGACGGGAGGCTGATTTCAAAAGTGTTTGAGCTAATCCAGTCAAATCAGATAGGTCATCTTGGTTGAGTTCAGGAGCACTGGGGTAGTGCGGGACTATGTTAGTCGCATGATTAGAAATGCTATTCCCGAATAGGCTGCAACGCCCACAATGAGCGAGCCCGCCAAGCCTATACGGGGCAGAAGAAAGATTACAGCAAGGACATAGAGCACCCAAGGTGGCAATAGTATTAACATGCCTCTGGCATAGGAAACAGCAGCTTGTGTTCCGCTAGCAAAATATATACTGCAGATAATTACCACGCTCATAGCGGGTAAGAAAGCAATAAATGCAGCAAGCAGACTTTTTGAGTGACTTCCAAAATAGGTTGCGGCGGAGACTGCAGCTCCGCCAATCACAAAATATACTGGCAACATTTTGATGTCCATAGTGTTCCCTCGCCATTACAATATCTTGCTATTCTAGCATATTAGGTTGCAGAGTGGCACAGCGCTAAGCAAATCGTCTTTTGTTCAATTTTTACCCCACCACTTTCAGTTGCTAACCAACCAAGTCAAATATTAATACAGCCTGAGATTGCTTTGTTCCTCGCCATGGCATTATCCGAATTCCTAACCTTTAGTGTTTAAGGCAATTGCGAAACGCTAGAATCAAAGCTTGCCAATTCTAACAGGAAATCAGACAGAAATCCAAATGCTTAACCTTGATTTTCAAAGGCTCAACAGTAGCGGGAGGCTGATTTCAAAAGTGCCTGAGCTAACCCTGCTAAACAAAATGAAATTTCGTTGCATTAAGGATGCCACTGGACTCGGGGGTAAATTAAGTGGGGTACCAGTCTTTACAGTCAGTCCATTCTCTTAGGTATCCAGCCGCGCCTCCGCACCCACCAGTAGACCAGACCAGTAGCTACGATGGTGCTGCCAATCATCAGGGCTAAATACCAGCCCAGGTCCTCAGGCCCAATATCAAAGACCGCATTGCTTAACATTGTAGCCAGTGTATTGGGAACAAGAACGGCCGTGCCTATTATCGTCAAATAGGACATAAGCAAAGCCAGTCTGTTATTGAGATTCTGAAGCTGATTATTGTACATGCTCTGCAATACTTCCAGCCCTGAAGCCATAACGTCTGACATGTGCTCAGCTAGCCCGATCTGCCTGTTGACATCCTCAACTAGGATAGCAAGCTTAGCTAGAATCTTTTGGTCATTAGTGATAAGCTCAGCATCTCCGTAGCGCAGGGTATGGAGCACGTCCACTGTGTCCCAGAGAGAATTCAGGTAAGTAATGAGGGCATGCTTCATATGATAAATCTCTGGCCCCAGTTTGGTTCGGGGAGTATAAGGATCTGTCATAATTTCGTTGAGATGGTCGCCTTGCTCTTCAATCTGACGCAGGTGCTCAAAATTGTGGTCATTGTTGTGGTCAATGATACGCATGAGAAGAAGGGTCAGCTTGTCTTCAGCGTTTCCGTCAGCAGGTATTCTCTTCAAAACAGTTTCGGCGTATCTCCGCAAACGGATGAATCTTCGGTCTACGTTTACCGGATGTATGGTTAGGATGAAATTCTTCCTTAAGAGCAGTAACAGTGGACGTGTTTCTACCTCAAGTTGTCCAACCTGGATACAGGGAACCTTCATTCCCATCTCGGTATCTAAATCCTGATAGGTCAGGTATGATTGGCCAATCAAGGAGGAGACAAGTTCATTACTGAAACCGAGCTGGGCGGCAGCACTAATGGCCTCTTTGTCAAAATCAGCATCTTGAGTCACATGGTCGACCCAGCCGATTGTTGTGCTGCCCAGCTTCTCTAAAAAACTTGCTGGCGACTCAGCTTCTGTTTTAAAAATGGTGCCGCCCAGGGGTAACACGGCGACACAAAACCAAGGTTGTTTAATGGGTGTGCTATTGCTCCTGTCTTCCGCCAGTTTTCCAGTCTTCCCCATGGCTTCAATTTCCTTCATAAGCGGATACCCCCACTCATTTTAGTCCAAACCTTAACGATTACACAAAATAATTACCTTAATTCATTATCCTACGTTAAGTTTCATCCGTCAATGAGTCAAATCTTGGTGATACGTTTAATGAATTGTGAGTATTGTGTATCTACTTATTCACTGGCAGCGAACCAGAAGCGGCTGAAGCTTAATTTGGCTTGATGTCCCGTCATCAAATTTTCAACTTGGAGATAATGGGTAACAATGCATCATTTTGTTAAATTTTCAACCCATCATCTTCAGTTGCTAACTAATCAGCTCGAATGTCAGTCAGCCTGAGATCGCTTCGTTGCTCGCAATGACATTGTCTGAATTGCTAACCTTTAGTAGTTAGAGTTTCTTGGCCTCTATGGCCACAAATACAGCGCCCTTGACCCCTATCTTCTTGTTCTGTCCTTCAATATATTGTCGGACAGCTTCGGGAATCTCTAGATTAAGGTCGGAAAGATGCCTGACTCCCTTCACCTGATAAGTTAAGTTATCGTTGCTGGTTTCTATGGCTGCTGCGGCACCCATGGCGATAGCACGCATATAGTTTATGCCGGTGTGTATTCCTGAAGGCACAATATCACTATAAATAGCGCCATTGGCAACGCAGATTTCGTTAAAACCGGCGGGACCGATTAATCTCTTGCCGGCCTCTGTTTCGACAACTTTCACCTCGATAGAATTGTCTTTCCAGGCCAAAAACTCACAGGGGGCAATCTCGTCTTTGTGCTTTCGGGCGGTCTCCTCGATGGCTTCGGCTATTTTCTGACCCTTGGCTGTCTGAGGGCTGGCTATGTAGGTAATAGATTTAGCTATGTCCTCGTCAGAGTACTCCGTTACAGAAAATTGGGGATATGCGAGCTTCCTCACATCGTCTACTTCATAAATAAGCATTCCCAGTCGCTCAATGCCAAATCCGGCGTTGAACACAGGGTATTTAATGTCGAAATTGACCAGGGCCACCGGCGAATACATTCCAATGTCTGCTATCTCGAGCCAGGTGTCTTTATGTTTGACAAAAACCTCTTGCTCTTGCCCGGGGGCGTAATACTTGGATGTTGCTATCTTGGTCTCAAATTTGATGTCGGGAAAGCCATATTGCTGCATGATATCCTTAGTTATCGCCCTTCCCGCATCCAGAGACATTTCGGGGTCCATAACCACGATGGATGCGGAGTGGTGGACTCGCAAATGTCGGGCATCTTCTCTCTGCTCGTTGCGATATCTGGGACCCACGGAGAATAAAGCGACCGGAAAACTGGCTTTGTCCTGTAATGCAGCCAGGGTATGAAACCAGGTCGCCGTCATGTGACTTCTCAGGGTCTTGTTGGAGGGCACTGGCTGTAGGTCTTTTATCTCGGGGAAAACCTTCTCCATGAGCTCCGTGGCCTGGTAATCAGTGATGCCCAGTCCAGCAATGAGCTCTTCGATAAGATTGTCGGACTCGATTTCCCCCTTTTTATAATTTCTAAAAATGGTCTGCAGTTTTTCAATATCAATTTCTTGAGCTATCTCTTTTATCTGAGCTATTCTTTTCTCACTTAGCCCAATGTCAGGCCGAGGCAATTCTGCTAAATAAAAAGCCCTGTCGAGAATAACTCGGGCTTCCGGCCCATACTGCTTGACCACATCGCTATCGGGCAGCAGTGTGAGATTCTCGGCCTCGTCAAAGCCTAGGTTCAGTAGGATCTGGCGGGATTTTTGAATTAATTCCCGTACAAGGTGGGGTTTGCCTTTCTTCGGCAGAGAGATTTCGGTGCCGGTGGGGATAAGCTTCGCCGTAGCTATCCAGGCATCGGTAAAATTGTTTTTTGCCTTAGACTTTATTTCACCGGTATCGAAGGTTGCCATTGTGTAAAGTATACCTCAAAGAAGCCATTCTATTCTACGCTCGGCAGCACTTCCAGCCTCCGGACCACTGGACACAAAGTAGCTAGCTTTTATTGCTTTTTGTTCTTCTCTTCCGGGGTATCTCCTACCCTCTCCACCTCGATAGTGCATTCTGTGATCAGTGCGGCAATTGCTCCCAGCGCAGCCAGTACTGGAGCTGCCAGAGCCGTTACCGCAGCTACACCAACGCCGGCTGTCAGTGGGATGTCTATCAGGGGACGCCCCTTATGTATTAAACGGACTCTTCTGATATTTCCTTGATGTATTAGCTCCTTGATCTTCTCGACCACTTGACTTCCATCTACAGTGAACTTCTCAGTTGCCATTGTCCTTAACCTCCTTTTACTCTTAGTCTTTACACCCTTGTCTTCAACCATTGTTTCAGCATGTTCAGTGCGGCTTCAGCAGCATCCCGCTTGTTTTCCTCTCGATTTCCCGGAAAGGCATGTTTCTGACTCAAGCTCTCATCTCTGGCTGCCAGGCCCAGGTAAAAAAGCCCCACCGGTTTTTCGGGGGTAGCACCCGAGGGGCCGGCAATCCCGGTATCAGAGACGCATATGTCCACATCCAGGAGCTTCCTGCCACCTCGAGCCATTTCTAGGGCTGTTTGCTCGCTCACGGCTCCATAATTTTCAAGAGTTGCCTTTTTTACCCCCAGCAAGGCAAATTTTACTTCGTTGCTGTAAGCTACTACCGAACCTTTGAAGTAATCCGAGCTACCGGGCACATTGGTTATCCTGTCCGCTATCCTGCCGCCACTAGCTGACTCAACAGAGCCGATGGTCAACAACTTTCCGGTTTTGACTTGGTATTCTCTTATTAGTCGGGCAATTTCTGCTTCCAGTTCTGCCATTATTTGTTAATTTTAGCACGTCTCCTTGCTATAATTCAGTGATGGCTGAATTAAGCGACACAATCACCTTTCTGGGTACTGCCGGTGCCAGGTTTGTAGTGATTCGCCAATTTCTGGCTTCAGGGGGCGCCTGGCTCAATCTGGGTAACACTCAAATACTCCTTGACCCCGGTCCTGGCTCTCTGGTTCAGGCTGCCAAAAGAAAACTTGATGCCGCGAAACTGGACGCTATTATCTTATCTCATAAACATTTAGACCACAGCGGGGATATTAACATCATGATTGAAGCTATGACCGACGGAGGGACAAAGAAGCGTGGCACGGTCTTTGCTCCCGCCGATGCCCTGAATCAGGACCCTGTTATCTTGTCTTATTTACGGTCTTATCCCCAGAATATACAGGTCTTAACTGAAGGTGGGTCTTACACAATAAATGACGTTTCCTTTAAGACTCCCGTCAGACATAAGCATCCCGTGGAAACATACGGCTTTATCTTTCAAACGCCGCGGCATACTTTCTCCTGGATTATTGATACCAGATATTTTGAAGATTTAGCTGATCACTATGAAGGTGATTTGCTAATTATCAATGTGGTTCGATTGAACCCCGGAGCTCCCATTGATCATCTAGCTCTTCCTGAAGCCAAGAGCATAATTGAGCAAATAGGGCCTAAGATAGCTATCCTTACTCATTTTGGCATGACCATGTGGCGGGCTAAACCCTGGGAGTTAGCTGAGAAACTGAGCGAGGAGACCGGAATCTCGGTCATTGCTGCCAGAGATGGCCTGAAGTTCGACCTGGCACAGCTAGGTTGACCCCAAAAAGTCTTGCGGACTTTTTGGGGACCCCGACAAAATTGATTTTAAGCCTAACCGTGTTCCCACGAAAATCGTAAGATTTTCGTGGGTGGAGTTAGATACCCCCTGAAAAACTTCGTTTTTCGGGACCAAGATTTATCCATTAGCATTTCCGGGGTCCCTCATCTAGGCAGAAAGGCTTTGAGTAAATTCAATGAAGGCTCTAACCTTATTTCCCAGATGTATGATGTATCGACCACATCTGGATTATTGCATTTCCAGCATCCCTTCGTGATGTTTGCCACCTCACGACGGTCCCAGTTTTTCATTATCTCATCGAACGGTGAGGTTCTCACATTTCCATAAGGTCTGTCATAGTTGAAACAGTTTGTTACGTCGCCCTCTGGAGTCACGGTTACAAAAATAAAAGGGGCATGGCAAACATAAGGCGTCATATCCAGCAGGTATCTCTGTAGATAAGCTCGGGAATTATTTATTGGATAGCCCTTCTTTTTTAGGCCAAGCAGCTCCCTGGCTACTTGCTGCTCTGACTCTCGCGATGCCAGAGTCTCCTTGTTTGTCTCCCCGGTTTCTCTCGAAATCCCTTCCTTTGCTGGGCAGACCCAAAGCGATACGCCGAGAGAGCGGGCAAGGTCCGCCATTTGCCCTATCATGTTCTCATTCCCTCGATGCAGGAGACAATTGATTACAATTTTCTTGGGCGAGTTCATCCTCTTCAAGACCTCTATGCCCTCAACAGTCCTGGCGAAAAGACCTGGCATGCCTCTGAATGAGTCATGGCCCTTGCTATCTGGATAATCCAGTGAGGCTATAATGCAGTGGACTTCTTTGCCGATTTCATGTGCTCTGTCTGGTAGAAGAAATCCATTTGTGATCACAGTCGTAATCATTCCGTTTTCGCGGGAAGAACGACAGAGCTGGCCAAGGTCTTGGCGTAAGAGAGGCTCCCCACCCCATATCGCATTTCCCACAAATCCCGCATCCTTCGCGCCCCGATAGAGCCGTTCGATCATGCTCGTTTCAAGCTCGTCTGCTTCATTATCACGCCAAATACACGTCGGGCACTTGCAATTGCACCGTCCTGTGATCAGATGTGAGAGAAAAAACGGGCCCCGCCTGCCCAATCGACTTGCCAGCAGAGTTCTGATGAAGCGGGCGATATCGCTCCAACCCCAGCGTGCTCCCGAATCTCGTTGCTTTTCTAGCATGGCACGGATCGCCCCTCTCACATATGAAAGCGAGAGCGAAAGAAGAGGATAACAAAACCTAGCATCGCCTTATCAAACCTATTTCGTACCTCTTACATTATGCTAAATCAACCCTCAAAGGTCTTGTGACTTTTTGGAGACCTGATAGGTTCAATTTTCGGATTTACAGATTCCCGTGAAAATCGCAAGATTTTCGTGGGTGGATTTAATTGGAATGAGAGCTTCCTGGCAACGACATATTTTCCCGGAGGGTTGCCCCTTAAGTATCGTCTGCGCTGGAGAGTTTCACTTCCGTGTTCGGGATGGGAACGGGTGGTTCCACTTCGCTAAAGTCACCAAGAAGCTCTCTTATTAAGTATAGCCTATTCTAGAAAGAATATGCAAGTTTGTGGGTTGTCTGAGGAAACGATTTGCTGCGTTCCTGTGGTATAATAGTTCTAAAGTCTCATAGAGAGGAGGTTTGCTCTCATGGATTGGGGGATGGAAAACCGTTTGGCACAATTAATTCAAGCGGATGGGCGCTGTTTGTTCCTGCCTGTGGACCATGGGTATTTTCAGGGTCCTGTCAAAAAATTGGAGAACCCGCGTAAAACTCTCGAACCTCTTCTCCCTTACACCGATGCAATTTTCATTACCAGAGGAGTTTTAAGGTCATCGGTAGACCCTGACAAGGCGAAGCCAATTATCCTTAGAGTATCTGGCGGCACCAGCGTAGAGGGAAAGGACCTGGCTCACGAGGGGATAACCACCTCTATGGAGGAAGCCATCCGGCTCAATGCCTGTGCCGTGGGCATCTCCATCTTCGTCGGGACCGATTATGAGCATGATTCCTTGCTGAATCTGGCCAGGCTTGTTGATGAAGGGGAAAGGTATGGCATCCCGGTAATGGCAGTTACCG
>Ga0315280_10006174_pt1 | contig 16664 bp, 8 predicted proteins | sample YL17G06_40_MG_FD_203697 | JGI IMG/M metagenome (GOLD analysis project Ga0315280, IMG submission 203697) | Sediment microbial communities from Yellowstone Lake, YNP, Wyoming, USA - YL17G06_40 | ecosystem: Environmental > Aquatic > Freshwater > Lake > Sediment | place: USA: Wyoming | collected...
ACACTTTGGGCACGAAGCAGCCGGTTCATCGTGCAATTGAATCACCCGCAGGAGCTCCTCCGGAGTGGTCAGTCCCTTCCGAAGCTTATCCCGGGCATCCTGCACGAGCATCACGAAACCCGAACTCAAGGCCGCCTTGCGGATCTCCGCCTCCGAACCTTTGGCATTGATGGCTTCGCGGACGGCAGGAGTCATTTGTAGGACTTCGTAAATCCCAATCCGGCCCTTGAATCCCGTGCCATGGCAGGAGGGACAGCCACGTCCGCGGCTGAAGGCGAAGTCGGGATCCTCCCACTTCAGTCTGCGGAGCAGGCCCGGTGGAGGCGTGTAGACCGTTCGACAGTGGGCGCAGGTCAGCCGGGCCAGACGCTGGGCAACGATCACCGTGACCGAGGAGGTGATCACAAAGGGGTCAATGCCCAGATCCAACAATCGCAGCACGGTGGCGACCGCACTATTGGTATGCAGGGAGGTCAAGACCAGGTGCCCGGTCATGGCGGCGTGGAAAGCGATTTCCGCCGTCTCCCGGTCGCGCACCTCGCCTACCAGAATCACATCGGGGTCCTGGCGCAGAATCGAACGTAGGCACCCCGCAAAGGTAAGCCCGGCCTTAGTATTCACCTGCACCTGGTTGGCGCCTTCCAGGTGATACTCAATGGGGTCCTCCACCGTTACGATGCTCACTTCGCTCGACTGCCGTTTACTGAGGAGGGAGTAAAGCGTGGTGGTCTTGCCGCTGCCCGTGGGACCGGTGACGACAATCATGCCCTGGGGTTGCATCACCGCTTCGCTCAAGGCGCCCAGGAGTCCAGCGGGGATTCCCAGCCGGTCCGTCGGCGGTATACCCTCACTGGAACCGAGCACGCGCATGACCGCCTTTTCGCCGAATTGGGTAGGCAGGGTCGAGAGGCGGATGTCCGTCACAATCCCCTGATAATGAATCTTGAAGCGGCCATCCTGCGGGACTCGTTTTTCGGCGATGTCGAGCTTGCTCAAGACTTTGAGGCGGGTCGTCAGGCCGGCGTGCAACCAGCCAGGGGCTTGCAGGAAATCCCGCAACACGCCATCCACCCGCAGCCGGATGCGGATCTCCTGGTCGGTGGGTTCGATGTGGATGTCACTCGCGCGCGTGCGCAAGGCTTCGACAATCACCAGATTCACCAGCTTGACGATGGGGGGAATTTCCGCGGCCTGCCGCGCCAAACCCTCATCCAGTTCCAGGTTTTCGGCTTCCGGCAGTACCTGAACATCCAATTGCGAACCAGCCCGGTCGATGATGTCGATCGCCTGGGAGCGCGAATAGTACTTTTCAATTGCTTCCAGAACCTGCGACCGCAGGCTGACCGCAGGTTGGACCGCGGTGCCCGTGAAAAACTGGATAGCTTGGATGGTCTCCAGGTTGGAGGGGTCGACGAAAGCAACCTTCAGCAGGCGCTTCTCGCAGGCGAAAGGAACGCAGAGGTATTTGCGCGCGAGGGTCTCCGGAATTCGATGCGCCACATCGGCGTTGATCCGGGCAGCCCCCAACGCGACGATCGGCATCTTCAGTTGCCGCGCTAACGTATCCGCCAGCCAGCTCTCGGTAATCTTGTTCGCACGCAACAGAGTTTCCCAGAGCGGTTCCTTCCGCCGTCGGGCCTCTGCAACCAACGCGTCCACCTCGCTGGCGCTCAAGAGCCCCGCTTGCACCAATAATGTACGAAAACCAGAAGACCAGGACATAAGCGCTCCTGCACGGATCGCTTGGGTTTCCGCGGGGTTTCGATGCTAATTTTCGCTCCCGCCTGACTGTCGTGTGTGAATTGCCCCCGCCCACTTGCGCCCAAATCAATCTTGTCGTGCTTAGGGCAACAAAACTATCACTCCCCCAGGTGTGGCTGCTATAGTACGAAAGTACTCTTCCAAAGTCAAGTACTAGTCAAATAGTAACTGCCGATGTATCACGGCCCCCGGGGGCGCCGGCACGGACATTCTGTCATGGCTTCTTGGGGGGAAATGCTGAAGGCACACCATCCCGCGTGTTGCGTTCGTGAATTAGGTGACACAGAACAGGGGCGTCAGGGCACGGCTTCGGAGTCTGGGTGAAAACCTCTCCTTTACTGCGGCTGTGCCGCCCCGCGGGGCGGAAAGCCTCTGGCTTTCCGGCAGCCGGACTCATATTTATTTGATTTTTCAACCCTGCTTTCGGAAAGGCGAAGCCTTTCCGCACAACAGGCGGCATAGCTGCTTAGCAGTTTGTTGAAAAAGGGTTTCAGAATGTCATTCTGAGCGAAGCGAAGAATCTCACTGCGTTTTGAATCAACGACATACGAGATCCTTCGTCGTCCCGCAGGGCGGGACTCTTCAGGATGACAGCCTCTGGTCCTTTTTCAACAAACTGTTAGGCATTGGACGTTTTCACCCAGACTCTTCAACCGTGCCGTCCAGAGGGATAAGCGCACCGGCTTTAGCCGCTGAGGGCTCGAAACCCTCAGCGCCTGAAAGTGGGAATGTCGGCGACGGCGTCCCCGGCTTGGTTGAAACCATGCCTTGAGGACCTCGCCCCCGTAGTGCTCATGTGCCACTTTCTTAAGTGACGCAGCACCGGTCATTGCACGCGCACGGTCAGCTTCGTGATCGAATGCGCGGGGAAGCGGTAATGAAAACGGTCGCCCTCAACTTTTGCTTGCGAGGGCACGATCTTCACGCGGTCCGGCTCCTTGAAAGAATTCCACTCGCCCAGGCTGGCCGCGTTTAACGTGTCAACAGCAATGGAGCCTTTCGCAGCCTTGCCCCGCCACTCGATCATCGTCTCAAGGTCTTCGTCTTGATTTCGATTGACCACAAACAATTCTGCGGTCTTGCCATCCGGCCGAAGCCGCGCAGAGACATCGAGGCAAGGCGCCGCTTTCGCTCCCCGGAACATTCCCTTGGCAGGCGCGCCGAACGTGGGGCCCTGCGCCTCCATACGCAGCGACTGGCAACGTTCGCGGGTGGCGTAAAGCGCGAGCATCAGGGCCGAGGGTGAAGCCACGACCTGGTCCCGACCGATTCCCACCAGACCCAGTCCGTAGGCATAGAGCAGCGTGCGGCTCGCCAGCGCGAAGTCTTTCGGCCGCCGCTGCATCAGGTTATACACCGGGGCTTCGGCCAGGGCATCGCGCAGAGTAAGGAATGTCCCGTGGAAGCCGAATTCAGCGGCTGACTTGACCCCCTCCGGCAACGGCACCTTATCTCCGAGCGCCTCCTTGGGATACCACACGGCCCATTCATCGAGCGCGATGGGAACGCGCTTGCCCATGTACCGGTCCATCTGTTCGTCGAGCTTCCCTGCCAGGTCATCGGCGCTGGCCAGCGCGGCATAGGTGATCTCTTTCGGGCTCAGGCCGCGCACGGCATTACTCGGCTCGTAGTGGTGAATCGAATAGTAGGTCATGTCGCGCCCGAGCAGGGGTAGCGCCTCAGGATTCCAATCTACGGCGTAGCGCAGAAACTTGTGAAAGGGGTTATCGCTCGGGACCCGCGGAAAATCGAACGTACCGACGGCGACCAGTTCAATTGATGGATCCACGGCGCGCATCGCCCGGGCGTAGGCCTGGAAATCCTGCGCATAGACCTTGCCGCGACGCCCGCCAAGCGAAGTCAGATAGTCTTCGTTGCCGACGTTCCAGGTCTTGATCCTGTAGGGCCGCGGGTTCCCGTTCCGGGCCCGGACGCTTCCCCAACGAGTGTTCCTGTCCCCATTGCAGTACTCGACCAGCGCCGCGACCTCTTCGGGTGAGGCGGTATCCGCGTTGACGCAGATGTAGGGTTCAGCGCCGAGCTTGCGGCAGAGCGCGACGAACTCATCCATCCCGACATCGTTGGTGGTGTATGCCGTCCAGGAGCGGTTCAACCGCGCCGGGCGCTGGTCCACCGGGCCGATGCCGTCTTGCCAGTGATAATCGGAGACAAAACAACCACCCGGCCACCGAATGCAGGTGGGCAGGAAACGCCGCGTCACTTCCAGCGCATCCTTGCGGAAACCATCTTCGTCGAGGTCGGCGCGTACCATCGAGACCGAATCAATCCAGACCGTGCCGGGCGAATCGATATAAACCATGAACTTGCCGTTCGTCGCTTCCGCCGACGGCACCAGTTCGCACTGGTAAACCTTCCAATCCTCCCCGCCGGTAAAAGGAAAAGTCTGTTTAGCCACCGTCTTTTGATATGACTCACCGAGCGCCACGTAGACCGCGCCGTGCAGGTCCTTGTTCTTGATGGCCAAGCGGACCCGGTACCGTTCGCCGGGCCGGAAGTGAAAAGGATTACTTAGGTGCTGGTGTGGAGACATGTGTGTGGATACGTACTGGTACCCACCCTGTTGAATACCGGCGGGAACGTTCCCGCCCCCGTGGGTAATGCGTTGCGAGCAGGAGGGGCTGTAGAAGACGGTCAGGTCCTGCACCAAGGTCACCGAACCATTCAGCACCACCGGCTCCCAGCCGCTGCCTGTCCCGATGAAAGTGCTGTCGGCCGGTTTGCGTTCCTCCGGCATCTCGAACTTGCGGTTGAAAAGTAACTCACTGGAAATTCCGCCTTCATAGCTGGTGAGTGTTTCTTCCGTGAAATGTCCGAAAATCAGCGGATCGATCGTACCCTGCGGCTCGTTGGCGTACACCGTGATAACCGCCGTCTTCTCCGCCGTGGCCTGGCCGCCAACCAGCACCAGGCCCGAGCCGAACCCGATGCCGGCCGCAAGGGCAGCAATTACTGAATAGACAAAGAATCGTTGCACAATCCCCTCCCTTGATTGCCGTTGACGCGCGCGAGGCACCTGCGCGCTCACCAAGAGAACGCTCCCAATTCCGCCATCCGGGTCCCGTGGAATAGGGTGGCCGCCAGCACCCAGGAGATGCTCTCCGTATGCGGGCTCCCCCGCCAAGTGCCTCCGCGGACGTAGGTGCAATTCGTATGGTTGTAATGCTCGTATTGCATCCCCGGCCGGCTCAATCCCACCATGACGCCGGGGCGGGCAATCGTTTGCGTCAAGGCCGCAAAGATGGTCCGGCCGATATCCTGGTAACGCTGGTCATCGAGGCACTTCCCCAGCTGGTAGAAGTCCGGAGCCATGAAGGCGCCGCACTCGTCAATTTCTTCGTTCTGCACGGAGATGGCTGTCCATCCCACCGTGTTGAGCACGCCGTGCAAAATCGAGGAGGCGGGCAGTTGGACATCGTACATGTAATACCAAGTCAGAAGCCAATCCGCCGCGTCGCGCGCCCACTCGAGACACTCCGGCTTCTTCGTCACCTCGTAGAGCGCCAGGGCTCCATGCAACATACCCTGGCCGGCTTCCTTGTCTTCTGACGCTGCATCCAGCGTCGCGCCGGAAGGCGATTGCTTCAGGTCGCGGCCGTATTCTTCGTAATAGGCCCGCATCACGGATTCGGCGGTTTCCAGATATCGCCGGTCACCCGTCAGTTGATAAAGCTTCGCGAGCGGAGAGACCAGGTGGGCACCCGCCGCCGTGACTGTTCCGGTGGCCGGGACGCCGCCTTCCCAACCCACGGGCCGGCCGTCCGGATACCACGTTCGGGGATACATCCCTTTGTAGCGCTCAGCCTTGACCAGGAAATTGCCACATTCCACCAGCAAGGCCTGCCAGCGATCAACTTCGGCGAGGCCGTGCTGCTTTCCCCAGACGATCAGGTCAGCCAGATGTTCCAGAGTCTCGCCCAACTGGCGCGATGAGAGGCTCGGCGGCCAATCGGGCAGGCCCAAGAAGGTCAGCCATCTTTTCTCGGCATAACCGTAATCCATGTAAGGCAGGCCCGGCGTGTCGCGCCGGCAATGCTCAACAAAGAAGCCTACCGTGTTCAAACCGACGCGGCGGTAATCCGCGTTGCCCGTGCGCTCGGCCTCCGCCAGAAAGGCGTACGCAATCGCCAGATTTTGTCCCACCCAGCCGTACTGAAACCGCTGGAAGGCTGGGACTCTGGGGGGACAAAAGAGCGGGAAGCCCGCGGCCCCGTCGGGCTCTTCGTGGAAGGTCTCTGCGGCGTATTTGAACTTCAGGTCCATGGCTTCGCGGAACGGAATGGAGGGCGTCTTGACCGGCTGAAAGAGGTCGAAGGCTTTCCACAAGGTCTCGCGAAAAGCGTAGCCCACGCGCGGCGCGATCCCGCAATCTATGTAGAAAGTCTTCTCGAACGTGATGTCACCCTTCACGTCAATGTAGGTGTCCTCATAGGGGTCGAAGCCGTTCCGATGGCCGTAGACCATGCTGTTCATGCCATTGGTGGTAACCGCGCCGGAAATGCTGAGCAGGTCAGCCTCGCCGCCCCAGCGCCATTCGAGGCCCAGGCTCCACCACTGATCGTCACCCTTGTGGGCGTGCGGGACCTTTGAGGGTTCCGCCAACAAAGAAACGTACACGCGCCGATTGGCCACGGTTGATTCCACATTCACAAAGGTGACCGGATAACGGTGCTCCTCGTAAACGGCTTTGGCAAAGGCAACGTTCGCCAGGTGAGGCACCATTCGCGTGGGATAGGCGCCCGGGTTGTCGTTATAGAGAATGGCTGGGAACACTGTTCGCGGGTCTCCGCCCACTGGCACCCGCACCGCCGTGACCAAGGTAATCGGACTCTGATTCTGGGGGCTGGCGTGATGCCAGTGGCGCACCACCTTCACTGCGGCGTGCTCGAAGGAATAGCGGTCGAGAAAATCCCAGGGTTGGCCGCCCACGTCGCCCCCGCCCAAAGCTTCCAGACAGCCATCCGGCGCAACGCGGAGCTGCGCGGCCTTAAAGGCGTGACTCCGGCTGTACCATTTGTCCTCCCAACTGCTCCCGTCGTCCCACTGGTTATAGACTGTCCAGACAACGCCGGGCGGAAACGCCGCGAGCGCTCGCCAGTGTTCCCCTTCTCGCGCTTCGATGCTGACGTCATACCCTGCCGCGTCGCTGCCCGTGAATTTGAGGCGAAGTTTCTGCGATGAGTCTGTCCAGACCTTACCTCCGTCGGCTTCCTGCAACTGGCGCGCCTGGCTTGGGCGTCCTTCAGCCCCGGGAGGCGTCGCCAATCCCAGCAAACAGACCATAGTCAAAAGCATAGCGGCGTTGACTCCTCCACGTCTCCGGATTCGAAATGTCGTCGGAATCGGGTCGACACTTAGAAGTGATGGGGGCCTGAACATATTTCCCTCGATTTTGAAGAGATCGGTGCGCGGCGGACCGATCCGATGCTCGCTGTGCCTTCGGTGAACCCGAAACCGGTCGGCCGCCCGCGCCGACAGGCGCGCAACCTCAGCAATCGGATTCTGAATTTCAACTTTCTACGCCGACCGCAGCTTCAGCAGCGTGACCGAGTGGGCCGGGAAGTTGTAAGTAAATCTTGCGCCGGCGTTGCGGAACTCACTCTTCTCGATCTTTACGTTATTGGGCTGGGCAAACGAATTCTCCGTGTCGGGACTGGCCCCGTTAATCTCGAAAATCGTCGCCGTGCTGGTGATCTTGGCGCCACGCATATCGATGTCGGCGGCCATGGGTTTCGATTGGTGACGGTTCACCACCACCAGGGCGATCTGCTTCTTGTCCTCATCCTGGGTGGCGGAGACATCCAGGAAAGGCATATCCTTACAGGTCTTGGACGAGAAGGTTGGTGACGACAGCCGCGACGCCAGGTAGAGCGGCCCGCACTCCCGGCGGTAGAGTTTCATCGGGAAGTAAATTGTCTGCAGGAACAGACCTTCTTTGCTGGTGAAGATGGCCGCGATCGCGTTCACCATCTGCGCCAGATTTGCCATCGTTACGGTCTGACCCATGCGCTGGAACAGGTTCAAGGCCGAAGCAACCCACAAGGCATCCCGGAGGTTGTACTTTTCCTCGACCGGGTTCGGAATGTCGCGCCGCCAGATATCCCGTTTGCGATACCACACGTTCCATTCGTCCACGGCAATCTCCATGCGTTTCTTGGTCCTCACTTCCGGCAGCGACTCCGCGAGGATCAGGTCTTTGCCGCGAGCAGGATCCGTCAATTCGATGGCAGCGTCCGTCAGCCAGATGCGTTTCTCAAAGCGCTGCAAAGTCCCCAGCAGGTCGTAGTAATTATCGGTGCCCTCGTAGTCATGCACCGAAATGTAGTCCGCCACGTTGACCAGCTTCTCCAGCACGGTCCGGTTCCACTCGGGGTTGTCGGCCCCGCACGCGACAAGTTTGATCGTCGGGTCCACCCACTTCATCCATTTCCCAGCCTCGAGCGCGAACTTGGCATAGTCTTCGGCATTCTTGTGCCCGATCTGCCAGATGCCATAGACTTCGTTGCCCAAGCCCCAGTAGCGAACGTTGTAGGGCTCGGTGTGCCCATACTTGCGCCGCAAGTTCGCGTAATGTGTATCGCCGGTCCCGTTGCAGTACTCGACCCAGTTCGCGGCTTCTTCTGGCGTGCCGCAGCCGACGTTGACACATATATACGGCTCCGTGCCCAGCTTGCGGCAATAGCTGACGAACTCGTCGGTGCCGAAATGGTTGCTCTCTTCCTCATACCAGGCGGCATTGTACTTCCGCGGGCGCGACGCCTTCGGCCCGATACCATCTTCCCAATGGTAGTTCGAGGCAAAATTTCCGCCCGGCCAGCGCAAGATGGGAACGCCCCAATCGCGCGCGGCTGCCAGCACATCCTTGCGAAAACCTTCCTCGTCGGCAAGCGGGGAGCCCCCTCGTACATTCCCCCATAGATGCAGCGACCGATGTGCTCCGTAAAGGTTCCGTAGATGTTCGGGTTGACGCGGTGCAAGACCATATCGGTGTCAACGGTAATGGCTGCCCTCAGCGGTTCTTCTTTCGCGGTCGTCGCTTGCGCCGCCCGAAGCGAGCGACTTCCGCTGAGGAGACTAGCAGCAAGCATCCCTGCCCCCGCGCGCGCGGAACTCGCCAAGAAGTTGCGGCGAGTGACTGGATATAAGAAACTCTTTTTCGGCTGCATGTTCAAACCCTCCTGGATCGCGTATGTGGTCCCATATTTGCAGGGCCGGAAAATCGCAAACCCGTTTCCCGCCGGCCTCGCTATAACACACGAACCGTCAGCCGGGTCACCGAGCGCGCCGGGAACCGATGGCGAAGCTTGCCGCCATCAGCGTGCTCCTCCGCGTGCACGATCTTCACCCGGTTCGGCGCGGCAAAGGAATTGTACTCGACGACGCTCGTCCCGGCCAGCGTGTCCACGGCGACAGCGTCAGCGACCTGCTTGCCGGGGAACTCGATGGTCGCCTCCAAATCATCCTCCAGGTTCCGGTTGACGACCAGCACCTCGACGGTCTTCCCGTCAGGATGAATTCGCCCGACCGCATCCAGGTAAGGCGCTCCCCGCGCGCCCAGATAGCGCTCCCTCCCGACAACGTCAAAGGTCGGACCCTGTACCCCGGTCCGCAAGGACTGGCAGTGGTCCCGAGTGGCATAGAGTTCAAGCATCAACGCCGGCGGCGTCATTTGCACCTGGTCGCGGCTAATCCCCAATAGGCCTTGCGCGTAAGCGTAGATCAAGGTGCGGCATCCGATGGCAAAGTCGCCGGGACGGCGCTGCATCAAGTTATAGACCGCAGCTTCAGCCAGGGCATCGCGCATCGTTAGGAATGAACCGAAGAGGCCGATTTGTTCCGGAGACTTGATGCCCACGGGCGGCGGCACCTTGGCGCCCTCGGGAAGATCCGCTCGCAGCCAGACAGCCCATTCATCCAGAGCGATCGGAAAATGCTTGCCACCCGGAGCGTATTGGTCCATCTGCCTGTGAAGCATGTCGAGCTTCCCCGCCAGATCTTCTGCCTTGACCATGGCAGCGTAGTTGATCTCTCTGGCGCTTAAGCCCCTGATACTGTTTTCCGGCTCGTAGTGGTGAATGGCATAGAAGTTCATGTCCGGCCCGGCCAGGGGCAGCAGCTCCTTGTTCCAATCCATCAAGTAGCGGACCGTCTCGTAAATCTGATTGCCCGGTGGAATGATGCCTCGCGGAACGTCGAAGGCGCCGACCGCCACCAGCTCGATCGCGGGATCGACGGCGCGCATCGCCTTGGCGTAGGCCGCAAAGCTGCGGCCATAGGTCGTGCCGCACGCGCCGCCAATCACTGGCAGATATTCCTCGTTGCCGACGTTCCACGCCTTCACCCGGTAAGGCTCGGGGTGACCATTTTGCGCGCGTACCTTGCCCCAGCGTGTGTGCTGACCTCCGTTGCAGTATTCGACCAGCGCCGCCGCTTCCTCCGGCGTGCCCGTACCCACGTTGACGCAAATGTAAGGGTCCGCGCCAATCTTGCGACAGAGAGCGATAAACTCGTCCACGCCGACATCGTTGGTCGTATACCCCAGCCAGGCCCGATTCTGCCGACCCGGGCGCTTATCGATCGGCCCGATACCGTCTTGCCAGTGATAATCCGATGCGAACCAGCCGCCGGGCCACCGGATCAAGGTGGCCTTCACGCGCCGGGTAGCTTCCAGGACATCCTTGCGAAAACCGTCTTCGTCCAAGTCCTCCCGCACCATCGAGACCGAGTCAATCCAGACCGTCCCGGGCGAATCGATGTAGACCATGAACTTACCGTCCTGCGCTTCGGCCGTGGGAACCAGGACGCACTCATAGACTTTCCAATCCTCCCCGCCGGAGAATTGAAACGCGTGCTGCGCCACCGGCTTCTGCACCGACTCACCCAGCGCCACGTAAACCGGACCGTGGAGGTCGCGGTTCTTAATGGCCACGCGGACTCGATAGCGCTCACCGGGTAAGAAATGGAAAGGGTCGTCAACCCGCTGGTTGATCGACATCTGCGGGAAAACGTACCGATACCCTTTTTGCTGGATGCCTGCGGTAACACCCGCGGCGGCATTGGTAATCCGTTGCGATTGGGTCGGGCTGTAATAGACCATCCGGTCCGGCACCAGCGTCACGGCGGTGTCCACCACGATCGGGTCCCAAGCGCTACTCGTCCCCTTGAACAAAACACTGGCCTTCACCACCCGGTCCTCCGGCATTTCAAACTTGCGATTGAAGAGAAGCTGGCTGGAAACGCCGCCTTCGTAGCTGGTCAGCGTCTCTTCCGTGAAATGCCCGAAGATCCGCGGATCGATAACGCCAACGGGTTGGCTAAGATCGACGGTGATCGTTGCCGGACCACTGCCGGTGGAGGCTTGGCCGACGAGCAGAACGGATGACAAGGAGATTGCCACCGCTGCCACGGCGCCAAAGACCGACAACAGGACATGCTTCGAGCGAGACTGCCGAGCTGAGTTCGCAGCCCTTGCGGCCGCGGCTCGACCGAACAGAACACAAACCTCACCAAGAATGGAAGGAGGTTTCATAGGTTGCTCCTCGGCGGATCTATTTATTCCAATGCGGGTCCGGTGAAGCGCGCATCGATTGGGCATGAGTCTAATCTGGGCACGCGATCAATGGCGGCTTACTCGAACGCCTGGTAATGAGAATCCGCCGCGCCCGCTACAGCGAGTGATGGAATCTGATCAGCAGTGGTCGATATTTGCCCACGCCTAACCCGTTACTTCTTCAACGGCTTAACCGCCACTTCCTTGAAGAACACGATGTCGTTATCGGTGTGATTCTGAAGGCCGATGTAGCCCTCGTTGGGCCGCGGCCCGCGCTCCGGCGAAAAATCGAATTGCCTGGGCGGCACCGGCTGGCCCTCCGTGTAGTTGGTGACTTTCACTCCATTCACAAACACGATGGTGCGCGGGCCCTCGAGCGTGATTTCCATCGTGTTCCACTGTCCCGAGCCTTTTCCCGGCCGTGCCAGGGCCTTACTCATCGAGTAGAGGCAGCCCGTGGCGTGATAATCGTTTTCGTTGGACTTCTCCGGGTCATTATCAATCTGCACCTCGTAGCCGTAATGGATCGGCATCCAAGGTTCTCGAGGCTTGATGGGGATGCGGATGTAGACGCCGGAATTATCGTTGGCGTCGCGCATCTTGAAGACCACACGGATGACAACATTGCCAAATTTCTGCCGCGTGTACCAGAGCAGGCCCATGCCCCCCTGGGTCTTGATGAGTCCATTTTCCACCACCATCTTGCCCGGCCCCACGTGCTCCCAACCGGTCAGGTCCTTCCCATTGAAGAGCTGCTTCCATTCCCGATTCTGCCCGCGCGCAGGCAGCACCAATAGAAGCAGGACCGAGATCAGGAGACCGCATCGCCGCATGGTTGACCTCAGGCTTAAAGGATTAACTTGCACCACTCCTCCATTGTACACCTCAGGGAACCACGGGCAAAACCAGAGCCGCCGGATGCGCGCGATCGTGATAGATGACAGTCGTGCCCTTCACCATGCGTGTCCCCCGCGTTCACTTCTGCGGCGCGCCTGCCGTTGCGTGCCGGCGTGAATAACGCAGCATCTTCTTCACACTTTCCAGGAAAGGCCCGCGGGGAAAAGTCACGACTTTCTTGTTCACCACGTCAACCGCAAAAAACGGGTAGCCGTGACCCTGCGCGTGCCGGACCTCTTCGAAGGCTTTTGGCTGGAACGCCCGAATCAGCTTGGCCAGCATGCCGCCCTGGTGCCTCTCGCCCTGAGGGATGAGTTCGTCATTCTCCGCCCAGTAAAGAATGAGCGGCACCGTCGCCAGCGCGTGCGCGTAAAAGAAAGGGCTGCGCAGGTAATATTCGGCCCGCGCGGTGTCCGGTGTCCCGCCGAAATCAACATCCAGGAGGGTGCGAAACTGCGCGGAGTCCTCATGCATCGCCAGGAAGTCAGCTATCGGATTGATAGCCACCGCGGCGGCGAAGAGTTGGGGGTGCTGGCCCACCAGCATCAGGGTCTCGATGCCTCCCTGACTGATGCCGCAGGCATAGATGCGATTCTTATCCACGGGATACCGCCGCCGCGTCTCGGCGAGGGCCGCCTCCAGGTTACTCATTTGCCGGGGTGAACCCAAGGAGACGCCCGGCGCGACTTTTCCCTGGCTTTGCGGGTTCAGGATCATCACATTGAAATCGTCCGCCACGCCCGTCCAGATGGCGCGGTTCATTTCCGGCGTCCAGTTGGCTCCGTGCGGGCTGATGATTAGGGGGGTGGGACGGTTCAGCTTCGGCGGCAGCTCGAGCAGCGCTTCTCCGACACTCTGATCGAGAGGATTCGTGTAAGTCAGCTTGACAACCTTTGTTTGCGGCCGCGGCGCGGAGGCCTCCAGGTACTCCTTGGGCGCCTGGGCGGAAAGGGGGCTGGGAAAGATGCCGGGCGTCAGGCCCAGCACGAAGAAAGTCAAAAGCCAACTGGCGCGCCGGGCCCAGCCATGCATCAGGGGAATCGGCGTGGATGAAAAGAAATGGTTCATATTCTCCTCACGGAAGCGAAGCCCCTGCAGGTTTCCAGCTTGCAGGGGTATTCTCTTGCGGCCTTCTGTTACGTCAGCGGGCGAACTGCCGCCCCACCGCTTCGAGGTAACCGTAACCATGCACCGTATCCGGCAGCAGGCAGTGGTCCTCGCTCCACTCGTTCCAAGAAGAGAGGAAGATGAGCGGCGGTTTGGTCTTGTGCTCGGCCACGAAGTATTTGGCGGCCTCGAGAAACAACTCGTACTGGTCCGGAGAGCCATGGATGACGATGTGCGAGTGCGTCGTGTAGCGGGGGCTGTCGTCCCATCCGGTCGGACAATCGGGGTAGTAAGGAACTTCCAGCTTGGCCGCCGTCTCTTTCCATAGGCCGATGGCCGACTCCGCATTGGTGGCAAAATCGCTGGTCTTTCCCGGAGTGCGCAACCGGAACGTGTGGTAGTGAGTCGCGCTGTCGAACCCCGCCGCCTTCAGGGGTGTCACTCCCGGGATATAAACCAGACACGCCTGAAGGTGCAGCCCCTTGAGCCCGGCGCGCGCCACCCGGTTGCGCATGCGATCGAAGGTGGCCCGGAGTTTCTCGACCCCGAAGAACTTCAGTATGCCGAGCACATCAAAGATCTGGACCAGCGGCTGGTTGTCGATTCGTAGGTAGTTGGGTTCACGGAAATAATGTTCGATCCAGTATTCAGTGATGCGGTCCATATCTGCGTCGCTGTAAGTCTGCTCATAAATGGCGGGGCAGTCGTTGTAACCCGACGCGGAGTCTGGGGGCGGATACTGGTTCCGCCAACTGATGTTGGCCCACATAATGGCGAAGCGCATCTTGTTCCGGTTGCGCGCCTTGAGGAAGCCCTGCTCGAGCTGTTCTTGCAACACCTGGATCCCGTCGTACCAGTACCAGTCCACGGCGAAGCCACTGATGCCGTAGCTCGAGGCCGTCTCGATTTCCCGCTCGGCCCAAGCCGGGTCAGCTTCATTGAATGCTCCCCAGAGGCAGCGCTTCGGCTGAAGGTGTCCCTCGAACATGGGTTTGGCGCGCTCCAGGAGTTCCCATTCCGTCCAACCTTTGCCGAAATACTTTTCCTGGGTGGGACTGGGATGATAATTGGGGAAGTTGAAAGCCACGGCCTGAAAAGGGATGTCCTTGAGCGAGAGCGAGGTGTCCACAAGGCTCTCGAGTTTCTTGCGCGTGAAATAGTTCACGCCGGGCGGGAGGGCGGGGCGATCGGACTTGCCGGGAGTGGACTCCGGCCTGGCCCCCGCGGCCTCCGCCGCGGCGAGCTTCACCGCCGCTGCCGAGAGCGGCAAAGTGCCTAAGAAACTCCTGCGATTCATGGCCGTCCTCCTAATTAGTCTCGGTTCCTTTCAGGATCGCCGAGGAGGGCACACAGAATCCTGCCGACCCAAACGAAAAGCCGAAGATTTTCCTCCGGAAGACGGAGGGTGGGTCCTCCACGGTCGGCCTACCCTGCGCTCGAATTCCACTCACTGCGGGACCACCGGCAGAATGATGGCGGAGGGATGCTCACGATCGTGGAAAATCGTGTTCGTCGCCTCCCCCATGCGCGTACCCTGTCCCTGGTCCTCGCCCGTATTCAGATTCCGGTCGAAGCGGGGGAAGTTGCTGCTGGAGATGTCCAGCCGCAGCCGGTGACCCGCCAGAAAAACGTTGCTGGTAGCCCACAGATCGATGGTGGATTTATAGACCTGTCCTGGCTCCATCCACTCCGGCTTTTCGAATGAATTCCGATAGCGCGCCCGGATGATCCCGTCCGTCAGGTTCTGCGCAAACCCATTGGGCGAAATACCGACGAGCTTCGCCGTGAAGTCGGTGTCCACCGCCGACGAACTAGCGAAGAGTTCGAGGCTGATCGGCCCCGTTACCTCAAGATCTTCCTTGAATGGCGCCGTCGTAAAGACCAGTACATCCTGGCGCCCTTCAGTCGGACGCTGATCGAACGCGCCACCGGGAACAGCGGCACTGCAGCAGCGGCCGCCACCCTATGTCGCATCCAGCCTCCATCCCTGGTTCGGCGGAATCCGCTTTACTTGCCGGGCTCTTCCGTGACACACGCGAAGTTGGCTGCGTCATCCGTACTGCCGGTCCCCTTCCAACGCGCTACGAGCGGGAAGGCACAGAGGGGCCGACTACGGGTGATCCCCTTGGACGGATCAAGAAGGGCCACGGGTTTCACGGCGATGAGCATGTTCGGCGCGATGCCTTTCTCGACCCAGCGTTCGAGCGCCAGGGAAATGTCGTGGTCGGGGTCAGCTTGCGCGCTCGGGCCCGCCTGCCCGAAGCTGTTCGGGCCGGGGCCGTTGGCGCAGTGCTGTAGTCCCGGCACCATGAACAGGCGGACGAACTGATCCGCCTTGCTCTGCCCCATCCTGGCCACCACGCTCTGGTAATAGTTGATGGTGTTCTCCGCGGGAATCGCCGCGTCGCACCAGCCGTGGTAGAGGATAAGCTTTCCACCGCGCTTCTTGAACGCCCTCAGGTCCGGGTCGGTCGCGTTAAGAATCCGGGCAGTCTTTTCGTCCGCGGTCTGCACGTCTTTATCAATGTTGAAAGTTTTGATGTCCCAGGCCGGATTGTCGAATGCCATGTTGGCGAAGTACTGTGTCGCAAACTGATACTGCCAGCCCTTGGTTGCTCCCGCACCGGTGATCCAGAGGCCCCAGCCGCCCATTCCGGTCTCCCCCCCCGGCTCATAGCCAGGGAAGATCTGCTCGCCCTTCGAGTTCTTCGGTCCGGCGTAGATCTTCTTGAGCGCCGTCACCTGGGGTTCCGTGAGGCAGCTATTTGACTCAGCCCCTTTGCACAGAAGGACGGAGGGATCGAAGTGACATTTCGAGGGATCGTCGATGACGCCGTCGGTCACACCATCCTGGGCATCGCAGGCGGCCAAGGCCGCCGCGTCAATCGCCTTCAGCTTGCTCAACGAGATATAACTGGCGGGATCGCTGATGGCCTGCATATCCCAGGCAAACCCGGAAATATGATGCGTCCAGAAATTAGCCGGCGCCCCCGCGATGATGCCGTCATAATCTCCGGGGTAGCGCTGAGCTTCTATGAGCGCCTGGCGGCCGCCGTTCGAACAACTGCTGAAGTACGAACGCTGTGGGCCCTGGCCGAAATAGGCGTTGAGAATAGCCTTGCCCTTTACCGCGGTCTCGTGGATGGCGCGATAGCCAAAGTCGACTATCTTCTCCGGGTGCCCCAAGGCCCAGCGGGCGTCTATTACTCCGGCGGAGTGTCCGGTGTCGGTGGACGCGGTGGCATAGCCGTGCGCCAGCGCCGACGCCAGCCCCACATACTGAACGGACCCGGCGAAGCCACCATTGCCGATGCCCTGGAACTTCCCGTTC
>Ga0315280_10006175_pt1 | contig 16664 bp, 11 predicted proteins | sample YL17G06_40_MG_FD_203697 | JGI IMG/M metagenome (GOLD analysis project Ga0315280, IMG submission 203697) | Sediment microbial communities from Yellowstone Lake, YNP, Wyoming, USA - YL17G06_40 | ecosystem: Environmental > Aquatic > Freshwater > Lake > Sediment | place: USA: Wyoming | collected...
ATCTTCTCTATGTCTGTGGGGTCGCGGCTTGTTCCCTTAGCCGCGCAGTAGTATCGGATAGGTGGGATGAGCGTTTCCGCGCCGAAAGAGCAAGCGTTGAAGAGCTCCTTGATTGCTTCGCAGATCTCTCGCAATTCGGAGCAGGTAACGCCTTGTAAGCCAGAATAGGGCAACCGCGTCGCGGGATCCAAGAGCCGGTGGGCGAGAAACTTGTGGCGTATGTCGGTGATTCGCGTCCCAATCTCTTTAACTCGCTCGGAGAACTTCACGGCTTTCAGCGTTTTTCGATATGATTCCTTCTCGGTTGGGGTAATCCACTCGCGCAATATGCGGTTCTTGAACTCAGTGATCTTTATTGCGTTTCCTTCGGTGTCGTTTATCAGTCCGTGGATGAGAAGAATCGCCATCCCGCTGAAGTTCCAGCGCACACAATTCCAGAAGGTGTTCTCGATGTCGAATGCAAGGTATTCAAATGGGAAATCTTCAAGGCGCTCAAGAACAAAAATGCTGGCCTCAATTTGGTTAAGCCGAGCCCAAATATCAAAGTGAAGTTCTTCATACTCCTGAAGGTGGGCCTTGTCCAAAACCTCTTCTGGTTTGCGCTCGCTCGCAATCACAATTCCATTCCCTCTCGCACGCTTCATCTCGCCACACCAAGACCCAGCGGCTCGCGCCGAGATAGCCTGGCGGCGTAGTTGCCGTCCATCTTCAGATGAAGAAGCCGTGAAAGACCACCAGACAACAAATCACCGCAAAGCCGGGATCACTCCCGTCTCCCGCCTCTCGCCTCTTACCGCTGCCCCTCAGCTCACCGGATACGCCTTCGGTTCGAGCTTCTGGTTTTCGTCCCAGAGCTTCTGCCATTCGACTTCCTGGCGGCGATAGGCGGCTTCGCGGCCGAGGATCGTGGTGAACGTGCTATCCACGGCGTGCTGCGTGTCGGCGCGCGGCTTGCCTTCCTTGACGCTCGCGATGAAGGCTTCCCACTCGTTCTTGTTGGCGTCGTCCTTTTCTTCGGGTTCCCAGATGACGCCTTTCCGGCCTTCGATCTTCAGCCCCTTGCCGGGATTGGTGAACGTCGCCTCGCTGCCGCAAATCTGCTCCGAGCTGTCGTGGAAGGTGCAGAACTGGCCCGACATGAACGTGAGGTGAACGCCGCCGGGATACTCATACGTGAGGTTGAAGTGGTCGAAGATGTCGCCGATGTATTTGCGCCACTTGCGCCCGCCATAGCCGCAGCAGCGTTCGGGATGGGCGCCCAGGACCCAGTTGCAGGCGTCGAGATTGTGGATGTTCTGTTCGGTGATGAGGTCGCCCGACAGCCAGCGGAAGTAGTACCAGTTGCGGACCATCCACATCAGGTCGGAGGGGAAATCGGCGCGCGGCCAGCTCTGGCCGCCCCAGACGTCGGGCGTGAGATAGAAACTGCGGCCGGCGACGATGGTTCCCAGCGCCCCGCCCGCGATCCGCTTCTGGGCTTCCTGATAAGTCTTGCTGTAGCGGCGCTGGAGGCCGACGACGACGCTCAGCTTTTTGGCCGCGGCTTTTTTGCCCGCTTCGAGCACCGCGTGGCAGCCCCAGGTGTCGGCCGAGATGGGCTTTTCCATGAAGACCTGCTTGCCCGCGTCCACGGCGGCGACGAACTGGTCGGGCCGAAAACCCGGCGGCGTGGTCAGCACCACCGCGTCCACCTTGAGTTCCATCACCTTCTTGTAGCCGTCGAGGCCGAGGTAACACGCCGACTCCGAAAGCTCGTAAGCGTCACGCGCCTTGTCGAGCCGCTCCTGGAACGCATCGGCGACGGCGATGATCCTTCCCCCGGCCGCCGACAAGCCTTTGGCATCGGCCGACCCGCGTCCTCCCGCGCCGACCCACCCCAGCGTCACGGCCCCGTTGGCCGGTGCGCCGCGGACCGATTCGGGTTTGACGATGGTGAACGTCGTCGCGGCCCCCGCCGCGCCCACCGTCGCCGCCGCCTTCACAAACTCCCGCCTGGAAACACCGCGTTTCGTCTTCATCGTGGCTCCTCTCCTCATCCAAGATTGAAAAAACGCGCCTCACGCCGAGCCCGCAGAGACGGAAAGAGAGTCACTGGCTCCTTCTCTGCCACCTCTGCGCCTCCGCGTGAGGATCGGTTTCTCACCCAAAAGGGCTCATGACCACTCCGCACAATGTAACAGCGAGTTTTTCGGATTCGCCGTGTAAGCACCCAGTCGCAATCGCACCTATGCTTCTCCAACGTGCTTGCGGGCACAAGAGCTTTTATCTTTTCATGCCCGCCTTGGCGAGGCCGCCCCAATAGCCGACGGGCCACATCGCCGCGAGCTTCGCATAGGCCTTCTGCGCTTGGTCACGCCGGCCCGACGCTTCGCACGCCTGGCCAAGGTAACGATGGGTTTCCGTCCCCTGCCACGGGCGGTCCAGGTGGTCGGCGGCAAAGCGCAATTCCGCGATCGCCTCATCTTTCTTCCCTGCCGCCAACTAGGGACGCGCGCGTGGATCGTTTGGGCCAAAGTCTCGCGCGGATTATAGCGGCGGGCGGCATGTATGGCCTGGCGCGATGCGGGCTGAGACTTTTCCGTTGCATGGGAAACCCCGTACAGAGAGATGAGGTTGCGACTGATCACCAGTGGCTGCGGGATTGGGAGTGGGCCTGGTCGGAAACGGGGCAGTTACCAGTTTGACCTTCTCCGGCGGGTAATTGGCGCGGCTTTTCCAGAAAATCAACCGATGAACAGAAAATCACCTTGACGATGGGGAACGGTCCAATAGAATTCAAAATCTGGAATGGGATGGATTCTATAAAGTGCGGAGGTGCAGGAATGAAAGTGAAAAAGGGGTTCACACTCATCGAACTACTCATTGTGGTGGCGATCATCGCCATCCTCGCGGCGATCGCCATCCCGAATTTTTTGGAAGCGCAGACACGCGCGAAGGTGACCAAGGTCAAAACCGATTTCCGATTGCTGCGCGAGGCCTGTGAGGCGTATGCCCTGGATAACGACACCTATCCCACCGATAACCCGCGCGGAACCGGCCCGCTGGGTGACTACTGGGTTCAATGCGTGCTGACGACACCGATCGCCTACATTACCTCGGTGCCGACCAATCCTTTTTACGAACAGACCGATACCCATACGGCTGGTAACATTGGGGGGCTCGGCAGCTATAAGTTCTGGGGATCGGATCGCCACCCGAACATCCTGCCCATCCACTATCATATTATCTCAAATGGCCCGAACCTCCGTAGGGACAACTTGGGGGGCCTGGATGGCCCTCTCATCTTGGGCCGGGATCCGCGTTACCTAAACGAACTTTATGACCCGACGAATGGAACGGTCTCATACGGAGACATGGGGGTCTGCGATTACGGGATTTTCCCATTAACCCAGTAACGCCCACACGCATGGTTTCCTCAGAGTCGGAGCGCGGCAAATGCGGCGCCTGACTCGCTCGGGATCGGATGGGCGGGTTCCAGTCCATGACCATGAGGTGTGGACCTTTGCTCTTTCGCTCCCCGTTCGGCAGGAACGTGGGCGAGAACGCTAAACGGATCGGCGGGAAGAGGGGTTGTCTTTTTTCGGAGAACTGGCCTGAATTGATCTGAAGGCGATCTTCAAAAACCGCTTAGGGCCACGGCACCGGAAAGCCGAAGAAGCAACGGACAGGCCCGGGCCAATACTTATACGGAGGTAAACTCATGTCGGATTCACAACTGGATCGGCGGGAATTCATGCGCGATGCCGCCGTCGCGGCAGCGGGGATTGCGGCCGGCGCCGCCCATCTGGGCGCGGCCAAACCCAAGGAGACGGCGGCGCCCAACCGGGCGTCCATCCTCAACTACAACGAGAACATGGAATACCGTCGGGCGGGAAGAACCGGCCTGATGGTCTCGGCCGTCTGCCTGGGCGGCCACTGGAAGCGTCTGGACAAAATGCCCGGCATCACGTTCCAGCGGGACTGGCTGGACATGAACCTGACGAAGAACGCGGAGTTCATGAAAAACCGCGCCGACGTCGTCAGCAAGTGCATCGAGGTGGGCATCAACTACATTGACGCCTGCACCGGGCCCGAGGTCATCGCTTACAGCGCCGCGCTCAAGGGCCGCCGCGACAAGATGTATCTCGGCTACTCGTGGTATGAGCACGAGAGCCGGTTCGGACAGTATGGGAACTCCGCCGACAAGATGATGAAGGCTTTCGACGAGGGCCTGAAAGCCTGCGGGCTGGACTTTGTGGACGTCTGGCGCATCACCATGCAGGAACAGACTCGCAAGGGTAACACCGAGCAGCAGATCGAAGTGGCCATGACCTGCCTCGAGAAAGCCAAGAAGCAGGGCAAGGCGCGCTTCACCGGTGTCTCCTCGCACGACCGTCCGTGGATCAGCGAGGCCATCGGCAAGTATCCGCAGCTCGAGGTCATCTGTACGCCGATCACCCCGGGCACCAAACCGCTCGCCAAAGACAGCATGTTTGACGCCGTGAAACAGCACGGCATCGCGCTGTTCGGCATCAAGCCCTTCGGCGGCACCTCGCTCTTCAAGGGCGACAGCGGAATGGACAGCCCCACCCGCGAGGAAGACGACCGGCTGGCCCGCATGGCGATCCGCTACGTTCTCGAGATCCCGTCGGTCACCGCGCCGCTGCCGGGAATGATCAACGGCCGGCAGGTCGAGAACGTCGCCCAGGCCGTCAAGGAAAGCCGCCAGGAACTCGGCGCCGCCGAGAAAGCCGAACTCGCAATCGCCGTTGAGCGGATGTGGGCCAATCTCCCCGCCGATCATCAGTGGCTGCGCGATTGGGAGTATGCGTAAGCGGTTCCGGGCTTTGATGAAGACCACTTCACGCGGATGGGCCGGACCAACAACCCGCCCATCCGCGTGATATATGTAGGACAGGCTGCCAACCTGTCCTACCCAGAAAGGGACTTCCGTGAAAACCTGGATGTGGATCTTTCTGCTTGGCCTGACCCTCGCCACCGCCGTGGCGTGCAGTCATATCTTCAGGCCCAGGGGAGAATCGCTGCCTGCGGTCGCGTCGCCGGGGGGAGGCAACGGCAACGGAACAAGCAATCCGACGACGGGAACGCTGGTGGCCGACAACAGCCGTTGTTTTGTCTGCCACATCAACTACCAGGAAGAGAAAATGGTGGTGAAACACGCGGCGAAGAACGTCGGCTGCGAACGCTGCCACGGTTCTTCCGACGACCACTGCAACGACGAAAACAACGTCACCGCGCCGGACAAATTCTATGCCCGCGAGGACGTCAACGCCTTGTGCTTCGGATGCCACGATCCCAAGAATATGAACCCGGTGATCCACAAGAACATCATCGCGGGAACGTTCGAGCGGAAGTATTGCACCGACTGCCATGGCGACCACCGCCTGCCGAGACGTTCGCGTCACTGGGACAAGAAGACGCGCCAGGTGAAGATGGTTCAGTAAGCCACGGAACGCCGGCGGCCTCTCGAGAGAGGCGAGAGGCGAGAAGTCGGAGGCGAGAGAAAGCGGTTCGAGCGATCATCAAAGGTTCGTTCCGATTGCCCAACAAACTTCTGACAACCCGTATCGTCCCCTTGTGGTTCTTTTCTCACCTCCAACTTCCCGTCTCCAACTTCTCGCCTCCCACATCCCGCCTCTCACTTCTTGCCTCTCACCTCTCGCCTCTCGCCTCTGACCTCTTGTCCTTTTTGCGTGACAGCGCGACGATGGCCCGTTACGTTGACGGGCCATGACGGTTCTCAGGGCGAGATGCGGCGGCGCGATCGGTGTTGCACTGTGCGTGGTCGTGGCGTTGACGGCCTGCGCCCGATGGCGAAGCGGCGGGCCTCGCGTTGCACCGGCCACCTTCACGTCCTTTGAGGATCTCCTCCCCGACGAAATCACCGCGATCGTCTATTTGCCCGATCTGCCTCGCTCAAAGAGCCGATTCCGCACGACCGACCTTGCCGAGCGGTTGGGCGAGCAAACCACGCGCGGGCTTTGGCGGCGCCTGGATTTTCTGCGCCCGTGGGTGCGCGTGGCCTTCGAGCAAATCACCGACCAGGTGGACGAGCTCGCGTGGGGGACCTATCGCGCCGGCGGCCGCGAACAATGGTTTCTCGTGGCGCGCGTCAACCGGCCGGCGCGCCACGTCTTGACCCGACTGCACGAGGAGACGCTGCCGAAAGTCGCCGAGGACCTTCACCCGCTGACCCTGACTCACGCGCGCTATCGCGGGCGGACGATTTATGCGTGGGCGAGCGGCGAGGGTGCCGGCGCGCGCAGCCTGTGCAGCTACGCGCTGATCGGGCAGGTGATGGTAATGGCAAGCGATGGCGATTTTGTCCGCTGCGCAATCGAATCGCGCCCCAGTGGCATCTGGCGCTGGTTCCACCGCGGCGCCCATTCGGCCATCCGCCATCCGCCATCCGCCATTGAGGCTTCCCGATCGCCCGTGCGCAATCAGGAGCACCGGCGGGCCGCCGGCGTTCCCTCTGGAATCCAAAATCCAAAATCCAAAATCGAAAATCTGGAATCCTCTTTGGGCGGTTGCCGGCGCGACGACGATTTCTATCTGTGGTCTCGAGTCGAGCCGCGCTCGCCGTCGCCGGCCGAAACCCCGCCCTCGCGATTGAGCCAACTGACCAGCCGCGTTCAGCGGATCGTGGCCGCGCAGCTCGTGGCGGTGGCCGTGGGCGTTCGCCTGACGCCGCCGACGGTCATCGGGCGTTGGCGGCTCGAGCTGGCGCGTCCGTTGAGCGAGCGTCCCGGCGGCCGCAAGCCGTTCGATTTCGTCTCGATTGTGCCCGCGTCGGCTCAAACGTTCATCGGTCTCCATGACCTCCCGTTCGATCAACCGCTGTTGAGCGAGCTGCGGTCGCTTCTGCGCACCGCGATGGTCTCGGAGCCATTCGCGCGGCTGGGGGACTCGCTCCGGCTCCTGGGACGGCTGGCGGGAATGGGCGAGCTGGGACGCGTGGTCGCTTCGCTCGAAGGCAAGGCGGCCTACTGCTCATTTCCCTCGGACGACACGAGCCGGCCGACGCGCTGCCTCGTCGTGGCGCTCGAAAACCCGGCGGCGGTCGAATCGGGATTCCTCGCCGTGCCATTGCTCTTGCGCAAGGTCGTCGCCAAAGAGGAATATCGCGGCCGGCCCGTGCTGGTCCTCGGCGGCAAAAAGTCCGGGGCCGATGGCGGGATCGCATTTGGAGTGGTCGGCGGAGCGTTGGCGGTCGCACCGCGCGTCGAGACTGTGCGCGGGCTCATTGACGCGGTCGCGCGCGGCGAGACGCTGGACCGACAGACCGTCGTCAAACAGTTGCAGGGTTTGCCGCGCGAGAGCATTCTGGCCGAGTTCTATTCGGCCGGAAGCGCGGGCCGGGTTGTCTCTCCTGAGAAAGAGGCCGAACCGGCTGCGCGCACGGTGCTCGGCGATCCGCGCCTGAGGACTCTTGCCGCCGGCCGGTCTTACAGCCTCTGCCTGCAACAGCCGCGCGGCCTCGAGATCGTAACTTGCTCGACGACCGGTTTTCACTGGTCGTCGGCCACGCTGGGCCTGGCCACGATAGTGCTGCGTGCGCCGGTTGTCGCGGGGCTATTTCGTTGAGGATTATTTTGGATTTTGGATTGAGAAGACGCACACACGTGCACGGCGTTTTGATTCGAGGACCTCAATGATTATCGTGCTCAACGTTAGGACTGGAAGTACGAAGAGTGCCGCAACATGAGGACTGGCCCCACCGATCTGGAATTGATTGATGGCTTCGAGAAGATTCGGGCCTACTTGCTGGAGACGGACCCGGCGCTCGAGGCGACGGCTTTTGCGCGGCAGAGTGATCCCGCCGGATGGGCCCGCCGCTCGCCCCACGAATATCAGGAGATCTTCCTGGCCGTCGTGCTGGGGAAAGAGCGGCGAACCGCGGCCGATCGGCGAGCCATTCGCGCCCATTTGCAGAAGCTTCGCGACACCATGAAGGCCGGCGAGGCGTGGCAGGTGGCCGATGACGCGCGGCCGGCGGCGCGTGGAGCGCTGTTTCGCCCGGAGCGCCGCGAACGATGGTTGCGCGAGAACTCTCCCGCGGTTGCCAAGGCGCTCAGACTCCTCGTGCCCGAGGACGAAGAAAGTCCGATCCCCTTGATTGAAACCATCGAACAAAGCGACAGCCTGCGCGACGTTGCGGCGAGCATTCGCAAACAGACTCGCCTGCTCACGGGCTTGCGTGCCTACGAGTTCCTGGCGCAGATCGGCTACCCGGCGGTGGTGCCCGACCCGGCACGCCAGCGCTTTTTTCAGCGGCTCGATTGGATTCACCAAGCGGTCTTGGTGCCGCAGTATCCCCAGGAGTTCTTCGAACTGTGCCTCCGACTCGAACACCTGACGGGCGAACCGCTGCCGGTCGTCAACTCCGCGACGGGGCTGTTTGCGGGCTCGCGCGACGAACGCGGCGCGGGGGCCGACTCGCCGGCCGTTTGCACGCTGCGGCCTCGCTGCCGCGAGTGCGTTCTCAGCGGCCAGTGCGCCTACTATCGCTATCGCGGCGAACCGCAACCCCCGCCCACTCGCACCATCAAGCGCATGGCCTATGCCGAGCAGCCGCGCACGCGCTTTGAGACGCTCGGTCCGGCCAACCTCGGCGAAACCGAGTTGCTCGCGCTGATCATCCGCACGGGCAGCGAGGGCAAATCGTCGCTCGACCTCGCGCGCGAGATTCTCGAACGGTTCGGCAGTCTCGAAGCGCTCGCGCAGGCGGGCGTCGGCGAACTCTGCGAGATCAAGGGCATCGGCCGCGCCAAGGCGATCGAGATCAAGGCGGCGTTGGAACTGGGCCGGCGACTGCTGGGCGGACCCGTGGCCGTGGGCGAAGCGATGCGCCAGAGCGCCGACATTTTCTCGGTCTATCGCCCGCTGCTGGCCCACGAACAGCAGGAGAATTTCTACCTGGTCGTGCTCAACGCACGGCATCGCATTCAGAGCCACTTCCTGATTTCGCGCGGGAGCCTCACGGGCAGCCAGGTCCATCCGCGCGAGGTCATCAGGGTGGCGATCCGCGAGGCCGCCGCAGCGATCATTTTTGTTCACAATCACCCCAGCGGCGAGGTCGAGCCGAGCGAGGATGACCAGGCGATCACCGAACGATTGGTGCGCGCGGCGCGGCTGGTCGGCATCCAGGTACTCGACCACGTGATCATCGGTCGCGACAACTATTTCAGCTTCGCCGACCACCAACTCCTGGACGCGGGGGAATGAGTTTGGAACAACCGTTCGGAGTTCAAACGTTCGGTTTGCCTTTTTCATTTTGCTTTTCTCCCTCTTGGGCTGTTTGGTTGAGATGCCTGGCGCGCGAGTTTATGCGCGAGCAACCCTTGGAACGCGCTAGCTCAGTGTCGCTTTGTTTTTGGCCCATAACGCCGACGGGAGTGGGAAAAGTCAGGCGACGTCGGGGCACCAAACTCCAAAAGGGTTGTTGTAGTCTAGCCCCTCGTGGGCGTTCGTTCAACGGGCCCCACGGCGCGCCCACTGGCACATCTACGAACGCCCACGAGGGGCTAGACTACAACAACCCAGGGAGCAGCAAGGCACCGTGAAGATCGTTTACGATGGCCGCACCATTCGCCCGCAACGAACGGGCGTGGGCTATTTCGTCGAGCGGTTGCTGCGCGCGCTAATGGCGCAGGACCGGCAAAACGAATACGTCGTCTTGTTCAACGACGAAAGCGTCTGGGCATCGTTCGACGCGCCGGCAAACTTTCGCGCCCTTCCCGTCGCCGCCGACTATGAAAGCCACCCCTGGGGCGATCTGTGGGAGCGGTTTTCGCTGCCGCGACTTCTCGAGCGCGAGCGCGCCGACCTGTTTCACGGCCCGGCCTTTCGCGTTCCCCACACGCGTTGTTGTTGCCCGACCATCGTGACGATCTATGACCTCACGTGCTGGCGGTGCCGCGAGGTTTATCCGTGGAAGTTTCGACATTCCATGCGCTGGCAGATTCGGCGATCGTGCGCTTTGGCGGCGGGGATCATCGTGCCCTCGCAGTCCACGGCCAACGACCTGCGGGAATTGCTCGGCGTTCCGGAATCGAGGATTCGCATTATCCCCGGCGCGGCCGACGAGATGTTCCGTCCCGCCGAAGCGATTGACCGCGCGCGGCTGGCAAAGATTCATCCCGCGCTCGCGCAACCCTACATTCTCACGGTCGGAACCATCGAGCCGCGAAAACGGATTGACCTTCTCGTCGCCGCCTACGAACGGGCGCGCGCCGCCGGCCCGTTGACCCAGTCTCTTGTCATCGTGGGCCAGATCGGCTGGAAAGCGGAGGCCACGCTTCGCGCCATGAAACAATCCTCTGCCTCCGCCTCAATCCATCATCTCGACTACGTCGCCGAAGACGACCTGGTTGCGATCTACCAGGCCGCCGACCTGTTCGTCTGCGCCTCGCGCTTCGAAGGCTTCGGCCTGCCGCCGCTCGAAGCAATGGCCTGCGGTCTCCCCGTCATCGTCACCACCGGCGGCGCAAAGGCCGAAGTCGTTGCCGATGCCGGAATCGTGATTGACTCCTCCGACCCCGCCCCTCTCGCCGATGCAATCGTCGCGGTCCTGAAGGACGACAATCGCCGCCGCGAGCTGTCCCGCCACTCCCTCACCGCCGCCACCCGCTTTTCCTGGAACACCGCCGCCCAGGAAACGCTGTCGTTTTATGAACGGATTGCAGGGGGGTCCGGCTCGCGATAAAGGGGCACTGTCAATGGACTGCGGCGTGGTTTCCCTTTGTCTCCCGTGTCCCCGTGGTTCGTATTCATGTTGAATGCAAGTGAGGCAGGGCGCGCGATGTTTCGTTTCGTTGCCGATGATCATGCGGGGAAGCTGGCGCGGTGGTTGCGGTTGCTGGGCTATGATACGCTGCATTTCCCCGAGATCGCCGACGCCGAGCTCGCCGATCGGGCCGCGCGCGAAGGGCGGATCGTCCTGACGCGCGACACCACTCTGGCCCACCGTTTTCCCGCCATCGAAGTTTTCCGCCTCGAAGACGAAGACCCCTTTCGCCAGCTCGCCGCGGTGGTGCGGCGGTTCGAGCTCGACTGGGACGCCCACGCCTTCACGCGCTGCATGATGTGCAACGCCCCGCTCGAGGAAGTGGAAAAGGAATCGTGTCGCGAAGAAGTCCCACCTGAAGCCTTCGCCCGATGCAACCAGTTTGCGCGCTGCACGGGTTGCGGAAAGCTCTATTGGGACGGGACGCATTATCTGCGGATGCGAGAGCGGATCGCGGGATTGAAGTAAGGAACGCCGGCGGCCTCGACGGTGCTCTGAAAGATTGCCAATTCCGACGTCCATCGGTTAGTCGCCAACGAACGGTGGTTGAATGGTGTTTGAAAGCACCGGCGAGGCCGCCGGCGTTCCTTTTCGTTCTTGCGAGTGGTGCGCGGCGGCCCGTATCATTTCTTTTGTCGGGGCGAGGGACGAGGAGCAACGGATGGCGCCGCTGGTTCGTCTGGAAAAGGTCAAGGGGCTGGTGAGCGGGATCGTCTTCGGGCCGGTCAACTCGCGGCGGTACGGCCGCTCGCTGGGAATCAACCCGCTGCCGCCCGACCGCAAGCTGTGCATGTTCGACTGTCCCTATTGCGAATGCGGTTCGACGTCGCGCGCCGAGTCGGGCCGACTCGACCGGCAGCCCTTTCCGCCGGCCGCCGGCGTGATTGCCGCCGTGCGCCGCGCCCTCGAGTTCCTTGCCGAATCCAACGAAACAATTGACAGTCTGACGCTGACCGGCAACGGGGAGACCACGCTCCATCCCGATTTCGAGAAAATCATCGGGGGCGTCGTCGAGCTCCGCGACCGACACGTGCCCAAGGCCCAGACGGTCGTTTTGACCAACGGGACACGACTGAACGTTCGAGCGGTTCGCCGCGCACTCGAACGCGTGGACCGGTGCGCAGTCAAGCTAGACGCCGGCCGCGAGAGCACCTTCCAGCGGATCAATCGTCCGCTCGGACCGGTGACGCTCGAAGAGATAACCGCGGCGGCCGCCCATCTTCCGCGCGTGATTGTCCAGACGTTCTTTGTCCGCGGGGTGGTGGATAATACGAGCGATGCCGAGATTGAAAAATGGATCGAGCGCGTGGTGCGAACCCACCCGCTGTCGGTCCAGATCTACTCACTCGACCGCAAGCCCGCTGAGGCCGGACTGGTTGCGGTCCCGCGCCGTGACCTCGAGCGAATCGCGGCGCGGCTGGTCGGGCGAACGCGCCTGAGCGTGGAAGTGTTTTAAAGAAAACGATGAACGATGAACGAAAAAAGTGGAAAGCGAAGAACGAAAAACAAAGCGTGAACTGAGTAACGGCCGAACCGAAATCTTGAAATAGCCACAACAAGAGGGAATGGGGCGGGGGGCTCGATGGGGGAAATCCAGATCCGTCGGCGTTTCACACCGCGTACGGTCCGCGTGGCCCGACTGCTGACGATCCTCCTGGCGTTTGCGCTCTGGGCGACGTCGGCCCTGCGACGAAACCCCGTGCCCGAATGGCTCGAAGTCGGCTTGCGCCCCGCTCTGTTCAACGGCAAAGTACCCTTTTCGCAGGCCTTCGCGACCTATCTGGAAACCTACTTTCCGCACGATCCACGCGTGGTTGACCCGCACCCGCCGTATCCGATTGTCGCCGCACCCCACGCGAAAAACTGCATTCTCCTCATCGGCGACGGCATGGGACTCTCGCACGTATGCGCGGCGGGAATGGCGGCCTATGGGCTGGGCGGGCGCCTGGCCATCCAGCGAATGCCGATCGTCGGGTTGGTCGAAACCTATTCCTCCAGTTCGCTTTTCACGGACTCGGGCGCGGCGGCCACCGCTCTGGCCACCGGCCGCAAGACTTACAACGGCGCGATCGCGATGGACCCTTTCGGGCGGCCGCTGGAATCCTTCTTCGCCACGGCCAAGCGCCGAGGCATGCGTACCGGCCTGGTGGTCACTTCGTCGCTGACCCACGGGACGCCGGCGCCGTTTGTGGCCAACGTTCCCTGGCGCACCATGGAGCCCGAAGTGGCCGCGCAGCTGCTCGAACGCGACACCAACGTCCTGTTCGGCGGCGGCGCAGGATTCTTTATTCCGCGCTCCACGTTTCCCAAGATGTCGTTCCGCTATGACAATCGCGATCTGCTGGTCGAGGCCCTCCGACGCGGCTACAAGCTCACGATGAATCCGGCCGAGTTGCCGACGATCAGCGGCGACCACGTGATGGGATTGTTCGGTTTGGGGCCCCTGCCTCCGGCGGCCATTGCCAAACCGTCGCTGGCGGAGATGACCAGCAAGTCGCTCCAGCTGCTTTCGCGCGGAGGCGAAGGATTCTGCCTCATGGTCGAGGGCAGCCAGATTGACTGGCAAAGTCACCGGCTGGATTTTGAGGCAACGATCTGGGAAACGCTCGAATTTGAACGCGCGGTCGAGCGATGCCTCGAGTTTGCCGCGCAGGACGGCCAGACGCTGGTCGTCGTGACCGCCGACCACGAAACCGGCGGGCTGGCCCTGACGTACGCGAACAACGTGGGCCTGACGGGCAACTGGGCCTATTCCTATCACACGGCCACGATGGTGCCGCTGTGGGCCTACGGTCCGGGGTGCCTTCAGTTTGCCGGTGTTCAGGACAACATTGACGTTCCCGTCAAGATTGCCGGCGTCTTAGGGCTTGACGACTTCCCCGCCTTGCGTGAGCGAATAGCGTCTGTTCGCTCGAAAAACCTTGCCCCCTCGTTTTCGAGCGCGCGACCGGCGCAGGAGCGAGGCGAGGGGCCATAACACAACCCCAATGGAGAGGGCCATGAGAGGCGGAAAGAAATCGGGTCTGCTGAAGGTAGGGAGTCTGGTGGTCGCATGGCTCGCGGTCGCCCCGGTTTCCCAGTGCGCGCAAGCCAAGCGTGGTGCGGTCGGGCGCGTCGAACGCGGAGGCGTTCGCGCGTGGGTGATCACACCCGGGGCGATTCCGACCCAGGGGCCGTTCGCTCAGGCCAAACCGAGCGACCTGGCCCTGAGCGACGGCGACATCATCGTGGTGGTCAGCCGGCAGTCCAGAGGCGGCCAATGGATTGACGTGGCGCACACGGCCGACAAAGGGTATGACTATCTGCGCTACGTGATCCCGATCTACGACCAGCAGGAAGCATTGCCGTACGACGTCACATCGGCGGAAATCCGAAACGAAGCGCCCGCGCCGCGGCCCGCCATTGAGATCAGTGGTCGCGACCGCAAGCGGCCCAGGCTTGAGCTCCGGACACGCCTCGAGCTTCTGCCCACCTCGCATGCCATTCTGTTGACGACATCCTGGCACAACGGGACGAGCGAAACGGTCGGTCCGCTGGTTCCCGGCGACCGGATCGGCTGGGGAACGGACAACGTCTTCGCCCCTTACGCCGGCAACCTCTGGCGTCCGAGCATGGTCGAGCTCAGCGGCGATTGGCTGACGTGGTTTTGCTCGTGGCAGGACCATTTCAGCATGGGGGTCACCCCTCCCAAGGGGGCGATCCGCGCGCTCTTCGGCAAGACAGATGCCAGGCTTTTCTACGACGCCGAGAGACGGCTCGAACCAGGCGCCGACTTTGTCTACCGGCGGTACTTCCCCGTCAGCGACCATCAGATGGATGCGACGCCCCGGTTTGCATTGGGGCTGCGGGGGCAGACCCTGGGGTGGCTCGAGGGCGAAGTCCGGGAGACCGGGACGGATAAGGCGGTGGGCAACTGTCGTGTCGAGCTCCTGTCGTCCACGCGCCTGCCCGCCCCTCTGGGTGGCCGACCGCTCATGTGGACCTACACGGATGAGGCCGGTCGGTTCCGCGCGGCTCTCCCCGCCGGGCGCTATTTTGCCTGGACCGAAAAAGCGGTTGGCCGGCGCGGACCGGGTGCAGGAACCAGCGTGGATGTCACGTCGGGGGAGACGACCCGCTGCCCGAAGCCGTTGCCGGTTTCGCCCCAGGCGATTCTGACCTATGACGTGCGCGACGCCGAGACGGGAAAACCCCTCCCCTGCAAGATCACGTTTGAACCGTTCCCCCAGATGGCCCCGGTGGATTTTGGACCGGACTGGCACGGCCCGGGTGCGCGCAACGTCTACTACTGCGCGCCCGGCCAAAGCAGCCTGAATGCTCCCGTGGGGCGCTATCGGCTCACCGTGAGCCATGGTCCAGAGTATGAGCTGGCGGTGGTCGAAAAGGAAATGGTCGTCACCTCGGAGAACCGTCTCGAGGTTCGGCTCAAGCGCGCCATTCGCCTGGAAGAGGCGGGCCTGAAAGACTATGTCAGTGTGGATTTGGGTGTGCGGACATCGGCCTCACCCGACTGCCTGGTCAGGCCCACCGACCGCGTTCTCTCGGCGGCGGCCGAGGGCGTGCAGTGCCTCGTGACGGGCGACGTCGGAGCGGCTACCGATTTAACGTCGGCGATCCGGGCGACCCAACTGGGCGATTCGGTGTCGGCCATCTGCGGGCGACGGGTGGACTGGCGCGGGCCGGGAGGGCGCGGCGGCGAGATGCTGGTCTTCCCCACTCCGCCGGGGTCCGTCCCGCCGGCCCAGTTGCAGCGCGAATCCGAAGCCGCCTCGCCCGAGCGATTCGTGCGGACACTGCGCCGGGCCTATCCCAAGAGCCTGCTCTCCCTTTGTTGTCCGATGGCCGCCGAGCGCGGTTATGTGCGGTCGCTGGGGTTTACGATTGATGTTTCGAAGCCCTCTCCGGTGGTGCCGCGCGAGGCCATGGCTTTCAATCTGTACGAGCTGTTCACGAGCACGGACCGAAATGTCGGCGATAACCACCAGATGTACGCCCGGCTGTTGCGCGAGGGGTGGCGCTATGGGCCGGTGGCCGGTTCCGATTCCCACTACCTGCGCGGCCAGGAGTGCGGCTACCCGCGGCTTTACGTGGCGCGCTCGCCCAAAGCGGGCTCGTCGCTGTTGGAACAAATCCACGACGGCTTGACCTCGGGCCGGGTCTTGGTGACCAACGGACCGTTTATCCGGTTGCTGGTCAACGGCCGGCCGCCGGGATCGTTTGTCCGGGCCACCGGCGGGAAGGTGGATATTCTTTTCGAGGTCCGCGCCGCCCCCTGGGTGGACGTCCGGGGGGTGAGCGTCTATGACGGCGAGTTTCCCTATCGGCAGCTGTTCCTCCCTCCCTCGACACAGCTGATGCGTTTCCCGAAGAACGAAACCGAGTCGCCGGAGTTCACGATGCAGATCAAGCACGACGTGATCATCACGGGAATAGCGGTGGGGTCCAGTCCACTGGCGCCCGTCGTAACGCAGGACGATCCGCGGGGTTTTGCCGCCTACCCGTTCGCCGTGACGGGGCCGATCTACGTGGACTACGATGGTGACGGCAAATGCACCCCGCCGAATCCCTTTCTCCAGCGTCCATCGGCGCCCTTCTGAAGGATGAAGGCGGAAGGATGAAGGCTGAAGGCTGTCGCATGCGGCGTTGCGTTGGGAGGTGATCGGGTTACGTTGCCGGGTTTGGGAGTGCGTTCGATCCCCCACTGCTTTGTTTTTCCACCAACCGTCGGTTCCAAGGGAAGAAAAGCGAAGCGCTGGGAGACCACACGCACTCCCAAAGGGCAGGAACTCCCAAAAGTCACTGCAGCGGGGTAGAAGGTTGTATTCCCCTGATAAACGAAGATGGGGCCGACATGTGGAGTGGGGTGGGCGTGGGA